>ERZ808270.74-NODE-74-length-65032-cov-8.814734_pt1 | contig 65032 bp, 49 predicted proteins | sample MGYA00521082_ERZ808270 | MGnify/ENA primary metagenome ERZ808270 (study PRJEB31516, sample SAMN03275594) | gut metagenome | biome: mammalia-associated habitat; material: feces | host: Papio cynocephalus | place: Kenya | collected 2012-07-27 ... | reverse complement strand
GGCGATGCCCTGGGCTATGAATATCATTGGGCTTTCAGCCCGCCCATTCTAAATCTGAAACTTGAATAACCTTATAATCTCCAAACTCCAAACCAGGACCATAAACCTTAAACTATATTAGATCGAAATGCTCAGGATTTCGAGATGAATAGTGCCTTGTGGAATCTTCACCTCTACCACGTCGCCCACCTTCTTGCCCAGCAAGCCTTGAGCGATAGGTGTAGTGCTTGAAATCTTGCCCTCGCGCAGGTTGGCTTCGCTTTCGCTTACGATGGTATACTTCATCACCATACCGGTCTTCACATTCTTCATCTCTACGGTGGTGAGAATCTGCACAATGTCGTTGCGAATCTTCGATTTATCGATAATCTTAGCTTCGGCGATAGCCTTCTTCATGGCTGCGATGCGGCCTTCGAGCTTAGCTTGGTTTTCCTTAGCTGCGTCGTATTCACTGTTTTCTGAAAGGTCGCCCTTGTCGGCAGCCTCGGCGATAGCGGCCGAAGCAGCGGGGCGCTCGATTGATTCCATGTGACGGAGTTGAGCTACCATCTTATCGTAGCCCTCTTGTGTCATGTAAGCCATAATCTGTTGTTGGTATTATATTTTTATTGATTGCTATGTTGGATAGTATGCAAGGTAGGAAGCAAAAAAAAACCGAAAGAACTCCCACACGAATCTGTGCGTTGGAATCCTTTCAACTTCACCTTAATAACTATTTTCGTGTGCAAATGTAATCCTTTATTTTGGAACGTGCAAACTTTCTTTGTCTATTTTTCTGCAACATTCTGTGCTATTTCTTCTATGCCGTGCACAAAAAGAGACTGCACCCGTGGGGCAGCCTCTAAAAAGAAAATTCAATCAGACGAATGTGTGTATTCACAGTTGGTATAGAAAGGTTGTTGTTAAGGTCGGGATGTAATCGTATGATATGTTTCTTTAAGATTACGGTTGCAAATGTATGGATAATATTTTAATAAACAAACAATATGCAAGAAAATTTCAAAAATATACGTCATATTGTATAAAATAGACCCCTCTGTATACGTCAAAGTGCGCTGGAAGGGAAAAAAGGGCACATCGAAATAAGGCTTCGCGCAGAGAGGGCGGGGCAGAGCGAAGCGTAGGCAAAGTCGCAGTGACGATAGCACTATATTCTATCGCTCGCGCGCTCGTATACGCGTGCGCGCATCAGAGAGTTTTCGGGATGGAAATGCTTGCATCTGTCACTCGCTTGCTGCAAACTGCTGATAATCAATCCAATGTAGCGGTATGAAGCTCAGATTTGCTTACACTTTGCTTGCACTTTGCCTGCACTCCTCCTGTACAGAGCAGGGCTTGAGCATTAGGAATTAGTCCTTGGTCCCGTCAGAATTAGTAGTAGGAACAGGAAAAATTAGTGGTGGGAACAGGAAAAATTAGTGGTAGGAGCAGACGAAGATAGTGCCAATGCCCGAAAAGCCTATAAGGGAATGGCCGGCCTGTGTAAGGATAAGTGAGGGCAAAGTGAGGGCAAAAATATGAGTTTGTAAGAATGTAAAATATTGAGAATCATGAGAAATGTATATGCATAGTACAGATGTGTGGTAGAAGCCAGCGAAAATTGTCTGTAACGCGTACGCGCGAGAACGAGAGCAGTAAGGCAGAAAAAGTGAACAAATTGTACACTCTTTTTGCAAGAACCACGTATGAGCCTTAACTTTGCAATGAAATTTTTGAGAGAACCATAGTATTGGCTGAAAGACTTTCAGTCTGAATGTAATACTTTATACTCCTATCCATTTGTGTGACCATGCAAACATCCGACATCATCAAGCAATATGGCAATCTGCCCCTCGACCGACTTGCCTTGCAGTTATCCTCGCAGCACCATCCCGAGGCAGCCTACATACTCCAGCAAGTGGAGGGCTGGCAACGACTTCGCACGAAAGTGCCCTCGTGGACGGCCGTCGACGGACTGCAATACCCCCATCGCTTGGCACTCGAGCAGTGTTCGGGCGAAGCCGCTGCACGATATAAAGCCGCGGTGGTGAGCGAACTCTTTCCCCGTGGGGGAGAGCAGATGGTAGATCTCACGGGCGGACTCGGTGTAGACTTCTCGTTCGTGGCCCGAACGTTTAAGCACGCCACCTACGTCGAACGACAAGAGTCGCTTTGCCAGTTGGCACGCCACAACTTCCCGCTCTTGGGATTGAGCCATGCGAGCGTGGTCTGTGCCGATGGGGTGGACTATTTGCGCGAGATGAGCGGACAGGTGAATCTCATCTTTCTCGACCCCGCACGGCGCGATGATGCTGGACGCAAAACGGTGCTTATAGAGGATTGCCAGCCCGATGTGTGCGCCCTCCGGTCGCTATTGCTCCAAAAAGCACAGCGCGTGGTGGTGAAGCTCTCGCCCATGCTCGACATTGCTGATAGCGTGCGCTCGCTTGGGTGTGTGGAGCGCGTGTGCGTGTTCTCCGTCGGAGGAGAGTGTAAAGACCTTCTGCTCGTACTGAGCGCGGAGGCACAGAGCAGCGGAGCAGAGCCCGAGATTTGCGTAAGCGATAATGGAGTCAGCCTCCGATTCCGTCACTCAGAGGAAGAACAAGCCGAAGTGAGCTTTGCCTCACAGTTGGGTCATTACCTCTACGAGCCAGGTCCCGCAGTGCTCAAGGCAGGAGCCTTCCGCATGGTGGCACAGAAGTACAGCCTGAAGAAACTTCACCCCAACTCCCACCTCTATACTTCAGACGAGCTTGTAAGTTGCTTCCCAGGGCGCACCTTCCGCGTGAAGCAGACATTTGGCTTCGGCAAGGCCGACTTGAAGCAACTCCGCACAGAGGTGGTGAAGGCCAACCTTACGATACGCAATTTCCCCGCGAGCGTCGACTCACTACGCAAGAAACTGAAAATAAAAGAGGGCGGTGAGAATTTTATTTTTGCCACGACAATGGTTGATAATCAGCACGTTATCGTGCTTTGCGAGAAAGAAAATGGAAAAAAGTGAGCAGACAGGTGTAACTTTCTGTCCACTCATCCGTCTACGTAATAGAGAGCCCAATGAAAAAGATAGATTTCCGCCAAGATTTGCTCCCGTTGAAGGACAAAATATTCCGCCTGGCTTTCCGCGTCACGCTCAACACGCAGGAGGCGGAAGACCTGACGCAAGACACGCTTGTACGTGTGTGGAGCAAGCGCGAAGAGCTCTCCGATGTAAAGAGCCTCGAAGCATTCTGCATTACGGTGTGCCGAAATATGGCTCTCGACCGCGTGAAACGCACGGGACGTTCCAACCTGTCGCTCGACGATGAAGGCACCACAACTGATGCTTACGACAACGAACCAGCGCCCGATGAGCGAATGGAACACGACGAACGCCTACGGCGCGTACATCAACTCTTCAACGCTCTGCCAGAGCGATTGCGCACGGCTCTGCAACTTCGCGACATAGAAGGCATGAGCTACGCAGAAGCGGCCCAAGCCATGGGCGTGAGCGAAGACCTCTTCCGAGTGACGCTACACAGGGCACGCAAGGCCATCAAGACACAGTACGAAAAGATAGAAAATTATGGACTATAAATATATACAACAACTTCTCGAGCGCTATTGGGAGTGTCAGACTTCCATAGAGGAGGAAGAAATACTCCGAGCATTCTTCTCGCAAAAGGAGATTCCAGCCGAGCTGGCGCGCTACAAGAGCTTGTTCGTATATGGAGCTCAGCAAGCACAGCAGCACCTCGGCTCCGACTTCGATGAACGAGTGCTCGCAGCAATCGGCGAAGAACCCGCACCCGCCAAAGTGGTGCCCGTAAGGCGCATCTCGCTCATGCGTCGCTTGCGTCCGCTCTATCGCGCAGCAGCAGCAGTGGCCATCGTCACACTGCTCGGCACGGCAGCTCAGCATTCATTCACCTCGTCATCGACGTCGGCCCCCGCAGGCTGGGATTACAACCAATCTGCCTACAAGGATTCTTACCAAGATCCGCAAAAGGCTTACGAGGCAAGCATGAAGACGCTCGAAATGTTCAAGCAAGGAGCTCAGACAGCCGTCAACGATTCTGCCAATCATGCAGCAGATGGTACAGAAAAAGCCAATACAAGGGTAAATAAGGAATAAAAGAAGATCTATGATGAAGCAATTCTTCGCCCTTCTCATTACATTCCTATGCAGCCTCACGGCATTTGCGCAAAACGAGCAAGACTTCGCATCGCGCTATATGACCCTCTATGGTAAAGGCACCTCGATGGAATGTACCACCGTCTCGCCCTTGATGCTCGAAAAGATGATGCAACTTCCCGACGTGGAAGGCAATAATCAGACACGAGCTATCCTCTCGCAACTCAAGTCGATACGCATGGCTCACAATACCGATAGCAGAGAGACCAATCTGCTCTACAGCAAAGCCCTCAAGCTCGCTCAGCGCAATTCGGCTCGCTATAAGGTCTACGCCCAGCGAGCAAGCAAGCGCCTTTACGTGAGGCGGCGCGGTCGGTACATCGTAGAGATGGTACTCTTCATGAAGTACGATCACCACTTCCAGCTCATCAACTTGACGGGCAATATGACAGAGGACTTCCTCAACCAATTGCTCAAGGCATAAGAATCTCCTAATTCTCAATAGAAAACAATCAACAATCGCCAATATGTGGGCGCCGCGACATGCAAAGGTCGCACACAAGCTCCACACCCACTTTTTAAGTAAAACAAGACCGCCCAGGCTGACAGGGCACACATCCTCCTTTTAGGTAAAACACCGCTCTTTAAAACAATCCTCTTAAAACAATCCTCGTCAGCACATCCAAACCGCGCTACCTCTCCACAAGGCTCAGATTTGCCTTTTACCAGAGCCGAGAGAGAAGAGCACAAAGGTTTCAGTTCTCTCTTCGGCTCCGCATTCATCAACATGAAGCGTAGCAAATAAGATAAACAGGGAAGTACTCCACGCGAAAGGAGACTTCCCTTTATCTTTTTCACAGACCCGACATGTGGCAGACTAAAGAGTATGATAGCTTGCACGCATGAAACAAATGTAAGCATTGTATGAAAGAAAAATGTAGCGAAGACGAAAAAAGTTGCTGATAAAGATTGACTTTTCGTTGGCTATTCGGATAAAAGTTGCTACCTTTGCAGCCCGAATGGTGTAGTGTATACTTACACCTCTTGAATCTCGATAATAATAAAACAATATATAACAATAAAAAAATCAAACAATGCCTACTATTCAGCAATTAGTAAGAAAGGGCAGAAGTGTAGCTGCAGATAAGAGCAAGTCTCCTGCACTCGATTCATGTCCTCAGCGTCGTGGCGTATGTGTGCGTGTGTATACCACCACACCGAAGAAGCCTAACTCAGCAATGCGTAAGGTAGCTCGTGTACGCTTGACCAACTCTAAGGAAGTTAACTCTTACATCCCTGGTGAAGGCCACAATCTGCAGGAACACAGCATCGTGCTCGTTCGCGGTGGTCGTGTAAAGGACCTTCCTGGTGTGCGTTACCACATCGTACGCGGTACACTCGATACTGCCGGTGTAGCTAACCGTACTCAGCGCCGTTCTAAGTACGGTGCAAAGCGTCCTAAGGCCGCTAAGAAGTAATAAAAGACTTCTGCTCAAAAGTGCAAATGTGCAAATGTGAGAATCAGCAAATGATGGATGTCTTCTGCGAGGAAATGGCCTCGCGAGGCAAGAATTTGTAAGAGTGTTCCGCATTTGCATATTTGTCCTTTTATATATTAATGCGTCGGATGAGAGTCTTAGGCTCAATGAGCAGAAGTCTTGCCGTAGCATTATTTCGTAAAAGAAATCCCCGTAGAGGATGGCTCTCGCTCAAGAGAGCAGAGTCGTATCTGCATTCGTATACACATTTTTTTTAATCCGTTGGTTTGCAGCGGTTGAGTAAACGCCCGATGGGACGTTGAAGAACTGAATTGCAGCCCTAACAAAACCAATTATTACTCACAATGAGAAAAGCTAAACCAAAAAAGCGTGTGATTCTTCCCGATCCCGTATTCGGCGACGTGAAGGTTTCTAAGTTCGTTAACCACCTCATGTATGATGGCAAGAAGTCAATCTCTTACGAGATCTTCTACAACGCCCTCAACATCGTAGGCGAGAAGATGAAGGATCAGGAAAAGAGCGCTCTCGAAATCTGGAAGGCTGCCCTCGACAAGGTAACTCCCCAGGTAGAGGTAAAGAGCCGCCGTATCGGTGGTGCTACATTCCAGGTACCTACTGAAATCCGCCCCGACCGCAAGGAATCAGTTTCAATGAAGAATATGATCAGCTTCGCTCGTAAGCGTGGTGGTAAGACCATGGCCGACAAGCTCGCAGCAGAGATCATGGACGCATACAACGAACAGGGTGGTGCCTTCAAGCGTAAGGAAGATATGCACCGTATGGCTGAGGCTAACCGCGCATTCGCTCACTTCAGATTCTAATTTTTCAATTGAGAATACAATAAACGATGGCAAAGCACGATTTACATTTGACTCGTAACATCGGTATCATGGCCCACATCGATGCCGGTAAGACCACAACTTCTGAGCGTATCCTGTTCTACACAGGTAAGACTCACAAGATCGGCGAGGTACACGATGGTGGCGCTACCATGGACTGGATGGCCCAGGAGCAGGAGCGCGGTATCACTATCACCTCTGCTGCTACCACTTGCCAGTGGCACTGGAACAACCAGATCTACAAGATCAACTTGATTGATACTCCGGGACACGTTGACTTCACCGCTGAAGTAGAACGTTCACTTCGTGTGCTCGATGGCGCTGTGGCAACTTACTGTGCAGTAGGTGGTGTAGAGCCCCAGTCTGAAACCGTATGGCGTCAGGCTGACAAGTACAACGTACCCCGTATCGGCTACGTTAACAAGATGGACCGCTCTGGTGCAGACTTCTTCGAAGTAGTACGCCAGATGAAGACCATCCTCGGCGCTCACCCCTGCGTAATCTCAATTCCTATCGGTGCAGAAGAAAACTTCAAGGGCATCGTAGACCTCATCAAGATGAAGGCTATCTTCTGGCACGATGAGACAATGGGTGCTGAATACGAAATCGACGACATCCCCGCAGAACTCCAAGACGAGGCTCAGGAATGGCACGATAAGATGGTAGAAACTGCAGCTGAGTGCGACGAAGCTCTCATGGAGAAGTTCTTCGACGATCCCTCTTCTATCACAGAAGAAGAAATCATCGCAGCTATCCGTAAGGGTACCCTCGCAATGGACATCGTTCCTATGACTCAGGGCTCTTCATTCAAGAACAAGGGCGTACAGACTCTGCTTGACTACGTATGTATGTTCCTCCCCTCACCTCTCGATACTCCCAACATCGTTGGTACCAACCCCGAGACAGGCGAAGAGGAAGATCGTAAGCCCAGCGAAGACGAACACACTGCAGCTCTCGCATTTAAGATCGCTACCGACCCCTACGTAGGTCGTCTGACATTCTTCCGCGTATACTCAGGTAAGATCGAAGCAGGTTCATATATCTACAACACTCGCTCACGCAAGAAGGAACGCGTATCACGTCTGTTCCAGATGCACTCAAACCACCAGAACCCCGTAGAAGTAATCTCAGCTGGTGATATCGGCGCAGGTGTAGGTTTCAAGGATATCCACACTGGTGATACCCTCTGCGATGAAGACGCACCTATCGTACTCGAATCAATGGACTTCCCCGATCCCGTTATCGGTATCGCAGTAGAGCCTAAGACTCAGAAAGACCTCGACAAGCTCTCACAGGGCTTGGCTAAACTTGCAGAAGAAGATCCTACCTTCACCGTTAAGACTGACGAACAGAGCGGTCAGACCGTAATCTCTGGTATGGGTGAGCTCCACTTGGATATCATCATCGACCGTCTGAAGCGCGAATTCAAGGTAGAATGTAATCAGGGTAAGCCCCAGGTTAACTACAAGGAAGCCATCACCAAGACTGTCAACCTCCGCGAGGTTTACAAGAAGCAGTCAGGTGGTCGTGGTAAGTTCGCCGACATCATCGTCAACGTAGGTCCTGTAGACGAAGACTTCAAGCAAGGTGGTCTGCAGTTCATCAACAAGGTGACTGGCGGTAACATTCCTAAGGAATTCATCCCCTCAGTACAGAAGGGCTTCGAAAACGCCATGAAGAGCGGTGTGCTCGGTGGCTTCCCCCTCGATAGCTTGAAGGTAGAACTCCTCGATGGCTCATTCCACCCCGTTGACTCTGACCAGTTGTCATTCGAAATCGCTGCCCTCCAGGCTTACAAGAACGCTTGCGCTCAGGCTGGCCCCGTCCTCATGGAGCCTATCATGAAGCTCGAAGTTGTTACTCCTGAAGAAAACATGGGTGACGTAATCGGTGACTTGAACAAGCGTCGTGGTCAGGTAGAAGGTATGGAAAGCAGCCGTAGCGGTGCACGTATCGTTAAGGCAATGGTTCCTCTGGCAGAAATGTTCGGCTACGTAACCGCACTCCGTACCATCACCTCAGGTCGTGCATCAAGCTCTATGCAGTACGATCACCACGCACCTGTCTCTTCAAGCATCGCTAAGGCTGTGCTCGAGGAAATCAAGGGCCGCGTAGACTTGGTTAAGTAATCCACACAAAAATCCTTTTGCTTCGCATGGGGGCGGGATAACGAATGACTCTTATCCCGCATTCCCAACGAAGCGTTTCATACAACAAACTATATACAACAATGAGTCAAAAAATCCGTATCAAGCTGAAAAGCTACGATCACACTCTCGTTGAAAAGTCAGCCGAGAAGATCGTGAAGAACGTGAAGGCAACTGGCGCCGTAGTAAGCGGTCCTATCCCCCTTCCCACGCGCAAGCGCATCATCACTGTAAACCGCTCTACTTTCGTTAACAAGAAGAGCCGCGAACAGTTCGAGATCTCTACTTACAAGCGCCTTATCGACATCTACAGCTCAACTGCTAAGACTGTTGACGCTTTGATGAAGCTCGAGTTGCCTTGTGGCGTTGAAGTTGAAATCAAGGTATAGTACTTACCTCGTACTTCACTTTACAACAAATAAACCTTGCTGATGGAACACTTCCTTGTGTCTTGTCGGCAAGGTTTTTCCTTTTATTATAGCGACATGCTTAAGCACAAGAAGGCTTTCCAATTCTTCGTATAAATCTTTTTGATCTTAGCCACACTTTTTGAAACAGTATCGTATCCAAAAAGCCGATGTGAGAGCATGTAAACGGGCTTGTGAGCACAAAAAAACACCGAATGTGAGAGACACATCCGGTGAATAAATAATATGCGTAGTTGAAAATAGAGACTAACTAACTTCTTCAGCTAACAAATGTCTTACTCATTTTCAGATTAGGCATTGCCTTCAGGTACACCAAAAGGAGTAGCGGTGCGACCACCCTGCTCGGGCTGAGCAGCTCCAGGAAGGTTGATGGGGCCAAAAGCCTTCTCATACTTCTGAATGTTGTCCTGCAGAGCGAAAAGAAGACGCTTAGCATGCTCGGGAGCAAGTACAATACGGCTCTTAACGTTAGCCTTGGGCACACCAGGAAGTACACGGATAAAGTCGAGCACAACTTCTGCGCTCGAGTGGGTAATGATAGCAAGGTTAGCGTAAATGCCTTCTGCCACTTCGGGAGTGAGTTCGATCTTCAACTGACCGTCGTTCATTTCTTGATTTTCCATGGGGATAATGCTTTATTAGTTTATATATTATATGTGTATTGCTAAAATACATGTGATATGCGTGCTTTCGAGCCACTATGTGCTGCTCTTTTGAGCTATCATGCTGCGTCTGCGAGCCACTATGGTTCGTTTCCGAGCTACTATGGTTCGTTTTCGAGCCACCATGCTGCGCGCACGGCTTTATCACACTACAAATGTAGCTTTTCGCTTTGGATTGACCAAGATTTACGTCTCTTTTTCTGAAATATTGTTCTATAATTGCATTTTGTTGTGTACACATTACTCGTTTTGGCATTTATTATGTACTTTTGCACGCTCAAAAACGTCAAAGGACGTGTTACAGCACACTGAAGTATGCGCGAAAGAGCATAGGATATACATTAGATTCCTAATAACAGCTTATCTAACATAGATTTCTAATAGCAACACAACTAACATAGATTTCTATAACAACATACATAATTACAACAAATGAAAAAGTTTCTTACTATTGCAGCTATGAGCGTAGCTATGCTCACTGCAACTGCCCAGAAGTCAGTTCAGGGCTCACGTTTCTTTGACAATTGGTCTGTAGGTCTCGTTGGTGGCGGAATCACCAAGACAACTCACTCTGCTTTCTGGAAAAACATGCGCGCTACTTATGGTGTAGAACTCACAAAGCAGATCACTCCGGTATTCGCTCTCGGTGGCCAGTTCTTGGCTAACAACAATACTACTCCGAGCAACACTGTATTCGATCAGTCTAACCTCAGCCTCCTCGGCAAGGTTAACTTCTCAAATCTCTTCTTCGGTTACAATGGCCAGCCCCGTTTGTTCGAGGTAGAAGGTGTTGTAGGTGCAGGTTGGGGTCACGACTATTATACTAAGGCAGAGGCTAAAGACGCCAACTACCTTACTTCAAAGTTCGGTTTCAACTTCAACTTCAACGTGGGTGAGAAGAAGGCTTGGACAATCGCTGTTAAGCCCTCTATCGTGTACAACATGGAGTCTGATCACGCTCAGAGCTACAATGCTTACGACGTAAATAAGAGCGCTATCGAGATCCTCGCTGGTGTAACTTACCACTTCAAGAATCACAGCAACGGTAAGCACTACATGACTCTCGTTAAGGCTTACGACCAGGCTGAGATCGATGGCTTGAACGCAAAGGTTAACGATCTCCGTGCTCAGGTTAACGACAAGGATGCTCAGATTGCTAAGCTCGGTGCTGACAATCGTGACCTCCAGCAGAAGCTCAACGACTGCCGCAACCAGAAGCCCACAGTACAGACTGTAACTAAGAGCACTGCTTCTCTCGAGCAGACTGTAACCTTCCGTCAGGGTAAGAGCGTAGTTGACGCATCTCAGCTCCCCAACGTAGAGCGCGTAGCTACATTCTTGAAGAACCACAAGAACAGCACCGTTGACATCAAGGGTTATGCTTCACCTGAGGGTAGCGCTGAAATCAACGCTAAGATCGCTAAGGCTCGTGCAGAAGCTGTGAAGACTATCCTCGTTAACAAGTACAAGATTGCTGCCAGCCGTATCAACGCTGAGGGCCAGGGCGTAGGTAACATGTTCTCTGAGGACGATTGGAACCGCGTAAGCATCTGTACTATCAACGAAGCTCAGTAATATAGTAATCTCCTATAGCTGTTAGCGCAGCTATTAGATAAATGAAAAAGCCGCATCTCCGAAAGGAGGTGCGGCTTTTTGCTGCTTTTAAGCTGATACGATAGTGCCGGACTAATCAGAATGTCTATAATCACTATCAAAATATAGATTCACGAGAGCGCAACAACATCATCGGCACTTCCAAAAGTCTATAATCACTATCAAAACATAGATTCACGAGAGGGGGGTCAGAATTGCTTAGAGAATGTGATACCTCGGCGTTGCATATCGTTGAGCACGGGCTTGAGGCGCTTGAGGAAGTCGTCCCATGAGCGCTTGCTTGCGGGAGACCATCCTACTTCAGAAAGGGCAAGAGCGCGAGGGTAAGCCTGGTAGTAGATGCGTTCGGGCGAATTGATGCATTCGCTCCAAAGGGTACCCGCTACGCCGAAGAGATTGTTCTTTTCGAAATCTTCGCCCATGCCCCATGCAGGATCGAGTTCGTAGCTCTTCTTCAAGGAGATGATAGGCATTCCCCAGTTGATTTCGGGCATGTCGCCAGCTGCCATGGGGTAGTCTAAGTAGCAGTGTTCGCCCGGGCAGAGCATAATCTTAGCATTGTTGGCTACGGCAGCTTGTAGAGCTTGCTTCGTTAGTCCGTGGCGCCATGAGAAGGTGACGCAGCCCGGCTGTATCTTTTTGAAGTCAGTCTCGTACCAGAACATCGGTGTCTTGCCATATTGGGTGCGAAGCGTGTCGATCATACGATCGAAGAGATACTGCTGAAGGCGCCAATTCTCGGAGCGGTCGGTTGTGGTGATGCCGAGGCGCTTCTTGAGTGCTTTGCAGCTATCGCAGTTGGTCCAGCAGCCGAGGGCGGGATTGCCTGCTTCGTCGCCACCGAGGTGGATGTAGCGAGAGGGGAAGATGTCTGCCAGTTCGCGGAACACGTTGCCGAGGAATTCGTAAGTAAACTCGCTGCCAGGGCAGAGCAGATTGTCGGAGACGCCACATGTGGTGCGGATGGGCACTTGCTTGGCGCCGCACGTGAGTTTGGGGAATACGTGGATGGCGGCTACTTCATGACCGGGCATCTCTATCTCTGGCACCACTTGCACGTGATATTGTGCGGCGTAGGCCACGAATTCTTTCATTTGTTCCTGTGTATAATATCCTGAGATGGGCACCAGCATATCGTCCATTCCGACGCGTGCGGAAGCCTTTTCTGTCAGTTCGGGATATTTCTTTATTTCGATGCGCCATGCTTGATCGTCGGTGAGATGGAGGTGCACCGTATTGTATTTATAGCGAGCCATCTCGGGGATAAACGCTTTCAGTTCGTCGAAGGGGATGAATGTGCGGCAAGGGTCGAGCATGAGTTCGCGAATGTGAGTGCGGGGAGCATCCTCAATGCGTAGTTGTGGAATAGCTTCACAGCAGGTAGAAGAGCCATCGCCGCGCAAGAGCTGGTCGAATGTCATGAGGCCGTAGAATACTCCTGCAGCAGTCTTACCATGAATTTCTACTCCCTTGGCTGAGACCTCGAGCACGTAGGCTTCGTCGTCCTGGAGTGAAGGGTCGAGTCCGAGGGTCAGTGTGGCATGTCCTGCAAGCTTAGGATTTTTCAGTTTAGGAATGCGTGCACGCAGCACACGCTCAGCTTGTGTGCATTCGTTAGCCAATCCTTCTGCTGCCAGAACTTCCCAATGGCGCTCCGTAGTAAGAGCTGTACCCTCGAGCGTCTGAATCTTGACGGGTATAGGCACGATGGCTTCTTGCGGATTGCAGAGCTTATTCTCGTTGTCGGGAGCGGAGAAGAATATGCTCCACCCAGCAGCTTTGCGATATTTTATCTCTGAGCCTTTAGGCACGATAAGCTTTACCCGCTTGCGGTCCAGCCCATCGAAGGTAGAAGGCGAAGCCACGGGAGGGGTAGTGGAATTTACGCGTACAATGCGCAGTGCTGATAGACGCGCAAAAGCGAATTCGCCCAGTGTCGGTGTGCCATTGATTGTAATCTCTTTCAGTGCGGAGCATGAAGAGAATGCTGCGTCGCCCACGCGGGTGAGCGATTTTGGCAACGTGATTTGTGCAAGACGTGTGCAAGCAAAGAAGGCTTGCGAGCCGATGCTCTTCACATTGTCGGGCAGGAGCACCTTCTCCAGTGCATGTCGTGAGTGGAAAGCGTTGTTGGGGATCACTTCGCAGTCAGCCCCGCTAAGGTCGGCCGTGTGGAGTTGGTAACAGAGATCGCGCATCTGTCGGAAGTCGGAGTTGCCCGTGGTGGAGAGTTTTCCCGTCAGACGCAGGTCAGTGGCAGCCGCCTTCTGTTCAGGCTTCAGTTCGTTCATGCTGCTTATGGTCTGTGCTGATAGTTGCACGGTCAAGAGCAGCGTGGCTGTCATAGTAAGTAATCTTTTCATAGTGTTGGTATGGTTAGAGGTAAGGGGTGGTGTAGCCACCCGAAAGATTATGGTTTTAGAACTTTACCACTCTGCTACCATCCTCCTGTTCCTCGATATCCACGCGTACGGCGTCGCCGGGCAGGAGTTCTTCGATGAGTTCAGGCCATTCGATGAAGCATACTGCGCCAGAGTAGAAGTAGTCCTCGTAGCCCATGTCGTACACCTCGTCGAGTTTCTTAATGCGGTAGAAGTCGAAGTGGTAGATCAGTTCTCCCGTCTCGTCAGCACGATATTCGTTGACAATGCTGAATGTAGGCGAGTTGACCACGTCGGTCACGCCGAGCGCTTCGCATACAGCCTTAATAAAGGTGGTCTTTCCAGCGCCCATCTTTCCGTAGAAGGCGAACACCGTGTTTTGGTCCATAGCGCGCACAAACTCCTTGGCTGCCTCGGGCATATCTGCTAAAGTCTTGATAACAATTTCCATGATGTAATAAATCGATTTTATGCGGACGTGAGCGAAAGAACTGTTCATGCGTCCGCAGGGTGAGAATTTTAGGGTTGAATGCCGAGCAACTTGAGCAACTCTTCGACGCTTTCTTCGAGCGACAATCTCGAAGTGTCAAGGCTCAGTGCGGGGTGGGTGGGAGCTTCGAAGGGAGCTGAAATGCCTGTGAAGTTCTTCACCTCTCCGCGTCGAGCGCGAGCGTAGAGTCCTTTCACGTCGCGTCGTTCACACTCTTCGAGCGGGGTAGAGATATAGATTTCTTTAAAGTCGTCGGGTCCGATGATGCTCTGTGCCAATTGTCGGAGTTCTTCAGTAGGACTCACGAATGCGGCTATTGTGATAATGCCTGTGTCGACGAAGAGTTTAGCCACTTCAGCCACTCGGCGAATGTTTTCGCGTCGATCCTCTGCCGAGAATCCGAGGTTGGCGTTGATGCCCGTGCGTATGTTGTCGCCGTCGAGAATGCGGCAGAGCAGTCCTCGCTTGTGCAGTTCGCGTTCGAGTGCGATAGCCACTGTGCTCTTTCCGCTACCGCTCAAGCCGGTAAACCACAGCATCACGCCTCGCTGTTTGAGCAGTTGCTCCTTGTCTTGGCGTGAGAGCATGCGGTCGAAGATAGGGTAGATGTTTTGCATAAGAATAAGCGGATGCTGTGCATCCTTGAATTAAGTAAGTTTAGAGCGCAGGCGCTCAGTTGAATGAGTTTATGAGTTTAAGCGCGGATGCGGTGTGCACCCTTGAGATTCATGAGATTATTTCCACCTGATGCGCTTCACGATAATGCGTCCTCTTCGCACGATCTTCATGCCCGAGAGCGCATGTCGCAATCGATCGTCGAGAATGATGAGCATCACCGCTACAAGTATCAAGATGATGCCCACTGCGAGTCGTATCGTAAGCACCTCGTCAAATATCCATACGCCCAGTACGATTGCCGTGACCGGCTCGAGTGCGCCCATGATAGCCGTCGGAGTGGACCCTATGCAGCGTATAGCCATTGCCATAAAGACGAGCGATATCACCGTTGGCACGAGCCCGAGCGCCAAAGCCGTGCCCCATTGTTCAGCGGTGTGGAGCATCTGTAGATTGCCTGTCGGTGTGAGCAAAGCATAGGCCACGATACATGCCAAGCAACTCAGCATGGCATAAAACGTGAGTTTGATGCTCGACATCACGATGCCGCTCTTATTGACAATGATAATGTAGACCGCATAGGCCAGAGCCGAAATCATGATCAGCACGATGCCCGCCGTGGCAATAGGCCTGCCGTTGTCGCCCTGATAGAGCAGCGCTATGCCGCCCATCGTCATCAGTATGGCTGTGATGGAGGGCCACTTGAGCCTCTCTTTGAAGAGAATCGCCATGAGCAGGGCGGTGAATACGGGGTAGGCAAATACCAGCGTGGCAGCCACGCCCGCACTCATATAGTAGAAACTGAGGAAATACGTGAGCGATGATACCGCAAACACCACTCCGAGCATACCGAGCACGCATGCTTCCTTACGGTTTAGGGCAAAACTCTTGCGTTGTGCTGCCATGAGCAGTCCCAAGATGAGGCTGCCGAAGAGGAAACGGTAGAACAGTACAGAGTTGGAGTTGTAACCATCGCGGTAGAGCAGCTTGGCACATAGCGGGTTGAGTCCATAACTCACGGCGGCAATGCAACCATAGATGCCCCCTTTAATCTGATTATTGATCATAAGAGATGAAATCCTTTGCGGATAGAGATATCTGCTATTCGCCTACAAAAATACGGCTAAAAAGCCGCTTTTCTCGTTTTCTTCGTAAAAAAAACGGCAAAAAGTTTGGTCGTTTCCGTCAAACCACGTACTTTTGCACTCGCAATTCGGGGTGTAGCTCAGCCCGGTTAGAGTACGCGTCTGGGGGGCGTGTGGTCGCTGGTTCGAATCCAGTCACCCCGACTGAATTGTAAGGGCGGCAAATCGCAGTAGCGGTTTGCCGCCCTTATTCGTGTTGTAAATAGGCGCATGCTCGCTGTTTGCGTCAACAGTCAAAAAGCACTTAATTCGCTACGAATCAATGATACGTCAAGTAACTCCTGCCGATGCCGCAGCCATCACGCGCATCTACAATCCCTTCGTGACCGACACCACCATCACCTTCGAGACCACCCCCGTGAGCGTAGAGGAGATGCGCTGCCGCATAGAGGAAATCTCAGCCCACTATCCCTACTACGTATGGGAGGATGCTTCCGGACGTGTGACGGGCTATGCCTACGTGCATGCTTGGAAGGCGCGAGCAGCCTATGCTCACACCTTCGAGGTGACCATCTATCTCGCTCCCGAAGCTCAGGGCCGGGGCATAGGTAGGCAGATGATAGCCCGTCTCATCGACGATAGTCGCCAACTTGGTGCCCAAGCCCTCATAGCTTGTATCACTGAGGGAAACGATCATAGCATCCATCTGCATCGCTCCATGGGCTTCGAGCAAGTGTCGCACTTCCGTGGAGTAGGGCGCAAGTTTGGAAAGGTGCTTGATGTGGTAGACCTTGAATATAAGTATTAATTTAAGTATTAAGTATTACAATCTTGCAGAAAGCAAATTCTTCTATTAGGTAATACAAGCTTACAATTTCAGCCGATACCGGGGGCGACGCGTCCTCGCGTCGGCATCAAGTGCAAAAGCCTTTCTCCCTCCCCCCTTGCGATAGTCATTAGCATATTCCCACATTACCCCTTTATTTCTTGTCAGATTTCAGAAAAAATACTTACCTTTGCGTCGAAATTCCATATTAACAGACAAAAGTCTTACAAAATGAAGAAAATACGTGCCGCAGTAGTGGGATATGGCAACATAGGTCACTACACCCTGCAGGCCCTCGAGGCCGCTCCCGACTTTGAGGTAGCCGGAATCGTGCGCCGCAAAGGTGCTGAGAATTGCCCCGAAGAAATCAAGAAATATAGCGTTGTGAAGGACATTCGTGAGCTCAAGGACGTCGATGTAGCCGTGCTCGCCACTCCCACCCGCAGCGTAGAAGCTTATGCAAAGGACATCCTGAGCCTCGGTATCAACACCGTAGATAGCTTCGACATCCACACTCAGATAGTCGACCTCCGCCGTAGCCTCGACGCCGTAGCCAAGGAGCATGGTGCAGTGAGCATCATCTCTGCAGGATGGGATCCGGGTTCCGACTCCGTAGTGCGCACCCTGCTTCAGGCCATCGCGCCCAAGGGAATCACTTATACCAACTTCGGTCCGGGCATGTCGATGGGTCACACCGTAGCTGTCAAGGCTATCGAAGGTGTGAAGAAGGCCCTCTCGATGACAATTCCTACAGGCCAGGGCATCCATCGCCGCATGGTATATATTGAGATTGAAGATGGCTACGACTTCGACAAGGTGGCTGCTGCCATCAAGGCCGATCCTTACTTCGCTTCCGACGAGACCCACGTGAACCTCGTGCCCTCTGTCGACGACGTAATCGACATGGGCCATGGCGTACACCTCACCCGCAAGGGCGTGAGCGGCACTACGCAGAATCAGCTCTTCGACTTCAATATGAAGATCAACAATCCTGCCCTTACTGGCCAGGTGCTCGTATGCGTAGCACGTGCCGCCATGAAGCAGCAGGCAGGTTGCTATACGATGATTGAAGTGCCCGTGATCGACCTCCTTCCTGGCGATCGTGAAGACAATATTCGTCATTTGGTTTAAGCCTATTATGTATTTTATATACGCACTTTATTTATTCAGGACATAACCAAATGCTCCCCATCTAAGCCTCAGTGCTTGGGTGGGGATTTTGTTTGAGTACGTACTTTGGGGAGGGCAAGGCACTATTATGTTCTGTGGGCTTTATTATGTCCTGTGTGCGACGCGGCATCGCGTCGGTATCGCGAACGATCAAGAAGTATGTCACCCAATACCGAAGCGCAAGTATTCCAACCAGTACCGGGGGCGACGCGTCCTCGCGTCGGCATCCATTAGTGATGGAGAAGAATAACAGAAAGCTTCTTATGCCGACGCGGGGACGCGTCGCCCCCGGTATAGGCTGATATGGCATTTGTCTGCTCATGATGCCGCGGGACGCGTCGCCCACAGAACTAAGCCCAGCAGATAGTCCTCTTCTTCTATCCTCGCGCGCGCGTACAGACATTTTTCGCGTGGTAATAAGCCACATCTGTCACTGTTCGCACTTAATTGGCTGGTAATCAGATGGTTGTGAAGTGTAGGCGGAGTCGTTCTGCCTACACTCTTCCTGCACTTTTGCTTGCACTGCTCTTGTAATATTTTCCTATGGGATCTGTAATGATTTCCCTATGGAGGCGTAAAAATTATCCCCCCTTACAGGAAAAACTGCAGGGGGGATAATCTTCCCCGTTTTTGGGGGTGCAGGCATAAGTGTAGACAAGTCATATCCATTCTATGGAAGCGAAATGATTGAAAATCAAGGGTAAAAATCAGTAGGAGTGTAGGTATGCAGGTATACGATGGGAAAATTCGCTGTAATGCGTGCGCGCGTGAGAGAGCGAGAGAGGAGGAGGGAAGAACAATGCTCGGATACAGCGCTGCAAGGTACCTAATCGAGAAAAATGCCGACGGAGCAGAAAAAGTGAACAGTTTGTTCACTCTTTTTGCTTCGTCGGTTGCGGTGCACTACCTTTGCATAAGCATTGAGGCTCTTCCTTGCGAAGGTGAGAGACTTCGTGCGATGAACGATATAAAAGCCCAATGATGATGTTTCTGCTCAACTATATCCGCCTATTTATCCTAAGCCTCTTGCGCTGGGGCATGAAAAAAGCTACCACATCTCTTTCGGGATGTGGCAGCTGGAGGGGTATGCTTGAAGCCTCGTGTAGTGAGTGCTTAGAGCGCCTTGTCGTAGACAGGAGGAGTGGTCACACCGTGCTTCTGGAAAGTCGCGGCAATGAATGCCTGTTGCTCAGCGTTGATGGGCTTTTCACCATTCTTGAGGTGATAGTAGAGTCCTTTGCCAAAGTGAGCCACAAGGTCCTGCTTGATGGCAGATGCTACAGAGGTGTTTACTTCGTCGTAGATGTTGGACATGCCTTGTACCATGCCCTCGTGAGTGCTGTTTGTATTGTGTGTGTTCATTATGGTTTAGTTTGTAATATGCGGAAATTGTATGCGAAGATACTAAAAACTTTTCACTATGCGTCACAGAATGTCAGAAATTTCACCCTCAGCCTATCAGCGCGTCTGTGCCGTGCGAAACTTCTTGATGAGGAAACTTGGCGAGAGTCGCAGGTAGATGCCAGCAGAAAAGTTGCCCTTCGTCTGTCCCGAGCGCCACGAGGGGTCCTCGGAGTTGATGATGCTCTCTTCGCCATGGAGCATATAGTCGAGGCCTACGCCCCACGAGAATCCGCGGGCAAGAGGCTGGGCATATTCGGCATGGAAGAGAAATGCATGCGGATCGGTGAGTGTGGTGGCAGCTGCCGAGGTGCTCATGGAGCTGAAGAGAGTGGATCCGTAGACGGGGATGAAGTCGTGGCTTTGCCACCAAGCAGCGTTCAGTCCAAAGTGCCAGATGCGTGCTCCCACTTGCGCCAAGAGTCCGTAGCCCTTGTCGAAGGGAAGCACACTGCCGCTCTGCTGGCTGAAATAAGCTGCGGTGAGATCGGCAGAGAGCGTGACGGGCACGCGGCGTGTGCGCAGCGCAACGTCTACTCCAGCTCCCGTGGCAGCGTTGAGCCACGTCTTGATGGAGCGGTCGGATGCCCCCGTATTGATCTCGCCGCCCGTATGCTTCATTACGAGCTGGAGCGGCAGATGCCATTGGGCGCGAGCCTTGCGGCGCGAGGGCAGGAATCGGGTGGACAGACCAAAGGCAAAGCGCTCTTGGCCTTGGTCGTTGCGGAAGATGAAGTCTTGCCAGTCAATCCACGCATCGAGGCTCATCCACTCGGGGTGCCACAGCACTTGCACACCCGTTTCGGGGTCGGAGGTGAGATTCAACTCATCGTTGTAGAGCGGAGCGCTGAGACCATGGGCAGATTTGCCATAGAGCGTACCCAGCACGATGTTGACTTGCGGAGTGAGCTGCAGATTGGCTCTGAACACGGGCACGCAGTGGAATGCCTTGCTCGTGCGTTGTGCTTCGATGCTTTCCAGGCTCGAGTAGTTGGCATTGGGATAGCGATTAGCACCCCAATAGTGGAGCATAAACGCCCCCGCTTCCACCTTGAGGTTGCGCAGCGGCTGGTAGCTTAGCGTGGGGGCAAGCCACATGCCCGGTAGCGTGTAGCCCTTGACGAGCTCCTTGGAGTTGTATTCATTGTCGCGGAAGAAGGTGAGCGCATCTATGGTAAATCTGAGCTCGTACTTCTGCTCCGGATCGATCTGGGCAGAGTCGGCAGAGTAGACGTAGCGCTCCAACTGTCCGTAAGCACGGGGCCCACATGTCATGAGGATGCAAATGGCGAGTAAGTGGCGCAAGAGGTTTGACATGAAGTCTGAAGTTTGAGTGGTTTCTGACTGGCAAAATTAGAAAAAAATAGTGGCAAGTGGGAAGTATCTAACGTGAAGAATTCTCAAATCGTCGGGGATGGTTTCGTCCAATCGCTGATCGCAACAACCCATTGCAAGCCCATTCTCGCTTGGGTCATCACTTGTCAAAATGTGGGATGGCATGAGATAATCTTTGTTCGAATCGTCGGAATCTTGAAACTATTTATAACTTTGTATCATCTTAACTCGATCGTTTTCTAAAAAAATAACGTGTTGGCGGAATTTGTAGACGGGTTGACAAGTTGACAGGTGAACAAGTAAGTATGTCGAGTCGAATCGTTCTCGTTTTTAACGAAGCAAGTAGTCTAAGACCTATTTACTTGTCAACTCGTTACCCATTAACCGAGAATTCCGCCAACGGGAAAAAATATGAAACCTATACCCATATATATTATCTCCCTCATGTGGCTCGTGGCGAGCCTATTTACTGGGTGTAAGAATGGTTCGTCTCAGCCCAGACTGGCAGCCGATGGACAACACCTCGTAGACAGCGCTCGAAGCCTCTACAAGCAGGCACGTGCGGAGCAGAATGCCGGGGCTCCCGAGCGAGCCATCCCGCTCTTCCGTCGTTGCCTCCACGTAGATTCGCCCGACACCATGGTGCAGTGGGCACTGCAGCCAGTGCTCAACGATGCCTTGTTGCAGATGTTTAATAGCTATCAGAGCCTCGGACAAACGGACGAATGCCTTCGCACACTAAGCACCCTGACCGACCGCCCCACACAGACGCTTCAAAACTATAGTTGGCGCGACCTTAACAGCATTAAAGCTTACGCCATGGCTATGGCAGAGGGACACGACCGTGAGGCAGAAAGCCTTATAGCATATACGCTCTCGCTCCCGCTTAAGGGCATGGTGAGCACCACCGACGACGAGGGCGATAGCCACAATCTGAGGGCAGAACGCCTCTTCCGCGACTACAGCTATGCCGCAGCTATTTGCTACAGCAACCTTGCCAGGCAACAACAAGTAGTAGCGTGGAGCAAAAAGGCCATCGCTGTGAGCGACAAATGTGGCAAGATATCGGGCACACAGTACATCTGCTCGCTACTCAGCTCCGTATATCAGCGACAAGGCAATATGCCCGAGGCTATTCGCCTGTCGGAAAAGGCCGTCGACTATGCTGAAAGCTTGAAGGACACGCTTAGCGTGGTCAATGCTTACAACGTGTTGGCCCGCATCTTTCTCGACCTCAACCTGACGGAGCTTGCCAACGTGTCGGCCACGCGCGGACTCAACTATCTGCTCCAACTCAAAGAAGTCAACCCGATGATTGCTACGCAGACTTATGTGCAGAAGAGCAAAGCCCTCTATGCCTTAGGACGCAAAGACTCCTGCATGCTGATGCTCCGACGAGCATACAGCACTTGCCGCAGTCTGCCCTACAATAATGGAATGAGCGACGTAGACTATCAAGTAGGCATCATCCTCGTGGCCTCTACCCACGCTCAACACCGACAACGAGGCATACAGTACTTGCAGCATGTAGCACGTGAAGCCACCCCCATGGTGAGAGCACGCGCCTACTACGGACTGGCGCAAGGCTACCAAGCACAAGGCAATCGCGCAGCGTGCGAAGCAGCACTCGACAGCATGTATCGCCTTGAACATAGCGCCACCCCTCCCAATTTGGTGAGCGGAGCCAGCTCGTTTGCCGTAAGCTTCCATCTCTCGACAGACAATCCGCAGAAGTTGGCAAAGTTTGCAGCAGACCTTCAGACAGAGTACAAGAATCGCGATGCACAGAACGTGATGCAACGCGTGGCAGAAGACGTAGCTCATGAAAACATGAGAAAGGAACGCCTCGCTCTGCAGCGTGAACAAAGCGAATTGCAACAGCGCCACTGGTTGCTCCTATCGTCGGTAGCCATGTTGCTCTTCGTGCTGATAAGTCTTTTCTATATATATATGCGTAAGAAAGCACGCCATCGTCGAGAAAAATTGCAACTTCGCGAAGAAATCGATGAGAAAGAAAAGCAAATCTCAGAGACGAGCGAACGCATGCAAAGCATGCAACAGACGTATCAATCGTTGCAACGACTCGAGCAGTTGGGCAGTTCGTTACAGACCTCTGCCGACGTGAGACGCTTCGAACAATACTTCGCGCAAGCCTATCCCAAACTCGAGCAACGCATAGCGCAATATGCCGATCTGCTCAGTCAAAAAGAGATACTCCTCATCAAGCTCCACTTCGCCAAGCTCTCAAATGCACAAATATCACAAAGCCTCGGCATTGCCTTACGAAGCGTCACCGTGTATCGCTATCGCATCCGTCAAAAGCTCCATTTGCAAGACGAGAGCCTCGATGACTTTTTCATGTCGCATGCCGAATCCAAGGGACAATCACACATCACACAAACAGATAATGCGAGGTAAACGCAATGAAGCTCGCTTCAATTGCCGAGCCGCAACTTATCTTATGGAAAGATGATGAAAAAATGCCAACTTAGCTTTGCAAGTTTCACCACATCTTCGTAACTTTGCCACGTATTTACAGAAACCATGTTACAAATGGAGACGTTTTTCAAATCGCACGCCTATCTCATGGAGCATTTCAATGCCCCAGTGCGACGCTCGCTGATGGACACTATCGACTGGAGCTACCGCATGATAGGCATCAAAGGACCACGCGGCGTGGGACGCACTTCCTTCCTTTTGCAGTACGCCAAAGAAAATTTTGACGTGCGCCTCCGTCAGTGTCTATACATCAACCTTAATAGCTTCTATTTCCAAGCTCACGGCATCGTCGACTTTGCCGGACGATTCATGGCTGAGGGCGGACAAGTGCTGCTCATCGATCAAGCCTTCAAGCTGCCCGATTGGCGCGAGCAACTCTGTGAGTGCTATCATAAATATCCCTATCTGCGCATCGTTTACACCACCACTTCGGTCAACACCGGTGAAGGCGAAGACGATACAGAACTCTCGTCGATAAGCCGCACCTATGTGCTTCATGGTTTCTCCTTCCGCGAATATATCAATCTCGAGACGCATCAGGAGTTTGAAGCATATACCTTCGACAAGCTCCTCTCCGATCATGAGCAGATACTCAAAGCCATCCTGCCCAAAGTGCATCCCTGGCATTACTTCCAGGACTACCTGCAGCATGGCTACTACCCATTCTTCCTTGAGAATCACAACTTCACAGAGGCACTACTCAAAGCCATGAACAACATGATAGAAGTAGACCTCCTGCTCAATAAACAGATAGAACTGAAGTATCTCTCACGCATCAAGAAGCTACTCTACCTCCTGGCAATAGGCGATCCTACCGCCCCCAACGTGAGTAAGCTCGCACAGGAAATCGGTACTTCAAGAGCCACGGTGATGAACTATCTCAAGTATCTCGAAGAGACGCGACTCATCAACATGGTGCACCATGCCGGCGAAACCTTCCCCAAGAAGCCCGCCGCCATCTATCTGCATGATGCCAACCTCATGTATGCCCTCTACGACAACAACATGACCGAGCAGACCATCATGGAGACGTATTTCGTCAACTGCCTCTGGCGCCACCATACAGTCAACAAAGGCAAGCGCCTCGGCATGTTCCGCATCAACAATACGACCAACATCTGCGTCTGCGACAAAGCACGCCGCGTACGCACCGCCGCCGACACCATCTACGTGAAGTACAATACCGACGTAGGTCGCGACAACGAAATCCCCCTCTGGCTCTTCGGATTCCTATATTAATATGCTAATATGACAATGTGGCAATATGCTAATGTTGCTTGCGCCATAAAGGAAAATAAGAAGCATGCGCAGATTCTTGCATAATCTATTATAGAAAAAAAGTACTAACACCATCTACGACATGCGCCCAAGAACGGGAAATAGAATTGCAGACTTGTCGTTCGATTTCAGTATCATGATATTAGATTATTGTGATATGCTGACAGCACAGAAGCGTTATACTGTTGCCAATCAGTTGAGTAGATGTGCTACTTCTATAGGTGCAAACATAGCAGAGGCACAAAGCAGTGAAAGCTTAGCTGACTTCATCCACAAGATGAAAATAGCAGATAAGGAAGCACGAGAGACAGAGTATTGGTTAGAAATCTGCAAGTATGCAGAGGGCTACGAGTTTGATGATGCATTTATTGCAGTCGAGCAAGAAATTGCTCGGATGCTTACAAGCATTATATCTACAGCAAAGAGCAAGCTTAGAAACTATAACAAAGAACAACATAACAAATAACTTTTCTATTTAATATAGCAGCGCGTTGGTATGTAAAATATGATAAGTAATGGCCGAAGATGTATGCCTCACAAATAGTTGACATATTATCATATTGACGTATTATCATATTGATGTATTAGCAAATTAGTATTTGATGGCGTATGCCTCATTAGCACATTGACATATTAGCATATTAGCATATCCACGTTGCGAACATTGACAATCATGGCAAACAAGAAGTTTATTACTTGTGACGGTAACCAGGCTGCTGCGCATATCGCGTACATGTTCTCCGAGGTTGCTGCCATCTACCCCATCACTCCGTCATCACCTATGGCAGAGCACGTAGACGAATGGTCTGCACAGGGTCGCATCAACCTCTTTGGCGATACCGTAAAGGTACAGGAAATGCAGAGCGAAGGCGGTGCTGCTGGTGCAGTACACGGCTCACTCCAGTCTGGCGCTCTCACCACCACCTTTACTGCATCTCAGGGACTCCTCCTCATGATCCCTAACATGTACAAGATCGCTGGTGAATTGCTCCCCTGCGTGTTCCACGTATCAGCTCGTACACTCGCTACTCACTCACTCTGTATCTTCGGCGACCACTCCGACGTGATGGCCTGCCGTCAGACTGGCTTCGCCATGCTGTGCGAAGGCTCCGTACAGGAAGTGATGGACCTCTCAGCTGTAGCACACCTCGCTGCACTCGACACTCGCGTTCCTTTCATCAACTTCTTCGATGGCTTCCGTACCTCACACGAATATCAGAAGATTGAGGTAATCGATCAGGAAGAAATCCGTCCCCTCGTACCTATGGACAAGGTGGCAGAGTTCCGTAGCCGTGCGCTCACACCCGAGCACCCCGTAGCTCGTGGTATGGCCGAAAACCCCGAAACTTTCTTCGCTCACCGCGAAGTGTGCAACCCCTACTACGATTCAGTACCCGCAGCCGTAGAAAAATATATGGCTGAAATCAGCAAGATTACCGGTCGTGAATACAAGCTCTTCAGCTACTATGGTGCCGACGATGCAGAACGCGTAATCATCTGCATGGGCTCTGTAACCGAAGCTGCTCGCGAAGCCATCGACTACCTCAACGCAAAGGGCGAGAAGGTAGGTATGGTAAGCGTTCACCTCTACCGTCCGTTCTCTGTAAAGCACCTCCTCGCTGCAGTGCCTAAGACTTGCAAGAAGATTGCTGTACTCGATCGTACTAAGGAACCCGGTGCAAACGGCGAACCTCTCTACCTCGACGTAAAGGATGCATTCTACGACGTAGAAAATCGTCCTCTCATCATCGGTGGTCGTTATGGCCTCGGCTCATGCGATACTACACCGACCATGATCATCTCGGTATACGACAACCTCGCTCTGCCCGAACCCAAAAACCACTTCACACTGGGTATCGTCGACGATGTAACCTTCCACTCACTCCCCTTGGAGAAGGAAATGGCTCTCGGTGGCGAAGGTATCTTCGAAGCTAAGTTCTATGGCCTCGGTGCTGATGGTACCGTCGGTGCTAACAAGAACTCTATTAAGATCATCGGTGACAACACCGACAAGTACTGCCAAGCATACTTCTCTTACGACTCTAAGAAATCGGGCGGCTTCACCTGCTCTCACCTCCGCTTCGGCGATCACCCCATCCGTTCAACATACCAGATTAAGACTCCTAACTTCGTGGCTTGCCACGTACAGGCTTATCTGCACATGTACGACGTGCTCCGTGGTCTGCGCGACAACGGTACCTTCCTGCTCAACACCATCTGGGAAGGCGACGAGTTGGCACAAAACCTGCCCAACAACGTAAAGCGCTACTTCGCTGAACACAACATCACCGTTTACTATATCAACGCTACGAAGATCGCTCAGGAAATTGGCCTTGGCAACCGTACCAACACCATCCTCCAGTCAGCATTCTTCCGTATCACTGGCGTAATCCCCGTAGACCTCGCCGTAGAGCAGATGAAGAAATTCATCGTGAAGTCATACAGCAAGAAGGGTCAGGATATCGTAGACAAGAACTACCAAGCTGTAGATCGTGGTGGTGAATACAAGCAACTCACCGTAGATCCCGCATGGGCTAACCTCCCCGAAGACGAGAAGATCGTACGCGACGAGCCCGCATTCATCTCCGATATGGTGCGCCCCATCAACGCTCAGAACGGCGACCTCCTTCCCGTAAGCGCCTACAAGGTATCAGAAGATGGTACTTGGCAGCAGGGCACAGCAGCCTACGAAAAGCGTGGCGTAGCAGCCTTCGTTCCCGTATGGCACAAGGAAAACTGTATCCAGTGTAACAAGTGCGACTTCGTTTGTCCTCACGCTGCAATCCGTCCCTTCGTCCTCACTGACGAAGAACTCGCAGGCTTCAAGGGCGAGACGATCGAAATGAAGGCTCCCGCCGCTATGAAGGGCATGCACTTCGTACAGCAGGTCGACGTAATGGACTGCCTCGGTTGCGGCAACTGCGTTGACGTATGTCCCGGTCTGAAGGGCAACAAGGCTCTCGAAATGGTACCCCTCGAAGGACAGGAAGCTGAAGCTGACAACTGGACTTACTGCACAAAGAACGTGACCAGCAAGCAGCACTTGGTAGACATCAAGCTCAACCCGAAGAATTCTCAGTTCGCTACTCCGCTCTTCGAGTTCTCTGGCGCATGCTCAGGTTGTGGTGAAACTCCGTATGTGAAGCTCGTAAGCCAGTTGTTTGGTGATCGTCAGATGGTAGCCAACGCTACTGGTTGCTCTTCAATCTACTCTGGCTCAATCCCCTCAACTCCTTATACTACCAACGAGAAGGGGCAAGGTCCTGCTTGGGCTAACTCACTCTTCGAAGACTTCTGCGAATTTGGTATGGGTATGATCCTTGCCAACAAGAAGATGCGTGCTCGTATCCAGAAGCTCCTTCAGGATGTAATCGCTACAGATGAAGCTCCCGCTGAATACAAGGCAGCTGCTCAAGAGTGGATCGATGGTCAGAACGACGCTGTAGCAAGCCGTGCAGCAGCTGAAAAGCTCGAACCCATGATCAAGGCCGGTGCCGAGAAGGGTTGCGAAACTTGCAAGCAACTCGCTGAATTGAGCCACTTCCTCACCAAGCGTAGCCAGTGGATCATCGGTGGTGATGGTGCATCTTATGATATCGGTTACGGCGGTCTCGACCACGTACTCGCAAGCGGTGAAGACGTCAACATCCTCGTGCTCGATACAGAGGTTTACTCCAACACCGGCGGTCAGGCTTCAAAGGCAACTCCTGTAGGTGCTATCGCTCAGTTCGCTGCAGCTGGTAAGCGCGTTACTAAGAAGGATCTCGGCCTCATGCAGACCACTTATGGCTACATCTACGTAGCTCAGGTAGCTATGGGTGCTGACCAGGCACAGTGCCTCAAGGCCATGAAGGAAGCTGAAGCATACCACGGACCTTCGCTCATCATCGCTTATGCTCCCTGTATCAACCACGGTCTGAAGATCAAGGGTGGTATGGGTCGTAGCCAGGCTGAGGAAGCTCGTGCCGTAGCTTGCGGTTACTGGCATCTGTGGCGTTTCAACCCCGAACTCGCAGAGCAGGGTAAGAACCCCTTCACACTCGACTCAAAAGAGCCCGATTGGGATAAGTTCCAGGATTACCTCGACCACGAAGTACGCTTCCTCTCTCTGAAGAAGGCACTTCCCGAACAGGCTCAGGAACTCTACGATGAGACTAAGCGCGCAGCTCAACGCCGCTATGCTTCTTACGTTCGCAAGACAAAGGAAGACTGGTCTCTTCCTCAGGAGTAATCCACAATCTCGCTCAGATTGCACGCTGACGCATAGTCTGCACACATTCTGATGCACATATATCTAAATAAAGCGCACCTCGCTTGCTTCATAAGCTTGCGAGGTGCGTTTTTGTACGCTTGGCATGAGTATTATCTAACGGGTGCGAGTCCCGAGTAAGCCCTAATAGCGAGATTTACATAGCCAAAGGCAAGGGTGTTCATCGCGAGGTGAAATCTGAAAGAAGCTGGCGGCAAACATCTGACCTAACGTACAGAAACTTCATACAAGGCATTTGACCATGGATGAGATTGCACAACAAATTACCGTATACCGGTCGGTGTACGCACGAGCGTCGGTCGGTGTACGCATGAGCGTCGGTCGGTGTACGTGCGTACACCGGTCGGTGTACGCCAACATTGACGCATTATCTGAATTGAATTGGACGCTACAGAAATTTCCGTTTTTCCGTAAAATATGTATTCATTAGTCCCTTGTATCCTTATAGCTATTGCAAAGGAATAAAGTGTAAACTCTAAAGCAGAAATTAAGATCTGAATACCTTATCACATGCCCACGAGATAAAGAAGACTTTCTTTAGAGAAAACTTATGTTATATATTAAGTAGGGCTATCACCAATGAGAACTTGCGAAGAGCAGGATATGTTACTTTAATGGGTGAATCCCTCGAATAGCATCCAAAATAGGAACCGCTGTATGCCGAACGGCACGTACGGTGGTGTGAGAGGTCGGTAAGCACGAAAGTAGGAGATAAACACCTATGATTAGTGTTTACCTCCAATTCGATTGTTTGTAGTTGTTTAAGAGTGTTATTGTAGTATACTCTTTTGTTTTTCTAATGTCCTTCTATTTTTTTACAGAAAGAAGATTTCATCTGTCGGAAAGATCGAACGTTCTGGCGATGACATATTCATGCTAATGATACACGGTTGTAATATCATTGAAATATTTGCACGATAATTTTGCACTCAGAAAGTTGATTTGTACAATCAATTCCTCGTTTCGTTCATATGCTGTGTGCATAAAATGACAAATCTATATTATTGTGCGAACGGACATACAACTAAACTGCATACTACAATGAAATTGAAAGTTCTGTTGTTAACGGCTTTTGCAGCCGCCTTCTCGGCAAGCGTCAAGTCGCAAGTACAACAACCTGCTCGTCCCAAGTTGGTTGTAGGCTTGGTCGTTGATCAAATGCGTTGGGACTACTTGTATCGTTACATGCCGCGCTATGGCGAGGGCGGTTTTAAGCGGTTGCTCCACGAGGGCTATAGCTGCGAAAATACGCGCATACCCTATGTGCCCTCCGTCACAGCCATCGGACATAGCTGCATCTACACAGGATCGGTGCCCAGCATACATGGTATTGCAGGAAACAATTTCGTAATCAACGGGCAAAAGGTGTATTGCACAGACGATGCTAACGTTAAGCCTGTGGGCACAAAGAGCCGCGCAGGGCTCATGTCGCCGCGTAACTTGTGGGTTACTACCCTTGGTGATGAATTGCGTATGGCTACCAACAATCAAGCCAAGGTCGTTGGCGTGGCTCTGAAAGACCGTTCGTCCATACTGCCTGCTGGCCACAATCCTAATGGGGCCTATTGGTTTGATGACGAAACAGGACGCTTTATCTCAAGTTCCTATTATACCAATCAACTTCCCAAATGGGTTGAGGCCTTCAATGCAGAGGAACTTCCTAAAAAATATTTGTCTGCTCCTTGGAACACGCTTTACGACAAAGCATCGTATACGCAGAGTACAGCCGACCTTACTGCCTATGAGGATGGCATAAAGCCAGATGTAGAGGCCACGCTGCCGCTTGATTTGCCTAAGTTGTACAAGCAGTATGGCTACGGCATCATCCGCAACACGCCCTGGGGCAATACGCTCACATTCGACATGGCCAAGGCTGCTATAGAAGGCGAGGAGCTTGGCTCCGACAGTGTGACCGACTTGTTGGCGGTAAGCTGTTCGAGCACAGATTATATTGGACATCAAGTGGGCATCAATGCTGTAGAAATCGAAGACACCTACTTGCGCCTTGACCGCGACATTGCTGCTTTCCTAACCTACCTTGATCATAAGGTGGGGCGTGGTGAGTATCTGCTGTTCCTAACAGCCGACCATGGCGCCATGAATAATGCCCGTTACTTAATAGATCACCGCATACCTGCTGGTAGTTGGAGTGAGGCGCGAGCTAAGGACAGTCTAAACCAAGCCGTGGCTCAGGCTCTCAATGTGCAAGGCCTGCAAATGGTGAGCCATGTTATGAACAACCAAGTGTTTATAGATCATAAAGTTGCTGAGGCTCATGCGTTCAGTCTTGACAAGGTGAAGCATGTGGTAATACAGCAACTTGAACAAGATACAGCGGTGCTATATGCCGTCGACATGGCCACTGTTGCCACAAGTCCTCTGCCTGCAGATGTTAAGGAGCGAATAATTAACGGCTATAATCGTGAGCGTAGTGGCGATGTGCAGATAGTGCTTAAACCCGCTTATTCTCCGCATGGGCTCAAGGGTACAGACCATGGTGCATGGAATCCTTACGATACACACATACCGCTCGTGTTTATGGGGTGGGGAGTTGCGGCAGGCGCTAGCACACGCCAATGCTTCATGACAGATATCGCGCCGACTATAGCAGCCATGCTCCACATACAAGCGCCTAATGGCTGCGTTGGACAACCCATTCAATTGCGTTAAAATCAACCCATTCAATTGCGTTAAAATCCCCCCACTCAATTCCGTTAAAATCACCCATTCTCAACTATTGATATTTATATGAAACTTATTAGATTATGGACGTTAGCCGTGAGTTGTACCGCGGTACTTGCTAGTCTTACAGCCTGCAGTGACGAACAGCAGTTTACTGACAATAATACCGATGCCAAGCGCATCAGCGTTCAGCACATCACGCCCGAGATGGCCAAAGTGCGCGATTATGTGCCACTCTATGCTGTTGTGGCACATCGTGGTTCAACCTTTTGGACGCCTGAAGAGACTGAGGCGGCCTGGCGTTGGGCGCGTGAAATGGGGGCTGATTATTTAGAGTCGGACATGCAAGCTACCAAAGATGGTGTGATACTTGCCAATCACGATGAGAACCTCAAGCGCACGACCAACATCGCTAATGTTTACTCCGAATATGTGCCGTCCTCACGCAAGGATTTCTATCGTAGTTTCAAAAATGCGGATGGCTCGCAGCATTTTAGCGAGGCTGATATTGAGGCCCAGTATGAGCGTGATGTGAACGACTTTCGTCCTTATTACACTATGAGTTACTACTATCACGAGTTGTTGGCACTTGATGCAGGTAGTTGGTTTAATACCTCGAGTCCCGACCAGGCACGTGCTTCTTTCAGCCAAAAGGGAGGCATACATCAATATGTGTCGGCTCTGCAAGACCAAATTGCTTATGCCAATGGCAAAATGCTTCGACGTGATGCCAATGGAGAGCGTGTGCTGACTTACCATATCAAGGATAAGTATAAGGACATGACGCTTGAGCAAATTTATAATTCGGAGAAGCGTACCGTTAAGTGCGATGATCCTTCAGTGTCGTACACTTATGCAGCCAAATATATGGATTTTGTAGACTACGACTTCGACAATGCTTATGTGGCCGATCCGCAGGATACAGGCAATCGTCCTGGTGTGTACATAGAGTTTAAGGAGTCATGGCTTAATCCCAAGGATATGGAGGTGCGTGTGTATAACACATTGGCCAACTGTGGTTGGAATATCGTCACTCAGCCCGAGACGGAGCACACTCCCTTCTACGTCAATGGAAAGGTAAATGTGGGCCATACCAATGGTAAGGTTATTTTACAGACTTTCTCGTTCGATGCCCTCACTCGTGCCTACAATGTGTTTAAGGGAAAGGTTCCAATGTGCTTTTTGCTTTGGACAGGTACTTATGCTACCGATTTGAAGTACAACACCCCATCGGGATATGCCGACTTTATTAGCTACGGCCTTGATCATGGTGCGCACATCATGGGCCCGGCCATATCGGGTGCGCCCAATAACTATCCAGAGATGAACAATCCTTGGCAGGCCTACATGATACGCAAGTCGGGTATGATCAACCATCCTTATTCGTTTGACTCTTATGCGCAAATGGCCAAATATATGGGCTACTACAACGACTACTACAATGCGGGCAACACCACAGAGTTTGATGACCTGCTGCTCACTACTGTGCCTGCTACGCAATACACCAACTTTAGTGGCGCAAAGTCAACGCCCGTTTACATGGACGGATTCTTTACCAATCGCTCCGAAATGTCGTTGCGCTTTATGATAGAAAATGGTTTCCGCTGCAATGCAAACTTGCCCAATCCCTTCCATCAAGGGCAAACATACGACAATTCGCAAGCTCCATCATCTGTGCCCGATGCTGAGCAAACCTTGCAGCGTTTGGGATACTGATGTACTGCAACCAATCATATCAACTAATCCAGAATTCTACTTATAGTATCATACAATATGAATAAATATATAGCCCTTTCGGCCTTGAGTTTGGCCACACTTGTAGCCTCGGCACAAGACTTTGATACAAAGCCCACACTCGAACTCAATAATAAGGAGCAAGGTGTAAACTTTACCATAGGTGCACGCATGATGACAGATGCAGCATACTATCACTCAGACTTTACTCCCATGCACTCAGGTGCTGCGCTCACCGATGCCCGTATTCGCACATCGATGGCCTACCGCAATTGGTACTTTTATGCCGACTTTGGATTTGGAAAGGGTAAGTTTGACCAGAAAAACATCTTTTTGCAATACACAGCCCGCGACAAGCATCAGGGCAGCCATGCCGTAAAGGTGGGCTACTACACCGATCCAGCTGCGTCAATGGCACGTTTGACGTCATTGGGTAGTTACCATTTCATATCGCGTGCAGGGTCTGCAAATGCTTTGGGCGAGGGACGAGAGTTGGGAGCTACATACAAGTATACCAACAAGTATGTCACAGCGTACCAAGGCGTGTTTGCTGAAAATCAGTACAACAAGATTGATGCAGGCATCAATGGATTGAGCTTGTCTGGCCGCTGGGTAGTGCGCCCGGTAAGCACTGAGAGCCAAACTTTGCACGTGGGCTTGAACGCGCGCTATGCTCACCTTGGCGGTGGTGAAACGTATAACAATGTGCTCAAAAAGTCGCTTACGTTAGGTCAATCGCTTGAAACCTATGTTGATGAAAATAACAGTTTCTCATCGTGCACACTTGATTGGGCTAACAACACCTTTGATGTGGGAGTCGAGGCGCTTTACCACAACAAGCGATTCTTTGTGCGTGGTGAGTATATGCACAAGCTCGTGACGAAGAAGCGCGACTCGAAAACCCTGTTTGATGCCTCAAACGACAACATCGATACATGGGGTACACTCAGTGCTTGGGAAGCTGCTAACCCATTGCGTACCAATCACTTTAATGGTGGATATGTGGAGGCAGGCTTCTTGATATTTGGCTCTCCCTATCATTACGACATGAACGAAGCCGTGTTGGGCGGGCTAAAGGGTCGCTCTCTTGAAGTCGTGGCACGTTACAACTATACAGGTCTGAACGATATCAACAAGGGCGAATATTTCTCGGTAGGGCGCAATCAGTACTACCCCGACGGCTACATGGCCGACTATCCTTACAACTCAAGCAGTGTGGGAGGTGGAAATGTCAATTCGTTTACTCTCGGGCTTAACTATAGTTTCAATAAGTATGCGCAGGTGATGCTCAACTATACCTTGCACAAGCTTGATAAGGACTTGTTGCCTTACGACAAAACAATTCATGCCTTGCAAGCCCGCGTATTGTTTTCATTCTGATGTGCTTCAAGTACAGGTAGTATAAATTAGTTCATAAGCAAATGATTGCCGAAGCTATCGTGTATCATCACGGTGCTTCGGCAATCTTTATCGTTGTCCATACTATGATGAAGATCATTCGGCGCAATGAAAAAAATTAATGGAGGCATCGTCTCCACGAGCCTCCATTAACCAACACAAAAACTAAACTAGACTTAACTAAACTATTTGATAGCGTTATCATCACGACAACTTAGATAGTGCAAATATAAGACTTTGAAACATAAAAAGCAAGGTTTTGCAAAGAAAAGTTTGCAAAACCTTGCTTTTTAACACTTGCCTATGTTGTGTAACACGTTTCGTAGGTGCGACAATGCGCTTCCTAAGGTGATTCGGACGAAGGCCTTGTGAAAGAAAGAATCCTGTAGGGGCTTTATGCCCCGAGATTCCTCTTATCGGTGATCTATTTATAGGCTTGAGCGAGAAGCAGATTGTCAAGGATAACCATGGCAGCCATGGCCTCGACGATGGGCACGGCACGAGGCAGGACGCAAGGGTCGTGTCGGCCGCGTGCTTTGAGGATGGTGGGTGTGCCGTCGGCGGTCACGGTGTGTTGTTCGCGCAGGAGTGTGGCTACAGGCTTGAAGGCTACGCGGAAGAAGATGTCCTGTCCGTTGCTCAATCCGCCCTGTATACCTCCGCTGTGGTTGGTCAGTGTGGTGATGGTGCCATCGGGAGCGGGCTGGAATATGTCGTTTTGCTCGCTACCACGCGCTGTCACGCCTGCAAATCCTTCGCCATACTCAAATCCCTTTACGGCATTGATGCCGAGCATGGCAGCACCAAGCTGAGCGTGAAGTTTGTCGAACACGGGTTCGCCCAATCCCACGGGGCACCCTTGGATCACCCCCGTGATGATACCGCCTATCGTATCGCCGTCGGCTTTCACTTGTGCGATAAGCTTCGCCATCTCTTCCGCCTTCTGCGGATCGGGACAGCGCACAGGATTCTGCTCGATGAGGGAGAAGTCGTAGTCGTGGTAAGAGCCCGTGAGGGCGATGTTTCCTACTTGAGAGGTGTATGCAGTGATGCGAATTCCTCTTTGTCGGAGCACCATTTTGGCAAATGCTCCGCCTACCACGCGTGCTATCGTCTCGCGTGCTGAGGTACGTCCGCCGCCACGATGGTCGCGTATGCCATACTTTGATTGATAGGTGAAGTCGGCATGAGAGGGGCGGAACACGTTGCGCATGTTGTCGTAGTCGGAGGAGTGTTGATTCTCGTTGCGTACGAGAAAGCCTATGGGACATCCCGTAGTTTTCCCTTCAAACACGCCCGAGAGTAGCTCTACGCGGTCGCCCTCCTTGCGTGCCGTGGTGAGTGCGCTTTGTCCTGGTTTGCGACGGTCGAGCTCAGCCTGCAGGAAGTCCATGTCGACCTCTATGCCCGATGGCATGCCGTCTATCACGCCACCGATGCCCGGTCCGTGGCTCTCGCCGAAAGTGGTGAGTCGGAATATCTGTCCAAAAGTGTTCACTGTGTGATGAGAGTTAAAGAGTGGAAGGGCGCACGGGGTAAGAATAGCCCTGTGCGCCCAGATAAATGAGATTAGTCTTTGTGGCAATTGCAACCATCGCCGTGACCGCCGCAGCAGCCTTCACCATCGGCGTGGTCGTGGTGTCCGCAGTTGCCGTCGCATTCACCGCCGCAACCGCCGCAGCCACCTTCGCCGCTAAGCATTTGGATGAGGCTTTTGAGTTCCTCATCGGTAGCGTCGCGATGGGTCACAACGTGTCCCTTGAAGTGGAGGTCTTTGCCAGCGAGGGGGTGGTTGAAGTCCATTTCTACGACGTTGTCCTTCACGTCGAGCACGATGCCCTGCAGACGATTGCCGTCAGCATTCATCATAGGGAGCACGGCGCCGGGGTAGACCATGTCTTTGTCAAACTTGCCGTTGATCACGAAGGTATCTTTGGGCAGTTCGATCACGTGGTCCTCTTCGTAGGGGCCATAGGCTTCGTCTTGTTTAAGTACGAAGTCGAATGTATCGCCTTCAGCGAGTGCGAGCAGTTTTTCTTCGAAAGCATCGAGTGTCACGCCCATGCCCGAGATAAACTGGAATGGGTGTTCTGCAGGAGCCTTCTCTACGAGTTCGTGAATGCCTTTTTCGTTGTCGGTGTAGAGTTCGTATGCCACGCTGACATACTTGTGGGGAGTCTGTTCCATTGAGTAGAATTGTGAAGTAATAAGTAAAAAGTAATAAGTAATACTTCTCTGCTTAAGTGATAAAATTTAAAACTTGCTGAATCCTGCCTGACAGAGTCGCGGTATGCGTTGTCTGCAGAATAAATGTTGCTGATAATGGGGAATCAATTATGCCAATTCGAGGTCGAGCTCTTTGCGTAGGAGGTCGAGGTCGGGGTGGCGCTTCATCATGTCTTTAAACTTCTCGAGGCGGCTGAAGGGGCGCTTTGGAGCGTTGTCGGGCACGATTTCGAAGTTGAGTGTGATAGAATCGTTGCGGAGCTGCGTGCGCAGGTAGTTGCAGAGCGTCACGCGCACGTTGTACATATACTGCTCTACCATCTCGTTCTCCACCATCACGTTGACCTGCCATGTCTGTGTGTCGACGTGAGGCTGCATGCCCTTCATGCGGCCGCAGAGAGCACGCTGTTCGGGTGGAAGCTGCTGTGCAAATCGAAACCAGTAGTAGGTCAGTCGGTCGTCGTCGAAAGCATTGCAGAGTTTCTTGGCTGGTTGAGCCTCGGCTCGTGAGCGTAGTGCTGCTTGTCGGCGCGCTTCCTCAGCAGCCTTTTGCTGTGCTTCTTGGTTGGATGGTGCGGGGCTACCCATTGTGACCGAGCGGATGGAGATGGTGTTGAGGTTGCGCGCTTGGCGCTGGTTCTTCTTTGCCGAATCAGCCAAGAGTTGTTCCAATCCTTTAAGATGAGATGATCCTTCAGCCGCTGGAGCCGATGCTGCCGTTGCGGCGGACTGAGCAGTGGTGCGCTGTACGGCCGCTGTTGCTGCGGGAGCGGGAGCCGCTTGAGGTGTGGCAGAAGAAGGGGTGCGCTGAGCTGTAGCTCGCGTAGCAGGGCTCACCATGCCTTGCAGGTGAGCGAAGATGGGGTGAAGCGTTCGTGTAGGGCGACGCCCACACCCTGTGTCGTCATCGCCCACAGCGGCTTGAGCCACCTCGATGAGGGTGAGCTCCACGAGCAGTCGCTTATTGCGTGCATTGGAGTAGTGCATGTCGCAATCGTTGCAGAGCTTTAGTGCGCGATAGATGATGGCAGGCTTGCAGCGCATGGCCTGTTCATGATAGCGCTGGCGCACTTGTTCGCTCACGTCGAGCAGGGGCAGCGTCTGTTCGTCGCGGCTCATCAGTAGGTTGCGGAAGTGCGATGCCAGTCCGCCAATGAAGTAGTTGCCCTCGAAGCCCTTGCACAGCACGTTGTTGAGCCGTGTCATAGCAGCGGGAATGTCGCCTTTGAGCAGCGATTCGGTCATGCCAAAGTACTCTTCATAGTCGAGCACGTTGAGGTCTTCTATCACCTTGTCGTACGTGATATTTCCCTCGCAGAAACTTGCCACTTGGTCGAAGATGGAGAGGGCGTCGCGCATACCGCCATCGGCCTTTTCGGCAATGACGTGGAGTGCTTCTTTCTCATAGGTGATGCCCTCTTTGTCGGCCACGTGCATGAGGTGGTCGATGATATCTGCCACGGTGATGCGTGCGAAGTCGTATATCTGGCAACGGCTTAGGATGGTGGGCAGGATGGCCTGCTTCTCCGTGGTGGCTAAGATGAATATGGCGTGAGCGGGTGGCTCTTCAAGCGTCTTGAGGAAGGCATTGAATGCCGCCTGCGATAGCATGTGTACCTCGTCGATAATGAACACCTTGTATCGGCCCACTTGAGGTGGTATCTGCACCTGCTCGATGAGTTCGCGAATGTCGTTGACGGAGTTGTTCGAAGCAGCGTCGAGCTCGTGAATATTGTACGAACGCTGCTCGTTGAAAGCCTTGCAACTTTCACACTCGTTGCAAGCCTCGCCCTCAGGGGTGGGAGAGAGGCAGTTGATGGTCTTGGCAAAGATGCGAGCGCAGGTGGTCTTTCCCACGCCTCGCGGACCGCAAAACAGGTAGGCATGCGCCAACTTGCCTTGAGCAATTGCGTTCTTCAGCGTAGTGGTCAAGGCCTTCTGTCCCACCACGCTGTCGAAGTTGGTGGGGCGATACTTTCGGGCAGATACGATATAGTTGTTCATTGTGCAGAATCTCTGTGGCTTGTTGTTGGCACAAAGGTAATGTTTTTTTTTGGATAGAGAAAGGCAGGGACAATGCTCTTCGCGCGCGCGTACATTAAGTTTTCTTGATAAGTTGTCTGCACTCCTACACTAATCCGTTGTAATACGCTGAATATCAACATTTACGAGAGTGTAGGCAAGTCTCGATAGCTTGCACAAATCCGTCACGTTGCTCTCACTCAGATTTGCCTCCCTCCAGAGAAGGCTCTCCCCTAAAAGCGTTCTCGCAAGAGTAAGCAACTCCTGAAACTCTTCCAAGGGCTAATTAAAACTCTTCCAAGGGTTAATTAAAACTCTTTCGAGGACTAATTTAAACACTTCCGAGGGTTAATAAAGCGCATTCCTATGAAAGGTGCTGCATGTCAATGTAGGAAAAATGAGTGATAAGTGCAAGCAAATACCGACTGCCTGCACTCGCGGAAACGTTGATAATCAGCGAATAGGTAAGAGTGAGTGTAGGAAATAGAAAATAGGGCGTGCAAAACTCTCTGTAACGCGCGTGCGCGTAAGTTCATTGGCAAGAAATGAGAGTGGAAAAAGCAAAAATCCTTAGGAAAAACTCCTACGAATCTCAAATTGTCACAACATCTCGTCCTTTTGTATTCATACATTTCGCGTAACCGAATAAAATCCGTAAATTTGCCGCGCACACGTATATTTCGCAAAGCAAAATATATCTAACAATTATCTATACAAATCACACACATGACAAAGACAATCAAACAGCGCGGCCTGTGGCTGATAGCTTTGCTGCTACTCGTGGCAAACACTGCGGTCAAGGCTGCTGTCAATCTGAACAGGTCGGGCGTGATCTACCGCATTGTCAGTACCCAGACGGGCAAGGCCGTGGGCAATGGCAACGTAGCTGAGCACGATACCTACCTGCAGATGGAAGACCTCGACCTCACGGCTCAAGGTCAGGACTGGATGGTGATGCCCGTCGATGCCGGAGCAGGCATCTATGCACTCTACAACCCCAATTACAAAATGGGCGTAGACATGGCTCCCACGGCCACAGTGAAATGGCGCTTATTGCAGTGGGACGCCAATACGAGCAATGAGAATCAACAGATTCTGTTCAAGGCCGTAGAAGGTCAAGAAGATGTATACCAGCTCCTCTGCTCGTCGGACGAAAGCCGAGTGATGACCATGCACGACGATGGTAGCCTCTATATGGACACCGACGCAAGCGCCGAAGGCACCTACTTCCGCCTGCAGGATTCGGGCAAGACTTATGCCACTCCTTTCCCCAACCTTGCCTACCTCTTCGTCGGCAAGGCGAGCGGTAAAGCACTGACCAATCGCAATAAGAACGAGAAGAATGCCCTCATCTATGGCGATACGCCCGATGAAAACGATAAATCGCAGGTGTGGGAGTATAAGCAGACGGCTAATGGCACATCGACCGTATATGTGCTCTACAACGAAAATGCGAGCTTGGCTCTCGATGCAGGTCTCGATGGCAACAAGAAGCCCTTGCTGTGGTCGATCGATGGAAGCAATGCCAATCAGCGCGTTACGATCAAGAGCGTTAACGATGAAGATGGCGTGTTCCAGCTGGTCTATACCGGCAAGAGTAACGAGACTTACTACTTGAAACTCAATGCAAACGGTACCACCGAGATGGTGACCGATGGCACGAGCGAAGATACGTGGTTTACCACCCAACCTGCCGTGCTTGTAGTAAGAGAAAAGAACGATTGGGAAAACGAGCGCATATTCGCCGTAAACAAGGAAGAGGGCCATGCCACCTACATGCCCTATGCATCGACCTCCGAACTCCGCGCCGATGCCGACCGCTACGCTAAGCCTTGGCTCGACCCCAAGAGCACAGAAGTGATGAGCCTAAACGGCACGTGGAAGATTAACTTTGTGAAGGATCCCTCTTTACGTCCGGGCGAGACCGACTTCTATGGTGACAACGTCGACGTGTCGGCATGGGACGACATCGAAGTGCCCTCATGCGTAGAAATGAAGGGCTATGGCGATCCTTGGTATGTCAACGTAGACTACCCCTTTGATGACAATCCTCCCTACATCTCGATGAAGAAGAACCTCTACAACTCTGTAAGTTCGTTCCGTCGCAACTTTACCCTCCCCGAAGCATGGAGTGGCAAGCGCATCTTCCTCCACTTCGACGGTATCTATAGCGGTGCCTACGTATGGGTGAATGGACAGAAAGTAGGTTATACCCAGGGCGCCAACAACGATGCTGAGTTCGACTTGACAAGCTATGTACGTTCGGGCGACAACAACGTGAGCGTACAAGTGTTCCGCTTCACCGATGGTTCTTACCTCGAAGGACAAGATGCCTGGCACATGAGCGGTATTCACCGCGACGTGTATCTCTATGCCACTCCGAAGACCTACATTCGCGACCACTACATCACCTCTTCACTCAGTGAAGGCGACGACTATAAGGCTGGCTCAATGAACGTAGCCGTGACGATGACTCGTAAGGCTGCCGACGACGAGGGCACTAAGACCGTTCGCGTACGCTTGATCTCGCCCGAGGGCAAGCAGGTGGCAGAACAGACGGCTAACTTCGCTTTTGCCGAAGGCGAGACGGGCGACAAGACAGCCGACGTGAAGTTTGAAGAACTGACTAATCTTGAACTCTGGAATGCAGAGACTCCTAACCTCTACACCGTAGAGCTTGCACAGCTCGATGCTAATGGCAATGAAGAAGAAGCTTTCGCTACAAAGTATGGTTTCCGCCATATCGAGATCCCCACTACGGATCATCGCGTATATATCAATGGCAAGCAAGTATACTTCAAGGGTGTAGACACACAAGATACGCACCCCCTGCGCGGACGTTCTATCGACGTAGAGACCATGCTCAAGGATATCAAACTGATGAAGCAGGCCAACGTCAACACCGTGCGCACGAGCCACTATCCACGTCAGGCCAAGATGAACGCTATGTTCGACTACTACGGCATCTACGTAATGGATGAGGCCGACCTCGAATGCCACAAAAACTGGGACGACCACAACAGCGGCAACCGCTCTACAGGCATCTCGGCAGCCGAGTCGTGGAAACCTGCTTACCTCGACCGTGGCACCCGCATGGTGCTCCGCGACCGCAACTTCCCCTCTGTGATCTTCTGGAGCTTGGGCAACGAGAGTGGTTATGGTAGCAACCACGACGCAGAATTTAGCGCCATCAAGGCACTCGATTCACGCATTATTCACTACGAAGGCGCAACCAATGCTAACAACGCTACGGCCACGGAGATCTGGAGCCGGATGTATCCCTCTATCGAGGGCAACGCAAAACCGATGAACTCTGAAGCCAACAGCAACTGGGCACAACAGCCCTACTTCATGTGTGAGTACGACCACGCCATGGGTAATTCGCTCGGTAGCCTCCAGGACTATTGGGATGTGCTCGAAAGCAGTAAGTACGGCATCGGAGGATGCATCTGGGACTGGGTAGACCAGTCAATCTATGCTCCCAGCGATATCCAAAAGGGCGTATTTACGCAGAATGGATTCAATAAGTATGTGACTGGTTACGACTATCCCAACGCACCCCATCAGGGCAACTTCGTCAACAATGGTGTGATCGGAGCCGACCGCGCATGGAGCGGCAAGCTCGATGAGGTAAAGAAAGTCTACCAGTACGTGAAGTTTACAGGCTACAGCAAGACGGCAGCTACCGTCACACTGAAGAATGCTTACGACTTCATCACCCTCAAGGGCTTTACCCTCAAGGCTACAGTGCTCGAAAAGGGTAAGCAAGTGGCAGAAGGAAGCGTGGCTCTCAGCGATGTTAAGCCAGGCAAGTCGACCACAGTCAAGCTCCCCGTTGACTACGACTTCGCAGCCGCAAAGAGTGGCGACGACGTACTGCTCTCACTCGAAGTGACGCGCGATGCAGCTACCGAATACGCTGAAGCTGGCTATCCCGTAGCTGCTGCACAGTATCAGGTGGCTGATCGTGCTGCACTCGCTGCCGTGACACCCGCTGCAGATGCCAGCGATCTGAAACTCGTGGAGGGCTTGCTCTACAACTCCGTCTCTAACGATAAGGTGCAGATGAACTTCTCTTCAGATGGTACATTGCAAAGTTGGAAGATCAACGGAATGCCTGTTATCAAGAACGATAAGGGCCCGGAATACGAAAACTTCCGTTGGATTGAAAACGACGCTCCTTATGGTAGCGACCCTGGCTACAGCCAAAACAACGGCATTAGTTCGAAGACGGCAACCTTCGCGCTGGCCGACGATAAGAAATCGGCTACGGTAACGGTCAATGGTACAGGCTCATGGTCGAACTATAAGTTCGTTTATACCATTTATGCCGATGGTACCACCGATCTCAAGGCAACTTATTCTCCGCAGAATACCAACACTTCGCTCCGCGGAGGCACACGCCGACTGGGCATGCAGATGGCATTCAATGGCGAACTGAGCAACGTGGCCTACTACGCTCGTGGTCCGCTCGAGAACTACGTGGATCGTCAGACAGGTTCTTTCCTCGGACGCTATACCACAACCGTTGCTGATATGAACGAGTACTACCTCCGTCCGCAGTCGATGGGTAACCGCCAGGATCTTCGCGAATTGGTATTGACCAACGACGAGGGCAATGGCGTGAAGGTCGAAACAGAGGGACAAGTAGCATTCTCTACCCTCTATTGGACCGATCAGGAACTCTATGCCAAGAAGCACAATTGGGAACTCACCGTGCCTACTTCCGCATCTTCTCGCAGCATCTATGCTCACTTCGACTATATGCAGCGCGGTATCGGTTCGGGTAGTTGCGGACAGGTGACCATCAGCAAGTACTTCGTACCTACCTCAGGATCGTACACCTATACACTTCGTTTCACTCCCGTAACAAAAGAAGTCACAGGCATCGCTACGGCTGAGACCACCGACGACTTGAAGGTGACTCACGACGACGAGAAGGTGACCGTATCGGGCAATATCGAAGCGGGTACCGTAGTAGCTCTCTACAATGTGGGCGGTCAGTGCGTAGGCAAGGCTTATGCCTCTGCAGCTACCTCTTCGCTCTCCATCTCACTCGTAGCTCAGCCTCGCGGCACATACCTTGTGAAGATGGACGCTCCCCACGGACATCGTGTTCATAAGATCCTGAAATAACCCCCTTTCTCCAATCTTTTGGAGTAAAACACAATAGCATAAGAGAAGCGTATGTTGAGGCTAAATCCTCTAACATACGCTTCTCTTCGTTATATTATATAGTAGTTGCCAATCAAAAAAATCAGCCAATACCGTGGGCGACGCGTCTCGCGTCGGCATCATCTACGAATAGAGATTCTTACCTCCCCATATATAGTTCTGTGGGCGACGCGTCTCGCGTCGGCATCATCTACGAATAGGAAAATAATGAGCCTCTCATACATCATTTCGTGGACAAAGCATTTCTTGCCCCCTCCCAAAGAATATCTCAAACAAGACTTGAGCCACGCCAAGCGCATTATCTCGTAATCCTGCACAAGTAGTCAAAGTGCTCACCATCGCGCACCTTTTCAGCGCGAAGCCCACACGTTTCGGCAACCCGCTGGAGCGTGTCGAAGTCTACATAAAGCCAGTCGAAAGGTTCGCCTACACATTTATTATATACCATCTGATAATCCACTTCGCCATAGTAGTCGGTCTCCTCAGGAGGGTAAAACTCCCCATCTTCATCTTCAAACACATAGCGAATATCTGAAGAATCCGCCAAAATCTGTCCACCCTCTTCCAGCAATGCGCTACAGCGATTCAGCAAACGAGGTAGACCAGAAAGTTTACCAGCAATACCGAGGCCATTCATGAGCAGAATGATCGTGTCGAACCGCTCACTCCACGACTCCTCGAAGAGGTTAATACAACGAGCATCATGAGCACCTCTAAAAAGGCGAGCCTGCGTAGAAAACGGCGAAATATCGATAGAAGTCACTTCAAAACCGCGCTTCTCCAAGGCTATCGTGTGACAACCCGCACCCGCACCCACATCGAGTACACGCCCGCGGCACAGGTCGAGAGCCACACGCTCGAGGCAAGGCATCTCCATCTCCGTACGGAAAAGATTGGCGACGGACATCTCGTCGTCGTCAAACATGCTTGATCTCACAACGAGCTTACCCGACTTGCCCGTACGAGCAAAGTCCCAAATAGCTTGACCCATCGGGTCACATTTTTCTTGCATTTCCATGACGCAAAAGTAATATATAAGGCATCAAAACAGCGATAAAGCAAAGAAAAATTGCATTCGATGAAAAAAAAACGCTGAAATGTTTGGTGCGAAAAAAATAATGCCTAACTTTGCACCCGTTTCCGAGAGACATCAACCTTGTTACACTACAAGACCTTGAGTTTCGACGAGATACGGGCAAATACCAGAGTGGCCAAATGGGGCAGACTGTAAATCTGCTGGCTTACGCCTTCGGTGGTTCGAATCCATCTTTGCCCACCCATCCCGAAAGGGTCTCGCGGAAGTAGCTCAGTTGATAGAGCACTAGCCTTCCAAGCTGGGGGTCGCGGGTTTGAGCCCCGTCTTCCGCTCATCTTTATTATTATTAGATTGCTGTTATAGCTCAGCGGTAGAGCACTTCCTTGGTAAGGAAGAGGTCGCGAGTTCAAGTCTCGCTAACAGCTCTTTTTTTTGTATAGGTCTTCCTTACAAGATTGAAGAACAAGAAAATTCATTCAAACAATAAATAAAACAGCTATGGCTAAAGAGAAATTTGAACGTACCAAACCGCATGTTAACATCGGTACTATTGGTCACGTTGACCACGGTAAGACTACTTTGACTGCCGCTATTTCTAAGGTTCTCCACGAACGTCTCGGTACTGGTGAAGATGTTAAGTCTTTCGATCAGATCGATAACGCTCCCGAAGAAAAGGAACGTGGTATCACTATCAACACTGCTCACATCGAGTATGAAACTGAAAAGCGTCACTATGCTCACGTAGACTGCCCGGGTCACGCCGACTACGTAAAGAACATGGTAACTGGTGCCGCTCAGATGGATGGTGCTATCATCGTAGTAGCTGCTACTGATGGTCCTATGCCTCAGACTCGTGAGCACATCCTTCTCGCTCGTCAGGTAAACGTACCCCGCCTCGTAGTGTTCTTGAACAAGTGCGATATGGTTGAGGACGAAGAAATGCTCGAGCTCGTAGAAATGGAAATGCGCGAACTCCTCGAACAGTACGGCTTCGAAGAAGATACTCCTATCATCCGCGGTTCTGCACTCGGTGCTTTGAACGGTGTTGCAAAGTGGGAAGACTCTGTAATGGAGCTCATGAACGCTGTTGATACTTGGATTCAGGAACCCGTTCGCGACGTTGAGAAGCCTTTCTTGATGCCTGTTGAAGACGTGTTCTCAATCACTGGTCGTGGTACTGTTGCCACTGGTCGTGTTGAAACTGGTGTCGTAAAGGTAGGTGACGAAGTTCAGATTCTCGGTCTCGGCGAAGATAAGAAGTCAGTTGTAACTGGCGTTGAGATGTTCCGTAAGATCCTCGACGAAGGTGAAGCTGGTGATAACGTAGGTCTTCTCCTCCGTGGTATCGATAAGTCAGAAATCAAGCGTGGTATGGTTATCACTCACCCGGGTGTAATCACTCCGCACAAGAAGTTCAAGGCTTCTATCTACGTATTGAAGAAGGAAGAAGGTGGTCGTCACACTCCGTTCGGTAACAAGTATCGTCCTCAGTTCTACCTCCGTACTATGGACTGTACAGGTGAAATCCACCTCCCTGAAGGAACTGAAATGGTAATGCCTGGTGATAACGTTGAAATCTCTGTAGAACTTATCTACGCTGTTGCTATCAACGTTGGTCTCCGCTTCGCTATCCGTGAAGGTGGCCGTACCGTTGGTTCAGGTCAGATCACTGAAATCCTCGACTAATAACATAGCCTTGGCTATCGCTTAGCCTCGACTATCTTATAGAAGAAGATATTCAAAATAAAATAGGTTCCTGCTACATGCAGGACCTATTCTACGGGAATAGCTCAGTTGGTAGAGCACTGGTCTCCAAAACCAGGTGTCGGGAGTTCGAGCCTCTCTTCCCGTGCCAAACGACACATATATGTTCCAGAAAATAATTGCATATTGCAAAGATTCATACGACGAGTTATCGCATAAGACCACGTGGCCTACGAGACAGGAGTTGACTCACAGCGCGATTGTTGTGCTAACAGCTTCCATCATCATAGCAATCGTAGTGTACCTTATGGATACATTATTCGAGTGGGTCATGCAACTTATCTATCCTCAACTATAATTCGATATGGCACAAGCAGAAATGGCATGGTACGTTTTGCGTGCTATAAGCGGAAAAGAAGCTAAGGTAAAAGAGTACATCGATGCAGAAATAAAAAATGGCCGCCTTGGCGGTCATGTTTCGCAAGTACTCATCCCTACCGAGAAGGTTAAGACTGTTCATGGTAACAAGCAAGTTATCAAGGAAAGACTCTATCTTCCCGGCTATGTTCTTGTAGAGGCTAGACTAGTTGGTGAAACTGTTCACGAACTACGCAACACACCAAACGTGTTGGGTTTCCTCGGAGGAATGGACAATCCTACTCCTCTCCGCGAAAGTGAAGTGAATCGTATCCTGGGTAAGGTTGACGAACTTGAGGATGAACCTCAAGAAATGGAAATACCTTACGAAGTAGGCGAAAGCGTAAAGGTAATCGACGGACCGTTCAGCGGATTCTCTGGTACAATCGAAAAGGTTGACGAAGAGAAGAAGAAAGTGACTGTCATCGTAAAGGTGTTCGGTCGAAACACGGGACTCGATCTCGGCCTTATGCAGATAGAGAAGGAATAAAGGATAATGTTACGTATCCCTTTAAGAATTCATCGTCACATTTAATTTTTCTATTTTAAACAACAATGGCTAAAGAAGTTGCTGGATTAATCAAATTACAGATTAAGGGCGGCGCTGCAAATCCATCTCCTCCCGTTGGACCGGCTCTCGGTTCTAAGGGTATCAACATTATGGATTTCTGCAAGCAGTTCAACGCCAGAACTCAGGACAAGGCTGGCAAAGTATTGCCTGTTGTCATTACTTATTACAATGACAAGTCTTTCTCTTTCATAGTAAAGACTCCTCCTGTAGCAATTCAATTGCTGGAAGCAGCCAAAAAGAAGAGCGGTTCTGCTGCTCCTAACCGTACCAAGATCGCTGAGATCACTTGGGATCAGGTTAAGGCAATCGCAGAAGACAAGATGCCCGACTTAAACTGCTTCACAGTTGAAAGTGCAATGCGTATGGTAGCTGGTACTGCCCGCAGCATGGGTATCACAGTAAAGGGTGACTTCCCTGGTGAATAATTTAAACTTCAAATTTGAACAATGAGTAAACTGACAAAGAATCAGAAGTTAGTCGCTGACAAAGTTGAAGCAGGGAAGGCATATTCATTGAAAGAAGCTGCATCTTTGGTAAAGGAAATCACCACTACCAAATTCGATGCTTCTATCGATATTGACGTACGTCTGGGTGTAGATCCCCGTAAAGCTAACCAGATGGTTCGTGGTGTAGTATCACTGCCCAACGGAACTGGTAAGACTGTACGCGTGCTCTGCCTCTGTACGCCTGATGCTGAAGCTGCTGCAAAAGAAGCTGGCGCTGACTATGTAGGTCTCGATGAATATATCGAGAAAATCAAAGGTGGTTGGACTGATATTGATGTTATCATCACTATGCCCGCCATCATGGGTAAGATTGGTGCACTCGGTCGTGTGCTCGGTCCTCGCGGATTGATGCCTAACCCCAAGAGTGGCACTGTTACTATGGACGTAGCCAAGGCTATTCGCGAAGTAAAGCAAGGTAAGATTGACTTTAAGGTTGATAAGAGCGGTATCGTTCACACTTCAATCGGTAAGGTCTCTTTCACTGCTGATCAGATTTTTGGTAATGCCAAGGAATTCATGGCTACTATCAATAAGCTGAAGCCCGCAAGTGCTAAGGGTACTTACGTAAAGAGTATTTATCTTTCATCTACCATGAGTAAGGGTATCAAGGTTGATCCTAAGTCTGTAGAAGAAATCTAAACTGAATTACAATCATGAAGAAGGAAGATAAAGCTATCATCATCGAGAAACTCGGTGAACAAATCAAAGAATACGCACATCTCTACCTTGTTGATGTAACTGGCATGAATGCAGAAGCTACTTCTGCTCTCCGTCGCAAGTGCTTCGGCGCTGACATCAAAATGGTAGTAGCCAAGAATACGCTCTTGCACAAGGCTTTCGAAGCTGCAGAGGTTGACTATACTCCCCTCTACGACTGCTTGAAAGGCACTACTGCAGTATTCTTCTGCCAGACCGCTAACGCTCCTGCTAAACTCATCAAAGAAGTTGGTAAGGACGGTGTTCCTGCGCTGAAGGGTGCATATGCAGAGGAAGGTTTCTATGTTGGTGCAGACCAGCTCGAAACTCTTTGCGCTATCAAGAGCAAGGCAGAAGTTCTTGCAGAGGTTGTTGCTTTGCTCCAGTCTCCCGCCAAGAACGTTATCTCTGCACTCCAGAGCAGTGGACAGACCATCCACGGTGTGCTTAAAACTTTGGGCGAACGTCCCGAATAATCTCCGGTACCATAGACTCCGGAATCCCAATAAAATCAGAAAACAAACAAAAAAATACATTTAAGAAAATGGCAGATATCAAAGCTATCGCTGAAGAATTGGTAAATTTGACAGTGAAGGAAGTAAACGAGTTGGCAACTATCCTGAAGGACGAGTATGGAATTGAACCCGCTGCTGCAGCTGTTGCTGTTGCTGCCGGTCCTGCAGCTGGTGCTGCTGCCGCTGAAGAGAAGACTTCTTTCGACGTTGTTCTCAAGAGCGCAGGTGCCGCTAAGCTCCAGGTTGTTAAGGCCGTTAAGGAACACTGCGGTCTTGGCTTGAAGGAAGCTAAGGATCTCGTAGACGGCGCTCCCTCAAAGGTTAAGGAAGGCGTTGCTAAGGAAGAAGCTGAAGCACTGAAGAAGGCTCTCGAAGAAGCTGGTGCTGAAGTAGAACTCGCTTAATAAACAATCCCATAAGGGCTATGGTTATGAATCCTCTGGTAGAGGGTTCATAACCTTTTTGTGTCTATATCCTTCCTCTTAGTACATGAATTGTGTCAACGCTACTTGTATAATTTAGGTAGGGTCGGCGCTCTTCTGATTAATGGTAGGGTAATTGATACAATACAAAGTTTTATTGGTCGTAGAGTTTAGTCCATTTGTGGTCTGTGTATAGTGTGTTTTCTCTCTTAAGATGATGACGCATAATGGATTTGATGTGAATAAAGCTTACTGACCTATAAACATTTCTTTCACCCCAATCTAACGACGAATGTCTTCCAGAGTAATAAATCAACGTGTAAACTTTGCGTCCGTAAAGAATCCGATGCCTTATCCCGATTTTTTGGACGTTCAGTTGAAGTCTTTCAGAGATTTCCTCCAGCTCGACACTCCAAGTGAATTGCGTAAAAACGATGGCTTGTACAAAGTTTTTGCTGAGAACTTCCCTATTGCTGATACTCGCAATAACTTTGTATTGGAGTTTATCGATTACTATATTGATGAACCTCGTTATTCAATTAAGGAATGTCTGGAGCGCGGACTTACTTATAGTGTGCCTCTCAAGGCTAAATTGAAGCTTTACTGTACAGACCCTGATCATGAGGATTTTGATACGGTGGTACAGGATGTCTTCTTGGGATCTATCCCTTATATGTCGGACAATGGTACGTTCATCATCAATGGTGCTGAACGTGTTGTTGTATCGCAGTTACACCGTTCTCCTGGTGTGTTCTTCGGTTCAAGTGTTCACGCTAATGGTACGCAACTTTATTCTGCGCGTATCATACCGTTCAAGGGATCATGGATTGAGTTTGCCACAGACATCAATACGGTGATGTATGCTTACATTGATCGTAAGAAGAAGTTGCCTGTAACCACTCTGCTTCGTGCTATTGGTTTTGAAAGTGATAAAGATATTCTTCAAATCTTTAATCTTGCAGAGGAGTTCAAGGTAAACAAGACAAATCTTAAGAAGTTGCAAGGTCGCAAATTGGCGGCACGTGTGCTTTCTACCACTCTTGAGGATTTCTCCGATCCTGATACTGGTGAGGTGATGTCTATTGAGCGTAATGAGATTATTCTTGATCGTGAGGAAGTAATTACTCCAGAAAACGCGGAGATTATTCTTAATTCTGGTGTACAGACTATTCTTGTTCACCCGGAGGAAGGCGCGTCTACGGACTATTCTATCATCTTCAATACGCTTCAGAAAGACCCCTCAAACTCAGAGCAAGAAGCTGTAAATTACATCTATCGTCAGTTGCGTAATGCAGATCCTGCTGATGATGCTTCTGCTCGTGAGGTCATCAACAACCTTTTCTTCTCAGAGAAGCGTTATGACTTAGGCGAGGTAGGTCGTTATCGTATCAATAAGAAGCTCAATCTTAGCACCGACATGGATGTGCGTGTGCTTACTCGTGAGGATATTATTGAAATTATCAAGTACCTTGTTGAGTTGATCAACTCAAAGGCAACTGTCGACGATATTGACCACTTGAGCAACCGCCGTGTCCGTACTGTAGGTGAGCAGCTTTCTAATCAGTTTGCTATAGGTCTGGCTCGTATGAGCCGCACCATTCGTGAGCGCATGAATGTGCGCGACAATGAGGTGTTTACTCCGACTGATTTGATCAACGCAAAGACTATCTCAAGTGTTGTCAACTCATTCTTCGGAACGAATGCGCTGTCACAGTTTATGGACCAGACGAACCCCTTGGCAGAGGTAACACACAAGCGCCGTCTTTCAGCACTTGGTCCTGGCGGTTTGTCGCGTGAGCGTGCAGGTTTTGAGGTTCGTGACGTACACTATACTCACTATGGTCGTCTTTGTCCGATTGAGTCGCCTGAAGGTCCTAACATCGGTCTTATCTCTTCTCTTTGTGTATATGCAAAGATTGACGATCTTGGTTTCATCGAAACTCCATATCGTAAGGTAGAAAATTCGAAGGTTGATCTTGACAACGATCACATCGTATACCTCTCAGCTGAAGAAGAGGAAGGCAAAATTATTGGTCAGGGTAATGCACCCTTGAACGATGATGGTTCTTTCATTCGTGACAAAGTAAAATGTCGTCAGGATGCTGATTATCCTGTGGTACCTCCTTCACAGGTAGAATTGATGGATGTATCTCCTCAGCAGATTGCTTCTATTGCCGCTTCGCTTATCCCATTCTTGGAGCATGATGATGCTCACCGTGCGTTGATGGGATCGAACATGATGCGCCAGGCAGTTCCTCTTATCCGCAGTGAGGCTCCTATCGTAGGTACTGGTATAGAGAAGCAGGTATGTGAAGATTCGCGTACAATGATTACAGCTGAGGGTGATGGTGTGATAGAATATGTAGATGCCAACACCATTCGCATAGCATACGATCGTACGGAGGATGAAGAGTTCGTAAGTTTTGACTCTAACGTAAAGGAATACGACATTCCAAAGTTCCGTCGTACCAACCAGAATATGACCATTGACCTTCGTCCTATCTGTGACAAGGGTCAGAAGGTTCACAAGGGTGATATCCTGACTGAGGGATATGCTACTGAAAATGGTGAACTTGCACTTGGTCGCAACCTTCTCGTAGCATACATGCCTTGGAAGGGTTACAACTACGAGGATGCTATTGTGCTCAACGAGCGCATGGTACGTGAAGACATCCTTACTTCTGTACACGTTGACGAGTACTCTCTTGAAGTACGTGAAACTAAGCGTGGTATGGAAGAGTTTACCAATGATATTCCTAACGTAAGCGAAGATGCTACTAAGGATCTCGACGACACAGGTATCATCCGTATCGGTGCTCGAGTAGCTCCTGGTGACATTCTTATTGGTAAGATTACGCCTAAGGGAGAGAGCGATCCTACTCCTGAAGAGAAACTTCTCCGTGCCATCTTCGGTGATAAGGCGGGTGATGTAAAAGATGCTTCTTTGAAGGCAAATCCATCTCTTGCAGGTGTTGTAATCAACAAGCGTCTCTTCTCTCGTGTGCAGAAGAATCGTAGCGCAAAGGCTGCAGATAAGGTAACACTTCAGAAGCTCGACGACGACTTCCAGAAGGAAACTGCAGAACTGAAGGAAGTGATGATCAACAAGTTGCTCTCTCTCATCAGTGACAAGAAGTCTCTCGGTGTGAAAGACAATATTGGTTCAGAAGTTGTTGCCAAGGACGTTAAGTTCAACAAGGCAGTCCTTTCATCGCTCGACTATACATCAGTAGAACTTCACGATTGGACCGACGACGAGCACGCCAACAAGCTCATCCGTCAGCTTGTGATCAACTACTTGAAGAAGTACAATCAGATGGATGCAATCCTCAAGCGTAAGAAGTTTGCCATCACCATTGGTGATGATCTTCCCTCGGGTATCATCCAGCAGGCTAAGGTCTACATTGCTAAGAAGCGTAAGATTGGTGTAGGTGATAAGATGGCCGGTCGTCACGGTAACAAGGGTATCGTGTCAAAGGTAGTACGTCAGGAAGATATGCCTTTCTTGGCAGATGGTACTCCCGTCGACATCGTGCTCAACCCTCTGGGTGTGCCTTCACGTATGAACATTGGTCAGATCTTTGAGGCAGTGCTTGGTGCTGCAGGTCGCAAGCTCGGTGTTAAGTTTGCCACTCCTATCTTCGATGGTGCCAAACTTGAGGACCTTTGCGAATGGACAGATAAGGCAGGTCTCCCCCGCTACTGTTCTACTCAGCTTTACGATGGTGCCACTGGTGAGGCATTCGACCAGGAAGCAACTGTTGGTGTGACTTACATGTTGAAACTCGGTCACATGGTAGAGGACAAGATGCACGCTCGTTCTATCGGTCCGTACTCACTCATCACTCAGCAGCCACTTGGTGGTAAAGCACAGTTTGGTGGTCAGCGTTTTGGTGAGATGGAAGTTTGGGCCATCGAGGCCTTCGGTGCATCCCACGTACTTCAGGAAATCCTGACCATCAAGTCAGATGATGTAACAGGTCGTGCCAAGGCTTACGAGGCAATTGTTAAGGGCGAACCCATGCCTACTCCGGGCATTCCCGAATCGCTCAACGTATTGCTCCACGAGCTTCGCGGTCTGGGCTTGAGCATCACGCTCGACTAAGTTTTTTAAGTGATAGGATTATGAGGCTGCAAAGAAGTTTTCGTCTACGTCTACTAAGTGAATACCCTCCATCCGCCGACGAGCATTGATGGACGTCATGAAATAGGAGTCAGACATGGCTTTGAGCCTTATAACCCTTGCAACTGAAAACTTTCACAACATTTCCCCTCTCAATCAATCCTACTAAAATGGCATTTAAAAGAGATAATAAGATAAAGAGCAACTTTACGAAGATTACCATTGGTCTTGCTTCTCCTGAAGAGATAATGGCAAATTCGTATGGTGAGGTGCTGAAGCCCGAAACCATTAATTATCGTACCTACAAGCCCGAGCGTGATGGTCTGTTCTGCGAGCGCATTTTTGGTCCTACTAAGGATTATGAGTGCCACTGCGGTAAGTACAAGCGCATCCGCTACAAAGGCATCGTCTGCGATCGATGCGGTGTGGAAGTAACGGAGAAGAAAGTACGTCGTGAGCGTGCTGGTCACATCCAGTTGGTAGTGCCAGTAGCCCACATTTGGTACTTCCGTTCTTTGCCCAATAAGATCGGCTACCTGCTCGGCATTCCTACCAAGAAACTCGACTCCATCATCTACTACGAACGCTACGTAGTAATCCAGCCAGGTGCTTTGGCTGACGATGTAGCTCAGAACGATCTTCTTACAGAGGACGAATACCTCGACCTCGTGAAGAAGCTTCCTAAGGAAAATCAGTATCTTGAAGATAGCGACCCCAACAAGTTTATTGCAAAAATGGGTGCAGAGGCCGTATACGACCTCCTCAAGCGCATCGACCTTGATAGCCTCTCTTACGAACTGCGTGACCGTGCCAACTCCGACTCGTCAATGCAGCGCAAAAACGAAGCCTTGAAGCGTCTTCAGGTGGTAGAGTCGTTCCGTGCAAGCCGCGATCGCAACAAGCCCGAGTGGATGATCATGAAGGTCATCCCCGTGACACCTCCCGATCTGCGTCCGCTCGTGCCCCTGGATGGTGGCCGTTTCGCTACCTCCGACCTCAACGACCTCTATCGTCGTGTGCTCATCCGCAACAACCGTTTGAAGCGTCTGCTTGAGATCAAGGCCCCCGAGGTAATCCTCCGCAACGAGAAGCGTATGCTTCAGGAGTCAGTAGATAGCCTCTTCGACAACTCTCGCAAGTCGTCAGCAGTCAAGAGCGATAGCAACCGTCCCCTCAAGTCGCTTTCCGACTCCCTCAAGGGTAAGGCCGGCCGTTTCCGTCAGAACCTCCTCGGTAAGCGTGTTGACTATTCAGCTCGTTCGGTAATCGTCGTAGGTCCCGAACTCAAGATGGGCGAGTGCGGTCTGCCTAAACTCATGGCAGCCGAGCTCTACAAGCCGTTCATTATCCGCAAGCTCATCGAGCGCGGCATCGTGAAGACGGTGAAGAGCGCCAAGAAGATTGTCGATCGTCGTGAACCTGTAATCTGGGACATTCTCGAACACGTAATGAAGGGTCACCCCGTGCTCCTCAACCGTGCGCCGACCCTTCACCGTCTCGGTATTCAGGCATTCCAGCCCAAGATGATAGAGGGTAAAGCCATTCAGCTCCACCCATTGGCATGTACAGCATTCAATGCCGACTTCGATGGCGACCAGATGGCAGTACACCTCCCCTTGAGCAATGAAGCCGTGCTCGAAGCACAAATGCTTATGCTTCAGAGCCACAACATCCTCAACCCCGCCAATGGTGCACCTATCACCGTACCTTCACAGGATATGGTGCTCGGTCTCTATTATATCACCAAGCTTCGTCCCGGAGCTAAGGGTTCAGGTCTCACCTTCTATGGTCCTGAAGAAGCCCTCATCGCTTTCAACGAGCGTCGTGTCGACGTGCACGCTCCCGTGAAGGTGTTGGTCGACGATATCGATGAGCGTGGTGCAAAGATCAAGCACATCGTAGAGACCTCAGTAGGTCGTATCATCGTCAATGGCATCATCCCCGACGAGTGTGGTTACATCAACTGCGTTGTAGCTAAGAAGTCACTCCGCGACATCATCTCTAAGGTGATTAAGACTGTGGGTATGGCTCGTGCGTGCGACTTCCTCGATGGTATTAAAAACCTCGGTTACCGTAAGGCATACGAAGGCGGTCTGTCGTTCAACTTAGGTGATATCATCATCCCGAAGGAGAAGGCCGACATCGTAAAGCGCGGTAATGAAGAAGTAGAGCAGATCACGATGAACTACAACATGGGTTTCATCACCGACAAGGAGCGTTACAATCAGGTAATTGATACTTGGACCCACGTAAACACTGACATCAAGAAGACCTTGATGAAGCAGATGACCGAAGCCGACCAGGGCTTCAACGCCGTGTTTATGATGCTCGACTCTGGTGCCCGTGGTTCAGCTGATCAGATTGCACAGTTGGCAGGTATGCGTGGTTTGATGGCCAAGCCTCAGAAGGCTGGTGCCGAAGGAGCGCAGATTATCGAGAACCCGATCCTTTCAAACTTTAAGGAAGGTATGTCCGTGCTTGAGTACTTTATCTCAACCCATGGTGCTCGTAAGGGTCTTGCCGATACCGCATTGAAGACAGCCGATGCTGGTTACCTCACCCGTCGTCTTGTCGACGTATCTCATGACGTAATCATCACTGAAGAAGACTGTGGCACCCTCCGTGGTCTCGTCTGCACCGCCCTTAAGGATGGCGACGAAGTGATCTCTTCACTTTCAGAGCGTATCCTCGGCCGTGTTTCAGTACACGATATCATCAACCCCACAACAGGCAAACTCATCGTAGCTTCTGGCGAGGAAATCACCGAGCCCATCGCTGCCGAGATTGAGGCATCGCCCATCGAGAGCGTAGAAATCCGTTCGGTACTCACCTGTGAGAGCAAGCATGGTGTCTGCATGAAGTGTTATGGACGCAACTTGGCTACCAGCCGTATGGTGCAGAAGGGCGAGGCTGTCGGTGTCATCGCAGCCCAGTCAATCGGTGAGCCTGGTACGCAGCTTACCCTCCGTACCTTCCACGCCGGTGGTATTGCATCCAATGCAGCAGCCAATGCCACTATCAAGGCCAAGAACGATTGTCGCCTCGAATTTGAGGAACTCCGTACTGTAGATTCTCACGACGAAGATGGCAACGCTTGCAAGGTAGTAGTAGGCCGTCTGGCCGAAGTCCGCTTCATCGATGAAAATACAGGTATCGTACTCTCCAACCAGAACGTACCCTATGGTTCACAGCTCTTCGTCGAAGACGGACAGAAGGTGACCAAGGATACTGTAATCGCTAAGTGGGACCCCTTCAATGCTGTAATCGTAACAGAGTCGGCTGGTAAGATACAGTTTGAGAACGTGACCGAAGGTATCAGCTATCGTGTAGATGAAGATGAAGCAACCGGTCTGCGTGAGCGCATCGTAATCGAGTCGAAAGACAAGAGCCACGTGCCCAACTGTAACATCCTCGATGAAGATGGCAATATCATCCGCACCTACAGCTTCCCTATCAATGGTCACATCGTTGTAGAGGATGGCCAGGACATCAAGGCTGGTGAAGTGCTCGTCAAGATACCTCGTGTAGTAGGTAAGGCTGGCGATATCACCGGTGGTCTCCCCCGTGTGACCGAGCTCTTCGAAGCCCGCAATCCGAGCAATCCCGCAGTGGTCACCGAAATCGACGGTGAGATCTCTATGGGCAACATCAAGCGCGGTAATCGCGAAATCATCGTCACCTCAAAGCTTGGTGAAGTCAAGAAGTACCTCGTGCCCCTGTCAAAGCAGATCCTCGTTCAGCAAAACGACTTCGTGCGTGCCGGTACTCCCCTTTCCGACGGTTCTATCACCCCGGGCGACATCCTCGCCATCAAGGGTCCCACCGCCGTACAGGAGTACATTGTCAACGAAGTACAGGATGTATATCGCCTGCAGGGTGTGAAGATCAACGATAAGCACTTCGAGGTAATCGTACGTCAGATGATGCGTAAGGTCCAGATCAACGAACCCGGTGATACTCGTTTCCTCGAGCAGCAGATTGTCGACAAGCTCGACTTCGCTGAAGAGAACGATCGTATCTGGGGCAAGAAGGTAGTGATCGACGCTGGCGACAGCGAGACCATGAAGAAGGGTATGATCGTGACCGCCCGCAAGCTCCGCGATGAGAACTCACAGCTCAAGCGCCGTGACCTCAAGCTCGTCAAGGTGCGCGACGCAATGGCCGCCACTTCTACTCAGATCCTCCAGGGTATCACCCGTGCAGCCCTCCAGACCAAGAGCTTCATGTCGGCAGCTTCCTTCCAGGAAACTACCAAGGTGCTCAACGAGGCTGCTATCAGCGGCAAGACCGACTATCTCGAGGGAATGAAGGAAAACGTAATCTGCGGTCACCTTATCCCAGCTGGTACAGGTCTGCGTGAGTTTAGCAAGATCGTCGTAGCCGACAAGGAAGAGTACGAACGTGCTCAAGCCGAGAAGGCTGCTGCCGAGCTCGACTAATATTCCCGCTACGCACACTCATTAATAATATATAAGTATATCCCCGCCAATGTCCGTAAGCGACGTTGGCGGGGATTACTTTCTCTACTCGGATAAGCGGTTACGTTCTTCCAATCGTCGGTCAAACCGCTCTTTTTCATTGAGATAATTTTGTGCATGAGGCTTAAATCCGTACATTTGCCTCATAAAAGAAAATAGAAGAGATTATGGCAAACTATATCCGTTTTGATTGGGCCATGAAGCGCCTCTTGCGCGATAAGGCAAACCACTCGGTCATCGAAGGGCTACTCACCTCGCTCTTCGGACAGAAGGTCACCATCTTAAAGTTTCTTGAGAGCGAGTCTAATCAAGAGACAGAAGACGATAAGTTCAATCGTGTAGACATACTCGCTGAGAACGATAAGCAAGAACTCATCATCGTTGAGATTCAGAACACGCGTGAACTTGCCTACTTCCATCGCATGCTCTATGGCGTATCAAAGGCCATTACAGATTATATTGGTCTGGGCGACGAATACGATAAAGTGCGCAAAGTCTATTCCGTAAATATTGTATACTTCGAATTAGGACAAGGCAAAGACTACGTTTATCATGGCAAGACCGTATTTCAGGGCTTGCACGATCCTACTGACGTATTGAAACTTTCTGTTCGTCAGAATGAGCAATTTTTCGGACGGCGAGAAACTGATGTTCTGAAACGCAAAGATGCAGGCGATTTATTCCCCGAGTACTACGTGCTTCGTGTCAACGATTTCGATAAGGTAGCCAAGACGCCACTCGACGAATGGATCTCGTATCTCAAAACAGGCGAAATCCCCGACGATTCTACAGCCCCAGGTCTTGAGCGTGCCCGTGAATGTATGCGCTTTGACGAACTCCCTGCCGCTGAGCGCCGCGCTTATCTGCGCCATATGGAAGCCGTAAGAACCCAAAAAAGCGTGCTTGGAACAAGTCGTGACGAAGGCTTCCAGGAAGGTCTGAAGGAAGGCCGTGCAGAAGGTCGAGCAGAAGGTCTGAAAGACGGACTTGAAAAAGGACGCATGCAAGAGCGAGCAGAGATGATAAAGGCGTTGAGCGAAGGAGGACTTGACGTATCAAGTATAGCTCGTCTCACCAAGCTTCCTCAATCTATTATAGAGGAAGCATTGAGCAAGGAATAATCATTCTTTGCTATTCAGAGTCTACTGTGAGCGACGCGTCCTCGCGTCGGCATGAGCAAGAATCCATTCACCCTATGAAGAGCTTTCTTGCCAGCAAGTGTTGCCGACGCGAGGACGCGTCGCCCCCAGTATTGGCTGATTACTATAAGACCGCAATGCTTAAAGCGCTTATGTCATGCAGCCTTAAATCTTTTTCTCCACCACTCGGTAGAGTGTGCCACGGCTGCAGCGCTTGTGAGGCACATTCATCTGCATCAGTTCTCGGCCAAGGGTCGATGGAGTTGCACCTTGCAACATTCCGCTACCTGCCCCTTGGCGCATGCGCTGAAGAATGGCAGTGGCCGTGAGCCATGCACCCTCGGCAGATGAACCACCCTCGGCGGCACTGGAGAATTGTTGTAGGAACACTTCGCGCAGAGTCGATGTATGGTAGAAGGATAGGTTGTGTGCTTGTATCTCCTCCTCCTCTGTGCGAGAAAAATAGGTAGGATCACCCGCCTTCACTTCATGAAGAAGTTGTGCATAGAGCTGAGCATAGTCGATAGGAAGTTCGCAGTCGATAGCCTTCGTCACCTCTTGGCAGAAGAATCGGCGACTACCCGAGGGGTCGGTCAGCAAGTCGAATCGATTGCTCGTGCCGATAAACGATGCCAAGCGGTAGAACTCCGTAAACTGTCCGCTATAGGGCTTACGACCCGTCATGCCTTCAAGTTGTACCAGATTTTTTAGTTTTGCCGTCTGCTGAAGACTCAGACTGTCAAACTCGTCGAGGTTGATTAGTCCATATCGCGCCAGTATCAGTTGCGGACTCGTACTGCCCGAAAGGTCGAATTTGTCGGTGAAGTACGTTCTTAGTTCGGGTGGAAGCAGCAGTCGGCAAAACGTACTCTTGCGTAGCCCCTGTTCCTCGCTCAGCAAGAGCGGAGTCATAGAGTTGCCGCTGCAGCCTGCTGCCGATTGATTCTCACGTCCGAGCAACGCATTCGATCCGTGAATCCACACTGCCACCATCGTGCGCATCCACGTGTGAAACACGCGAGTCCATAGTTCATTCTCACTTACGCGATGAGCCAATGGACTCACTCTGTCAGTTCCATCCCACTGCGGCAAGTGGTCGAGGAAGTGAGCAAAGGGATGAAAAGGCTTTGAAAACTCTGAGGCTACGATTCGCATCACGTCGCCGTTCCACACGGAGCAGTTCGCCTTGTGCAGCTCGATGACCATCGTGTTGCGTATCACGTCGGTCAGCGGAGCAAATTTCTCCGTAGCTGAGACCAGTGTGCTATCCGTTGCCGACTCCCTTCGGCGGATTTCTGGCACTCGGTCGAGCACGTTGTAGCGCACTTCATAGCGTTCGGCTATCAACTGCATGGCACGTGCTGTCAGCGAGATTCCTTTCTTCATGCCTTCTGTCAGACGGGACACCGTGCTTTCGTGAGAAGAAACCGTCCTTGTGCGTGATATCCATCTCGTCCAGAGCTTCTTAAGCCACTCTATGAGGTTGGGAAGGAAAGTCTTAAGCATGGAAATCCATACCGGACTCAGTAGTTTGATGTTGGTCATCATGGTTTAAAATGTATTTGTAAGGGTTAGTAATGGGAAGCCTCGGATATGCTGAATGATAAACCTCTTTCTCGGTATAATGCATTCCAGCATCCGAGCCTTCTATGGAATATTTTAATTTAAGTTTCGGATTTAGAATGGACGGGCTGAAAGCCCAATGATATTTATAGCCCAGGGCATCGCCCTGGGTATCCCGTAAGCAGTATTGTTTCGCCCTGTAAGGGCAAAAGTAGAAATATATTGTCCTTACTTCTGCCCTTACAGGGCGTATCATTCTTGCAATTCCTACCCAAGGCGTTGCCTTGGGCTATGGAAATCACTGGGCTTTCAGCCCGCTTTGCTAAATCAGGAACTTAAGTATTTTAATCGTTTGCAAAGGTAAGTCACTTCATCCGTTGTAACAAAAAGAGTGTACAAACTGTTCACTTTTTCTTCATCCCCTGCCAAACTTTCCCTTGCGTGCCCCTCATACATATCCCCCTCCTCGTGCGCGCATTACAGCACATTATTTAGCGGAATATGTTTTATCTTACACTTTTAGGATGTAATATTTCTGAAAACCAATTACTTACCAAATGCAAGTGCCGTACCTTTGCTTGCACTTATCTTGCATTCATACTGTCTTATCTCACATCCCCTAATGTCTTCAAAATTTCCCCTTGACGGTGTAAAAATTTCCCCTCGATGGTGTAAAAATTTCCCCTCGATGGTGTAAAAATTAGTCCTTGATGCTGTAAGAATTTCCCCCTGGTGCTGTCAAGATAGTCTTCCTGTCAGAGATTCGGCTCGAGTGTAGGCAAAAGTGCAAGCAAAGTGTAGGAGAAATAAGAGTACGTGCACATCAAAAACTGCTGAGTATGATGAAAAAAAGAAAGTAGAGTGATAGATGTGGCGTTTCAATGCCCAAAAACGTCTGTAATGTGCGCGCACGCATGCGAGAGCCTATCGCATCTTCGCAACCATTTTTAAGAGTATTCTTACCTCGAGAGTTTGAGAAAATGAGTATGTTTGCATCCTCATCACTATTACAATACAGCATGCGTATGACGATCATTCAATCTCTATATCGCGCGGCAGCCATTCTCACATTTGCCACGTCAGCTTGCATGAGCATGCAGGCACAGCCCAAGCAGTTCTCGCTCAAGATGATCACCCCCAAGAGCTTCGCTCAGCTCAAGACCAATCAACCCCTCATGCGCCTCACACCCAGCAGTAAAGGTCGTCGCGTTGTGGCAGAACGCGCCTATGCGGGCGACCTTTTTCCCGTAGTGGGTGGCAATTCCGCTTGGACTTGTCTACAACTGAAGCAGAAGAACGGCACTTGGGTGGGAGCATGGACACAAAAGTCGCGCTGTCGCACCCTCACCGTAGCTACGCTCTCCAATCCGCTCATGCCACCAGCCTACGAAGTGGAAGGCCCCGATGGCATGGGACCAACAGACGGCCCCGACGCGCATTTCCAAGTGAGAACAGAAGGCATCTACCATTCACTACCATTCACCGTGGGACACCCCTCGGGAAGTGATAACTATACGTTGCGTTTCCTCGTGGCTGGCACCAATCCGAGCTATACCTACGTGGTCAACTCCTCCTTCGTAGTGACCCGTGTGAACGACAAAAATCCCTCCATGCAGCTCGTACGCGATGAGGAAAATGGCAAAGTGGTCTATGAAGTGCTCTACATGAATGTGCCGCAGACAGTCCCTGCGGAGCAAACAGAACAATTTGTGATGGACTACATGACGCAGTGTCCTGACTCCGAATTCAGCAAAATCATAGCCTCTGCTTTTCCCAAGGAAGGCTACGTGAGCAATGTCAGCGTCTACTTCAAGTCTTCCGACGGCAAACGCCGCGTCTATTCCTATGATGGCTCGGCCGACATAAAGTGTCCTTACAGCGTCTTCACTTGGAAATTTGTAGAGTAAAGTTCCCGATATAAGAACATTTTCAGCCAATACCGGGGGCGACGCGTCCACGCGTCGGCATCACCAACGAGCCAAGAAGTGAGCCTCATTCCCTAAGGACTCACCTCCAGTCTGCAGGTAGCGCCGACGCGAGGACGCGTCGCCCCCAGTACTGGCTGAGAAGTATTACTATGATTCATTTATTATGCATCGTCAGATACAATCATTTGCCCCATCTTCGTCTTAGCCAGAAAAATAGTTACTTATTATTTGGCAATACTTATGTCTTCCTCCGTAATCTCCGATAACTTCTCTTTCGTAAGCGAGGTGACCGTCGACAGTCGCGTAGCCTGATTCTCCAGCGTACGCTCAAAGAGATTGCGCACAAAGCGAGCATTGCCAAAGTTCTCATCCTTAGTGGCTACAGCTGTAGAGAGCACCTGGTTCAATTTATCAAGAGCAGCATCAGTGAGCTTATAGTCAAGCTTCTTCACATTAAGCAAGAAAATCCTCTTCAACTCCTCTGCAGAGTAATCCTCAAAGTGAATGTAGCGATTGAAGCGACTCTGTAGTCCAGGATTGGCTTGGATAAACGTATGCATCTCGCCCTCATAGCCTGCAAGGATCACGATCAGGCGCTCACGATCGTCCTCCATACGCTTAAGCAGCGTCGCAATGGCTTCCATACCATAGTCCTCCTTACCACCCTGCACGAGAGAGTATGCCTCGTCGATAAACAGCACACCATCAAGTGCACTATCGATCACCTTGTTCGTCTTAACAGCCGTCTGGCCCACATACTCCGCTACGAGTCCCGAACGATCCGTCTCGATGAGTTGTCCCTTCTTTAGAATGCCAAGCTCCTTATAGATACGAGCCACGATACGAGCCACCGTGGTTTTACCCGTACCCGGATTGCCCGTAAACACACAATGGTAAGACACCGAAGTCGTCTTCATCCCAAGGTGCGCCCTCTCTTGCTGGATGCGCACAAAGTTGGTCAGTCGCATCACGTCGTCTTTGACCGATTGCAGACCAATCAACTCCCTCAACTCCTCTTCAGCCTTCTTCTCATCGACCGCAGACACGGAGCGAGGAGCCAACTTATCCTCCTTCTCAGTACTATCACTGATGTATGCCTCCATTTCCGAAGCATCAATAGCGGGATTTTGATGAGCTATCGTAGCCAACCACTTTGCCTCTTGAGGAGTCACCGTGCCGTCTGCCTTGGCTGTGGCAGAAGCAAAACGATAGAGTAGGGTGGTATACTGCATAGACAGGTCTTCATCACAAAGCCCTAAAATATATTGGAAGAAAAACACATTCTCGCCAAAAGGAGATTTGCTGATAAGAATGTCGACATTCTTTAAGTAACTACTCAGAGAAGGCTGTAAGTCCTTCACCAAGAAGCGATCTTTGTACTCCCACTTCGTACGCTGATTGTCTATATAGTAAGCAGCAAACAGAGTAAGTCCTATACTTTCGGGATCATCAGATGGGTAGCCATGTCCCAAGCCATCGTAAGCACGTTTCACATCGACCAGAATCGTCATCTGCTTCTTAAGACCAAAGTCCCAGGGAGTGTCGTCTTCATTGGAAATGTTCATTACTTTGTCCAGACGTTCCCTTACATCCTTACGCTCGCATGCACGTTCCACAAAATCATAAAGCCTATATACTTCCGATTGTAGCAGCGCAAATTCTGCTGGACCGATATCGCGCATCGTCCGTCGATGACTGTCGGGCACCGACTTTGGCTTAGGATCGAGCATAGGAGAAGGCTTGTTATCTCCCGACTTATCGTCAGCCTTAAGCGCCTTAGGATCAGTAGCAGCCACAAGCCCTACGCAAAGCAAACCAGCTATCATGCATATGATCAGATTGAGCACAGGATATTCCATCCAGCCCAAAATGACCGTAATCGATATGGCAACAATACAAATAATCACGACGCCACATCCCGCATTTTCGGAACTGATGGGTTGAGGATTAGTAGATGCGTTTTTCATATATAAGCAGATATTATAATGTACGTCGAGCAAGATAGTTCTTATTCAAGTTTCGGATTTAGAATGGGCGGGCTGAAAGCCCAATGATATTCATA
>ERZ808270.73-NODE-73-length-65717-cov-7.173083_pt1 | contig 65717 bp, 52 predicted proteins | sample MGYA00521082_ERZ808270 | MGnify/ENA primary metagenome ERZ808270 (study PRJEB31516, sample SAMN03275594) | gut metagenome | biome: mammalia-associated habitat; material: feces | host: Papio cynocephalus | place: Kenya | collected 2012-07-27 ... | reverse complement strand
AAGATAAATGTTTTTCACGACATACGCAATCATTTTATATTAATATTTGTGGAAAATTAAGGACGAGAATGGGAAAAATATACAGATAGTGATACTACCATATCATGTTGAACTTTCGCGCAAGTTCAAAATATTCTGAGCGCGACGTGCATACCATCTTCTATCTGATATTCAGTCTGATGGGAGCATACGTGCGCGTAGAGGAGGAGAGAGCCATTGGCCGTGCCGACGTCGTGGTCTACATGCCCGACTCCGTGTTCGTGTTTGAACTGAAGTTCGACGGCACCGCAGAGGCTGCCCTCCAGCAGATCGACGAGAAAGGCTATCTCGAGCCCTACTCAGCCGACGGTCGCAAGCTGTATAAGATAGGCGTCAACTACGACAGCGCGAAGCACACGCTGGGAGAGTGGATTGTGAAAGAGGAATAAGAAACTTCGCAAGCAGAAATGTATGGAACTTAGACCATAAACAATGCAAACACCCAACAAATGGCAAACTGTGGCAAACATTTTCTTCAGCCACAGTCTGTCATTTATATAGAAAAAGTCTATCAAACAAATGTAACCGACATAGGATAAAGAAAGCAAAACTTCAAAATTACTCTTTATCCCACGCAACTGGTACGTCAACCATTTGCAGCAATCCTGCCTTCTCGTAGCTTATCGAGATGCCAACCTGCACTTTTTGTATTGTTGCCACAGTCTGCGGCACACCTACAAAAAGGCTCTCGTTCTTCAACGGTACCTTGACATAGATATCATCCGTAAGATCATAGTCATACCATCCTAAACTCATTTCATACTTATTACCATCTTCGTCTACAAGCATTGGCGGATAGTTGATGTTTCCTCCGATACGTAGCGAATGTAAGCCAGACACAAGAGGCTTTATCTTGAACACGAGTCGCACACTACCCTTTCCGTCTGCGACCGACGTGCCATAAGCACCCACGAACTTTATGTCTACATATTCTGCAAGCGGATTTTTCACGGCTACATCTGTAGCGGCTACAAATTCACTACTGCCCTCCGGAGCATTAAACCAACCATCCAAAGAATTGGCACAAACGGGCATACTCATCAAAGAAAGCCCCAACAACATAGCGAAAGAAGTCTTTTTCATAACTTTTGTGTTTATTGATTAATATATTTTGCAAATATAATACATTCATTGGGAAAAAGCAAGTAAAATGAAGTAAAGCGCTGATTTTTATATGTAAGAAAATTTAAGTAACAATATCAACGAAACGAAAAAAACTCGACACACAACAGAATATGTATATATTCCATCATGTGTCGAGTTTTTATATAATAAAGGTGTAAATCTACACTTTAAATTTTACTTGATAGTTGTCTTCTTGCCGTCAACGATGTACAGACCAGCTGCAGGCTTGCCGCTGACACGTACTCCGCCAAGAGTGTAGACCTCGTGGCTCTTTGCATCCTCAGCAGTGATGTTGTTGATGCTATCGACAATCTTCTCAAACTTGACTGTGTACACCGTCTTGCTCTCCGGATTAACAGAGTAGTCGTCGCCGTAAACAGTGATGGTGAGCACATTGCCATTAATGCTCTTTTCTGCTGTTGCAGCAACGCCATTAACGACGTACTCAACATTGTCAGCCTCTTCGATGTCGGCATTAAGCGTGTACTGTGTGGTCTCTGAATTGAATCCCTCTACTGGCTTACCGTCGAATGACAGACTCGAAAGTGAGTGATAGTAGACGAGACGGAGCTCGTCAAGATCGAGCTGGTCGTTCATGGATGCTCCCGGAACAGGATTTGTTGTAGCGGAAGCAAGTACATACTGCTGTCCTACGTATGACGACTGAAGATAGTTGAACTCACCCGTGAACTTAGTCCATTTCTCACAAGGAGTGATGAATGCGGATGCAGATGCAATCTTGTCATCAATCTGAGAGTCAAGCTCAGGATCGTGATAGGCAGCGTCGGAATGGAGGATAATCTGCACGCGACCGTTGAACGTAACGTCCTGGTCGGCAGGGAGATGTGTTGACTTCGTACCTGGAGTGAAGCGAGCATACACCTCGAAGGCGTCTGGCTTGCCAGCGAAAGGCAGATTGCCGTTGACGTCAGTGCGGTCTGTATAGTTGAAGTTGGAAGCGTCTGCAGGATCGGTGCTGCCCATGTTGATATGACCAGTTGTCAAGTTACCATTGGCGCAAGCGACGAAGAGATCGGAAGAGGTGAGGCGTACGCCATTGCCCTCCTTGCCGTCTTCTATCTTCTGTGGTTTCGGAGACATAGAAGCGAAATAAGCCAATGTTCCGGAAGCCGACTCGAAGGAGTTCCAGCCCTCAGAGAGCACATCGGCTTCTGTCCAGCTGTTGAAGTCAGAGTTAGGAATCTGATAGACAGCATCCTTCTCCTTGTCCTCAAACTTTATAGTGTAGACATTGTCCGGGCAGCCAGCCTGAGAAACTCTAACTGTGAGAGTCTTTGAGGACTCATCATAATTGGCTGTTGCCTCAGGATTGCCTTCATCGCTATCTGCCACCTTATAACTTAACTCGTCAGCATAGTAATGGCCGGTTGCCGTGAAGCTTGTGCCCTCCACGCCTGCAGAAAGGAACTCATGACCTGCAACAACAAGCGAAGAGAGCGTCGGAGCAGCCTTGAGATACTGTATGGTGTATACAGTCATGGCACTTGGGTTGGTCTCCGCGTTGTAGTCCTCACCCTTTACTGTGATTACGTACTGAGCAGTCTCGTCGTTGTAGGCAGCCTCAACGGTAGCACCAACACCTTTCTTTGTATAGTTCACTTCCGTGAAATCTTCATCGTAAGTTGAGTTTACATTATAGCTGAAAACTTCAGGGTTAAACTTTATGTCCACATCATTACCGTCATTATCCTGCGGAACGAGAGAGGAAAGAGCATGATAGTAGACAAGCTTCACGTTGTCGACAGTCAGAGAGTTGTCTTTGACAATATCATTGCGGTCGCCGAAATAGTTGTTAGCAGAGAAAATGACATTGAATTTCTCCACCTTTGCACTCGCGTTGTCACCATAATTGAATTCAACGGTCATGCTTTTCCATTCGTCGCCAGTGTTCTCAGTTATGGCCTGCTCAAGCGAGGCAACCTTCGTTGCGCCATCCGTCTTTGTAACGTCGCCACCAAGAACAGCGTCAGTCTTTTCCTTGCCAAGCACGTTGCGGTCGCGGTCGACCATATCTGTCAATGTCGGGTCTGGAAAACCAAAAAGTCCAAAGGCTGTGTTTCCAGGAACATCCTTTTGAGTCCATGAGCCATTCCACAAATAGGCAACTACTGTAGCGTTCTCTGTTCCATGCGTGTTGTCGCGCTTATAGTCGAAACTGATGGCATCGGGATGATACGTGAACTCCACGCCGCCAAAAGCGCCACCATCCGTAGAATGTTCTTTAATTGTGCCAATGCCCTTAACCTGAGCCGTTGCCCATGGAGTGCCAAGAGTCAAGTAGGCAGGAATCTTCTGCCCCAGCACACCCTGGTTTGTCAGTTTAACGGCCTGTTTTGTGCCATTGCCGGGCACGCACGAGCTAACAGCCACCTTCGAACCTGCTGCATACACATTAGACACGTGCCAACCAAAAGGCTCTGCACCAACCTCCGTCTTATTGCCATCACTGGACCAGGGTGTGCAGTTATGCCAATCGGCATCAAAGTCACCATTGATCTGCTGTGCATTTGCAGCAACTGCGCTTGTGCCAAGCAGAAGAAGGGTTAAAATCTTTTTCATCTTAATCTAAATTTTGTTTGGAAAATCTTTTTTAGTTCCTGAAAATAATAACATTATCAGATGCAAAGTTACTGCAATTCTTTCAATTAACGGCTATTTTCGTCTTTTTTTTTATATTTCGGATTTATTGAACAACTTTAGTTACAAATAAGCAATTGCTTGGAACTATATTCACTGCATTTGCGCATCAATGAATGGTCTATCGCCTCGTCGCGCCGACCGTGATTGGACAAGCACCGGCAATGAGCAAAGTTGCGTCATCACCCGCGCCCTTACCCCCATAAACGCGACAAAGCCGCTATGAAACAGCGGCTTTGTCTTTATTGTCTGTATAAATTTCCAAATAGCTTGTATTATCCGAAATTGTCGTACATGATGCTCTCGGGGTCGACGCCGAGAGAATCGAGATACTGCGTTACGGTCTTTATAAGCATTGGAGGTCCGCAGAGGTAGTACTCACAGTCCTCGGGTGCATCGTGATCCTTCAAGTAGGTGTCGCGGATGCAGTTGACGGCGAAGCCCTCGTAGTACTTCACGCCCTGAGCATCGGCAACTGGATCCTTGCGGTCGAGCGAGAGATGGAAATGGAAGTTGGGGTATTCCTTCTCAAGCTCCCAGAAGTCATCAAGGAAGAATGCCTCTGTGAGCGAGCGTGCACCATAGAAGAAGTGGAGCTCGCGGTCTCGCGTGTGAAGCGTCTTTGTCATGTGCATGATTTGTGCACGCAGCGGGGCCATACCTGCACCACCACCAATCCAAATCATCTCCTTACCGGATGTGAAGTTAGGATGGAAGTCGCCGTAAGGACCCGACATCATAACCTTGTCACCCGGCTTCAAAGAGAAGATGTAAGACGAGGCGATACCTGTCGGCACGTTCTGGAAGCCCACCTGCGGACGCGGCAAGAACGGAGTTGTGGCGATACGCACGGTGAGGGTGATGATGTCGCCCTCGTCTGGATAGTTCGCCATTGAGTAGGCACGCACGGTCGGCGTCGGGTTGTGTGCCTTGAGCGAGAAGATGTTGAACTTCTTCCATGCTCCGATGTATTCCTCTCCAATGAGCGACTTGTCGAAGTCCTTGTCGTAGTCGATGCAGTCGTATGCCGGAATCTTGATCTGTGCGTAAGAACCTGGGATAAAGTCCATGTGCTCGCCTGGAGGCAGCGCCACCTTGAACTCCTTGATGAACGACGACACGTTGTTGTTGGAAATGACGGTACACTCCCACTCTTTCACGCCCATAACCGAATCGGGCACCTTGATCTTCATGTCTGACTTCACCTTGCACTGGCAACCAAGTCGCCAGTTCTCCTTAATCTGCTTGCGTGTGAAGTGAGGCTTCTCTGAATCGAGAATCTCTCCTCCGCCCTCAAGCACCTGCACCTTGCACTGGCCGCAGCTTGCCTTGCCGCCACATGCAGAAGGCAGGAAGATACCGTTCTCGTTGAGCGTAGCCATGAGCGAAGAACCCTGCGGCACGTTGATGGTCTTGTCGCCATTGATTTCGATGTTGACATTGCCGCTCGGGCTAAGAAACTTCTTTGCCACGAGCAGGATGACAACCAAGAGGAGTATCACAACAAGGAAAACTCCAATACTTGCAAATATAAATGATGTATTCATACGTCAAAGTCCTCCTTATTATATTTTAAGACCAGAGAAGCACATCATGGCCAATGCCATGAGTCCCACGGTGATGAAAGTGATGCCGAGCCCCTGCAGAGGCTTTGGCACGTCGCTGTACTGCATTTTCTCACGGATAGCACCCATAGCAACGATAGCGAGTGTCCAGCCAAGACCGCTACCCACAGCATACACGACGGCATCTACAACGCTACCGATGTACTGAGTGTTCGACGGGTCGAGGTTGATGCGCTGCTGCATGAAGAGCGAAGCACCCATGATGGCGCAGTTAACGGCGATGAGCGGAAGGAAGATACCCAAGGCTGCATAGAGCGACGGCGAGTACTTCTCCACTATCATCTCCACCAGCTGTACGATACCTGCGATGACGGCGATGAAAAGAATAAAGCTCAGGTAGGAAAGGTCTACGCCCTCAATAAGGCAGTCCGGACCGAGCACCTTTGTCTGCAACAGATAGTCGACAGGCACGGTGACGAGCAACACGAACGTAACGGCAAGACCCAGTCCCAATGATGTCTTCACGTTCTTCGACACGGCAAGGAACGAACACATGCCGAGGAAGAAAGCGAATATCATGTTGTCCACGAAGATGGACCGGAAGAAAAGGCTTATTAAATGTTCCATTGTTTTTTAAGTTGACAAGTTGACGAGAAGACAAGTTGACGAGGAGAGAAGCGTTCTCCTTGTATCTTGTCTACTTGTGGCTCGTTACTGATAATTTATTTCTCTTTGTAAAAATAAGCTCTGTGAATCCATATCACGCATCCCAGCAGGATGAGAGCCATGGCAGGCATAGTCATCATACCGTTGTTGATGTAGCCAGCGTCGTAAGCTCCATGCGGGATAATCTGGAAGCCAAGCAGCGAGCCACGACCGAGAAGCTCGCGGAGCGCACCCACGACCACGAGGATGTAGGCGTAGCCCAAACCATTGCCCACACCGTCGAGGAACGAAGGCCAAGGCTTGTTCTGCATGGCAAACGCCTCAAGGCGTCCCATGAGGATACAGTTGGTAATGATAAGACCCACATAAACCGAGAGTTCTACGCTCACGTCGTAGACATAAGCCTTCAAGATCTGGCTCACAATGGTCACGAGAGCTGCCACAACCACCAACTGCACGATGATGCGAATGCGGTTAGGGATGGTGTTGCGGATGATAGAAATGATAACGTTTGAAAATGCTGTAATCACCGTCACGGCAAGACCCATCACGATGGCAGGCTTGAGCTGCGATGTCACGGCGAGAGCCGAGCATATGCCGAGCACCTGCACCAGGATAGGGTTGTCGAGATTAAGAGGATTGGTGAAAGCGGCTTTATTCTCTTTTGAAAACAAACTCATATTGTTGTACCTCCTCCTTATTTAGATGTTAAGAATTTGATGTAGTCAGAGAGACACGTATGAAGCATGTCGCTCACACCGTTTGACGTAAGAGTGGCACCGGTTACGGCATCACACTGTGTAGTAGGATCGCTCACCTCATTCTTCTTTACTACTGAGAGGGCTATGCCCTGCTTGCCTGCAGCGAAGAGGTGCTTACCCTTGAACTGGTCCTGCCACACGCGAGAGTCCTTTATCTCGGCGCCGAGTCCGGCTGTCTCGCCCACGTGATTGAAGTAGGCTCCATAGACAGTCTGCTTGTCGGCATTTACGGCAATGTAGCCGCTGATGCCGCCCCAAAGACCCATGCCGTACACGGGGATGACATACTTTGTCTCGCCATTGATGTTGCAGACGTAAAGCGCGAGCTTGCCTTCCTTCGTTGAGGCGCTGTTGCACTTGAAGCCAGCTTCTGTGCCGCCCTGCTTGCCAGGCTCAACCTCGTTGCCGTTGCGGTCGATAATCTTGTCGGCTGTTATTACCTTATTATATGTGTCTGTAGCCTCCGCGCCGTCGATGTCGCGGATGTTGAGCGAGGCGAGAATCTGCTTTTTCTTGTCGAGAGCCACGTTCTCATCCTGCTGCGACTTGAGCGACGACGAAACGAACGCGAGCAAGAATGCCACGATAACGACGATAACTACAGAATAAATGATGGTGTAGGAATTTGAACTGGTGTTCAATCCTTTCTTCTTTTTTTCTTCCATATTCCTTATGCTGTGTTATTTGTTGGTTAAACGTTTCATTCGCTTGGAGATGTTCTTCTGCACAACGCAGTAGTCGATGAGCGGAGCGAACATGTTCATGAAGAGGATGGCGAGCATCATGCCCTCCGGATAGCCGGGGTTCATCACGCGGATGATGACTGCCATGATACCGATGATGGCGCCATACCAATACTGTCCGCAGCGTGTGCGGGCTGACGTTACGGGGTCGGTTGCCATGAACACAGCACCGAAGCAGAAGCCGCCAAGCACGAGATGCTCATACCATGCGATAGGAGTCATGCCGAGAGCCTCAAACACGTAGGCTGCCACGGCGCCGCCAACAAACACGCTGAACATTGTGCGCCAAGAGGCAATGCCAGTCCAAAGCAAGATGACAGCGCCGATGGCAATGGCGATGACGCTCGTCTCACCTATAGAGCCGGGAATGAAGCCTGTTATCATGTCGCAAAGGCTACTGTTGACGGTTGCACCCTGAGCTATCTCGCCGAGCGGAGTGGCGCAGGTGAACGTATCGGGCAGCGTGTTGCCAAGTCCGAAGATTGTGTCGTTTGCCACCCATACTCCATCGCCCGACATCTTCGTAGGATAAGAGAAGAAGAGGAAGGCGCGTGTGATGAGAGCCACATTGAAGATGTTCATGCCAGTGCCGCCGAAGATCTCCTTGCCGATAACCACGGCAAAGGCGACTGCGATGGCCAATGCCCAAAGCGGACAGCCAACCGGCACAATCATCGGGATGATGATGCCCGACACGAGGAAGCCCTCCTGGATTTCCTCGCCCTTCCACTGTGCCCAGGCAAACTCGATGCCGAGACCAACGACATAGCTGACAATGATTTTCGGGAGCACTTGCAAGGCTCCGTAGATGAACATCGAGAGGAATGAAGCGTCGGCAAGCGCGCCTGCTGCCTTATAGTTTTGGAATCCCACATTGTACATACCAAACAGCAATGCCGGGAGCAACGCTATGACGACGAAGCTCATGATGCGCTTTGAGTCGATGGCGTCGTGGATGTTCACGCCGGTCTTTGATGTCTGGTTTGGCACAAACAGGAAAGTCTCAAAGCCGTCAAACAAGCTACGGAAAGCGTGGAGCTTTCCTTCCGGCTCGAAGTTGGGCTTGATGTCATTAAGATATTTTCTTAAGAAGTTCATACTTTCTATTTGTAATTAAATTTAAACGTTTTATGCATTCTCCTTGCGGAGCATGTCGAGACCCTGGCGTACGATGTGCTGGAGCTCAAGCTTGGAGGAGTCGACGAACTCAGCTACGGCAAAGTCCTCCGGCGCCACCTCGTAGATGCCGAGCTGTTCCATGCGGTCGATGTCGCCTGCGATGATGGCCTTGATGAGATATTCGCCGTAGATATCCATCGGCAACACCTTGTCGTACTCGCCACTCATAATCATGTGGCGTTCGCCACCCTTGATGCGCGCGTCGAGGTCGTACTCCTTCTTCTTGCCCAAGAGCCAAGAGAAGTAGCTGCGGCTGACGGAGAAGTCGTTGGTGCGCGGAAGAATCCAGCCGAGCATTTCGTCGACATTGTCGCCCTCTGGGATAGCTGTAATCTCGGAAGTGTGTCCGCCGAGGAAGTCTTCCGTTGTACATTTACGGCCCGTAAGCGGGTTGCCGTTGATGAGTCGCACGTGCTCATTCGTGGCAAGTTTGCCTTCAACGAGGCTTGCTATGGGCTGACCTACGAGAGCCTCAGTGTAGGCGGGACTGTTTATTTCGCTGCCTGCCACTGCCACGAGACGTCTGAGGTCTACCTTACCTGTGTTGAAAAGGCGTCCGAAGAAGATGACGGCAGTGGGGTCTACGGTCCAAACGACCTCGCCTTTGTTCACCGGAGCAACGTTGTTCACCTGCACGCCTACGTTGCCTGCCGGACACGGACCGTCGAACACCGTCAGTTCTACGTCCTTGGCGGCTGTCAAGGCGTTGCTGGTCTGCTGTGCGCAAATGCCGAGATATGTCTTGGCAATCTTTGAGAGAGCGGTCAAGCCAGTCTGGAAGTCGTTCTCATTGCCCTGAAGTTCAAACTCGAAATCGCCGGCGAGCGGCATGTCACGCAACGCGCTCACGAAGATGGCGCGTGGCTTCTGGTCGGGAGTCGTGGAGACGGCGTAGGGCAGCTGATTGATGTAGCCGAACAAGCCTGCCTCAAGCAGAGCCTTCACTACGGCGTCGCCGTCGAGCGATGCCACCTGCTTCACGCCAAAGTCTACATACTGCTGCTCTTTGTCAGCCTCAACGACAACGCGCAACACCTTGCGGCGGTCGCCTCTGACAACTTCCGACACGACGCCACTCACGGGCGAGGCGAACTTCACGTCTGTCTGCTTCTTGTTGACAAACAGAGCGTCGCCCACCTTCACGTGGTCGCCCTCACGAACCACCACCTTCGGGGTCATGCCTACAAAGTCATCAGGTACAAGGGCATACTGGGCAGCGGCCTTCGTCGGGAACTTCTGCTTGGCAGCCTTTCCTTTGAGGTTGATGTCCAAACCCTTACGTAACTTAATTACATTTGCCATAAATATATTAAAATGTTAAGAATATTTGCTTTTACTCAAACATTGCCGTTCCAAAACAGGCAGTGCCGCAAACTTGCCTACAAAATTAACAAAAAAATCGCGGATTATGGCAAGAAAAGACTTTATTTATTCTCCATAAAACACTTTTTACACTCAACTTTCTGCAAACTACAACGCAAACTGCCGATAATGCAAAACCGACTTTGCAAATAGACTTTTCCAAAACATCCAAGACTTTTTCAATCATGGGAATTTGTAACAATAAGAAAATCTTCGTGTAATTTGCAAAATCAGTTGAAAAAATCCCAATTTGAGAGTTTTGACACACTCCATTAATATTTTAGCCAAAGACTGCTGCAATGTGGGGAAAAGTCCATAATCGAGGACTACTAATAGTGACAATATTTGCATAATTCAATGCTTAAGACTTGCGAAAGAATCAGCGAGCTAATGCTTGGACGATTTTTCTTCAAGGATTCATGTGCAACAGTAATATCGATGAATATCAAGCAAATAAGTCTTTCGCCTCAAATAATGTGCAACAAAATCATCTTAAAAATCCCGTCTAACCACAGATAAAGTGGCACTTTAAGTGGTGTAACGCGGCACTTTTACACCGCTAACACGGCATTTTTACATTACTGAAGAGGCACTTTAATGCCGTAAAATTACAAAACCGAAAGCTATAAAGTCCTAAATTTTCATTTTTCATAGTTAAGTCTGCCGTTTTTCAAGCGCAAGAAAAGCCAGATTGAGATTTCTTTTTGTAATACTTTTTTACTATATGCACGATATTTGCAAGAGAGTCTGAATTTCTTGTTTCCGAGATCTCATCATCAATTTCTATTTCGGATTTAAGGAAAACAGACTTCACTCTGCTTTGTCAATTACGCAAGATCCGAAACTCAAGTCGTCAAAAGAATTAGTATGGCTCCATCATGTTTGTCGGATAATTGTAGTCCACCAATTACTCCATAGTGACTCTATAGCAGCTCAAAAAACTGGCAAAAGATTTGGCTATTGCGAATTTTAGCGTTAACTTTGTAGGAATTATTCAACTTACAAAAATCATCAGAGAGCAAGAGCAAACGAGTCACACGTGCTAAAACGTTTTATAAAAATATTTGTATGGGCCATTGTCGGCCTGTACACAGCTATTGTCATCCTTCTGCACATTCCCTTCGTTCAAAGCAGCGTGGGGGAATGGGCAAGTCGTGCCCTATCGGAAAAGTTCGGCACGAAGGTGACAGTGGGGCGTGTAGATTTGGGCTTCATCAACCGTCTCATTATCGACGACTCCAAGATGCTCGACCAGCAGGGCAAGCAGATGCTCAACGTGGCACGTATCTCGGTGAAGATCAGCCTGAGTGCGATTGCCCACGGGCAGATAGAAATTACATCTGCCCAATTCTTCGGTCTGCACGCCAATCTCTACAAGGCTACGCCTGAGGCGAAGCCCAATTTCCAGTTTGTCATCGACTCGCTCGCCTCGAAGGACACTACAAAGCAGTCTGCCCCACTCGACTTGAAAATAAATTCGCTCATCATACGCAACAGCAGCGTCGCCTTCCGCGTACTCTCCAAGCCGAGTCTGCCCGACGTGTTCTCCACCAACGACATCAACGTGCGCGACCTCAGCGCCCATTTTATCGTCAACCGCATCACCAACGACTCACTCAACGTCAAGGTGAAGCGGCTTTCCCTAAAGGAACGCTGCGGCTTCGAACTGAAGAAGCTGGCGTTCAACGCGTGCATCAGCAGCAACGGCGCCTCGCTCGACCATCTGCAGATGGAGCTGCCTTCGTCGCAGATAGCCATCGACCACATCGGGGCAACCTACAGCATGAGCGACGGCAAGCCCAACCGCTCCACACTGCGCTTCAACGGCAGCATCGACATAAAGCGTCTGACGCCGCGCGACATGGCTTGCTTCCTGCCCAAACTGCGCAACGCCAACTTGCCACTTGCCGCACATGCCAACTTCTCTGGCACGGGCTACAGTCTCAACACAAGCAACATCAGTATTTCCTCCTTCGACCGCTCGCTGTCATTGCGCGCCTCTGCCTCTGTAGAAAAACACCACCACCTCGCATGGCGTGCTGACATCAAGGAACTGAAGATTGGAAAGTCGGCGGCTGCACTCGCCTATCAGACAGCCACTGGTAAGCAAGTTCCTGCCGTCTTGAGCCGTCTCAGCGACATCGTCCTCCACGCCAAGGGTCACGGCATGGGCGGCGACGCCTCACTCTCCGCTTCTCTCTCTACTGCCATCGGCAGCGTCAAAATGGAGGCTGCGCGGCGCAACACTCTTGCCTCAGCACATATTGAGACACGCAATCTGAACATTGGTCAACTGCTTGAGGGCAAGAACGTCGGAGCGCTCTCTGCCACCATCGACGCCAAGGGAAAAGCGAAAGACGACGTCGCCGTAAAAGGCGACATCTACGACATCAACTACAATGGCTACACCTATCGCAACATAAAGCTCTCGGCAAGCTATCTGAAGAAGGTTATCGACGGCAAGCTAAGCATTGACGACCCCAACGCGAGAATCAACGTCAGTGCGCTACTCGACACCCGCGGACGCCTGCCCCATCTCAAGATGGACGCACTCGTGAAGTCACTCTCACCTTCCGCTCTCAACCTTACCCACAAATGGAACGGCGCCTCTTTCGCAGCCGACATCAACTGCGACATAAAAGGCAACAACATCAACAACGCTGACGGAGAACTAAGGGTCAACGGTTTTACAATGCAGGAGAAGGACAGTGTCTACTCCATTGATAATATACACGTCGTCACGGGCTACGAGGCGGGCAACCATTTTCTCAATCTGCGCAGCGACTTTGGCTCCATTGACCTCAGCGGACACTTCAGCTACAACACTATAGCACGGAGTGTGCTCAACCAGATTGCAAGCAAACTCCCAACCGTGCCCGGACTGGTCCACAAGCCGCAGAGCGACTACAACGACTTCACCATCAATGCTACCCTACACGACACGAAATGGATGGAGCGACTGCTTGGCGTGCCGCTCGAACTCCACAGCACGCTCAATCTGAGCGGTGAGATCGACGACCGCGGCAGCGACATCGACCTCTGGTGTGACGTGCCGGAATTCTCCTACAATGGAGCGCGCTACAAGGACACGTTCGTCAACATCGAGTCGCCGGGCGACACGCTGAAGGCTGACATAAGAGTGAAGAAAGTAATGGCTAAAGGCAAGGCTCTCTCGATAAAGCTCAACGCCGGCGCCCACAACAACCATCTCAACACGTCGCTGACTTTCAACAACAATGAGCGACATCCGCTTATGGGCGTCATCAACGCCAGCACAGTCTTTGCCAAGTCTGCCAGCGGGGCGTCGACGGCTTATGTCGACGTGCTCGAGTCGAGCGCCACCATAGGCGACACCATCTGGCACGTCAGCCCATCGCGCATCGTCTACAGCAAGAACCATCTCGACGTAGACGGCTTCCGCGTGAGCCACGGAGAGCAATTCATAGCCGTCGACGGCACGGCGACAACCGACCATGCCGACTCTCTCGCCATCAGCCTCAACGACGTCAACGTTAGCTATGTGCTCAATCTCGTCAACTTCCATTCGGTCGACTTCTTCGGCAAGGCATCGGGCAAGGCTTTTGTGGCTGGGGCATTCAGCAAGCAACCGAAGATGGCTGCCAACCTGGAAGTGAAGGACTTCATGTTCGAGACGGGCCACATGGGCACGCTCTTCGCCGACGTGGCGTACGACGACGAGCAGGGACGCATCAACATCGATGCCGTCGCCAAGGACGGTGCCGACCGCAATACCGTCATCAACGGCTATGTCTCACCACGCCACAACTTCATCGACCTCGCCATCGACGCCCAGAACACAAGGGCGGAGTTTATGGAAGGCTGCTGCGACAGCTTCATGGACAACATCGACGCCTCCATCAACGGCAACGTGAACGTCGTAGGACCGCTGAGCAACATCAATCTGGTGGGTAAGGCGAAAGTGGACGGCAGCGTCCACATGAGCGCACTGAACACTACTTACTGGCTACGCGGCGACTCCGTGACGTTCGTGCCCGACGAAATCAAGTTTGAACGCGACACGCTCTATGACCGCAACGGCAACATCGGCATCCTCAACGGCAGCATCTTCCACAAGCACCTGACAAACATGTCGTACGACCTCGAAGTGCAAGCCAAGAATCTTCTTTCCTACGACACGCACGACTTCGACGGCAGTTCCTTCTACGGCACTGCCTACACCACCGGAACCTGCGACATTAAGGGGCGAAGCGGCGAGGTGAACATCGACATAAAGGCGACACCCAACCGCAACAGTATCCTCGTCTACAACGTGGCTGACCGCAACTCCATTGCCTCACAAGACTACATCCAATGGAAAACCCACGACGCCGACAGCCTCCTTGACGCCGACAACGCCGACCGCAAGCCCACCCCGATAAAGATTGGCACAAACATTCACATCAACTTCCTCGTCAACTGCAATCCTGACGCAACACTCAAAATCCTCATGGACGAGAAGACGGGCGACTATATTCGCCTCAACGGCGACGGCGTACTGCGAGCCACTTACTTCAACAAGGGCACATTCGACCTCTACGGCAACTACACCGTGGACGAAGGACTCTATAAGCTCACCATACAAAACATAATAAAGAAGGACTTCGAGTTCCAGCGCGGTGGCACCATATCCTTCGGCGGCGACCCATATAACGCCTCTCTCGACCTCAGCGCGCTCTACGTGCTCAACAGCGTGAGCCTCGCCGACCTCAACATCGGGCGCTCCTTCTCCAACAACAACGTGAGGGTGAATTGTCTCATGAACATCACGGGCACGCCGGAATCGCCGAAAGTGAGCTTCAGCCTCGACATGCCGACGCTCTCCAACGACGCCAAACAGATGGTCTACTCCCTGCTCAATGCCGAGGAAGAAACCAACCAGCAGGTGCTCTATCTGCTCGCTGTCGGACGCTTCTACGCCCCGAGCGACTATGCCGGAAGCAACTCAACGCAGCAGTACAGCCAGACATCGCTCGCCATGCAGAGCATACTGAGCGGCACTATTAGCCAGCAAATCAATGAACTGCTGAGCAATGTCATCAACAGCAGCAACTGGAATTTCGGGGCGAACATATCGACGGGCACAGACGGATTCTACAATGCCGAGTATGAAGGTATTCTCTCTGGCAAGTTGCTCAACAACCGACTGCTCATCAACGGACAGTTTGGCTATCGCGACAACCCGAACACCACCAACAACTTCATCGGCGACTTCGACCTGAAGTATCTGCTGTTCCCTAACGGCAATCTGGCGATAAATCTCTACAACAAGACCAACGACCGCTACTTCACGCGCAACAGCCTGAACACGCAGGGTCTGGGCTTGATTATGAAGACCGACTTCACGCGCATCTCCGACCTCTTCTTCTGGCGAAAGAAGGAAAAGAAGGAGAAATAGAACGCTCCCGCCATTGCCTTTGCCACTACTACCTTATATTATATGAAAACATTGAACTTCATGAAAGCAAGCCACCTATGCTTCCTTCTCGCCATCTTCCTTAGCCTGCCGTGCCAAGCGCAGCAGGCTAAGGAAGAGCAACACGTCTCCAGCCAGCCAACGGAGCGGCGTCCTTGGCAGCTTCTCTTTGACCAACTGTGCGACTATGACGACATCGAGGACAACAATGCCGAGGACATGTACGAACAGTTGTGTGAACTTGAAGCCTCTCCCGTCGACCTCAACCACGCGACACCCGACGACCTACAACGACTCTTCTTCCTCAACGACCACCAACGCGAACAGCTGGCGGAATACGTCGACCGCTACCGTCCGCTGCGCTCCGAAGGCGAATTGTCGCTGATTGAGTCGCTCGACCCTTTGCGCCTTCAACTGCTGCGCTGCTTCACGGTAGTTGCGGAAGGGGAAGATGCGAAGACGTTTCCTTCTCTAAAGCGCATATTGAAGTATGGCAAGCACGAACTCGTGGCAACGGCAAAGATTCCGCTCTACGAGCGTGCAGGCGACCGCAACGGCTATTTGGGCTACAAATACAAACATTGGATAAGATACAAGTTCCAATATTCCAACAACGTGAGCCTTGGCTTCACGGGGGCGCAGGACTCCGGGGAACCATTCTTTGCCTCATGCAACAAGACGGGTTACGACCATTACGCCTACTGGCTGCTCGTAAGGGACATGGGCAGACTGAAGACGCTCGCGCTCGGACAGTACAAAGTGAGACTCGGACTGGGTCTGGTGGTCAACTCCGGCTTCACATTCGGCAAAACAGCCTCGGCTGTGCTCTCGCAACCCAACTATGCCCTGACAGCCAACACCTCGCGCTCTGAAGCGTCGTATCTGCAAGGCGGCGCAGCGACTCTGGCGCTCAGCCGCCACCTCGACGCCACTGTTTTCCTTTCCTACCGCAAGATTGACGCTACGCTCAACGATGACGGCTCTATAAAGACCATCCTCCGCACAGGCTACCACCGCACTCAAAGCGAGATAGCCCGGCGCCACAACGCCTCGCAGTTCGCATCGGGCGCAAACATAAGTTGGCGCGACGGCGGTTTTCATGCCGGACTGACGGCTCTGTTCACATCGTTCAGCCGACGGCTCACGCCCGACGACTCACGCCTCTACCTGCGCTACGCTCCCAATGGGAAGTCATTCGCCAACGCAAGCCTCAACTACGGATATATCTGCCATCGGCTTACGCTCAACGGCGAGACAGCCGTCAATGACGCCAAGGCGCTCGCCACGCTCAACACCGTGTCGTGGCAGGCTTCCAACACCCTGTCGCTCACTGCCATACAACGCTACTATTCCTACAAGTACTACTCGCTCTTCAGTTCCTCATTCAGCGATGCCGGAAAGACGCAGAACGAAAGCGGCATGTACGCCGGAGCCACATGGCAACCCCTACCGCGACTTTCCTTACTCGCCTATTGCGACTATGCCTACCATCCGTGGGCACGCTATCGTGTGTCAACATCCTCCCACTCGCTCGACAACTCCCTACAAGCCACCTACACCTTCAGCCCTTCCCTCTCACTCTCCGCACGCTATCGTCTGCGCCTCCGTCAAGAAGACTACACGCAAGGCAAACAGCAATCGCCCTCTCTTATCGACAAAACAGAGCATCGCTCACGACTCACGCTCGCCTACTCGGGAAAGAGGCTGACGTGCAAGACGCAGGTGGACTTCGCCTACACGACGTTTCCTGCCGGACTAAGCGGCAAGACGAACAGTCTCGGATGGATGGCTACGCAGTCTGCAGGAGCACAAATAAGCCTTTTCTCAACATATGTCGCCATAGGCTATTTCCACACCGACGACTACAACTCTCGACTCTACTCCTATGAGCGCGGCACACTGTACAATTTCTCCTCCCACATGTTCTACGGAAACGGTTTGCGCGTGGCTGCCGTCATACGCGCCGACATCGGCAAGAAATTGATGGTCGTGGCGAAAGCGGCGACCACTAAATATTTCGACCGCGACCACATCTCGTCTTCCTATCAGCAAATCAACTCCTCGGCAATGACCGACATTGATGTGCAGATAAAATGGAAATTCTGACACCCTAAAAATGGTTTATATTCGAAAATTCAACATGAAAGGCTTGGCACGACACCAATTTTTCACTAATTTTGCATGTTAACATTAATAAATGTCTTTACAAAATATAAAGTTCACCAACCTATGCAGCCAGTTTTCATAGCCGGTCCCTGCGTGATAGAGTCACAGGAACTTCTAAATACTGTAGCCGAAGAGCTTGTCAGAATCAATAATAAATTCGGCATAAACATCATCTTCAAAGCGTCGTTCGACAAGGCCAACCGCACGTCGATAAAGTCGTTTCGCGGTCCGGGACTTGAGAAGGGTCTTGAGATGCTCGCCAATGTGAAGAGCCGCTACGGCTTGCGCCTGCTCACAGACATCCACGAGAGCTATCAGGCGGAAGCGGCTGGAGAAGTGTGCGACGTACTGCAAATCCCGGCATTCCTCTGCCGGCAGACCGACCTCCTCATAGCTGCCGCAAAGACAGGCAAGACGGTAAACATAAAGAAGGCGCAATTTCTCAGCGGAAAGGACATGAGGTACCCCGTCGAGAAAGCCCTCGACGCTGGAGCTAAGGAAGTTTGGCTGACGGAACGCGGCAACATCTACGGCTACAACAATCTTGTCGTAGACTTCCGCAACATCCCCGACATGCTTGAGATTACGTCTCGCGTGATAATGGACTGCACCCACAGCGTACAACGACCAGGCGCTGGAGGAGGCAAGACGTCGGGCGACAGACGCTTCGTACCGTCGATGGCGATGGCAGCCAAGGCGTTCGGCGCTAACGGCTACTTCTTTGAGGTACACCCCGACCCCGACAATGCCTTGAGCGACGGTCCCAACATGCTCCGACTTGAAGACCTTGAAGGACTCGTAGGCAAGCTCTGCGACCTTTAATCAACCAACAAAACAGAAAGACAATGAACAACATAGCTTCTGAAAGACTGAAACACGTGCGCCAGTACGCCACGCAATGTATAAAGGATGAAGCACAGGCTCTGCTCAACCTGATTCCTCAACTCGACGAGAACTTCGACAAAGCCGTTGAACTGATGTACAACTGCCACGGTAAGGTAATCGTTACCGGCGTGGGAAAAAGCGGACATATCGGGGCGAAGATTGCAGCCACACTGTCGAGCACGGGCACTCCGTCGTTCTTTATCAATCCGCTCGACGTCTACCACGGCGACCTCGGCGTTATGACAAGTGCCGATGTCGTGATAGCTATCAGCAATTCCGGACAGACCGACGAACTGCTGCGCTTCATCCCGATGGTACTCCACATGAACATCCCCATCATCGGCATGAGCGGCAACCCGAAGTCGCTGCTCGCAAAATACTCTACAGCCCACATCAATATCAAAGTGGAGAAAGAGGCGTGCCCGCTCAATTTGGCTCCCACAAGTTCCACGACGGCAACGCTCGCCATGGGCGATGCCCTCGCCGTGGCTCTGATGGAGGTGCGCGACTTCAAGCCTAAGGACTTCGCACAGTTTCACCCCGGAGGCGAACTCGGCAAGCGGCTGCTCACGACAGCAAGCGACGTTATGCGCACTGACGAGCTACCAATCATTGACAAAGACATGAATCTCGGCGACGCCATCATTCTCGTCAGCAAAGGAAAGCTGGGCATGGGCGTGGCAACGGAGAACGGAAAGGTCATCGGACTCATCACTGACGGCGACATAAGACGTGCCATGGAGAAATGGAAGGAATTCTTCTTCGACAAAAAAGTGAGCGACATCATGACGACAACGCCAAAGACTGTGAAGCCAACCACTAAAATCAGTGAGATTCAGACCGTAATGAACAAATACAAGATACATTCCGTGCTTGTCGTCGACGACGACCATCATCTGCTGGGCATCGTCGACCACTACCGCTGCATGGTTTAAGCCGACATAAGAAAATTAAATGATTCTAAGAACAATACTCATCGCTTTATTCGCCTGTCTGTCTTTTCTTACGGGCGTAAAGGCGCAGACAAGCGACTCGCTAATAGTCGACCAACTAAGAAAGGACGGCATAAAATTCTCCACCAACAACAGCGTGACGCTGCTCATGAACGGACAGGAGAAATTCGACGATATGTTTGAGGCGATACGCCAGGCGCGCAGCAGCGTGCACCTTGAATACTTCAATTTCCGCAATGACTCCATTGCCGGATTGCTTTTCGACATCCTCGCGGAGAAGGTGAAGGAGGGCGTTGAGGTGAGAGCGTTGTTTGACGGATTCGGAAACGACTCCAACAACCGACCATTACGCAAGCGCCACATCAAGGACATAAGGGCGAAGGGTATCGAAATCTACGAGTTCGACCCGATACGCTTCCCGTGGGTCAACCACGTTTTCTGCCGCGACCATCGCAAGATTGTCGTCATCGACGGCAAGATTGCCTATACGGGCGGAATGAATGTCGCCGACTACTACATAAAGGGCACAGAACAAGTGGGATCGTGGCGCGATATGCACTGCCGCATTGACGGCGACGAGGTGAACACCTTGCAAGCCATTTTCCTGCGGATGTGGAACAAGACGGCAAAGCAGAATGTGCATGGAGCAAAGTACTACAGAGGATTGCACGGCGGCGATTACTTTAAAGGGCTAAAGCCCGACACATGCTGCACGGCAGGAAGAAAGATGGTGGGGATAATCAATCGCGAACCGCGCGTAACCAACCGCATCATACGCGACTTCTACATCAACGCCATCAACGACGCCAAGGACAGCATAAAGCTCATCAATCCTTACCTGACGCTCAACCACAAGCTGAAGAAGGCTCTAAGGAATGCCGTGAAACGCGGAGTGAAGGTAGAGATTATGGTGTCTGAACACAGCGACATACCGCTCACACCCGACTGCGTGTTCTACAACGTACACAAGCTCATGAAGCGCGGAGTGGACATATACATCTACCGCCCGGGCTTTCACCACACGAAAATCATCATGGTTGACGGACTTTTCTGCACCGTCGGCAGCGCCAATCTCAACGCGCGAAGCCTCCGCTTCGACTATGAGGAGAACGCTGTCATTATTGATCCGTGCACGACACGTCAACTGAGCGACATGTTCGACCGCGACAAAAACGACAGTTTCCGGCTCACTCCACAGAAGTGGGACGAGTTCCGCACGGGATGGCAGAAGTTCCGCGGATGGTTTGCCCATCTGCTTGCACCATGGCTCTAAGTTTTTTTTCAGAACGCAAACTCCGCAACAAGCGGCAGATGGTCGCTGAAACCATCGAGCCACCGCGGACCAAGATAATTACGGCGAGGTTGTACCCCGCCGTATTTTTTGTCCTCAACGAGCAGGAATGTATCGTCATGCACACGACATTCCTTCACATTCTCCAACATACTGCGGCTGACAAGGACATGGTCGAGACTTCGCCATTCACCCCTATATTTGTACGTTGCCTTGGCGCCATGGCTGCCCGTGGCTTCAGCTGAGACTTCCTTAAAGCCGTTGGAGCACAGCATCATTATGCTCTCCGAAGAAGAATAGTCGTTGAAATCCCCCGCAACGACAATCTTCGCGTTAGACGACACTGCCCTGATGGAGTCGGCCAAGAGGCGTATCTCCCTTGCAACCACATTGCGAAAAGGACGCGAGCGCATCTCTCCACCGCGGCGGCTCGGCAGATGGGCAGCAATGACGTGGAGCGTGTCGGAGGAAAGCAGCAAGCCTGAGACATAGAGCAAGTCGCGCGTTGGCTGCATATTCTTCACGGGAGTGATGCGCACTGAACGCTGATTGATAAGCCTGAAGGAGAACGGCGAGTACATTATTGCCACGTCAATGCCACGCTGGTCGGGCGAATTCGTCATGACATACTCGTAACGAGCCGTGCGAAGCAGGGAGCGTTTAGTAAGGTCGCGCATTACGCTGTCGTTCTCCACCTCGCACAAAACAACCATGTCGGGAAGCCGCCACACACGTTCACCCGTGTCGTCACCTATATTGTCTTCCCCGGATGCATAGATGAAGTCTCTGCCACAAGACGTTATGGTTTGACCTACTCTGTTGAGCTTGCGCCAGTACCGCGTACGCGTCCAGTGATAGGAACCATCCGGAAGAAACTCCGTGTCTTGCTTCAGCGAGTCGTGAACGCAGTCGAAGAGATTCTCACAATTAAGCTCCACGAACGTGAAAATAGAAAGAAGCAACACTGATATTGTCATAAGGCCTGTCTAAAAATTTTACTTCATCACCTAAAATTTGATTTCAATGACGATTTCACCCGTCAGGAGTTTGCGACGATAAGGGTCAAGCTTCGCCCTGACAGTCTCCTCTTCAAGCAAAGACGCAGCTTCATAATGCACTCGCTCAAGCCTGCGCCTCACACGAAAGAAAAAATCATCGATGGCAACATCTGAGAAGTGCATGAAGTCGGAATCCTTAAATCTCGGACCCATCTCGCAGAACAGCCGCTTCACTGCGAGCTTTGCTCCCCTGCGGAGGTAAAGACGTAGCAAATAGTTTAACATTTTGCAAAGTTAAACAATTTAGCCAACTAACAATCAGAGCATTGTTCATTTTTTCCTATTGTTCGTTTTTCAATTCATTATTTTTTTGTACATTTGCAGAAACTCCCCTTTTTTAACGTAACAAACATCATGACAGAAAATAAGAAAGCGCTGCTTGGCATGTCGCTCTATGAGCTAAAGGAAGTGGCAAAATCTCTTGGAATGCCCGCCTTCACTGGTGGACAGATGGCAAAATGGCTCTACACGCAGCACGTGAAATCCATCGACGAGATGACCAATATCTCCAAAGCCAACCGCGAACGGCTATCGTCAGAATACACAATTGGCTGCATGGAGCCAACCGATCAGCAGGTTTCAAAGGACGGCACAATAAAATACCTCTTCCCGACAACATCCGGAAAACACGTTGAAACAGTGTTCATTCCCGACCGCGACCGTGCCACGTTGTGCGTGTCGTCGCAGGTGGGATGCAAGATGAACTGCCTCTTTTGCCAAACGGGCAAGCAAGGCTTTGAGCAGAGTCTCACGGCTGCCGACATACTCAATCAGATATATTCTCTCCCGGAACGCGACCGACTCACCAATATTGTCTTCATGGGACAAGGCGAACCGATGGACAATCTCGACAATGTGCTGAAGGTGACGGAGGTACTGACTGCCGACTACGGCTACGCATGGAGCCCTAAGCGCATCACGGTGAGCAGCGTCGGATTGCGGAAAAAACTTCAACGTTTCCTCGACGAAAGCGAGTGCCACCTGGCAATAAGCATGCACTCTCCCATTCCTGAGCAGCGCGCGCAGCTTATGCCTGCCGAAAGAGGAATGTCAATAGCCGAGGTTGTAGACCTCCTGCGCAACTACGACTTCTCCCACCAGAGACGCCTGTCGTTTGAATACATCATGTTCAAGGGCGTCAACGACACCACGACTCACGCAAGGGAAATCGTGAAACTCGTGCAAGGACTCGACTGCCGCTTCAACTTGATACGCTTCCACCCCATACCCAACGTCGACCTGCAAGGCACAGACGACCATCACATCGAGAATTTCCGCGATTACCTAACTAATCATGGCGTGTTCACCACAATCCGTGCAAGCCGCGGACAAGACATTTTCGCCGCTTGCGGACTGCTTAGCACGGCAAAGAAGATAGAGGAAGAGCGCCACCGCCGCGAAAAGGAGCAGCGACTGCTTTAGAAACCAAGCGTATGAGGCATAGAAGACAAGCCTTTTTGCTGCTCTTGGCCTTGACCTTGCTCTCGGCATGTCGAGGAGGAAAGAGGACGATGTTGCCAGACAGCGGCGGACGGCCTTATGAAGTGGTAGTCATTGGCGACGCCGACAGCATGGTATACAATGCCTTGTCAGCAAGCACCGACGCACTGCCACAACACGAACCTATGTTCGACGTCGAATGTAGAAAACAGATGACAAGTCCGATGCAGCTTGCCCGCAACATTGTCGTTGTAAGCATTGACCGCAAACGCTACAGAAAGACGGAGGTAAGATACAAACGCAATGTCTACGCTGAGCCTCAAACCATCGTCTACCTCTGTTCACCAACAGCACAGCAACTGCGTAAAGATATGGCTACACACTCTGCTTCAAAGGCTGTCATCTCCGTGTTGAACAGCAGCGAAATGGCATTAGCCAAAGAACGGCTCGCCGAGAAACACAATCCGAAAATGGAAGAAGAGGTGAGGAGAATGTTCGGAATAGACATCAGGATTCCTTCTGACATGACCTCAAGCAAGCACGGCAAGAACTTCATCTGGATTTCCAACGACTCGCCGACAGCAATGACCAACATCTGTATCTACACCTCAACCAACCGTGACAGCGTAATGAAGGCGAACATAAAGGGCGAGACCGACAATATGTACATGACGACCTCCCCCGGCAGCATGACCACCCGCATTGAGCGCATCGGTGGCACAAAAGTAACCATCAGCCGCGGACTATGGGAAATGCAAGGCGACGACATGGGCGGTCCATTTGTGTCACACACCATAAAAGGAGTCGGCAAGCATACGCAGACAGTTGTGGAGGCGTTCATCTACGCTCCCGGAATGAAGAAGCGCAACCTCATGCTGCAAACAGAAGCGGCATTATACACAGCAAGAAAACCATCCGACAAATAAACTTACAATATAATGGAAGACAGAAAAATACGCGTTGCCATAACGCATGGCGATACCAACGGTATCGGATACGAACTCATTTTTAAAACCTTTGCCGAGCCGGAAATGCTTGAAATATGCACTCCTATCATCTACGGCTCTCCAAAAATCGCCGCCTATCACCGCAAGGCTATCGACACCCAAGCCAACTTCAGCATCATCAACAACGCTGCCGACGCACAGGACGGCCGCGTCAATCTGCTGGCATGTTTCGACGACGAAGTGAAAGTGGAACTTGGCACTCCTACAAAGGAGTCGGGCGAGGCTGCCCTTAAGGCTCTCGACAGGGCTATGACTGACTTCCGTAGCCAACTCTTCGATGTCCTCGTAACTTGCCCCGTTTGCCCTACGAACATGACGGACAACAATGGAGGCTACACCTACAACAACTTGAAGGAATATGCAGAGACTTGCATCGGCGACGGCGCCAAGGGACTGAAGATAATGGAGAACGAGGCGCTTCGCATTGCCCTCGCCACAAACGGACTGGCAATCAAGAATGTATCTGCAAACATCACGGAAGAGAATATTTTGGAGAAAATCGAACAACTCCAAAAGTGCTTGAAGCGCGACTACCGCCTCTCCAATCCGCGCATCGGCGTGCTGGCTCTAAACCCCAACGCTGACGGAACGGAGGAGAAGGAAACCATCATTCCTGCCATAAAGAAAGCGGAGGAGGAAGGCATCTGTGCATACGGACCATACGCTGCCGAGGACTATTTCGGACGCAACATGTCGGACGCTTTCGACTGCACACTCGCAATGTACGACGACCAGGCTCTCATTCCGTTCTCCACAACGATGCAGAGCAACGGCATCTACTACATCGCGTCCCTACCACTTGTCTGCACGGCTCCTGCCCTCACGCCCGACTTCGAGAACGCCGGCCGCGGCTTAGCTGATGAAAACGCCCTGCGCCACGCCATCTATACAGCCATCGACGTTCTGCGCAACCGCGACGAGTACGACACACCTCTCAGCAATCCGCTGCCGAAACTTTATCACGAGAAACGCGACGAAAGTGAAAAGGTACGCTTCTCCATCCCCAAGAAGCGCGAAAGCTTCCGCGGCGACCGCAGACAACAACACGCGCCATCAACTACGTCTGACAACAACAACGCTCCTGCCACTCCCAACAAAGAGAGCAATGTAGTAGCTCCTGCTGAAAAGGAAAGCAACGCCTCACCGGCAGACAATAAATAGCCGATGAAGGAAAAATACCAAAACGGATTCTTCCTCTTCGGTATGGCTGTGCTGGCATTAATGCTGGCACAGCTCGACTATGCCGAAGTGTGGCGCGGACTGTGCCACGCCGGCTACTGGTCGGCAGCCGTCGTAGTACTGTGGGCTGCACTCTACGTCTTCAACACCGCCTCATGGTACATCATAATCAACTCGGGCGGAAAGACAAGAGTAAAGTTTTGGTGGCTCTACAAGATAACCGTTTCCGGATTTGCCCTCAACTACGCCACGCCTGGCGGACTCATGGGAGGCGAACCCTACCGCATAATGTCGCTCTCGCCGCTTATCGGCAAGGAGCGCGCCTCATCGTCGGTGATACTGTTCGCCATGACGCACATCTTCAGCCACTTCTGGTTCTGGCTACTATCGGTGGGATTGTTCATTCTCACCCACTCACTCAGCCTACCCATGGCTATTCTGCTTGCTGCCGTCACGACATTCTGCGCCATCGGACTGTGGTTTTTCATCGTAGGCTACCGCAAGGGACTCGCCATAAGAGCCCTAAACCTACTTTGCCACATTCCCTTCGCACGCCGCTGGGCAACGAAATTCATATCACACCATAAAGCCGAACTCGACAACATCGACAGCCAAATAGCCGCTCTCCACAAACAGAGCCGCAAGACATTTGTAGCCGCCGTTGCCCTCGAACTCTCGTGCCGCATCTGCTCGGCAGCGGAGATTTATTTCGTACTGCGCGTGCTGATGCCTGAAGCCTGCTACACCGACTGCATTCTGACGCTTGCCTTCACGTCACTCTTTGCCAACCTGCTGTTTTTCATTCCCCTTCAGATTGGCGGACGCGAGGGAGGTTTTCTCATGTCGGCAGCCGGACTCGGACTAAGGGCAAGCGACGGAGCTTTCGTGGCTCTCATCGTAAGACTCCGCGAACTACTCTGGACCGGCATAGGACTACTACTCATTAAAATCGGCAAGAACCAAACTGCAAAGTTTTAAAATCGCTAAAATTTTGCGGCTAAATGCATATATTTCAATATAAATATGTAATTTTGTCCCCAAATGGATACATCTGAACTGCAAAGAATAAAACAACGCTACAACATCGTGGGCAACTGCGATGCGCTGAATCATGCGCTTGACGTAGCCCTTCAGGTTGCGCCAACGGATCTCAGTGTGCTCATTGTCGGCGAAAGCGGTGTGGGCAAGGAAATCATTCCTCGACTCATACACGACAATTCACCACGCAAACGCGAGAAATACTTCGCCATCAATTGCGGCTCAATACCAGAAGGAACTATCGACAGCGAACTCTTCGGTCACGAGAAAGGGTCGTTTACGGGTGCCATTGGCGAAAGTGAAGGCTATTTCGGCACGGCCAACAAGGGAACGATTTTCCTTGACGAGGTAGGCGAGTTGCCTATGGCAACGCAGGCAAGACTCCTCAGAGTGCTCGAGACTGGGGAATACATCCGCGTCGGAGGCCAAAAGATAATGAAGACCGACGTGCGCATCGTAGCCGCCACCAATGTCAATATGCACAAGGCGATAAGTGAGGGACGCTTCCGCGAAGACCTCTACTACCGCCTCAACACCATACCCATACAAATGCCCCCTCTGCGCGACCGTGGAGAAGACATTCTGCTGCTCTTCCGCCTGTTCACAATGCAGATGGCGGAGAAGTACCGCTTGCCACGCATCACGCTCAACGACGAGGCGAAGGCCATTATGCTGAAATACAAGTGGCCCGGAAACGTGCGACAGCTGAAGAACATTACGGAACAGATGTCCGTGCTCAGCGAGAAGCGCGAAATCGACGCTGAGACACTGCGGAAGTTCATACCTCAAGACCAGGAGAGCACCGAGTTGACAACGACCTCCGTTTCCGGCTCCCACTCATACGAGAATGAGCGCGAGATTCTCTACAAAATTCTCTATGAGCTACGTGGCAACGTGAGCGAACTCCGCCACGAAATGTCCAACATCCGCAAGCAAATTGATGACAGCCGCACACTTGACGGCTTTGCCGCATCAAGGCAAATGCCAGCCATAGGCGCACCTGGCAGCACACAATACGTGCAGACTCCTGCCGCGCTCTCAAGCCACACTCTTGATGACGCCAAACGCTACAGCCCCTATCAGGACGTGGAGGCAGAGGAAATCAACGACGCTGCGCCTGCCGCGAACGACGAAAGCGAAAGCCTCAACCTAAGCGACATAGGACGGCACGTTGTGGAGAAAGCGCTCGAACGCAACGGAGGCAACCGCAAAAAGGCAGCTCAAGAACTCGGCATATCCGACAGAACGCTCTACAGACGCATAAAGCAATATGGGCTCGACAAACAATAGCTACATGAAAAGAACTTCCCTACATTATATATATATGTCAATGGCTCTACTTGCAGTACTGGTCTTTGCAGGCTGCAAGATAAGCTACAAGTTCAACGGTGCAAGCATCGACTACACGAAAACGAAGACAATTCAGATTGCCGATTTCCCGATACGCTCGAGTTATGTGTGGGGACCAATGGGACCGATGTTCAACAATCAGCTGAAAGATGAGTTCGCCAACCACACCAAACTCATACAAGTGAAGCGCAACGGCGACCTAAAGATTGAGGGCGAGATAACGCAATACTCACAGCGCAACAAGTCGGTGTCTGCCAGTGGTCAGTCAGCACAGACAGAATTGTCCATAACGGTCAACGTCAGATTCACCAACAACGTGAACCATAGCGAAGACTTCGAACGACAGTTCACGGCTTCCAAGTCGTACGAAACGACACAAAGCCTCGCCTCTGTTCAGGAAGAACTCGTCACACAGATGGTGGAAGATCTTACCGAACAGATATTCAACGCCACCGTTGCCAACTGGTAAACAAACATAAAAAATAAAATAAAAAAACTAAAGAAGTGGACTTAGTGCGCCTCATAAACCATCCGGAACTGATGAACAAGGAGACTCTGTACGAGCTCCGCAACATCGTTGCGCTCTATCCCTACTACCAGGCGGCGCGAATGTTGATGCTCCGCAACATGTATCTGCTCCACGACACGGCGTTTGACGATGAGCTGCGACGCTCCGCCTTCTACATCAGCGAGCGCAAGATGCTGTTCGACATGGTGGAGAGCGCCCATTACAAGACAACTGCCACTGCAGACAACGACGCAAGCCAAGCCTCCAAGGAGGGCTCTGCCGACAAGAACCGCACACTGAGCATCATCGACAACTACCTCGACTCGGCACAAGACGAAGACAGCCTCGAGGAGAAGTCTGGCAAAAGCCGCCCCACCCCAGCCGACGCCGCTGTCGACTACGTGGCTTACCTGCTCAAGACGGAGAGCGAGGAGGAGCGAAAGGAAGGTAGTCAAGGGCCGCAAATGAAGGGACAAAACCTCATAGACGACTTCATAAACAACGACGGAGGAAAAATTCAGCTTCAGGAAAAGCCTACCTACAAGCCTGTCCTCGACAACGGCAAAAACGACAAAGACGAAGCCGACGAAGGATATTTCACAGAGACTTTGGCCAAAATTTACATAAAACAAGGAAGATATTCAAAGGCTCTTGAAATTATTCAGCGTTTAAATTTGAATTATCCAAAAAAAAATGCTTACTTTGCAGACCAAATCAGATTTTTAAAGAAACTAATAATAAATAACAAAAATAACAAATAACAAAAATGATTTACTTCTTATTCGTAATCTTCATCGTGATAGCATCTCTGCTCATGATCGGCATCGTGCTTATCCAGGAGTCAAAGGGAGGCGGACTTGCATCCAACTTCTCTTCGTCGAACGCTATCATGGGCGTGCGCAAGACCACAGATTTCGTAGAAAAAGCGACATGGGGTTTGGCGATAGCTATGGTTGTACTCAGCATCATCTGCGCCTACGTGGCTCCCGTTTCCACCGCTGACACAAGCGTAATGGAAAAGGCTGCAACAGAGACACAGACAACCAACCCGAACACCACACCGGGCTTCGGCGCAAGCCAGCAGCAGGCTCCAGCAAACGGCGCACAGCAGCAGGCTCCAGCAAATGGTGCACAGCAGGCTCCAGCACAGCCGGCAAAATAAGCAATAAAGCTAAAGAACGGCGTCTAAACACGCCGATAAAAAGGAGGTATAGTCTTAAGGCTATATCTCCTTTTTTGCATAAAGAAACGGGCACACTTACCCATAAAAGAGGGTGAAGAGAGAGAAAAAATGAGATAAATCGAAAATATTTTGAAAAAAGTTGGCAAAACATTTGGAGGTTTGAAAATAAACCACTACCTTTGCACTCGCTTTAAAGAACTAAGCACAACGCTAAGTTGAAGCAAATATAAAACATGGTGGCCGTAGTTCAGTTGGTTAGAGCGTCAGATTGTGGTTCTGAATGTCGTGGGTTCGAGTCCCACCTGCCACCCAACGAAAGAGTGAAACATTACAAAGATGTTTCACTCTTTTTTTTGTTTATATCATAATAAAACACAAAAAAGAGCCTTTAGTTTTGCCATGTCTTCAAATTGCCGTAACTTTGCAAAAAATGCAAGGTAACGAAATATTTTATCAGAAAACAAAAAAAACACTTACAATATGTTCGACAAGGCAACCTACGTCAGCCGCCGCGCCAAGCTCAAGGAACTTGTAAAAGACGGTATCATTATATTGTTCGGCAACAACGAGTCGCCATGTAACTTCCCTGCCAACGGCTACTATCCGTTCCGTCAGGATTCCTCATTCCTCTATTACTTCGGACTCAACCGCGACGGACTTGTCGGTGTTATCGACATCGACAACGACAAGGAAACGCTCGTCGGCAACGACATCGACATCGAGGACATCGTATGGTACGGCAGTGTCGACAGCGTAAGCGACATGGCAGCCAAAGTGGGCGTTGCCAACACGGCTCCAATGAAATCGCTGAAGCTTATCTGCAACGAGGCAATGCGCCAGAAGCGCCACATTCATTTCCTCCCGCCATACCGCCACGACATCATGATACAGATTTTCGACCTGCTCGGCATACATCCCGTACAGCAAAAGGAGTCGGCAAGCATGGAGTTGATAAAGGCAGTGGTGAAGATGCGCTCCACTAAGGAACAGCAGGAAATCGAGGAACTTGAGCGTGCCGCTGTCATCGGCTACAAGATGCACACCACAGCCATGCGCCTTACAAAGCCCGGCGTCACCGAGAAATTCATTGGCGGACAAGTTGACGGCACAGCCAACTCCTACGGAGCTATGGTTAGCTTCCCCACCATCTTCAGCCAGCACGGCGAAATAATGCACGGCAACCCGTCAATGGCGGAGCTGGAGAGCGGACGCCTCGTGCTCTGCGATGCTGGAGCCGAGACCATCAACAATTATTGCTCCGACAACACACGCACTTACCCTGTAAACGGAAAGTTCACGGAGCGCCAGCTTGAGATATACTCTATCGTGGAGGCTTGCCACGACTACGTGCTCGAAGTGGCAAAGCCTGGCGTGAAATACATGGACGTACACTTTGCCGTATGCCGACTGATGACAGAACGCCTGAAGGAGCTCGGACTAATGAAAGGCGACACTGACGAAGCTGTGGCTGCCGGTGCTCATGCCATGTTCCTCCCCCACGGACTGGGCCACATGATGGGTATGGACGTGCACGACATGGAGTCGCTCGACCAAATCAACGTTGGCTTCGACGAGGAGACACGCCCTCGCCTCGACCAGTTTGGCACCAACTGCCTGCGCATGGGACGCCGCCTTGAGGAAGGCTTCGTCGTCACCGATGAGCCGGGCATCTACTTCATCCCGGCACTCATCGACGACTGGCGTGCATCGGGCCACTGCGCAGAGTTCCTCAACTTCGACAAGCTTGAGACTTACAAAGACTTCGGCGGCATACGCATCGAGGACGACGTACTCATCACGAAGGACGGCTGCCGCTTCATCGGCAAAGACCGCATACCCTACCACCCGAAAGACGTAGAAGCTTTCATGGCTAACAATTAACAAATAGCCCCAAAAAGAATCAAAACAACAAAACAATAAGAGAAAAAAATGAAGAAAATCTTTACACTCGCGCTCCTCGCCATTTTCGCGACCGGCGCTTACGCAGCCAAGCCCAAGAAGGCTGCCAAGAGCAACAAGCCCGTCTTCACTATTGTGAAGGAGAACCCCATCACAAGCATCAAGGACCAGAACCGCAGCGGCACCTGCTGGGACTACTCCACACTCTCCTATTTCGAGAGCGAGATTCTCAAGAAGACCGGCAAGACTTATGACCTCTGCGAGGCTTTCGTTGCCAACAAGAACTATATGGACCGCGCCGTACAGGTAGTGCGTCTCCACGGCGACTGCCAGTTCTCTCAGGGTGGCTCAGCCTACGATGTGCTCTACGTGCTGAAAAACTACGGCATCTGCCCCGAGGACGCCATGCCTTTCCCCGGCTCACTCTACGGCGACTCGCTCAACAACTTCAACGAGTTCTTCGGACAGCTTGAGCCTTACGTGGCAGGCATCTCCAAGAGCACAGCAAGCAAGATTTCAAATCAGTGGAAGGTCGGTATGCAGGGCATCCTCGACGCCTACCTCGGCAAGTGCCCGGAGAAGTTCACGTACGAGGGTAAGGAGTACACTCCGAAGACCTTCGCCGCAAGCCTAGGACTCGACTTCAACGACTATGTTTCAATAACAAGCTATTCTCATCATCCTTACTACACACAGTATGCTGTTGAAGTGCAGGACAACTGGCGCAACCCGCTGTCATGGAACCTTCCTATGGACGACATGGCACGCATCATCGACAACGCTGTAATGAACGGCTACACCGTAGCATGGGGCGGCGATGTCAGCGAGCCGGGCTTCACGCGTAAGGGTCTCGCCTACTTCGTAGACACAAAGAAAGCAGAGAGCCTTTCCGGTAGCGACATGGCACGTTGGCTTAAACTCTCGCAGCAGAAGCGCACAAGCATCATCGACTCCCTCGGCTGCAAGGTGCCCGAACTTACACCTACTCCCGAGCAGCGCCAGGAGCGTTTCGACAACTGGGAGCTCACCGACGACCACGGCATGCTCATCTACGGCATTGCCAAGGATCAGAACGGCAAGGAGTACTACATGGTGAAAAACTCTTGGGGCGAGACTGGCGACTACAAGGGCATCTGGTACATGACGAAGAACTTCATCATCGCCAACACCATGGACTACATGGTCAACAAGAATGCCATCCCGGCTGACATCCTCAAGAAGATGGAGGACGCCAAGAAGGCTCAGGGCATTGGCGACTAAGTAAGACATAATCAGTAAAATAAAGCGCTGGAAGAGAGAGCTATACTCTTCCAGCGCTTTTTCGTATTTAAGAATTATCCTGAATATGGAATAAAAAAGAGATTCATCCGAAAATTCGAGGAAAGATGAACCAAATATTGTACATGGAGTAAAAAAGTATTACAAAAGTTTTTCGCGTTTTAGAGTGCCGAAGAGCAAGAGTGACGGCGCCGACTGCTCTTTGCGACATTGTTTTCATGATTGAACCAGGCAAAACCAGCCCTTTTTCCGCGTTTTTCTCCTTCCAAAACGCTGCTTCCCGCCGCCTAAAATGGCGCTTCTTCGTTGCTAAAGTGGCGCTTTAGCCAATATAAAGCGCCGTTTTAGCAAAGTTCCACATTGCACACTAAAGCCTCAACTCCGTCAAACATTTGGCGCACAGCGTATTGCGCCTGCACACTCAAAACTGCGAAAAATACGCCAAGGTGCTATACAATCTGTTCAAAAGGGAGTTTCAGGCAACAAGAGACACAAATATCCGACAAGAATCCGTCACTCCATCAATCGAAATTCCGGATGAGTATCAGATCAGTACTCACACAAACAATAAAAATCTAAAATCAAGTCAAAGCATTATTGGTATTCCATTTTTATTTCGTAACTTTACAGGCGATTATCCTAAACCGCCACACCCCTAACCGACACCCTGCACCACGAGGAAAAATAAAATACTATATATATAATGTTATTCAAATGGAATTACAAGCCACCTACGAAAGAGGAGAAACAGGCGGCTGACGAACTGGGGGCGAAGCTGAACATCAGCCCGATACTCGCCTGGCTGCTCATCAGACGCGGCATAACAACAGAGTCAGCTGCCAAGCGATTCTTCCATCCGCAGTTGGCAGACCTCATCAATCCGTTCCTCATGAAGGACATGGACCTTGCCGTCGACCGCCTCAACGACGCCATGGGCCGCAAGGAGCGCATACTCGTCTACGGCGACTACGACGTGGACGGATGTACGGCTGTTGCACTGGTGTACAAGTTCATACAGCAGTTCTACTCCAACATCGAATACTACATCCCCGACCGCTACGACGAGGGCTACGGCGTCAGCAAGAAGGGCATCGACTACGCCAAGGAGGCAGGCGTGAAGCTCATCATCATCCTCGACTGCGGCATCAAAGCCATAGACGAGATAGCCTATGCGAAATCACTCGGCATCGACTTCATCATCTGCGACCACCACATGCCTGACGAGAAGCTACCGCCCGCCGTCGCCATCCTCAACCCCAAACGCGCCGACGACACCTACCCCTTCAAGCATCTCTGCGGATGCGGCGTGGGCTTCAAGCTAATGCAGGCGTTTGCCAAGAACAACGGCATTCCCTTCGCGCGGCTCATTCCTCTGCTCGACCTTTGCGCCGTCAGCATAGCTGCCGACATCGTGCCCGTCACGGAAGAGAACCGCATCCTCGCCTACCACGGACTGAAGACGCTCAACCAAAACCCGAGCATCGGCCTGAAAGCCATCATCGACATTTGCGGACTCGGAGGAAGGGACATTTCCATGAGCGACATCGTATTCAAAATAGGGCCGCGCATCAATGCCTCCGGACGCATGGAGAACGGCAGGGAGAGCGTAGACTTGCTCGTGGAGAAAGATCTCTCTGCGGCTCTCAAGAAAGCGAAGCATATTGACTGCTACAACGAGCAGCGCAAGGACATCGACAAGCAGATGACGGAGGAGGCCAACCATATCGTCTCACGCCTCGAAAGCCAACGCCACCAGTCGTCAATCGTGCTCTACGACGAAAACTGGAAGAAGGGCGTCATTGGCATCGTGGCATCCCGCCTCACGGAAATATATTTCCGCCCAACCGTTGTGCTTACACGTGACGGCGACTTCGCCACTGGCTCCGCGCGAAGCGTGACGGGCTTCGATGTCTACTCCGCCATAAAGAGCTGCCGCGACCTTCTCATCAACTTCGGCGGACACACCTACGCTGCCGGACTGACGCTGCGCTGGAGCGACGTGCACAAGTTCCGCAACAGATTTCAGAAATACGTCGACGAGCACATTGAGCCGGAACAGACAGAGGCCATGCTCAACATCGACGCCGAGATTGACTTCCGCGACATAACGAAGAAACTCCACAACGACCTCAAGCGCTTCGCCCCGTTCGGCCCAGGCAACACGAAGCCGCTCTTCTGCACCACAGACGTCTACGACTACGGCACGAGCAAGGTGGTAGGCAGGGAGCAGGAGCACATCAAGCTGGAGCTCGTCGATTCAAAGTCGAGCAACATCGTCAACGGTATTGCTTTCGGACAAAGCGCTTCGGCACGCTACATCAAGTCGAAGCGCAGTTTCGACATAGCATACACCATCGAGGACAATGTATTCAAGCGCAACATGGTGCAGCTGCAAATCGAAGACATAAGGCCGACCGAGGAGGAAGACGATGCCTGACATTGACACCTCCTCTAAGCCAACAACCACTCCCGCTCTAAATCGGGAAGAAATTGTTGGCAAGAGTACCATTGACGAGAGCAAGCTGCTCGGCATACTCCGCTCCGTGTGGGGCTACGAAAGTTTCCGTGGCATACAGCGCGACATCATCCTCAGCATAGTGCAAGGCAACGACACACTCGGACTAATGCCGACGGGCGGTGGCAAGTCGATAACGTTCCAAGTGCCGGCGCTTGCCATGGAGGGCGTGTGCATTGTCGTAACGCCACTAATAGCCCTCATGAAAGACCAGGTGGAAAATCTCCGCCGACACGACGTGCTCGCCGCAGCCATCTACTCAGGCATGTCGCGCAAGGAAATCGTGCAGACACTCGAGAACTGCATCCACGGGCACACGAAAATCCTCTACGTGTCGCCCGAGCGCATCGGGTCGGAACTGTTCCTTACCAAGCTCGCCCACATCAACGTGAGCTTCATCACGGTCGACGAGGCTCATTGCATCTCGCAATGGGGTTACGACTTCCGTCCCTCCTATCTGCACATCGCCGACATACGCTCCGTAAAGCCGGGCATCGCCGTGCTCGCACTGACAGCCACTGCCACGCCACCCGTCGTCGACGACATTCAGGAGCAGCTCCACTTCACGAAGAAGAACGTTTTCAAGATGAGCTTTGAGCGACGCAATTTGGCCTATGTCGTGCGCACTACCGACAACAAGTCATACGAACTGCTCCATGTGCTCAACGCCGTACAAGGCAGCGCCATCGTCTATGTGCGCAGTAGGATACACGCCAAGGACATCAGCAAATTTCTCCAGGAAAACAACATCAGTTCCACATTCTACCACGCCGGACTCGAACCTTCCGTCAAGGACGAGCGGCAGAAGGAATGGCGCGACGACAAAGTGCGCGTAATGGTAGCCACCAACGCCTTCGGCATGGGCATCGACAAGCCCGACGTGCGCATCGTTGTACACAAGGACTGTCCCGATTCCCTCGAGGCTTACTTTCAGGAAGCGGGACGCGCGGGACGCGACGGCAAAAAGGCGTATGCCGTGCTGCTATACAACGGCAACGACAAGTACAAGCTGGAGAAACGCATCATGCAGGAATTTCCTACCAAGGAGGAGATTTGCAAGATATACGAGCACGTGGCTTATTTCTTCCAGATTGCCGCCGGGAGCGGCTACGGCAAGACATTTGCCTTCGACATAGAGAAGTTCGGACTCATCTTCCGCCACTATCCGCCCATTGTCAACTCGGCGCTGAAGATTCTCGCCCGTGCCGGATACATCCACTACGAAATGGAACCCGACTCACGCACCCGCCTGAAGTTTATCCTCGAACGCGACCAGCTCTATCAGCTCCACGACACCTCTCCTCTTGAGGATGCCGTCCTCACAGCCACACTGAGGGAATACAGCGGACTATTCAACGACTACCGCTACATAGAACTTGCCTTCATTGCAGCCGCGGCAGGAGTAACAAAGGAGCAGGTATATCTCGTGCTGAAGAGCCTCAACCAGCGCCATATCGTACACTTTATCCCGGAACGCGCCGTGCCACTCATCACCTACACTCGCGACCGTGTGCTGCCAGAGGACATTGTAATCCCCGACGACGCCTACGAGAAGCGCAAAGAGAAGTTTGCTGAGCGCATCAGCCACATGGTGAACTACGCGCAAAACGACAATGTCTGCCGCAGCAGGCAGCTGCTGAGATACTTCGGCGAGACAACATCGTACGACTGCGGACAATGCGACGTGTGCGTCGGCAGCAGGAAGAAGCAAAAGAGCCACCAGGAATACTACAAAAGCGCCATCGAGGAGATAAAAACACTGCTCGCCGACCACAAGCCCCACCGCATAGAGGAAATCAACACCATAAAGCTCGACAAGGAAGCCATCAACGAAGCTCTCTCCTATCTCGAAGCAGAAGAAATAGTAGTGACGGAGAAAGGAACTATAAGGCTTGCATGAGGCAAGAAAGGAATGCACAAAAGCCGGAATAATGAGCATTTTTGGAAAAAACTATTATAAAATACATTAAATAGACACCTTTTCATTCCGTATCTCATTAATTTTTGCTTACTTTGCAATAATAAGCAAACACCAAACTTTAAAATAATAAAAACAAAATATGTTCGAAAATCTTAGCGACAGACTTGAACGCAGTTTCAAAATCCTTAAAGGAGAAGGCAAAATCACAGAAATCAACGTTGCCGAAACCCTCAAAGACGTAAGACGCGCTCTGCTCGATGCCGACGTCAACTACAAAGTGGCGAAATCCTTCACCGACACGGTGAAGAAGAAGGCTCTTGGCATGAACGTGCTCACAGCCGTAAAGCCAAGCCAACTCATGGTGAAGATTGTGCATGACGAGCTCGCAGAGCTCATGGGCGGAGAGGCTGCCGAGCTTCATCTCACGGGCAAACCCGCCATCATACTCATGAGCGGTCTGCAGGGTTCGGGAAAGACCACTTTCTCCGGCAAGTTAGCCAACATGCTCAAGACGAAGCAGCACAAGAATCCATTACTCGTGGCTTGCGATGTCTATCGTCCTGCCGCTATCGAACAGTTGAAGGTCGTGGGCGAGCAGATAGGCGTGCCCGTCTACTCTGAACCCGACAACAAGGACGTCATCACCATCGCCAACAATGCCATACGAGAAGCAAAGGCAAAGGGCTACGACGTGGTCATCGTCGACACGGCTGGCCGTCTTGCTGTAGATGAGGAGATGATGAACGAGATTTCCAATCTCAAGAATGCCATTCATCCAGACGAGACGCTCTTCGTAGTAGACTCCATGACTGGTCAGGACGCTGTCAACACAGCAAAGGAATTCAACGACCGTCTCGACTTCGACGGCGTCGTGCTGACGAAGCTCGACGGCGACACACGCGGCGGTGCGGCTCTTTCCATCCGCACGGTAGTGACAAAGCCCATCAAGTTCGTCGGAACAGGCGAGAAGATGGAAGCCATCGACGTGTTCCATCCTGCTCGTATGGCCGACCGTATCCTCGGCATGGGCGACATCGTAAGCCTCGTGGAGCGCGCCCAGGAGCAGTTTGACGAGGAGGAGGCACGCCGCCTTCAGAAAAAGATACAGAAGAACAAGTTCGACTTCAACGACTTCCTCGGACAGATTGAACAGATAAAGAAAATGGGCAATCTGAAGGATCTCGCAGCTATGATACCAGGCGTCGGCAAGGCAATCAAGGACGTCGACATCGACGACAACGCCTTCAAGGGCATCGAGGCCATCATCAAGAGCATGACGCCGAAGGAACGCTCCAACCCGGAGATTCTCAATCAAAGCCGCCGCGTGCGCATTGCCAAGGGTAGCGGCACCAACATCCAGGACGTCAACCGCCTTATAAAGCAGTTCGACCAGACGCGCAAGATGATGAAAATGGTCACTGGTACAAACATGGCGAAGATGGCAGGAATGATGAGTAAGATGAAAGGCATGAAGGGAATGCCCGGAATGCCAAAATTCTAAACATTATTATATATGCAATTGATAGACGGAAAAGCAACAGCCGAGGCCATCAAGGCGGAAATAGCCGAGGAGGTGGAGGCCATCGTAAGCGCCGGAGGCAAGCGGCCACATCTGGCTGCCGTGCTCGTGGGGCACGACGGAGGCTCCGAAACCTATGTCAAGAACAAGGTGATAGCCTGCGAGACATGTGGCTTCAAGTCGTCGCTTATACGCTTTGACGAGGACGTGACGGAAGAGCAACTGCTCTCCTGCATCGACCAGCTCAACAATGACGACGACGTGGACGGCTTCATCGTGCAGCTCCCTCTGCCACGCCACATTGACGAGCAAAAGGTGATAGAGGCCATCGACTATCGCAAGGATGTCGACGGATTCCATCCCGTCAACGTCGGAAGAATGGCCATCGGACTGCCGTGCTTCATCTCCGCCACCCCACTTGGCATCATCACACTGCTCAAACGCTACAACATTGTGACGTCAGGCAAGAAATGCGTAGTGCTCGGCAGAAGCAACATCGTCGGCAAGCCTATGGCACAGCTGATGATGCAGAAGCAGTATGGCGACGCTACGGTCACCGTCTGCCACTCACACACGAAGGACATAAAGAAGGAATGTCTTGACGCCGACATCATCATCGCCGCCATCGGTAAACCCAACTTTCTGACGGCCGACATGGTGAAGGAGGGGGCTGTAGTGATAGACGTTGGCACAACGCGCGTGCCGGATGCCACACGAAAGAGCGGCTTCCGACTCAACGGCGACGTGAAATTTGACGAGGTGGCACCGAAATGCTCCTTCATCACGCCCGTTCCGGGCGGTGTCGGTCCGATGACCATCTGCTCGCTTATGAAGAACACGCTGCTTGCAGCTAAGAACAAAGGCTGATGAACGCAGAGGAATACTACAAGCTCGGCAACGAGTACAGACGAAAAGGCGACTGGAAACACGCCATCGACAACTATCTCGAAGCGATAGCGCTCGACCCGGACTCGCCTGCTGTGGAGGCAAAGAAGATGCTCGACGACATGTTTGCCTTCTACTGCAAAGACATGTATAACCCCTAACATTAAATATCATAACATTATGGGAAAAATCAAAGGTGCCATTGTGGTTGACACCGACCGGTGCAAAGGATGCTCGCTTTGCGTTGTGGCATGCCCGAAGGATGTCATTGCCCTCGCGGCAAAGGCAGTGAACGTACACGGCTACCCATACGCCGAGGCTGCAAAACCGGACGAATGTATCGGTTGCGCATCATGCGGCATTGTGTGTCCTGACGGATGCATTACTGTTTACAGAAAGAAAATGGAGGATTAGGCACTATGGCAGAACAGGAAGTAAAACTAATGAAAGGCAACGAGGCTCTTGCCCACGCTGCCATCCGCTGTGGTGTAGACGGATATTTCGGCTACCCTATCACCCCACAGACAGAAGTAATCGAGACGCTCGCCGAACTGAAACCTTGGGAAACGACAGGCATGGTCGTCGTGCAGGCTGAGAGTGAGGTTGCGTCAATAAATATGCTCTATGGCGGCGGAGGCACCGGCAAGCGCGTGATGACGTCGTCATCGAGTCCAGGCGTGGCGCTCATGCAGGAGGGTATCTCCTACATGGCTGGTGCTGAAATCCCCGGACTCATCGTCAACGTGCAGCGTGGCGGCCCCGGACTTGGCACCATCCAGCCATCACAGAGCGACTATTTCCAAGCCACGCGAGGCGGCGGCAACGGTGACTACTACATCATTGTGCTCGCGCCTAACTCCGTGCAGGAGATGGCTGACTTTGTTGATCTCTCGTTCAATCTTGCATTCAAGTACCGTATTCCAACTATGATTCTCAGCGACGGCGTCATCGGACAGATGATGGAGAAGGTTGTGCTGCCTCCGTTCAAGAAGCGCCGCACAGAAGAGGAAATCATAAAGGAGTGTCCTTGGGCTTCCACGGGAAGAATCGGCATGAGAAAGCCAGTCGTCGTGACTTCACTGGAACTGAAGCCTGAGATTATGGAGCAGCGCAATCTCCACTTGCAGGAGAAATACCGCAAAATACGCGAGAACGAGGTGCGCTACGAGACGATGTTCATGGACGACGCCGAATACATGATTGTGGCGTTCGGAAGCGCCGCGCGCATTGCCGAAAAGGCAATAGAGATAGCACGCAAGCAAGGCATTAAGGTTGGACTCTTCCGCCCCATCACCCTTTGGCCGTTCCCAGAGAAGGAAATCTACGCGCTAACAAAGCAGCTCAAGGGTATCCTCGTGGCTGAAATCAATGCCGGACAGATGATAGAAGACGTGCGACTGGCAGTCAACGGAACCGTTCGCTGCGAACATTACGGACGCCTCGGTGGCATCGTTCCCGAGCCAGAGGAAATGGTTAAAGTTTTAAAGGAGAAATTTCTATGAACGATATAATATCACCGGAGAACCTGGTATATAAAAAGCCAGAACTCCTCAACGACACCCACATGCACTATTGCGCGGGCTGCTCGCACGGCGTAGTACACAAGCTTGTGGCTGAAGTGATTGAAGAAATGGGCATGGCAGAGAAAGCTATCGGCGTCAGTCCGGTGGGTTGTGCCGTGTTTGCCTACAAATATATCGACATCGACTGGCAGGAAGCCGCTCATGGACGTGCACCAGCCCTTGCCACTGCCATCAAACGCCTGTGGCCCGACCGCCTCGTCTTCACTTATCAAGGCGACGGCGACATGGCGTGCATCGGCACTGCTGAGAGCATTCACGCACTCAACCGCGGCGAGAACATCACGCTTATCTTCATCAACAACGCCATCTACGGCATGACGGGCGGACAAATGGCGCCTACGACGCTTATCGGACAGAAGACTGCCACGTGCCCTTACGGACGCGACCCGAAGTTGCACGGATGGCCACTCAACCTCTCGGAAATGGCTGTGACGCTGCCGGGCACGTGCTACGTGTCGCGACAGAGCGTAGAAAACGTTGCCTCTATACGAAAGGCTAAGAACGCCATAAAGAAAGCCTTCACTGCCTCCATGGAGGGAAAGGGCTCTTCGCTTATCGAGATTGTTGCAACGTGCAACAGCGGATGGAAGATGCCACCGGTGAAAGCTAACAAATGGATGGAAGAGAACATGTTCAAACAATACCCGAAGGGTGACTTAAAAGACACGACAAACCTATGAAAGCAGAAATAATTATAGCAGGTTTCGGAGGACAGGGCGTGCTCTCTATGGGAAAGATTCTCGCCTATTCCGGACTGATGGAAGACAAGGAAGTAACGTGGATGCCGGCTTATGGTCCTGAGCAGCGCGGCGGAACAGCCAACGTTACAGTCATCGTCAGCGATGACCGCATCTCATCGCCGGTGCTCAGCCATTACGACGTGGCGATTGTGCTCAACCAGCCGTCGCTCGACAAGTTTGAACCGAAAGTGAAACCGGGTGGTATTCTCATATACGACGGCTTCGGCATTATCAACAAGCCTACACGTAAGGACATCAATGTCTACCAGATTGACGCCATGGACAAGGCTGCCGAACTCAAGAACTCTAAGGTGTTCAACATGATTGTACTGGGAGGCTTACTCAAGGTGTGCCCGATCGTCAGCACTGATGGACTCAACAAAGCGTTGTTCAAGACGCTGCCCGAACGCCACCACAACCTCATTCCACTCAATATGCAGGCAGTGGACGAGGGCATGAAGATAATTGAGCAGCTGCAAACTGCTGAATAAATCTGAAAGCAAAAACGAAACGTGGATAAAAAGAAAAGTATTGAACTTAATTTTTTATAACTCTCTAATTATTGGGGCGGGCTGCAGTGATGCACCCCGTCCTTTTTTTTACGTTACAGTTAGCAACTGTAAATATATAATGCCATAAGTTTTGCCAACCCGCTAAAAAAGCGTAACTTTGTAACAATCAATCATTCAAATAAAATAAAAAGAAACATTAATCTATTAATAACAAATCTCACTCAAATGAACAATTATCGTCAAAATGTCTGCAAATGGGCATTTGCCGCAATAGGACTTTTCAGCATTGCTGCCACACCGTCACTTGCCGACAACAAGGACTACACGAAATACGTTGACCCCTTCGTGGGTAATGCCGACAACGGGCACACATTTCCTGGCGCCTGCCGTCCGTTCGGCATGATACAGACAAGTCCTGTCACGGGCGGTGTGGGCTGGCGCTACTGCGCCGAGTACGTCTACAGCGACTCCATTATATGGGGCTTCACGCAAGACCACCTGAACGGAACGGGCTGCATGGACCTCGGCGACATTCTCGTAATGCCGTCTACGGGCAAGCGCACGCGCAGCTGGGACGCCTACCGCTCCCACTTCCCCAAGACGCAGGAGTTCGCCACGCCGGGCTACTACTCCGTCTATCTTTCCGATCCAAAGGTGAAGGCTGAGCTGACAGCGTCTCCTCATGTGGCATTCCATCGCTACACCTACGACTCTTCCGACTCCACGTCTGTGCTCATCGACCTCCAACACGGACCGGCGTGGAGAAACGAGCAGTATCACTCTCAGGTAAGCCTCTGCGAGACACTATGGGAAGACGCACAGACGCTCACTGGCCATGTGCGCAACAAGGTGTGGGTAGACCAGGACTATTTCTTCGTCATCAAATTCAACCGACCCGTAGCAAGTCACGTACTTCTCGCCAAGGCTGCCGCAACGGAGAAGGGACAACGCATTGTCGCCACCTTCGACGGCATTGAGCGTGGCGAGCAGCTGCTCATGAAAATTGCCCTCTCTACGACAAGCGTAGATGGTGCAAAGCGCAATATGGAAGCAGAGGTGCCGGGATGGGACTTCGCCGCCGTGAGGAAAGCAGCCCACGACGAGTGGAACGAATATCTGAAGCGCATAGACGTGGAAGGCAGCGACAACGACAAGAAGAATTACTACACGTCGTTCTATCACGCCCTCATACAGCCCAACCAGATTGCCGATGTCGACGGACAGTACCGCAACGCTGCCAACAAGGTGGTGAAGGCGCAAACGGGCAAGTTCTACTCCACGTTCTCATGTTGGGACACCTACCGCGCCGCCCACCCCTTCTACACCATCGTCATGCCCGACCGTGTTGACGGTCTTGTCAGTTCCCTCGTCGAGCAGGCTGAGGTGCAGGGATTCCTGCCTATTTGGGGACTCTGGGGCAAGGAAAACTTCTGCATGATTGGAAACCACGCCGTGTCTATCGTTGCTGAAGCCTACCATAAGGGTTTCCGCGGTTTTGACGCCAAACGTGCCTTCGAGGCAATAAAGAAGACGCAAACCATCGACCATGGCGAGAAATACGATTGGAAGACATACATGAAGTATGGCTACTGGCCTGCCGATCTGATGAAGTCGGAGTCAGTATCTAACACTCTCGAATGTGTCTACGACGACTATTGTGCCGCCGATATGGCACGCCTCATGGGAAATAAGCAGGACGAGCAGTACTTCGCTAAACGCTCACAATTCTACAAAAACCTCTTCGACAAGCAAACCGACTTTATGCGTCCGCGACTTTCCGACGGCTCTTGGAAGTCGCCGTTCAATCCGAGCGATGTCGCCCATGCCGAAACTGTCGGTGGCGACTACACGGAGGGCAACGCATGGCAGTACACTTGGGCCGTGCAGCATGACATACCGGGACTCATACGTCTCTTCGGCGGCGAGAAACCATTCCTAAAGAAGCTCGACGAGTTCTTCTCTCTGAAGCTCGTCACTACTCAGAACGACGTGACAGGACTTATAGGACAATATGCCCATGGCAACGAACCAAGTCACCACGTTGCATATCTCTACGCCCTTGCAGGACGCCCGTCGCGCACGCAAGAACTTATACGCGAGATATTCGACACGCAATATCACCCCACTGTTGACGGACTCTGCGGCAACGACGACTGCGGACAGATGTCAGCATGGTACATGCTCTCCGCCATGGGGTTCTATCCAATCAACCCAGTGAGCGGCGAATACGTGTTTGGCGCTCCACAAATGCCGAAGATAACCTTACATCTCCAAAACGGCAAGACTTTCAACGTAATAGCCGACGGACTCTCCGTAAAGAACAAGTACGTCGACTACATCACGCTCAATGGAAAACGCTATAACAAGACGTCTATTTCTCACTCAGACATAATGCGTGGCGGCACACTCGTCTTCAAGATGACAGATCGTAAGAAACATGATAAATATTGATAAAAAAGAGTGCAGAAATCAATAGAATGGAGACATAGAAAAGTAAAAATTGTTCCATTATAGGCAATAAATCGCACATTTTTCCGTATTCACTGTTCTAAAGGCCAAATAATCAATAAATTATTTGGCTTTTACATTTATTTTTATTTATTTTGCAATCCAATAGTAAATGAAGTAACAATTAACTATTATTTTAATAAAAGCACATTATGAAAAAGATTACAACTCTTTTCGCTGCTGCCGTGATGGCAGCGTCTGCTTCTGCACAGACAGTAAAGGAAAGCAACACATTCGACAACATGTACATCGGCGTTAACACTGGTTTGGCAACAGCTACCAAGGGTCACGCTTGGCTGAAGGACTTCCGTCCTAACTTGGGTGTACGCATCGGTCGCAACTTCACTCCGGTGTTCGGTCTCGCTGCTGAGAGCAACATCTACTTCAAGGAAGTTGGAAGCAAGAAGGGCGCTTTCCACAAGAACGGAACCATCGTTAACGGTATCAACACATCGTTGCTCGGAACTGTAAACCTCACCAACTGGGTAGGTGGTTACAAAGGTGAGCCGCGTCTGTTCGAGGTTTCTGCTGTCTATGGTCTCGGTTGGGGTCACACATTCGGCAACACAGAGGACTACGAAACACTCAACGCCCTCACATCAAAGGCAGGTCTTGACTTCACTTTCAACCTTGGCAAGACAAAGGCTTGGCAGCTCTATATCGAGCCTTCCATGAACTGGGCTCTCAACGGCAACGGCTATCAGGGCGTAGAGTACAACATCAACCGCTCTGGCTTCCAGTTCAACGTTGGTTTCAACTATAAGTTCAAGAACTCTAACGGCACACACAACTTCGTACTTGAGAATGGTCGCGACCAGGCAGAGATCGACGCTCTCAACGCACAGATCAACGACCTGCGCAACGAGTACGCAAACAAGGAGGCTCAGTGCAAGGAGACTCTCGCCAACAAGGACAACGAGATCAACAACCTCAAGAAGGCTCTCGAGGAGTGCCAGAACCGTCCTGCTCCTAAGGCAGAGACAGCTACCAACCTCCAGCCGACTGTAATCTTCCGTCAGGGCAAGACAACTGTTGATCCTGCACAGGTTGCTTCTATCGAGCTCATCGCCAACTACATGAAGAACCACAAGGATTCTAAGGTTGAGATTAAGGGCTACGCTTCTCCAGAGGGTTCTAAGGAAATCAACGAGAAGATCTCTCAGCAGCGTGCAGATGCTGTTAAGAACATCCTCGTTAAGAAGTACAAGATTTCTGCTGACCGTCTGAAGGCTACTGGTATGGGCGCAACTGACAAGCTCTTCGAGCAGGTTGAGTTCAACCGCGTTGCTACATTCAACGATATGACTAAGGACTAATAATTTTCCACCAAGGATTAAGGTCCATTAGACAATAAGAAACTTAAATCCCGGTGTATGCCAAACGTGCATACACCGGGATTTTTTAATGGAGTAAAGACGCAATCAAAAGACAGGAAAGAAGAAATGTGGAATAAAAGTGCATACAAACATCCATGCAAAAGAAGCTTTTCCATCAGACATAAAGTTCACGTCTGCTGCAACAAATAAAACTTGAATACGTCAATATGAAATACGCCATGTAAAGACAAAAGCACTAACAGACATAAGCTTTTGCCAATACAAGGCGTTGTCTCACATATTTTTCTGAAGCCAAGGCGCAACTTTGGATTTGGGTATTTACCGTGTTTCTTGCTTATAGAAGCAGCAAAGGTGTACACAGCGCATGGCAATTTTCGGGCTAAAGCCGTTATTTGCTATTCCTCCACAAACTGCCTGATTCGTTGTTCTTCCGACAATTTGCATACGAGAAGCGAGTCGTCGTTTTCAGCGACAATGTAGCCGTCGAGTCCCTGCACGATGACCTTTTTCTCCTGTTTCGTGTGTATGATGCAGTTATGTGTGTCGTAGACATTGATGTCGCTGCCAATCATCGTGTTACCGTAGAGGTCGTGGTGGGTCTGCAATAGCAGTGAGGTCCACGTGCCAAGGTCGGTCCACCCGAAGTTGGCAGGACACACAAACACCTCTTCCGCCTTCTCCATCACGGCGTAATCGACAGATATATTCTCACATTCAGGATAGCGCATGTCAATGTATTCCTGCTCCTTCGGAGTGTCATAAATGTCGAGCATACTCTCGAAAATCTTGCTTATTGCAGGATTGTATACGCGAAAAGCGTTGACAATAGTAGACACGCTCCAAATGAAGATGCCGGCGTTCCAGAAATAGTTCTTGTGCTGTATGAACTCCTGAGCAGTCTGCATGTCGGGTTTCTCTCGGAAAGAGTCTATGCGGTAGATTTCCTTATTGCGTGGAGATGCTGTAGAGAGGTCGGCTTGGATGTAGCCATAGCCAGTCTCCGGACGCGTCGGTTTCATGCCGAGAGTAACGATGGCATCGGTTTCGGCAGTGAATTTCATGCACGACTTTATGATTCGCCTGAACTCCTCCACGTCTGTTATGAAATGGTCGCTCGGCGAAACGACGACATTTGCTTTTGCGTCTCTTGCCTTGATATGCCAGCTGACATAGGCAATACATGGCGCAGTGTTGCGGCGGCAAGGCTCAAGCAGAATGTTTCCTGAAGGTATTTCTGGGAGCTGCTTCTTTACGATGTCTGCATACTTTCGGTTGGTGACAATCCAAATGTTATCATTAGGGAAAATGCCTTTGAAGCGGTCGTATGTGAGTTGCAGCAGGGTTCTTCCCACTCCGAGAATGTCAATAAACTGCTTCGGACTATCCTCCGTGCTCATAGGCCAGAAGCGACTGCCTACGCCTCCTGCCATTATTACCAAATGATTTCTTTCGTGCGCCATAGTTCTGAAGTTTTGATTATATGCAAAGTTAAGTAAATTTTATCACTTTAAGGTTATTTTTCACGACAAATAATGCAATGTGCCACATGATAAAGCCCTAAAAGTCCAACAAAAGTTGTTGGGTCTGTTCTCCAGTGCTTTCGTTGCCATCTTGAGTGTTGCATGTTGGAGAATCGAAATCAAAGGGCAGCTGCAGGAATTTCGCAGAATTAATGTCAAGGCGATAGGCACCACGGCGGTCGCAATGGCACACTGGAGAATTCGGGTTGGCAGAATTCTTCAACAGCCATTTCTGCACATCACGATGAATGTCAGCAAACGTTTGTGTACAGAAAAGCGTATTGCATGAGTTATGCACATGCACGGCAATCTTCTGCACGGTAAGCCCCATGTCGCCAGCTTCATAAAGCACGCGCAAGATTTCCTTCTCGTAGTCCATCCGATGATTGTAAAAGCAGCCGGGAACGTTTTTGCGTTCCCTAACTCATTTGTTAGGATTAAAAAAAGGAGCTGTAACACATAAAGATATGTTTGCAGCTCCCTTTATTATTCAGTTGTGTATTGATTATGCCAAGGCGATGAGGTTGTTCTCGTTCTTCACCTTACCCTCCTTGAAGAGCCAGCCAATTCCGAGATAAACTTCCTCTTTGCTGATATTCGCAGCCTTTGCGATTTCAGCGATGCTCAACGGCTTCTCTGCAGCTGCCAGTGCCTGATAGACATCACCAGCACGGAAGCCTACACTTTCAGCGTTAACAGTAACAACTGCCTCAACCTTCTTTGTAGCAGTTCTTTTGGTAGCAGTTGTCTTTGCTACTCTCTTGGTAGCAGTTTTCTTTTCAGTTGCTTTCTTTTCTGTCATAATTCAGTATAAAATCATTAATAAGACTCCAACGTTCAACACGCTGGGCATTACTTGTATGCAAAATTAGTTAAATATTTCGCAACTTGATACTTTTCATACAAAAAAAGCCCGGAAATCCGGGCTTTTTATCTAAGTTTCTTATTTTTATTGACTTACATCAATTCATTTTACTTCTTTAGTCCTTCAAATCCACCTTCAACTGCAGCTCATCAAGCTGCTTCGGATCAAGGGCGGAAGGAGCGTCGAGCATGACGTCGCGTCCACTGTTGTTCTTCGGGAATGCGATGCAATCGCGTATGGAGTCGAGACCTGCCATGATCGACACGAAACGGTCGAGACCGAAGGCAAGACCAGCGTGAGGCGGTGCTCCGTACTTGAAGGCGTTAATAAGGAAGCCAAACTGTGCCATGGCTCTCTCTTCCGTAAATCCGAGTATGCCGAACATCTTCTCCTGAAGTTTGCTGTCGTGTATACGCAGACTGCCGCCGCCGACCTCGATGCCGTTGCACACGAAGTCGTAGGCCTTTGCACGCACCTGCTCCGGATGCTCGTCGAGCAATGGGATGTCGTCGGGGTTAGGCATAGTGAACGGGTGGTGGGTAGCCATGAGGCGCTGTTCCTCGTCGCTCCACTCAAAGAGCGGGAAGTCGATAATCCACAGACACTCGAACTTGTTCTTGTCGCGCAGTCCGAGGCGGTCGCCCATCTCAAGACGCAGCGAGCAGAGCTGCACACGTGTCTTGTTGGCATTGTCACCGGAGAGGATGAGCACGAGGTCGCCATCCTTGGCGCCAGTCTGCTCCTTCACCTTGGCGAGCACCTCAGGAGAGTAGAACTTGTCGATTGACGACTTCACGCTGCCGTCGGCGTTGAACTTGATGTAGACGAGTCCCTTGGCACCCACCTGCGGACGCTTCACGAAGTCGGTAAGCTGGTCGAGTTGCTTGCGCGTGTAGGAAGCGCAGCCAGGCACGCAGATGCCACCGATGTATTCAGCCTCGTTGAAGACGGAGAAGGAGCCTGTGCCTTTAAGTACATCCATCAGCTCCACAAACTCCATTCCGAAGCGCAAGTCGGGCTTGTCGCTACCGAAGCGACGCATAGCCTCATGCCAAGTCATCTGCTGGAGCTTTGCAGGCAATTCAACGCCGCGCACTTCCTTGAACAGATGGCGTGCCATGTCCTCGAAGAGATTGATGACGTCATCCTGATCAACGAATGACATCTCACAGTCGATCTGCGTAAACTCAGGCTGACGGTCGGCTCGAAGATCCTCGTCGCGGAAACACTTCGCAATCTGGAAGTAGCGGTCGAAGCCGCTGATCATGAGCAGCTGCTTTAAGGTCTGCGGACTCTGCGGCAGTGCGTAGAACTGTCCGGGGTTCATACGTGAAGGCACGACGAAGTCGCGTGCGCCCTCAGGCGTAGATCCGATGAGGATAGGCGTCTCCACCTCGATGAAGTTCTGTGCGTCGAGGAAGTTGCGGATAAGAATTGTCATGCGGTGGCGCAGCTCGAGATTCTTGCGCACTGACGGGCGTCGAAGGTCGAGATAGCGGTATTTCATGCGAATGTCGTCGCCTCCGTCGGTGTTGTCCTCGATGGTGAATGGAGGCGTTGCGCTCTCCGAAAGGATGTTGAGTTCCTTGGCGATAATCTCGATGTCGCCAGTGGGGAGGTTGGCGTTTTTGCTTTCACGCTCGTTGACCACGCCCTTCACCTGAATACAGTACTCACGTCCGAGTTTGCCAGCGCGTGCGCACAGGTCGCTGTCGTCAGAGTCGTTGAAAACAAGCTGTGTGATACCATAGCGGTCGCGGAGGTCGACAAATGTCATGCCGCCCATCTTTCGCGTGCGCTGTACCCATCCGGCGAGAGTCACTGTCTTGCCGTTGTCCGAGAGTCTTAGCTCTCCGCATGTGTTCGTTCTATACATTATAATATGTTTAAGTTTTATTCTTTTTTCTTCCGCGTCAGCCGCAATAGGCAGTCGCAGACTCCACTGCAAAGTTATAGTGTTTGCTCCAAATAGCCAAATTACTTGGCAAGAAATGTCATTACGGCCTTCATTACCTGCTGGCGTGAGCGCACATTGTTGATACATTCAAAGGGAAATCCCATCACAAACGTCTTGTAGCGATTGCCATCGTAGGCGACGGCGGCACTCGTGCCGTCGGCATAGCGCATGGCGCAGAAGGCATCGCCGTCGGCGTTGAGCACGTCGACGGACGTGGCTGCATAATGGCGGTCGTTGGGCTGGCGGATGATGTCGAAATTAATGCCGAGTCCGTCGATGATATTGTCGTTGCGGTTGGTGTTGGAGCCACTGCAGCGTAGCTTCAGAAGTGAGTCCATAAACTGCCTCTCGGCATCGAGCCGCATGTCGCTGCCAACGTATGCTCCACTGACGAGCAGTCGTCCGCCACGTGCCACGTGGTCCTGCAGCCGCTGCCGCAATAGCGAGGAGAACGTCTTGTAGCGCATGAGCGAGTAGCCGTCGTCCTTCTGCAATCCGAAGACGAGGTCGATGATGCGATAGCGTGATGCATCGAAGAGCTTGTTCTCGTAGGACTCAAGCGAGCAGCCCACAACGTTGTAGTTGCCAGCCTTGGCGATGTCCTCCACGTGAGCAACCGTCTCGTCCTGCTGCAATCCCATGACGAAAGAGCCAGCAAGCTCATTGCCGCAATAGCCCATGGCTCCGGGCCCCTCACTGCCCGCCTTACTGCGGTCGAAGCATGTCTGCTCCCCACTCCATCCGGCAGTAAGCCCGAGCGAGACGCCCATGTCGGCATTGAGGTCGAAGCCCTGCTGCGTACCGTTGTTGACGACAGCCGGCCCTGCAAGACGCTTAAAGCCGTTGACGACAAGCACGTCGGTAGCATTTGCCGACGCCGACATGCAAGCTGCGAGAGTTTCCGACGGGAAGCTCTCTCCGCCACGGTTGACGGCTGTGACGCGAAATCTGTAGACCACTCCCGGACGCGCGTCGAACGTGAAGGAGGGCGAGTTGACGAGTCTTCCGTTGTCGAATCCGCCCTTACCTTCCGCCACATAGACGTTGTACGCCGTAGGCACGGCAGTAGGCTCCAGCTTGTCCTTCACGGGCAGCCAAGAGAGTTGCAGACGTCCGTCGGCAGTGTGCACGATGCGGAAGTTGTCGACGGGCAGCGGCTGAACGACGCTCTGCCGTTGATGATTGCCGTTGACAAAGCGCAGTATGGTCTTGTAGAGGGAGCGTGCAAGGGCGAAACGGAAGTTAGGGTCGAGTCCTCGCCGCATATCGGAAAAGTTCTGATGCGACAGCGTTTCGATGATTGCCGACGGCACTTCCGGCTTGCGCGTCTCGCTATAGTTACGGTCGTAGATGTCGCGACGTGTCCACTTGCCGAACTGCGCCGAGAGGTCGCGTCTGAGTCCTGTGAGCAATGCGTCGGCGAAATCGCGCGACACTTGTCTTGAGATGCCGCTGTTGAGTCGTCCGTCGTTGAAGCCAGTGGTGCAGATTGACAGTGAGCCGACAATGGAGTCGTTCTCCGGACGATAGCCAGCGTCGCTATGGACAGCCAAGCTCAGCTCGAACGGCACGCCCTTTCCCTCAATGGAGGGCACGTAAGGAGAGCCGCCCGCGAGCCAGTTCACCATGTTTGAGCGCACGTTGATGTCATCCGAGTAGTCGTCGTTGCCGCCCTTGCCTCCGTAGACATCGTAGGGCGCGCCAGCCCACTGGGCACTGTAGCGTGCTCCCTCCAGGCAACGTGGCAGACCACTTGTCGCCCCGCCACGCTCTATGTTGCCCATGCCTCCGCCGAAGCGCACGGCGTCGGTAGTGACGACGCCACGCTCCGCAGAAGAGTTGGTTACGATGACGCGGTTGTCGGCAGAGTTGCCGTTGCCGAAATCGAACGTGCCGAGATACACCCACGTGCCGCCGCCCATCTGCTGATTGACGCGGAAGAGCGTGCGCTCGCCCTTGTGCACAACGATATACTGTGCGTCGGCGACGCTGTTGTCGAGCGTTTGGTAGCTGACGTACACGGCGTAGCGTCCTGCCTGCTCCAGCGTAGGCTGATAGGAAGCCCACGACTCAGCGCCTTTTTTCGTTGTGCGCACCATGCGTGCCGTGCCTTGTTCGAAGGGATTCTCCCCGTCGCGGTAGTTACCTCTATGGAAAGCGAAGCCTTTCAGCGGAGTTGTGCCCCATTTTTCACGCCCGTCGTCTTCGACGTATCCGCGCGAGTTGTCGTTGTCGACTATTGCCTCATGCTTCTGCCAGTCGCGCTCGCGCGGCGTGAACACCACGGCGCCGGCATTTTCAAGCATCGGTATAAGATAGGGCACGACGATGGTCTGCGTGAAGAGGTCTTCCGTTGTGCAGAAGAGATTGGGGCGCTGCCACTTCCAGCAGTTCTTCGAGGAATCGTAGTAGCGGCCATGCGACTGCCAGAGAGCCACGTGACGGTCGAACAGTCCGTGCGACACGAAGAACGGTCTCGACTCGTTCTCCACCCACGGTGCTCCGTCGTAGTCGATGCGTCCCCAGGCCCCTGGCAGATCCTCGCAGGAAGCCCCTGCCACGAGCTGCTCTATCGGCAGTCCGCAGCACTCAATAGTAAGCTTGTAGCGGTTGTAGGGTTTCGGGAGCGACTTGGCAAGACGCTTGTAATAGAAGCGGACGCTTTCCTTCGTGAAATTCTGCGTGGCGAACGACTGGCTTGCGACAAGCTTCAGCTGCCTGCCGGCGTCGTCGATGCTGTAGGTCTCCACGAAAGGTTGCATCGTGTAGACAACGTTTTTCGCCTTGTTTTGAAGAAGGAAAATCTTTATTTGCGTCTCCGCCTTCGCCCTTGCATTATGACTCTTGCTGCCCGCCAAGGCTGTCGTCGAGGAAAGCGCAAGCGTGCAGAGAGCAACGGACAAAAATAAATTTCTCATCAATTTTTTAGATTTCTCCGACGGAGAACAATTCCGGGCGTTTGCCCTTAAAGTCCTTGTAATAAGTTTTTATAGTTTTCATGTCGGTCTCCACGTCGCCCGACGGCACGAGCGTTTTCCGGCAGACGATGCGGCGATGCTCATAGTCGAGGGCATAAAGGAGAATCGGCAGCTGTGCCTTGAGGGCAATGAAATAAAAGCCCTTTTTCCATTCCGTGTTGAGCGAGCGCGTGCCTTCCGGCGTCACGCAGAGGCGGAAATGCAGTTCCTTGCGTGCTGCCGACGCCATGGCGTCGGTCATGCTGGTGTGTTTGGAGCGGTTGACGGGTATGCCTCCGATGTGGCGAAACCATACGCCGAGTGGCCAAAAGAACCATTCTTTCTTCATGAGGAAGTTGATGCGCATACCCTCGGCGCGCGAATAAAGAAGTCCGATGATGAAGTCCCAGTTGCTGGTGTGTGGGGCAAGACACAGTATATACTTATCGGGGTGGTCCACATCAATGTCCGTGGTCCACCCCATATTTTTGTACAGAATTGTCTTGCAAAGCTTTTGCAAAAAAGTCATGTTGTGTATTTCTTTCCTTAAGATGTGTACGGATGGTCTTCAGCGACTATCCGATGCTGGCTATCTGGTCAATGATTTCAGACGCCTGTTTGTTGAAGTTGACGGCAAGATCCTTGAAGAAGCGTTTCGGTGCGAGTCCGGGTTCTATGTGTGACACACGGCGCACGTAGTCGCTATGGATGACAAGGATGGAAGCAAGCAGAGCCTTGACGTTCTCATCGTTTTCTTTCGAACTGTAGACAGAAGCGGCGACAACCTCAGAGAGGAGCTCGCTGCACACGTAGTTGATATTGCGCTTTAAATCACGTTTGTTAGCCATAATGGATAAATATTTCTTGATTAACAATTGTTTTTGTCATGCCAAAGATATGAAAAAAAAATATACGAGGCAAGCATTAGCCATAAAAAATGTGCTTGCGGCACGATTTCTTTTCATTTTTTTCAGTATGTCGTGGAAAAAGAGTATTTTTGCAGTGCATAAACATAGGGCTTTATCAGCCAAAGGAAAGACTTTATTTACATAACATACATTTTTAATATTTAGAATCACATGGAAATTAGTGCATTGCAGATTGCAAGAGCTGCTTATCAGCCCAAATTGCCTAAAGCTCTCCAGGGTCCGGTGAAGGCCGTTGAGGGCGAGGCTACCCAGTCAGTAGGTAACCAGGAAGAGATCAAGGCTTTGTTCCCCAACACATACGGAATGCCTGTCATCACTTTCGAGGCTGGCGAGAAAAAGGAGCTTCCTTCATTCAACGTAGGTGTAATCCTCTCTGGCGGTCAGGCTCCTGGCGGCCACAACGTTATCTCTGGTCTTTTCGACGGCGTTAAGTCGTTGAACCCCAACAACAAGCTCTATGGCTTCATCCTCGGCCCTGGTGGCTTGGTTGACCACAAGTACATCGAGATTACTCCGGAGCTCATGGACCAGTACCGCAACACCGGTGGTTTCGACATCATCGGTTCTGGCCGTACAAAGCTTGAGAAGGAAGACCAGTTTGAGAAGGGCATCGAGATTCTCCGCGAGCTTGGCATCAAGGCTCTCGTAATCATCGGCGGCGACGACTCCAACACCAACGCTTGCGTGCTCGCCGAGTACTACGCAGCAAAGAAGTATGGCGTTCAGGTTATCGGCTGCCCGAAGACCATCGACGGCGACCTCAAGAACGAGCAGATCGAGACTTCATTCGGTTTCGACACAGCCACGAAGACCTACTCTGAGCTTATCGGCAACATCGAGCGCGACTGCAACTCAGCACGCAAGTACTGGCACTTCATCAAGCTCATGGGCCGTTCAGCATCTCACATCGCCCTTGAGTGCGCTCTCCAGACTCAGCCAAACATCTGCCTCGTGTCAGAGGAGATTGAGGCTAAGGAGCAGTCGCTCGACGACGTTGTGACATACATCGCCAACGTTGTGGCTTCTCGCGCTGCCGAGGGCAACAACTTCGGTACAGTCCTCATCCCTGAGGGTCTCATCGAGTTCATCCCTGCCATCAAGAAGCTCATCGCCGAGCTCAACGAGGTTCTGACCGACCCGAAGACTGGCGAGTCTCGCGAGTTCGCAAACGCCGAGGAGCAGATTGCATTCGTGAAGGGTGCCATCGCCAAGGAGAACCTTGCCATCCTCGAGTCGCTTCCTGAGGACGTTGCACGCCAGCTCTGCCTCGACCGCGACCCGCACGGAAACGTTCAGGTTTCGCTCATCGAGACTGAGAAGCTTCTCTCCCGCATGGTTGCAAAGAAGCTCGCCGCTTGGAAGGCAGAGGGCAAGTACAACGGCAAGTTCGCCGCTCAGCACCACTTCTTCGGCTACGAGGGCCGCTGCGCAGCTCCGTCCAACTACGACGCTGACTACTGCTACTCTCTCGGCTACAACGCTTCTCGCCTCATCGCCAACGGCAAGACTGGCTACATGTCTATCATCAAGAACACTACAGCTCCTGCCGCAGAGTGGATCGCAGGTGGTGTGCCTATCACAATGATGATGAACATCGAGCGCCGTAACGGTGCCAACAAGCCGGTTATCCGCAAGGCTCTCGTAGAGCTCGACGGTGCTCCGTTCAAGTTCTTCGCTGCTCACCGCGAGGAATGGGCAAAGAACACTTGCTACGTTTATCCTGGTCCTATCCAGTACTGGGGTCCGAGCGAGGTTTGCGACCAGACCACAAAGACTCTGAAGCTCGAGCAGAGCAAATAATGGCATAACGTCTAAATGACGCTTCACGGAAGAGGATGTGTCAAAATGGAGTTTCCTTTTTAACTTCCTTTTGACACACCCTCTTCTTTTTTTTAACGCACAACACATGACAACCCGCAAAACAACCCGCAAACGCCGCACATCAAGCAAGAAAAACCGACAGTCGGCCTTCGTAGCTTTCTGCTCGCGCAATCCGCGTGCAGTATGGTGGACGAGTGCCGCCGTGGCTGTGTGCCTGTACGTATGGCTTTTCTACACGTTCTTCGTCAGCCCTACGGGATTCAGATGGCGCGCGCTCTTCGGCGACGCCAACTACCCTGCCGGCTACGAGATTCATGGCATCGACATCTCCCACTATCAGGGCGACATCGACTGGGACAAGTTGCGCGACAGCGAGATTGAGGGCTATCCCCTACGCTTTGTCATGATAAAGTCGACGGAAGGCTCGTCGCGAATGGACGACAAGTTCCGCGACAATTTCCATCAGGCTCGCGAGCACGGACTGCTGCGCGGTGCCTACCATTTCTGGAGCAACAAGTCGTCGGCACGCGACCAAGCCTACTACTTCCTCAAGCAGGTGCATCTTGAGGACGGCGACCTCCCGCCGGTGCTCGACGTGGAGCACAAGCCGAAGGATCGCTCCGTGGAGGACTTCCAGCGCGACGTGCTGACATGGCTTCACATCGTGGAAGACAAGTACCACGTGAAGCCTATCATCTACACTTATTACAAATTCAAGGAAAAATATCTGAACGCTCCCGTCTTCGACGACTATCCCTACTGGATAGCCCACTACTACGTGGAGAAAGTGGAATACAAGGGGGCATGGATGTTCTGGCAGCACACCGACGTCGGACAACTGCCCGGCATACACGGCTACGTCGACTTCAACGTCTTCAACGGCTCCTTCTACGCCATGAAGAAAATGACGATTGGCAATCAGGAATAAGGGGGCTTCTCGTAAAGCGGCACTTTAGACATGCTAAAGCGGCACTTCAGACACACAAAAGCGGCACTTTAGCATGACTAAAGTGCCGCTTTATCTTTTCTCTATTCGGCTTTTACCTTTCTAATTGATTTTCAAGCAATTACCCAAGCGCCACTGACGCCCATTCCTCGTCCGTCACGACGTCAACGACATGCAAGCCATACTGCGACGCGGCTTGCTCTATCACGGGCACATCGCTCTCGTAGAATCCGCTGAGGATGAGGCGCGCGCCAGGCGCCATGTGGCTTGCGAAGGCTCCCATGTCGGCGACGAGGATGTTGCGGTTGATATTGGCTATCACGACATCAAACCTGTCGCCTACGGAAGAGAGTACTGTGGCGTCACCGAGCAGCACGCTCATGTTGCCGACGCCGTTGAGCGTGGCGTTGTGGCGGGCGTTGTCGGCGCTCCATTCGTCGATGTCGTAGCCGAGCACTTGCTCCGCGCCGAACAGCGAGGCGGCGATGCCGAGGATGCCAGTGCCGCAACCGCAGTCGAGCACCTTCTTGCCATGAAGATTCATGGCGAGAAGGCGGCGGAGTATCATGCGCGTTGTCTGATGGGTGCCCGTGCCGAAAGCGTTGCGTGCCTCGATGAAGATGCGCGTCACGCCGTCGTCGCCAGCAAAGGCAGAGCGGTCGGTGTGCTTGGCGTCGTAGACGACAAGCCGGTCGCCGACGCCTATCGGCTCAAAGCCTTCCTCTTCCCAGCCTTGATTCCAGTCCTGGTCGGGCACTTCCTCCACGTCGTACTCCACGCTCACGCCATCGGGCAAATAGTCGGCGATGGCGGCGTCGAGCGCTGGCTTGTCGAAGAGCGGGCGCTGCACGTAGCCAAGCAGTCCGTCGTCGGTGTCCTCAAACGCCTCAAAGCCAGCCTCGCAGGCGGCTGCGGAAAGAAGCTCGCGCGAGGTCTGAAGGAGGTCGGCTTCACACGCGAGCTTGAATTTTGCAACAAAGTATTTCATTCTTTTTATTCTATTGTCTGTTTGTTCCTAATCAGCATTATTCGTACACCTCGTCGATGCTTAACCCGTCGTCGCCGCCGTCGCCGCTTTCTCCTGCACACGGATTGTAGCCCTCCGGCAGGTCAAACTTCGCGTTGGGGTCGTAGGGAAGGCTGCGGTCGCGATAGACCTTCTTCATGAAGTAGGCCCAGATGGGGAGAGCCATGGTTGCACCCTGACCCATGCGCATCGTGTCGAAGTGGATGTCGCGGTCCTCGCCGCCCACCCAGCATCCGCTGACGAGCTGTGGCGTGAAGCCCATGAACCATGCGTCGCTGTTGCGGTTGGTAGTACCGGTCTTGGCGCCAATCTCGCCCGTAAAGTTGTATTTGTAGCGCAGGCGTCCAGCCGTGCCGCCGTCAACGACGCCCATGAGTTCCACGAGCATCTTGTAGGCGCTCTCCGAACTTATCACCTCGTTCATTCGCGGCTGGAAAGTGGCGATGACGTTGCCTTCATTGTCCTCTATGCGACTGACGAAAAGCGGCGCTGTGCGTATGCCGTGGTTGGCAAACGTCGTGTAGGCGCTGACCATCTCTGCCACCGACACCTCACACGGACCCAGACAGAGTGCCATGGAGGCATGTATGTCGGGGTTGTTGATGCCGTAGTCGTGGAGCAGCTGCACGAACTGCTGCGGGTTGAGCTTGCTCATAAGATAAGCCGACACCCAGTTGCTCGACTGCGCCAGTCCCCACTTCAGCGTCACCATCTGTCCGGCACGGCTATGATTGGCATTGCGCGGCGTCCATGGCTGTCCTGCCACCATGTACGTACGCTGCACATTGGGCGCCATGTCGCACGGCGAGAATCCGTTCTCCATGGCGAGGGAGTAGAGGAAGGGCTTTATCGTGGAGCCGACCTGGCGGCGTCCACCCGTCACCATGTCGTACATGAAGTGTGAGTAGTCGAGTCCTCCGACGTATGCCTTGACGGCACCGGTCTTCGGGTCCATGCTCATGAATCCGGCACGCAGGAACGACTTGACGTAGCGTATGCTGTCGAGCGGTGTCATCGTCGTGTCGAGGTCGCCGTGGTAGGTGAAGAGCGTCATGTCGGTGGGCGTGTGGAAGGAGCGGTGTATCTCCTCGTCGGAGGCGCCGGATGCCTTCAGAACGCGATAGCGCTCGCTCTGCATTACGGCGCGGCTCATAATCTGGTCTACCTGCTTCTTCGTGAGGTCGGAGGTGAAGGGGGCGTTGGGCTTGCCCTTCTTCTCCTTGAAGAACTCAGGCTGCAGATAGCGTGCCACGTGGCCGTAGACGGCTTCCTCGGCGTAGCGCTGCATACGAGAGTCGATTGTCGTGTACACCTTCAGTCCGTCGGCGTTGAGGTTGTAGGGCGAGCCGTCCTTCTTGAAGTTCTTGTTGCACCATCCGTAGAGCGGATCGCTCACCCATGCTATGGAGTCGAGCACGTATTGACGATGGTTCCATGACGGATATTTCGACTCTTCCGGACGCTCCGCCGACATATACATACGGAGGAACTCGCGCAGGTAGGGCGCCGTGCCGTCCTTGTGGTCGGTGCGATGGAAATTGAGCGTCAGGGGTGAGCTGGCGTGGCTGGCGTATTCAGAGTCAGTGATGTAGCCCGCCTTGCGCATCTGATCGAGCACTACGTTGCGGCGTTCGCGGCAGCGGTCGGGATAGCGCACCGGATTGAAGAGTGAGGGATTTTTACAGAGTCCGACAAGAGTCGCCGCCTCCTCAATGGTGAGGTCGCGCGGCTCCTTGTTGAAATAGGTGTTGGAGGCGGTCTTTATGCCTACTGCATTGTGGAGGAAGTCGAAGTAGTTGAGATAGAGGGCTATTATCTCCTCCTTGGTGTAGTTGCGCTCAAGCTTTACGGCAATCACCCATTCTATCGGCTTCTGAAGCAAGCGCTGCACGGTGCTCTTTGCCGTCTCCGAATAGAGCTGCTTGGCGAGCTGCTGCGTGATGGTGGAGCCGCCGCCTGCCGATGCCTGTCCGAGCAGTCCTCGCTTTATGATGGCACGCCCGAGGGCAATGAAGTCCACGCCGGAATGGTCGTAGAAGCGGGCGTCCTCCGTGGCGACAAGCGCCTGCACGAGATAGGGCGACATGTTGCTGTAAGGCACGCAGATGCGATTCTCACGGTTGAAGTTCCACGTGCCGATGACCTTTCCGTCGGCACTGTAAATCTGTGTGGCGAAGCGGTTGATGGGATTTTGTAGGTCTTCCACGGGGGGCATATAGCCAATCCATCCGTTCCAAATGGCAGTGAACGCCACGACCGACAACAGCAACACGCCGACAAGTGCTGTCCACAAGAAATGTATGAATGTTCTTCTCATTGACTTGAGTACTTTGCTTTGCTTATTTTACACCTATTTATATAATATATACATAAGTTGCCGCAAGGAAATAGTGGTTCCAATTGGCAAACAGCTACAAAGGTAAAGCAAAAAATTGAAATTGAAGAAAAAGACGCAACAAAAGCCTAAAATTTCCACTCCAAACGAATGTCTATATCAAAAAATATGCTTACCTTAGCGACGAATAAGGAATAACCATAAATTCTAAAAAACAAATGAGACACGATTTTGTAACAATCGCCGACCTTTCGAAGGAGAAAATAATGTATCTCCTCGAAATGGCGAAGGAAATGGAAAAGCACCCTAACAGGGAACTCCTGAAAGGCAAAGTGGTAGCAACACTCTTTTTCGAGCCGTCCACACGCACACGCCTGAGCTTCGAGACAGCAGCCAACCGTCTCGGCGCACGCGTCATCGGATTCTCGGACGCCAAGGCAACGAGTGTTTCTAAGGGCGAAACACTAAAGGACACGGTGCTCATGGTGAGCAACTACGCCGATGTCATCGTCATGCGCCACTACGTGGAGGGTGCAGCCCAATATGCCAGCGAGGTGGCCCCGGTGCCTATCGTCAACGCTGGCGACGGTGCACACATGCACCCTTCCCAGTGTCTCCTCGACCTCTACTCCATCTACAAGACCCAGGGCACGCTCGACAATCTCAACATCTATCTTGTCGGCGACCTCAAATATGGTCGCACCGTACATTCGCTCATCACAGCAATGCGCCACTTCAACCCCACCTTCCACTTCATCGCGCCGAAGGAGCTCGCCATGCCGGAAGAGTACAAACTCTATTGCCGCAACCACGGCATAAAGTTTGAGGAGCACACGGAGTTCAACGAGGACGTCATAGCCAACGCCGACATCCTCTACATGACGCGAGTGCAGAAGGAACGCTTCTCCGACCTCATGGAATACGAGCGCGTGAAGAACGTCTACATTCTCAAACGCTCCATGCTCTCCAAGGCTAAGCCCAACATGAAAATCATGCACCCGCTGCCACGCGTCAACGAAATCGCCTACGACGTGGACGAAAGCTCACACGCCTACTACATACAGCAGGCCGGCAACGGACTCTTCGCACGCGAGGCCATCTTCTGCGACGTGCTCGGCATAACGCTCGATGACGTGCGCGCCGACAAGACTATCATAGAATGACGACAATTGTTAAGGCTGAACGTGGCTACACGCCACGTCTTAACATTTCACACTTCACACTAAACATCCAAACAAAACAATGAACAACAATAAGACAGAACGTCAGGTGGCTGCCATTAAGAACGGTACTGTCATCGACCATATACCGGCTGAGAAGACCTACCAGGTCGTTAGCCTGCTCCAACTCCAAAACCTCAACACACCAGTAACAATCGGCTACAACTACCCGTCGAAGAAGATCGGACGCAAGGGCATCATCAAGGTGTCGGACAAGTTCTTCACCGATGAGGAAATCTCACGCCTCTCCGTCGTTGCGCCCAACGTCGTGCTAAACGTCATTCACGACTACGAGGTTGTGGAGAAGAAACCCGTCGTTACGCCCGACGAACTGCGCGGCATCGTGAAATGCAACAACCCGAAGTGCATCACCAACAACGAACCGATGCAGACCGTCTTCAACGTTGTCGACAAGGTGCACGGCATCCTCAAATGCCACTACTGCGACAAGGAGCAGAACATCAACAACGTGGAGCTGGTTTGAAAAAATTTCAGCGCAAGAACAAAAAAAAGAACAATCTCTAACCAGATAAGCTTATGAAAAGAGACCAAGCCATTTTCGATCTCATTGAGAAAGAACACCAAAGACAGTTGAAAGGCATTGAGCTGATTGCCTCGGAGAACTTCGTCAGCGACGAGGTGATGGAGGCTATGGGCTCCTACCTTACCAACAAGTATGCCGAGGGCTACCCCGGCAAACGCTACTACGGCGGTTGCCAGGTGGTGGACGAAGTGGAGACACTCGCCATCGAGAGAGCAAAGAAACTCTTCGGCGCTGAATACGCAAACGTACAGCCCCACTCGGGAGCGCAGGCCAATGCCGCCGTGCTGCTTGCCGTGCTGAAACCAGGCGACACGTTCCTCGGACTCAACCTCGCCCATGGCGGCCATCTCTCACACGGATCTGCCGTCAACACGTCGGGCATTCTCTACCATGCCATCGGCTATGACCTCGACAAGGAGACGGGACGCGTCAACTACGACCAAATGGAGCAGCTCGCCATTGAGAACAAGCCAAAGCTAATCATCGGCGGCGGCTCTGCCTATAGCCGCGAATGGGACTACAAACGCATGCGCGAGATTGCCGACAAGGTGGGCGCATTGCTTATGATTGACATGGCACATCCTGCCGGACTTATCGCTGCCGGACTGCTCGACAACCCCGTGAAATATGCACACATCGTAACCTCTACAACTCACAAGACTCTGCGCGGACCGAGAGGCGGACTTATTCTCATGGGCAAGGACTTCGAGAATCCTTGGGGACTGAAAACACCGAAGGGCGTCACGAAGATGATGAGCCAACTGCTCAACTCCGCTGTCTTCCCCGGACAGCAGGGCGGACCGTTGGAACACGTCATTGCTGCCAAGGCCGTGGCATTCGGAGAGGCGTTGCAGCCTGAGTTCAAGGAATGGGCAAAGCAGGTGCAGAAGAATGCACGCGTACTTGCCGACGAACTTATGAAGCGTGGCTTCACCATCGTAAGCGGTGGCACCGACAACCACTCCATGCTCGTCGACCTGCGCTCAAAATACCCTGACCTCACGGGAAAGGTGGCAGAGAACGCACTTGTTGCCGCCGACATCACGGTAAACAAGAATATGGTGCCCTACGACACACGCAGCGCATTCCAAACCTCCGGAATCCGACTCGGCACTCCTGCCATCACGACGCGCGGAGCTAAGGAAGACCTCATGGTGCTCATAGCGCAACTCATTGAGGAAGTGCTCGACAATCCGGAAAACGAAGAAACCATCGCACACGTACGCGCCAAGGTCAACGACACAATGAAAGACTATCCCCTTTTCGCTTATTAAACACAAGCGACGGAAGACAACAGCCTATAAAAAAGCAACAGCATGGCGTGGCGAGAGCCACGCCATGCCTAACACACTACAAAGCCTATGATACAGATTATATTAGTGGCACTGATACTATTGTTGTCGGTTGGCTACGCTATATTACGCATACGCAACGCAGTCAACGATGCACAAAGCGGATGTTACGGCTGCAAGGGTTGCGCCTTGAAGGAGCAAATACAAAAAAATAGGTTACGAAAGAAAATTTCAACACAAGAAGAAAACATCCACAATTGCAGCAATTATCAAAAAGAATAGGATAAATAGAATAAAAACTAAAAAAAGTTGGAAAAACATTTGGTACTTTCGCAGATTATGTCTACCTTTGCACTCGCAAATAAGCAAACAACGAGTTGGTACCTTGGCCGATCGGTTAGGTAACGGTCTGCAAAACCGTGTAGAGCAGTTCGACTCTGCTAGGTACCTCAAGAAAGTGAAACATTCATCCGAGTGTTTCACTTTTTTCGTTTATGCTCATTCCATATACACATTCTATATTCACGGCAATATATATACCATATATATAAACGTGCCGCATATACACACAACAAGAACAACAGCAAGAAAATGAAGCTACACAAACTTTTCCTTTCTGCCGCCATCGCAGCCTCTTCCCTACTCTGCGCTTGCACGGGAGCCACGCCACGCCATGACAGTGACTCCGCCGGCGACACAATAAAATTTAAATATGCCGAACATATCAACATCGTGAAGCACGACGGCTACACCACCGTCACACTCGACAACCCATGGAAACCGGGCACAACGCTCCACACTTACATTCTCGTCGCACGCGCCGACTCTGCGTCACAACATAACCTTCCTGAAGGTACGATAGTCTACACACCAGTAAACAGAACCGTCGTAGCTACGTCGCCCCATTGCCGCTTACTGCTTACGCTCGGCGCAGGAGCAAGCGTAAAGGGCATGTGTGACATGCAGTACATCACGTCGCCACAGCTCAAACAGCTGGCAAAAAACAATGCTGTTGCCGACTGCGGTAGCAGCATGAATCTGTCGATAGAGAAAATCGCCGCCTGCCAACCACAGGCCATTCTTGTATCGCCGTTTGAAGGCAGCAGCTACAGCCAGCTTGAGAATATGGGCACGCCTGTTATTGAGTGTGCCGACTATATGGAGACGTCAGCCCTCGGACGCGCCGAATGGATGCGCTTCTACGGAATGCTTGTCGGCAAGGAAGCTGCAGCCGACTCCATTTTTGCCATGGTGGACAGCGCTTACTGCTCCATCGCCTCAACGGCAAAACGCTTGAAGCCTCAACCGAAAGTGATGACGGAACGCGTCACGAGTGGCGTCTGGTACTGCCCCGGAGGCAAAAGCTCCATGGCTCGCCTCATAGCCGACGCAGGAGGCAGATACGCCTTTGACGACGACAAACATAGCGGCTCGCTCAATCTGTCGCCGGAAAAAGCTATAGAACGTGCAGCTGCGGCCGACTTTTGGCTGTTCGTCTACTATGGCGCCACGCCGCTCACACGCGATCAACTGCTGACGGAATACAAAGGCTATGGACTTATGAAGGCGTTCAAGGACGGCAACATATATGAATGTAACGGCAAATTGACGCCTTACTTTGAAGAAATATCCTTCCGCCCCGACCTACTCCTCGCTGAACTTGCCGCTATCTTCCATCCCGACATCTTCAATGCACATAAAAGACTCTACTACTTCAAAGAAAACGAACAAAAATAAAACATTTGAAAGTTTTTCAAGAAAAAAGTCGGAAAAGATTTGGCAGTATGGAAAATTATGGCTACCTTTGCACTCGCAATTAAGAAACAGTGCTCCGGTTAAACTTTAATCGTATGGAAGTTTGGGTGAGTGGCTGAAACCAGTAGTTTGCTAAACTGCCGTACGGGTAACCGTACCGGGGGTTCGAATCCCCCAGCTTCCGCTGTTTTCTTGAAAGCATCAATTTGATGGTGGATTCATCTAATGGTTAGGATACAAGATTCTCAATCTTGGCATAGGG
>ERZ808270.72-NODE-72-length-66195-cov-6.743907_pt1 | contig 66195 bp, 53 predicted proteins | sample MGYA00521082_ERZ808270 | MGnify/ENA primary metagenome ERZ808270 (study PRJEB31516, sample SAMN03275594) | gut metagenome | biome: mammalia-associated habitat; material: feces | host: Papio cynocephalus | place: Kenya | collected 2012-07-27 ... | reverse complement strand
AGAAATTTTGTATAGTGCTCACTCTCTGATAATAGAGGGGTGGGAAACTTCAGATTTGTAAGCCAGTCACCTGCAGACATGCTTGTGGCACCCAAATGGGGACTGAAAAATCACGAATTCACCGACCGCCTTGTCAACCGCATGAAAGAAATGCAGACATGGCAGGGCAAACTTTGCTTATAAAATAATTTCAATATAGGTAAAGATAATATTGAGCAGCTACTGTAATGTCTTACAAATGAATGCTGTAATTATCCATATGCGGTCCTTCACGCATATCGCTGAGCGCCTGAAGTAAGGCTAAACGCCTATCGTTGAGTTTGCCTTGCTTCAGGCATTTTCTGTTATATTTCCACCAATTAAGTAATCCACGGTTCTCCACTTTCTTCTTGTCGGGCAAATGATGATACTCTTCGACATACGCCTTTAGGGCTTCATAATTGTCCATCCATCTCTGTTCCTGGCTTATTGACATATCTAACGTGTTTAAATTGTTGCTAAATTGTAGGTTTAAAGTTACTCCACCACAAAATTAATAAAAAGTTCGCAATATGCAACATTTATATGCCGACAACCCACATATGATTTCAAACAACAATAAAAAATCTATTGCCAAATGCCAAGAATTCCAACCTTTTTGTTTAACTTTGTATAAATTACGTCAAGTCAGCGTCAAAAGCTGCTACAAGGCTGCAGGAAAACACGCCGACAGGCTCTGAACGCAACAAAAAAACAATAAATGAAAAGTCAGAACACATGACAACAGAAGAAAAAACAACAGAAGAGAAGAAGACACTGAGTTTCGTGGAACAACTCGTCGAGCAGGACCTCGCTGAGGGCAAGAACGGCGGACGCATACAGACACGCTTCCCGCCAGAGCCCAACGGCTACCTCCACATCGGACACGCCAAGGCCATCTGCATGGACTTCGGCATCGCAGAGAAGTACAACGGAGTGTGCAACCTCCGCTTCGACGACACCAATCCAAGCAAGGAAAACAACGAGTACGTGGAGAACATCCTCAACGACATCACGTGGCTTGGCTTCAAATGGGGCAACATCTATTACGCTTCCGACTACTTCGAGAAGCTGTGGGACTTTGCCGTGTGGATGATTAAGAACGGTCATGCCTACATTGACGAGCAGACTGCCGAGCAGATTGCCGAGCAGAAAGGCACGCCCACAACACCTGGCGTAGCGTCGCCATATCGCGACCGTCCAATAGAGGAGAGCCTCGAACTCTTCAATAAGATGAACACACCGGAGGCTGTAGAGGGCAGCATGGTGCTCCGCGCCAAACTCGACATGGCAAACGCCAACATGCACTTCCGCGACCCAATCATCTATCGCATCATTCAGACACCACATCACCGCACAGGAACAAAATGGCACGCTTATCCAATGTACGACTTCGCACATGGACAGAGCGACTTCTTTGAGGGTGTCACCCACTCCATTTGTACTCTTGAGTTCGTTCCTCACCGTCCACTCTATGACAAGTTCATCGATTTCCTCAAGGAGATGCGCGGCGAGACTGAGAATCTCCACGACTTCCGCCCGCGTCAGATTGAGTTCAACCGACTCAACCTCACCTATACGATGATGTCGAAGCGCAAGCTGCTGGCTCTCGTGCAGGAGAAGTTCGTTTCCGGATGGGACGACCCGCGTATGCCTACAATCTCCGGAATGCGCCGCCGCGGTTATTCGCCTGAGTCAATACGCAAATTCATCGACTCCATCGGCTACACCAAGTTTGACGCTCTCAACGATATGGCTCTTCTTGAAGCCGCAGTCCGCGACGACCTCAACAAGCGCGCGCTGCGCGTTTCAGCCGTGCTCAACCCCGTTAAGCTTGTCATCACCAATTATCCCGATGGACAAACAGAGGAGATGGAAGCCATCAACAACCCGGAGAACGAAGCCGACGGCACGCACACCATAACCTTCTCAAAGAATCTTTGGATAGAGCGCGACGACTTTATGGAAGATGCTCCGAAGAAGTTCTTCCGCATGACTCCGGGCAAAGAGGTACGTCTGAAGAACGCATACATTGTGAAGTGTACTGGATGCACGAAAGACGCAGAGGGCAACATAACGGAGATTCAGGCAGAATACGACCCGACAAGCAAGAGTGGCATGGAGGGAGCCAACCGCAAGGTGAAGGGCACGCTCCACTGGGTATCTGCCGACCACTGCAAGAAGGCTCAAGTGCGTGTCTACGATCGCCTCTTCAACGTTGAAAATCCGTCGGCAGACGAGCGTGATTTCCGCGAATTGCTCAATCCGGAGAGCCTCAAGACAATCGACAACTGCTACGTGGAGAACTACGCTGCAGAGCGCAAGCCAGGCGAATATCTCCAGTTCCAGCGCATCGGATACTTCATGGCAGACCTTGACTCGACAGCAGACAACCTCGTGTTCAACAAGACAGTTGGATTGAAGGACACCTGGGCAAAACAGAACAAATAATATTTTTTTAATGCTTAATGTTTAATGCTTAATGTTTAGTTGCACATTAAGCCATATAAAACAGCGACATTGAAACCTGAAAATGGCGTGCAACAACATTAAACATTAAACATTAGACATTAAACATTAAAAACAGATGGACAAAAAGGACAACTATTTCAAGAGCAAAGAATTTCAGGATTTACTGCAAAGCTACGAGCAGTCGCTGCAAAACGGGCGTCCTGAATACTTCAGCAGTGACGAACTGTCGGACATTGCCGAATATTACTACAATACGGGCAAGCAGAAGGAGGCCATCGATGTGCTTGACTACGCTGTAAGCCTCCATCCCGGCGCTGCCATGCCCTTGGTGTTCAGAGGACGCATCGCCCTCATCGACGACAAGGACATCGACGCAGCCGAGCATTATGCCGACATGATCGGCGACCAATACGACCTTGACTGTCTCTACCTTCACGCCGAAATTATGATTGCACGTGGCGAAACCGACAAGGCCAACCAGTTCCTTCACAACTCCATGGAGCGCATTGACGAGGACGACGTGCCCGACTATGTGCTCGACGTAGCAACGCTTTTCATCGACTACAATCTCCCTGACCTTGCGGAAGAGTGGCTCAAGCTCAGCGACGAACCAGACCTTCTCGACTATCGCGAGGTAAAGGCACGCATTGCATTCTCACGCGGCGACTACGAACAGAGCGAGAAGATTTTCGACGAACTGCTTGACGAAGACCCCTATTCCGGCCACTACTGGAATTCGCTTGCCTCCACGCAGTTCATGAGCAACCGCATCAACGACTCCATAACATCGAGCGAATACTCTATTGCAATCAATCCCAACGATGAAGAAGCCATTCTCAACAAGGCAAACGGGCTCTTCTCGCTCGGCAACTTCACAGATGCCATGGAGTACTACAAGCGTTTCCTCAAGCTATGTCCCGACGAAGGGTCAGCGTCGCTATTCATCGGCAATTGCCTTCTCAATCTCGGACGGGCAGAAGAGGCTCTTCCCTATTACGAGGCTGCATTGAATAACTTCATAGAATACGGCCAAAGCACCATTGAAGTGCGCCAGTGTCTCGCCTTCACGCTCTCGCAGATTGGCAAGACCGAAGAGGCATTGCAATGCCTTGACAAGGCTGACAGCGAAAAAGAATGTAACCACAGTGATATTAGCGTCGTGCGCGGACATATACAACTTGAGCACGGAATGGTGAAAGAGGCAATAAAGAGTTTTGTAAGTGCCCTGCAGGCCACAGCCTTCTCCCATGAAATTTTCTTTCGTATAGCCATTTCGGTATACGATTGCGGCTACCCCACCATAGCCTACCGCATGTTCAAGGCCTATCACGAAGTGCATCATGAGAAAGGAGACGAAGGAACGGCGTATCTCGCCGTATGCTGCCGACTTCTCAACCGGAGGGAAGAATACTTGAAATATTTGAAAACAGCTTGCGAGCAGAACCCCTTGGAGGCACGCAAAGTACTTGGCGAATACTTCCCCGAAGGCATGAATCCAAACGATTACTACAGCTATGAAGTCGCCAAACAGCATGAATAATCCGTTGATTCAACATTCAAATCTGCCTACTGCATAAAAAGGCACTTAACAAAAGACAATTCAAACCAAAACGTAAAAAGCAAATAATGAATTCAGCAGAACTCTTTCTTTGGATTCTCGATAATCTCAACTATTGGGTAGTTACGCTCTTCATGGCGATCGAGAGTTCGTTTGTACCATTTCCTTCAGAAGTAGTGGTGCCCCCAGCAGCATGGAAAGCCATGAGCCCGGACAGTGGCATGAGCTTCATTCTCGTCATCGTGTTCGCCACCATCGGCGCAAACATCGGCGCTCTCATCAACTATTTCCTTGCAAAATGGCTCGGACGTCCCATCATATACCGCTTCGCAGACAGCCGCATAGGCCACATGTGCCTCATCGACCGTGCAGCCGTCGAGAAAGCAGAGGCATTCTTCCGCGAGCATGGAGCCGCATCGACATTCTTCGGACGCCTCGTGCCTGCCGTTCGCCAGCTTATCAGCATCCCTGCAGGACTGTCGGGCATGCACCTTGGAAAGTTTATTCTCTACACCACGCTTGGCGCTGGCGTATGGAACACGGTGCTTGCCACCATTGGTTGGGGCATCTACAAGTACACCGACTACAAGACGACGCATGATGTCTATCAGCAAGCCCTCAAGTATAGCCATGAGATTGGCTACGTACTGCTTGCCCTTGCCGCAGTCATCATTGCCTTCCTCGCCTACAAAGCGTTCAAGAAAAGCAAGTAAACATACAGGAAGTACAATAAAAAGATGCGCCCTGTAAGACAAAAGCTTTTATTACATGAAGCTTTTGCGCTTACAGGGCGCATTGTTTTTAACTGATATCCAGCAAGCAACGCTTACTCTCCGTCGTACTCCGGACGCAACTTACGCACAGTCTCGGCAGCACGCCACATCTCCATGTCGTGCATAGCCTTCAGCTCAGCGTTGAGTTTCTCGCGGTAGTCGGGCTTAGAGTTGGAGTCAATAGAAATCTGTGCCTCCTCGCCAGTCTTAACGGAAAGGTAGAGCCACTCCATAACCGGCTTGATAGCCTCGCGGAAACGCGGAGCCCAGTCGAGAGCTCCACGCTGAGCCGTCGTAGAGCAATTGGCGTACATCCAATCCATACCTTTGGCGCCAAAGAGCGGCATAAGGCTCTGCGTCATCTCCTCAACGGTCTCGTTGAAAGCCTCCGAAGGAGAGTGACCGTGCTCACGGAGCACCTCATACTGAGCCTCGAACAATCCTTCCATAGCACCCATCAGAGAGCCGCGCTCACCAGTAAGGTCGCTTGTAGCCTCACGCTGGAAAGTTGTCTTGAAAAGATAGCCTGCGCCGATGCCGATGCCGAAGGCGATAGTTTTCTCCTCAGCCTTGCCAGAAGCATCCTGATAGACAGCGTAAGAGCAGTTGAGTCCACGACCCTCAAGGAACATTGTGCGTAGTGAGGTACCAGAACCCTTCGGTGCAACCATGATGACATCAACGTCAGCTGGAGGCACAACGCCCGTGCGATCGTTCCAGTTGATGGCAAAGCCATGTGAATAGTAGAGCGTCTTGCCCGGTGTGAGATATTTCTTAATCTTAGGCCACACAGCGATCTGTCCTGCATCAGAGAGAAGCATGCATACAATAGTACCCTTTTCGGCAGCCTCTTCAATAGAGAAGAGAGTCTTGCCAGGCACCCATCCGTCAGCCACAGCCTTCTCATAAGTCTTGCCAGGACGCTGTCCGACGATGACATTGAAGCCGTTGTCGCGCAGGTTGCCTGCCTGTCCAGGACCCTGAATGCCGTATCCAAGAATAGCTATGGTCTCATTCTTCAGTACTTCACGTGCTTTTTCCAAAGAAAACTCCTTACTGGTGACAACAGTCTCTATGACGCCACCGAAATTCATTTCTGCCATTTTGTTGTGTTTTTTATGCAGTCTTGGGGCACAACTGCGGTTAATATTTTAAGTTTTTTTACTTGCAAGAGTCAAGCATTGTCATAAATGACGTTTTGCCTTCAATTACCTTGCAAAGGTAATAAAATATTGCAGAACAGCAAACATTTGCGTCACTCTTTCACAAATTTAACCTTACATCTGCACACTTCCTTCAACTGTTCGGCGTTGTCGGGCGTTTGTTTCATCACCTGCACGCAGTATTCCCCCTCTCCTGCGTCCTCAACAAGCATGTGGAGTCTGTCGCCACAATGCGATTCCGCCACGTAGGCAATGTCGAAGCGCTTCAAGCGGTTGTGTCGATAGAAGTCGATGTCCCAAAGGTCGAGGATATGCTCGATGTATTTCACGCTGTTGATGTGGCCATTGACGTCCACATCGCTGTAATGCGTATCAACGATGCGCCTACATTCCGTCTTCTCCTTCGAGAGCCTCACGCGTTGAAAAGGCTCAATAGGGCACGACGTGTCCTTGTCGATGTACAAAGTGATGAGTCCGTCACGCTCTGCAAGGATGTCAACGGGTTGGCGTGTATCTGTGTCTATCATCGCCCAGATGCTGCGTCCGTAGCCGTAAGTCTTGCCCTCCTTGTCCCGGATAGCAAAGTTGCGGCTCGTAAAGAACTTCATTACACTTTCCACCCACGTGTCCACCGTGATATGGTCGTAGGCACGCGGCATATCCTCAAGCTCCATAACAAAGCGTGAGAGCACCCATGTCTTGTGCACAGATCCGAGATAGTCCATGCCATAGCCGCGCTCATTGCTGTGAAAGTCGGCAGCGTTGAGCAGATGATTGCCCAAATGGCCGAGGAAGATGCGATGCGAGAAGTCGCAATGGAAGGGCTCCACGAGAAAATCGTAGCTTCCTATTTTGCTTAACAGTTCCATAATCAATATATATCCTTATTATTATGCAAATATTCAGACACCGGCTCTTCCGTGCTTCTTGTCACGGCGACACGTCCCGAACGGGAGTATTGCAGCAGGCATCCGAATGAGTCAAGACTCTTGTAGAGGTCTTGCACCTCGTCTGTGAGCCCGGCAATCTGCACGGTAGCATACGTAGGGTTCACCTCCATCATGCGTGCTCCACTACGCCTAATGGCGCGCGAGATTTCCGGATTTGCCATCATCACAGGTGTTGAAATCTTGTATATGGCGATTTCATGAATGAAGAGTTGTTCGTCGAGATAGTAATCCGCCTTCACGACATCAATCTTCCGTTCTATGAGCTTCGTGATCTTCTTAATCTCTTCCTCATAGCTCATCGTAGTGATGGTGTACTTATGTATTCCAGGAATGCTCGACGCCGAGGCATTGATACTTTCAATGTTGACCTGCTGTCGCGTGAACACAGCCGACACCTGACTGAGTATGCCCGGCACATTCTCTGAATAAATCAATAATGTATAGAGTTTCTTTTCCACTTCTTCTGTTGTTTATTAAGACATTAGAAACATTATTGCAGCCGCTTTATAGGTCTACTTCGAGAAGCATCTCGTCGACGCTCTTTCCCGGAGGCGTCATCGGCAGCACGTTGTCCTCTTCCTTGACGGCACACTCAAGGATGTACGGGCCGTCCGTGGAGAGCATTTTGGCAATCTCGCGCTGCAAGTCGTCGCGCGTGATAGCCACTCCATAGTTGAGATGATAACCCTCGCACACCGTGCGATAGTCAGGATTGAGCATCTTCGTGAACGACTTCCTTCCTCCGAAGAACATGTCCTGCCACTGGCGCACGTTGCCAAGGTAGTTGTTGTTCATCAGTATCACCTTCACCGGAGCCTGCTGCTCCATGATTGTGCCAAGTTCCTGAATACTCATCTGGAACGAGCCGTCGCCCGTGAAGAGGCATATCGTGCGGTCGGGAGCACCAAACGTGGCACCTACTGCAGCCGGCAAGCCGAAGCCCATTGTGCCCAGTCCGCCGCTCGTGACGACACTTAGATTGCGCTTGTACTTGAAGTAGCGGCAGGAGAACATCTGGTTTTGTCCTACATCGTTCACCAGTACCGCCTCGCCATCCGTCGCCTCAGCCACGGCGTTGACAATCTCGCCCATCAGCAGAGGGCCTTCCTTGGGATGAATGGCAGGCTCTATGACGCGGCGCGTCTCCTCCTCCCAATAGGGTTTGAAGCTATCGCGCCACTCACGATGGTCGGCCTTGCGCAGAAGACGCGTCATAGCAGGCAGCGACTCCTTGCAGTCGCCCACTACAGCCACGTCTGTCTTCACAATCTTGTCAATCTCCACGCGGTCGATGTCGAGATGGATAATTTTCGCTTGCTTGGCATATGTGTCGAGTCTACCCGTGTCGCGGTCGCTGAAACGCATACCAATGGCGATGATGACGTCAGCCTTCTGCGTATTGACATTAGGGGCTAAGTTGCCGTGCATACCAAGCATTCCGACGTTGAGAGGATGGTCAGTAGGCAGAGCGGAGAGTCCGAGCAGCGTTCGTGCGGCAGGTATGTCAGCCCGCTCAAGGAATTCGGCAAGTTCTCTCTGCGCTCCAGCAAGTTCCACGCCGTGGCCTACGAGAGCCAGCGGACGCTCTGCGCTGTTGATAAGCGCGGCAGCTTCCTCCACGCGCGTCATGTCAATCTTGGGATAAGGCTCGTAGCTGCGCACCGACTCCACCTTAGCCGGGCGCCATTCGCATTTCTGCACCTGCGCACTCTTGGGGAAATCGAGAACTACTGGTCCTGGTCGACCCGTACGGGCGATGTAGAACGCGCGGCTGACAGCCCACGCCACGTCCTCCGGACGGCGTATCTGATAGCTCCACTTGGATATTGGCTGCGCCAATCCCACGAGGTCAACCTCCTGAAAGGCGTCCGTTCCGAGAGCTTCCACGCCCACCTGTCCTGCAATGACGACAATCGGCGTAGAGTCGATCATAGCGTCAGCGACGCCCGTCAGTGTGTTAGTGGCGCCCGGACCGCTTGTGACGAGGCACACACCGACCTCTCCGCTCACTCTTGAGAAGCCCTCGGCGGCATGTGCTGCCGCCTGCTCATGGCGCACGAGAATATGATTGAAGGCTTTCTTCTCGCCCCTTGTATAGTCATAGAGAGCGTCAAACGTAGGCATGATGGCCCCTCCCGGATATCCGAAGATAGTCTTCACGCCCTCATTCTTCAGAGAACGCATCAGCGCCTCTGCTCCTGTTATCTGTTCCATAATAATCTTGATGAATATTTTAAAAGCCCTGCACCGATGTTAGATGAGCCTTACTCCGCCCTTGTCTGCCGAGCTGACGCTCTGCGCATAAGCACGCAGGGCCTTGCTCACCTGTCGATTGCGTGTGAGCGGCTGCTGCGGACGTGCAGCAAGTTCCTCGTCGCTGAGTCGCACGCTGATGGTGCGGGCAGGTATGTCAATGTCAATGATGTCGCCGTCCTTAATCTTTCCGATGTTGCCGCCGGCAGCCGCTTCTGGCGAGATGTGTCCGATGCTCAGTCCGCTGGTGCCGCCGGAGAAGCGTCCGTCAGTGATGAGCGCACACTCCTTGCCAAGATGGCGACTCTTGATGTAGGATGTCGGGTAGAGCATCTCCTGCATACCGGGACCGCCCTTCGGTCCTTCATGCGTAATCACCACGCAGTCGCCGCTCTTCACCTTGCCTCCGAGGATGCCCTCACAGGCAGCTTCCTGCGAGTCGAACACCTTAGCCGGACCGCTAAACTTCCATATTGCCTCGTCTACGCCAGCCGTTTTCACGACACATCCGTCCTGTGCGATGTTGCCAAAGAGCACCGCCAGTCCGCCGTCCTTCGTGTAAGCATGTTCGAGAGAGCGTATGCAGCCGTGCTCACGGTCGGCGTCGAGCGACTCCCACTGAGCGTCCTGGCTACCCATCTGCGTGGAGAACTTGCCGCCGGGTGCACTGTGATAGATGCGGGAAGCCTCGGGCGAGATGCTGTCGCCAGTTATGTCGTAGTGGGCCATTGCCTTGTCGAGCGTCATTCCGTCGACGCGCTTCACGCCGCCGCGCACGAGTCCGCCGCGGTTAAGCTCATTCAAGATGCCGAGGATACCGCCAGCCCTATTACACTCCTGCACACTGTACTTCTGCGTGTTGGGCGCAAGCTTGCAGAGGCACGGCACATGACGGCTCAGGCGGTCGATGTCGGCCATTGTGAAATCGGCGCCAGCCTCCTGTGCGATGGCAAGAAGATGGAGCACGGTGTTGGTGCTTCCGCCCATGGCGATGTCGAGAGTCATGGCGTTGAGGAAAGCGTCGCGCGTGGCGATGTTGCGTGGCAGGACGCTCTCGTCGCCGTCCTCATAGTAGGCGAAGGCGTTCTTCACGATCTGCCGTGCCGCCTCACGGAAAAGCTCCACGCGGTTCTTGTGTGTGGCAAGGATGGTGCCGTTGCCCGGAAGAGCCATGCCGATGGCCTCCGTCAGAGAGTTCATGGAGTTGGCAGTGAACATTCCTGAGCAGCATCCGCATCCCGGACATGCACACGACTCCAGTTTCTGCAAATCATCGTCGCTGACCGTCGTGTCGGCACCCTTTATCATCGCCGTCACGAGGTCGGCATTCTCCCCATGCCATTTGCCTGCCTCCATCGGTCCGCCAGAGCAAAACACGGTTGGTATGTTAAGGCGCATCGACGCCATAAGCATTCCCGGCGTCACCTTGTCGCAATTGGAAATGCAAATCATGGCGTCGGCCTTATGGGCGTTGACCATGTATTCAACGGAGTCTGCGATGATGTCGCGCGAAGGCAACGAATAGAGCATGCCGTCATGCCCCATGGCAATGCCGTCGTCAATGGCGATGGTGTTGAACTCAGCGGCATAGCATCCCATGCTCTCTATCTCTTTCTTGACAATCTGTCCTATCTCATGGAGATGAGTGTGGCCAGGCACGAACTGCGTGAAGGAGTTGACAATGGCTATGATAGGCTTGCCAAACTGTTCATGCTTCATTCCGGCTGCCACCCACAATGCGCGGGCTCCAGCCATGCGTCGGCCTTCCGTGCAGACTGCGCTTCTCAAAGTGTGTTTCATCTTTTTACTGTATTATTGTTTTTATTTCTTTATTTCCTTATCACTATCTTCCTGCCTCCGCTGACGTAGACGCCCGGCGCGAGCGACTTGACATCGTAGCCTACGGGCTGCCCAGATAGATTATAGACGGAACTTTGCCTGCCTTGCGACGGCAAGAGAAGGGCGCCGACAGCCGTTGTCTCGGCAGGCGACAGCTCCACTCCGTCGTCCGCTACTGCCACAACGAGTTTCTTGGCTGCCGAGTCGAAATCTACGTTGGCGCAAGGCGAAGGCATAACGACATAGGCACGAAGACCTTTCAGCATACCTTCCGAAGCGGGTGTCACGAAGCGGGAGCCGTCGGCGCTCACGAAGCGATAGCGTCCGTCGGCAGGAATGGCTACGGGGTCGTAGGTGCCTACGAAACTGACAATCTGCTCTGACGCCTTCACGCTTACCTCCGACGGGGCGGCGGCAGAGATGAACTTGCGTGCCACTATTGGCGAAACGACATCCTGCGACGTGGCTGCATTGAGTTTGAGCAGATAGGGCACGCCTGCCGACGTGGAGCGCACGGTGAGAAAATGTAGCACAAGTTTGTTGTCGCCCACCTTCTCCACTGACGAGAGTCGCTTGAACTGAGCCCCGCCGAATGTCGTGTTGATGTCGTTCTCCGTCAAGTCGAAGGGCAAGCACACCGTGTAGTAGCCTCCGTCGGCGCTAAACGAGCGGTCGATGCAGACATTGCTCACAAAGGCGTCCTGACAAGAGAGCGCCATGTCGCCCACGCCTCCCTCCTCTCCTATCGTCAGATTGTCAATGACAGTGGGGTTGACGAGGCGCCGATAGAGTTGCACGGCATCGTTTGAGCTGGCATACTGATAGCGTGCGAAGCGCTGCGTTTGGTTGCGGTATTTCAGATACTTGTAGTTGGAGACGCTGAACGCCAGCAAAGCGTCAGCCTCCGACGTGAACGCAATCTCAACAAGCGAGCCTTTCTCCGACTTGCTCTTGCTGTAGGCGATGTCGCTCGACGAGGCATTTGGGGCGTAGAGCCATCCGTTCTGCTCGTTGTGAAGTCTCCATCCGCCGGAGTATTTCGTCAGGCGGAAGACGGCAACGCTGTCGCTTGGGCAGGTGAGCATCATGCCGTCGTCGGCAATGTCAACGCTGCACGGCACGGCATACTTGAGCTTCTGAAATCGGCTCATTGCCACGCCATGTGCTGCACTTGCCACGACAACTTCGTCGCCGTCGCGCAAGAGCGACACGTCAGCGACGCGCATGTACTTTACGTCGGAAGACGTCTGACCGTTTGCGCCGGCGATTATGGCGAAGAACGCCACAAAGGAAAACAAATATCTTAAAGTTGCTTTTCTCATTCTGCGCTTTACATAATGCTACAAAGTTAGCCATAATCAATGAGAAATGCGCAAAAAGAAGTGGAAAAATTGATAAAAACAAGAAAAAAAACGAGCGTCAGATGTCGTCAATACTGACGAGTCCGTGCATGACGGCATATATCGTTAGGGCAGAAACGCTTTTCATGCCGAGTTTTGCCATGAGGTTTTTGCGATGGGATATGACTGTCGGCAGCGCCACGTTGAGCTGGTCGGCAATTTCCTTATTGATGAGTCCCTTGACAATAAGCGCCAGCACTTCCGTCTCGCGCGGCGACAAAAGCGGATGGGCGTTAGCATCTGTGTGTTGCATCGGGGGCAAATTACGCCCATGAGCATGGGCATGCTGCTCAAGCATGAGGATTGAGCGCAGGAGAAGTTTCTCCGGCTGATCGGTGCAGATGGTGTGAAAACGGTCGGAAATGGACGGTTCGGTAGCAGCGCCGACAAGAACGATGGTCTTCAGTCTGTTGTCGAGGAAGAACGGCATATTGGCGAGCACCGTGCACACCTCCACGAAGAAATGGAAATAACGTTCAGGATGATTGGCTGACAGGGCAGCAAACGAGGCGTAGCTATCCACTCTCGCCTGCGGCATCACCGACTCCAACAAATGTTTCAACCCCAACACCGCGAGGGTGTTGGGGTCGATGATTGCAATATGCGGAATTATAACATTCATTCAGTAGATGTTTGCTTTATACTACTTCTTCCAAAAGCGCTGCGTAATGTCTGTAAAGTCGTCACCAGAGGCGCGCATATAGAGGCGCTGATTGGTAGTGCGCTCCTTCAGGCATCCGAGATGCTCGATGTAGGGACCGAGCTTAATGTAGTCGAAGTCGCGCTTGCGTATCGTCTTCGGAAACTGCTGGCGGCCGCTATACCACGCCACCTTCAGTTCCGGATGCTCCCTATGGAGATACTGCGAAAGCAGGCTGACGTATTTCGGATCGGCGTCGCCGCCCATGAAGCAGATACACGTCACTTCGCCCTTGTAGTCCTTGACGAGCGATTCCAGCGCCATCGTCGTGAGCGGCTCGCCGATGTCCTCCCACAGATACTGGCTGTGGCAGCCCGGACAACGGCACGGGCAGCCCGTGATGTTGATGGAAAGTGTCACCTCGTCGGGGATTTCCTGGAAGACTATTCCTGTATTGAGATATTTCAGCATTGCCTTTATTTTTTTTAGATGAAGTTCTTTGTATGTTTAAGCCTCCTTATACTTGCTTGGCTCAGCGTAGTAGCGGCGTGCCGCCTCTTTCTGTCGAGCCTCGGAGAAGTTGCTCACGCGCTTAAGGTAGCCGATGATACGCGTCATGTAGTCGACGTTCTCGCTGCCGCAGTGCGGACACTTCTTGAGATAGCGCTTGTCGATGTAGCCGCAGTCGTTGCAGATGGTGTTGGGGATGTTGAACGTGAAATAGTTGCATCCCTCCTTGGCTGCGACGCGCAGGAGCTGGCGGTACTGAGGCTTGGAGAGGTGCTCCTCAAGGTTCATGTGGAGCGCAGAGCCACCCGTGAGGTGCTCGATGTAGGGAGCACCGTGGAGCTTGAACTTGTCTACAACGTTCAGAGAGTCGTCCTCAACGACGTAGAAGTAGCTGTTGTAGCAGTCGCGCGGCACGAAATAGCCGTCCTCACGATCCCACTTGGCGTGCTTCACGCCAACGTTCTCGGCTGGAATCATCTCGCAGTTGAAGAGCACGTCCTTCGTGCGATACTGCTTGTTGTATTTCTCGACGAGTCCGAGCACCTTCTGCACGAAATGCAGATAGTCGGGATTGTCGTTGATTTTCAAGCCCATGAATTCCGCTGCCTCTACAAGACCATTGACACCAATCGTAAGATACTGGCGTCCCATATTGATGTAGCCGGCGTCGAAGAGCGGCAGCATGCCCTGCTTCTGGAGATCCTTGAGATTCTCGTTGTAGGCGAGCTGCACCTTATGGCAGAGGTCGATGATTTCGGAGAGGAAGTCGGCATAGTCGATACCATTCTTCACAGCGTACTGTATGCAACGGTTGAGATTGATGGTCAGCACGCTCTTTGAGCCTGTCGACACGCCTCCGGCGCCAAGTGTGTAGCTGAAGCCGTTGTCCTGAATCTCGTTGCGCAGGCGACAGCAGGAACTGAGAGAGTCGGCATTGTCGCTCATGTACGTAAAGAAGGAATGACCTTCGGAATACATCTCTGCCGTGAAGTCGCCCCATTCCTTGTCGATGACGTCGCCGTCCTTCGTAAGGAGAGCCATGGTCTCAACGGGGAAGGTGAGCACTGTCTTCGTGCGCTCCTTGTTAAACCACTTCATGAAGCGCTTCTGCAGCCATGAGAGTCCGTTCCAGTCGGGCTTCGAACCGTCGGGGAAGACGAAATTGCCGAAGAGGCTTTCGAAGTAGGGTTTGTCGTAGTAGGCTACGTTCCAGAACACAGCCTGGTAGTTGCGTGCGCCAGTCGGCTGATTTATAGAGTAGACGATTTGCTCGAAGCAGTCTGTTATCATCTTGTCGATGGTGCGCTGCTTTACCGAGAGGTCAACAACCTTGTCGGCGTGCTCCCAATAGTCGAGTCCGTACTCCTTGCCGATGAAGTAGTTGAGGTACATGAGGAACTCAGGAGTGGCGCAGGCGCCGCTGAGCATACTGGAAACCATGAACACCATGTTGACAAATCCTCCGCAGAACGACTTGAGATTGGTTGGCGCTGTGGAGTTGCCTCCGATTGACGTTGTGCCTCCGATGAGCCAAGGATACATCGTGATGGATGCGCAATAGTTGGCAAGTGAGGTTTCGTCGTTCTTGTATATAAAATGGTGGTTGAGGCGGTCGAGATACTCATTGGCGAGATCCTTGCCGTACATCTTTTTGATGCGGTCGGTGAGGAGGCGACGGTTGAGACGGATGAAGCTCGACTTCGGCAGTTCGCCGATGAGCGTCGCGATGTTCTTGTGTTCTACGTTGGCATTAGCGTCATACTTTGAACCAGTTGCAGCATTTGCAGCACTGCAATAATCTGTCAAGAATTTCAACTTTTCGAGAGTCTCACGATCTTCATTGTGAAGCTGTCGATAGAGGATAAAAGACTTTGCCACCTTATAGAATCCTTCACGCATGAGGGACTCTTCCACTTGATTCTGGATGTCCTCCACAGTGATACCCTCTGAGATGTCTAAGTGGCTGACTATCTTGGAGATAGTAGCAAGATTAGCATCTTCATGAACTGACTGAAACGCCTTCATAATTGCGTTCATTATCTTGTCTAAAGAGAAGCGGTCTTTAGAGCCGTCACGTTTGGTGATTAAGAAGTCTTTCATTGCTTAAAGTTTATTTTTTGGGAAAACTTTTTTGATTTTGAGAAACAAAAAGTTTTCCGTTTTGGAAAACTTTTCTATTATCTTGCATCAAAAAGTTGTCTGCGTTGTTTTTCGTTTGCGGTTGCAAAGATATATAAAAAAAACGAATTGGCAACACGTATAAGCAGGAAAATATTCAGAAAATTTTGCTGCTTCCATTTCGACACTCGCAGCCTTACGTTTTGTAACTTTTACAATGTTTTTCCTTACACTATTTCTTAACGAGAGTTAAATACTTTTGGCATTAGCTAAAGTGGTGCTTTAGGTTCCCTGAAGTGGCGCTTTATGAAAGCAAAAGTGCCACTTTAGACATGCTAAAGTGGCACTTTCATTTTGTCATTATGCCCTTCCTTTCGCTTTCGCTTAGAGTTTCACGGAAGAGATGTCAACAAGATTGTTGACAATGGCGTATATTGTGAGTCCAGCCGGGGAGTGTATCTGAAGTTTGCGCGCTATGTTGCGGCGATGGGTGATGACGGTGTTGACGGCGATGCAGAGATGGTCGGCAATCTCCTTATTGCTCATGCCTTGCACGAGAGCGATGATGACATCCTTCTCGCGCTCGCCGAGGGCGTCGGTGCCATCCTGGTTGCGATTGATCATATTTGATATTTTCGCCGACACATCGTTCTGCTTCGATTTTTGCTCAAGGCGCTTGATGGAAGGAATAAAGATATGGTCTTCCACTTCGGCATGGAGCGAGAGCCATTCCTCATTATTATATATGTCGTAGAGAGTGGCGGAGAGCTGGTTGTTGTGGAGTCCGTCGCTCGGCAGATACTTGATGATGATGCTCTTGAGCTCACGCAGTCTGGAGCTTTCCTGTCCGTGGTGTTTGGAGTACATGTCGATGGCGTAATTGTCTACTGAGCGTCCCGAAAGAAGCGCCTCGACATATGGGAAGACCGTTTTCTCCTCGTATTTCATGTGGGAGGTGATGGAACGCGCGTACTCGTCGTAGAGTTTCAGGATAAGACGCGCAAGATTATCGTTCTCGTCGAGTGCCTCGACAAGCTCCTTACGAATGAAGGGCAACTGGAAGCCAAGATAATACTCATGGCTTGCCTTGAGATATTGCAGGAGCGTGGGAACGGAAAGCTTTGAAGCGTCGTCGACATCGCGATAGCCGTTGATGGTGAAGTTCACGACAGCGAGGAAAGTGTAGGTGTCAACATGCTGCTCCTCACACACCTGACTGACCGTCTTGTCTCCGAATCCGAGGCTTATACCAAAACACCCGAGGCTCTGCAGCAGGTTGTAATTGTCGCGGATGAGCGAGATCATCTTGTCGTCCGCTTCGTACATTTTCTGATTCTTCATAACTTCGTCTCCTTTTATATATATATATTATTGTCTATTCCTGTTTGTCTCCATAAGGCTTAATACCACTGCACGGCGTTGCTGTAGCCACTGCGCTTGTCGTATTTGAGAGCGTCGGTGAGCGTAGCCGCGTTGCAGCGGAAGGAGAAGTTGTAGCTTGTGTAGGGCGCGAGCACCACGGAGCACGACATGTTGAAGCAGTGGAGGTCGCGTTGCAGCGACGCTGTCGTCATGGAAAAGTCGTGGCTCTCGAAGTCGTAGCCCGTAGAGAAGGAGATGTTCCATCCGTCGCTGAGGCGCACGTTGCCGCTCATGTTGAGCGTTTGCGTGAATTTGTAGGGATAGCGCATCGACTTCGTGTTGAACTTGCCGCTCGTGTTCTCACGCATCGTGATGCCGTAGCCGAACGTGAGCGACCATGGCATACTGAAGCGCATGTAGCCGTCGGCGTCGGTCTCAGCCTTGCCTCCCCCACTCTTTTTCTTTGCTCCGCGCTGGGCATTGACCATAGTGTCGTCGACATTCGACTCGATGTCGGTGTCGACGCCTTCCTCGTTGTCCTTGTTGCGCTTGCTGTCCTTGTCGTCATCCTTGCCGCCGCCAAACCATTTCTTCAGTTTGTCGGGCGTGAGCGTGAAGGAGATGTTCTGCGACGTGCCCTGGAAGCGTCCGAACTTGCCCATACCCCAGAGCGTGCGGTTGCCGACGTAGGGACGGCCGTTGCTGTCGAGCTCGTAGGCATAGGAGGCGAAGACAGCTGTCATGTTGAACGTGTAGTTCTTCCACCACTTCAGGCGGATGCGCATGGTAAGATCGGAGAGCGGTTTTTCCTTGGCGGCGAAATTGTAGCTCATGGAGAGACCGAGCTCATCGATTATACTGAGTTTCTTGAATCCAGTAGAATCCTTGTCGCTCTTCACCTTCATCTCGACATTGTTGGAGATGTCGAAAGAGATGTTGCCCGTCTTGCCCTTGCCCGGCACGCCGTAGAGCTGACCCGAATAGGGTGAGTATTCAACGAGGTCGACAGATCCGTCAGCATTGGTGCGTTGATAGGTCTTGTAGTAGCCGTAGCGCGAAGAGCTGAAGTCAGGGGCGTAGCTGAAGCTGACGGATGGCGTGAAGACGTGGCGTATGGCCTGTATCTTGTCGCCGAAAATCTTGCGGCTCGGTATGTAGAAGCCGTAGAGTTTCGTCGACAGACCTATTGACAGGCTGTAGTTGTAGACGTTGTTGAAGCCATAGATGGTGTCGCACACTTCCTTCTGCTGTGCCGCATCCCAGCTGCGCATTACCTTGTGGCTGTACATACGGTCTTGAAAGTTGAACGACGGCGAAATGTTTACGTAGTCGAAAAGCGTAAAGTTGCCGCTGATAGGAATGTTGTGGTTCCATCCGTTGCGCCAGTCCTTTATGAGATTTGAATGGAGAATCTTGTTCTCCTTCGTGTTTATACTATTGGAGATGTGACCCGTGTAGGACATGGAGATTTTCTCATACCAGCGTTCATCGCCCACGGCATGCTTTCGTTTGAAGGGATAGAAGCGCGAGAGCGAGATGTTGAGGTCGGGAAGAGTGATGGCAATCGACGAGTCGCGCATGTTCTGCGAGAGGTTAGCTGTGCTGGAGAGCGAGAGTCCGATGCTGGAGAACGTGGTGCTCCAGGAGACAGAAGATGTGCGGGTCGACTGCGTAAGCGTCTGCGGGTTGTAGAGCGAACTGAGATTGTTGCGCTCATAGCTCGACGTGGCGAAGTTGACGCTTGCGGAGAGCGAACTGTAAGGGTTGGCCTTGGCATCCTGCCTGTGGCTCCATTGTATCTTGAACGACTTCTGCCGACTGAAGTCGGGCATACCCTTGTCGCCCGTCTGCGTGTTCTGGAAGCTAGCATAGAAGCTGCCCGAGTAGCGATAGCGCTTGTTGTAGTTGGAGGCGGCGGATATTCCCCATGAGCCTTTGGTGTAGATTTCGCCGAGCAGCTTGAGATCCCACTTGTCGTTGATGGCGAAATAATAGCCGCCATCGCGCAGGTAGAAGCCGCGATTGCTCTCGTCGCCGTAGGTTGGCATGATGAAGCCGGAGGAATAACTCTTCGTGAAAGGGAAGAAACCATAGGGGATGGCAAGCGGCAGAGGAACATCTGCCACCACGAGATAGGCAGGTCCGAAGACTACGTCCTTGCCGGGACGCACCTTGGCACGTGAGAGCGAGATGTAGAAGTCGGGATGTTTGGCGTCGCACGTCGTGTAGCGTCCGTGTTGGAGATAGATGTCGCCGTTGTCGTTGCGCTTTGATATCTGGCTACGGAGGAATCCATCCTGCTGCTGCGTATAGACATTGCTAATGAGTCCTTTTTTCGTCTTGAAGTTGAACGCCATCGTGTCGCTCTCGTACTTGTCGGAACCCATAGAGAAGACAGGCGTGCCAAAGAGTTTGTGGCTGGTAGAGTCGGAAGTGTCTTCCGCGCCCGTAGCGTGCACTATGGAGGAGTCTATGCCCATATGGATGCGCTCGGCGGCGAGGTCCATGTTGTCGTATTTCACGGTGGAGTTGCCGTAGAGGCGCGCCGTCTTTGTGGTGGCGTCGTAGACGAGTGAGTCGTCAGCCGTGTAGTTGACGGGGAAATTGATGCCTCCTGAGCGTTGGCGATTGATGGAGTCGAGACGTATGGAGTCGTCGATGGCGCGGTTGTGACGGTAGATGGCGAGCTGCATGGAGTCCATCCGCGTCGTGTCGGGGATGAGACGTCCAAGGGAGTCGCGCAGCATTGGCGTACTGATGGAGTCGTCGATGTCAGTAAGTTCTATGGAGTCGCGTAGCGCCTTTTTCCGGCTTTTGCTTTTGGATTTCTGCCCATCTGGCATAACACTTCCAGCCATCACAAACATGATGGCACTAAGCAAAAGGGCTATGACGGTCTTTGTTCTCAATTTGAGTTGCTGGTTATATTCTGAAAAAAATGCTTTCCTTTATTTCTCGGGTTCAAATATTGCCCTCATGGCGTTGAAACGTGCGAGAGTGTCGCCGCCAAACTTGGCGAGGCTCTTCTCTGCCTGTTCGATTGTCTTCTCGCGGTCGAGATGGGTCTTGGAGTAGAACTTGTCGGCATAGCAGATAAGTTTCTCTTCTATGGTCTCCGGAAGCAAATCGTGATGGGGCAGCGGCAGATGCTGCGAAAGGATGTCGGAGAGGGTCAGTCCGGCTCCTGTATGGCGCTCGCAAACGCGGGCGTAGCTTTCAGGCAGTCCTTCGGCACGCAACATCTCGGCTCCGCAGACGCCGTGGCGTATGTAGGGCTCCGTGCCGTGACATTCTATGCCTGGAGCGTCGACACGTATGATGCCTATGTCGTGGAGCATTGCTGCTTCGCGCACAAAGTCGGTGTCGATGTTGAGTTCGGGATGATTAGAGGCAATCTGCAACGCACGTTGCGCTACAGACCGGCTATGAGTGAGGAGGATGTGGCGCAAGGCGCCGCATCCTCCATAGTATTTGTCAATTATTTGCTGGTACATATCTTTTATTTAGAAATCAGGGCTAAAGGAGTTGTCGCTCCCTTCGGTCGCTAAGAAGTCAAAGCCATTACCTTTGTTGGTTTTGCATTTAAGCAAGCAAAGCATTTGGCTTTAACTTCTTTAACTTCTGAATTCTTTAACTTCCAACAGTATTACTCGTGCTCACGCTCAATGTAAGCGATGACGTCACCCTTGGAAACCTTAGAACCGCGCTTAGCGTTGATTTCAACAATCTTGCCTCCGAGAGCGGCAGGCACTGTGACAATCTCTCCCCAAGGAGCCTGTATGTAGCAGAGTACATCGCCTTCCTTGTATTCCTTGCCGATGAACGGCTCCACGGTAGGAGCGCACTCGCCGTCGCCGGAGAATTCCCAATAGATTTCGCCCTTTACCGGAGCCACGATAGCGTCGGCCTTGGCGTGCTTGTAAGCACTGAGCTGCTCAGGCGAGAGGTTGGCTCCAAGCTTGGCATCCTTGAGTTTCTGGAGATCGGCGAGGAAGTTTTTCTTTGCCTGTCCGCTCTTGTAGTTGCGATACTGCTCCGGGTGCATGGCAAGCTCGAAGAGCTCCTCATCGTCCTTGCCGTAGTCCCATCCGTTCTCGTCCATCTCCTTGCGGAAGTCGTCGAGAGCGTCGTGAAGAAGAGTATGGGCGTCAACGTCGGTAAACTCGCGTCCCTGCTTCTTTGCAAGCTCCACGAGTTCCGGATCGATGGTGCCGGGGATTTTGCCCGACTTGCCGAGAATCATGCCCCACATAGAATCGTCCATCATCACGAAGCGGCCCTTGCCCTGCTCGATAGTGAGAAGATTCATGAGGGCGATGTTCTTCACGTACTGCGAGAACGGCGTAACCAATGGAGGATAGCCTACGCGCGGCCATACGTACTCCACCTCGTCGAAGAGTTTGATGAGCAAGTCGTCCATGGAAAGCTCGTCCTCACCCTTCTTCTTGCGCACGTTGTTAATCGTTGTACGCATACCTCCGAGGTCTGCCATCATTGAGCCCATCATGCCGCCAGGAAGTCCGCAGCCGAGGAGAAGCGACGACATTATCTTGTTGCCGGGATTGATGAAATAGCCAAGCCATTCGTCGATGAACTCCTGAGTGAGAGCGCGGGCCTTCATGTAGGCCTTCATGTTCACTTCAGGCACGTCGAAGCCTTCGTTCTTCAGCATACTGATTACGGAGATGATGTCCGGATGCACCTTGCCCCAAGACAATGGCTCCATGGCGGTATCGATGATGTCGGCGCCGTTGTTGCACACCTCAAGGATGGATGCCATGGACAGACCCGGACCTGAGTGGCCGTGATACTGTATGATGATGTGGGGATACTTGTCCTTTATCATCTTTGTCAGCTTGCCGAGGAATGCCGGCTGTCCGATGCCAGCCATGTCCTTCAAGCAGATTTCCTCTGCGCCTGCGGCGATGAGCTGGTCGGCGATGTTCATATAATAATCAAGTGTGTGTACGGGAGAATTGGTGATGCAGAGCGCACACTGTGGGGTCATACCGCCCTCCTTTGCCCACTTGATGCTTGGGATAATATTGCGAACGTCGTTCAATCCGTCGAAGATACGCGTGATGTTGGTGCCTTGCTTTGCCTTCACCTTATACATAAGGGCACGCACATCGTCGGGCACGGGGTACATGCGCAGAGCGTTGAGACCACGATCGAGCATGTGGGTCTTAATGCCAGCCTCGTTGAAAGGCTTACAGAAAGCGCGTACAGCATCGTTTGGATTCTCACCGGCGAGCAGATTTACCTGCTCGAAGGCGCCGCCGTTGGTTTCAACACGGGCGAAGCATCCCATGTCGATGATGACGGGAGCGATGCGCTCCAACTGGTCTTTACGTGGCTGGAACTTGCCGGAAGACTGCCACATATCTCGGTAGACGAGACTGAACTGAATTTTCTTTTTCATCTCTATTTTTAAATTTTTACAGATTTCGTTTTATAAATGAAAGGCGGCGAATGCCTATAGCGCCAAAGCGGCACTCTCCTTCAAATGTGCAAAATTAGAGAAAAATTTTCAATTGCGGGCAATATGTGCGCTTTTTTAGTAATTGTTGGCATTATTGCCCGCGGCAGAAAGTGGTGTTTTCTCTCGCCGAAGAGGCGCTTCCGCTCTCGCTAAAGGCGCACTTCCACGACGCGATCGACGCCTGTCGGCACTTTGTCGAAACAGAGCAGTATGCCACCGTCACACTTCTGCACCTTCACTGGCTTACGGCTCACGAAGTCGACAGCCTTGCCCGTCTTGCGGGAACCGGTGGGAAGGAAGAGGGTACGGTCTTGGAGGTTGAGTATATGCACGAAGAGGCGGCCGTCTTTCTCCGTCGTGACGCCCCAGTCGTGTGGCTTTATGAAGCCTCCGCGAGTGCCGTAGATGGACTCGCCGTAGACTTTCATCCACTCGCCTACTTCCTTCAGTCTTTCCACAGCCACCTCAGGCAGACATCCGTCGGGCTGCGGACCAATGTTCATGAGGAGGTTGGCGTTGCGTCCGGCAGCATTGACGAGGTAGTGGATGAGGGTCTTTGTCGACTTATAGTCCTGGTCGGTTATCTTGTATCCCCACATTCCGTTCATCGTCTCGCAGGTTTCAAGCGGCAGCTTGCTGATGTCCTGCCCCGACAAGCCGGCAGTGTTCTCGCCGGGAAGGTCGCGCTCGAACATCTGGAAGTCCTCGCCGTCATAAGGCGTCGAGTGATGGTTGTTGCCGATAAGGCAAGCAGGCTGAAGCCTATGGATAAGGGCGTACTGCTCAGGCAGGCGCCAGTCGAAGGACGGATTTTGGTCTTGATCCCACAATCCGTCAAACCATATTGCGCCCACCTTGCCGTAGTTGGTGAGTAGCTCGGTCAGCTGGTTGTTCATAAACTGGTAGTAGGAGTCCCAGTTCTGGCGGTCTTTCGGTCGGCCCGTGCCAAGTCCGGTACGTCCGAGCGGTGCATCCTCGCGCTGCCAGTCGATGTGTGAGTAGTAGAAGTGGATGTCTATACCCTGGCGATGGCACTCATCGGCAAGTTCCTTCACGATGTCGCGTTTGAAAGGCGTGGCGTCAACGATGTTATAATCGGAGTATCTCGTGTGGAACATGGAGAAGCCCTCGTGGTGGCGCGTCGTGAAGCAGATGTATTTTGCTCCCGATGCCTTTATTGCCGCAACCCAGTCGTGGGCATTGAAACGCGAGGGATAGAAGCCACCCGCAAGCTTGGCGTATTCCTTATAGTTAAGGTTGCGGTTGGTCATAGTCCATTCGCCCGTGGCGAGCATACTGTAGAGTCCCCAATGCAGGAAGATTCCGAACTTCTCGTCTTGAAAGTGCTTGCGCGCTGCGATATTCTCCGGCGCGGGCACATAGGCGTGAATAGAGTCGGCTACGGACGCCGCTGGCTGCTGCAACGGCGAAGCGGAGGCTGGTAGAGAAGCAGATGCCGAGAGCGACAGGGCCATCAATGCTGTTCGTAATAAGCATTTCATAAGCTTTAAATCTTGGTTAAAAGGTTTGGATATTGAGAGGTCGGGCGTCAGCCTTCCTACTTCATGTCGTGTGCCATGAAGCGTTCTTCGGCAAGACGCTCGTATTTTGTGCCAGGCATTCCGTAATTGGCGTAGGGCCAGATGCTGATGCCGCCACGAGGTGTGAAGAGTCCTGTAACCTCTATATACTTAGGTTGCATGAGGCGGATGAGGTCTTTCATGATGATGTTCACGCAGTCTTCATGAAAGTCACCATGGTTGCGGAAGCTGAAGAGATAAAGTTTCAGGCTCTTGCTCTCCACCATTTTCACGCCCGGAACGTAAGCAATGCGTATCTCAGCGAAGTCGGGCTGACCCGTGATAGGGCAAAGAGATGTGAACTCAGGGCAGTTGAATCTCACCCAATAGTCGTTGTCTTGATGCTTGTTGACAAATGTCTCAAGCACTTCCGGAGCGTAGTCGTCGCGATATTTTGTCTTCGCGCCGAGTGCTTGAAGGCCCTCGTCGCGACGGTTTTCTGAATTTGTAGCCATTTTTATGTTCTATTTATTTTCTTAAAATTGTTATATACTGAATATTTTCCAAACGCTATAGTTGACGCCGTTGTCGTACACGTCCTCTCCTTCCAGGCGTTTCGTGGCCTTCACGACGCGTATAGTGACGGGCAGGACAATTATCTCGTACACCGTCTTGAGCACCACCTGTGACACTATTAGCACGGGCAATTCCTGCAACGGCACCACTCCTCCGAGAGCCAAGGGGAAAAAGATGACAGAGTCGGCAGCCTCTCCGTACACCGTGGACAATATGGCACGCGCCGAGAAATTCTTGCCTCCAGATGAAATTTTCATGCGACTCATCACGTAAGCGTTTACAAAAGAACCTACAAGGAAGGCAAGGAATGAGGCTAAAGCGATGCGCGGCGCGAGGCCAAACACGGCGTGGAAGCCTTCCTGATTGTGCCAATAGGGCGCAGCAGGCAATATGTCGCACAGCGCTCCAAGCGCCACAAAGAGGAAGTTCATGGCAAAGCCGAGCCAAATTAGCAGACGCGCCTTGCCGTAACCCCACACTTCGCATACGCAGTCGTTGATGATGTAGGAGATGGGGAACACAATCAGTCCGCCTGTGATACTTACATTGAAAAGACCGAGAGAGATTTGCTTTGTTTCCAACACGTTAGCCGTAATCAGACAAACGCAGAACAACGTGCTGAAAAGCATAAACAGCACGCTCACTTGTTTCTTGTTTTTTTGCATTGTTCTTGTTTTTTAAGAGGTTTACCAAGCACTCTATAGCCGGGACGGCTGACGACAACGGCAGCCGCATCACCCATTTTCAGGCTGCAAAGTTACGAAATTTATAGGAAACTGACTAATTTTGACGTCAACAACAATTATTTATAAAACTTAAAAACCCGTCAATATTTTGCGCGTATGCCATAAAATAGGTATTTTTGCAGCAAAAAGACAAACATATACACACTATGAGATCATTCTTTTCAACCATTGCATTTGCCATCATCACATTGACGGCTTGCGCACAAGAGAAAAACGAAACTGAATACAACATCAGCGGCACCTGCCCAAAAGAGGTGCAGAAGGTCTACGTGATGGATGTCAGTGGAGCGCGTCCGATGACTATCGACAGCGCAACAGTCAGCAACGGCTCTTTCTCCTTGAAGGGAGAGGCTGCGAAAAACGCCTTCCTCGGACTCACAATCACCAAGCAAGACTATCGCGCTTTCTTCAATGACGGCACTCCAATAAAGGCAGACCTCGCCAAGAACCTGTTGACGGGCTCTAAACAAAACACGAAGCTCAACGCCTACGACCGCGAGGTGGACGCCATTAGCAACGAGATACAGTCCATCTACGCGCAGTTTGCCGAGGCTCAGCAAAGCGGCATGAGCGACGTCGAGCTTGAGAAACTCGCCAACACGCTGACACCGAAAATCAACGAAATTTCCGATCGCTCCTGCCAACGCTGCATACAGATTATCAAGGAAAATCCCGACAACCTCATACCCGTGGCATTCATCAGCAGCGTAATGTACGACGTTGACTACGACGAGCTGAAGGAAATGCTCGATGAAAAGCATCCTTACAGCAACCATCCCGCCCTGAAACCTGCCAAGCAGTATCTTGCAATGCTCGCCAAGAAAGCTGCCATCATCGGCAAGAAATTCACAGACATCACAGAAAACGACGTCAACGGCAAACCACACAAGTTGTCGGAATACTGTGGAAAAGGCAACTATGTGCTCATCGATTTCTGGGCTTCATGGTGTGGACCATGCCGTGCTGAGATGCCAAACGTAAAGGCTGCCTACGAGAAGTACAAATCGAAGGGCTTCAACATCGTCGGTCTGTCGTTCGACAACAAGCTTGAGAACTGGAAGAAGGCCATTGCTGACATGCAGCTCTACTGGGTTCACCTCTCCGATCTCAAGGGATGGAAGACCATCGCCTCACAGACTTATGGCATCAACTCCATTCCTGCCAGCTATCTTGTCGACCCTGAGGGCAAGATTATAGCTGCCGACCTCCGTGGCGAACAGCTCGGAGCGAAGTTGAAAGAAATCTACGGATTCTAAAAAGAATTTATTACGTGGCGGGGACATGGCGTCTCCGTCACGTCTTATATATACACCAAAACAAAAACACCCGACAAGAATAGTTTTCAAAAAATATGGATAACAGCAAGAAAGCGACTCTCGAACTCGGCACAAAGCCTGTCGGCAAACTGCTTATGCAGTATGCCTTGCCAGCCATTGCCGCCATGACGGCAGCGTCGCTCTACAATATGACCGACAGCATCTTCATCGGTCAGGGTTGCGGAGCGTTGGCAATAAGCGGTCTCGCCATCACTTTCCCACTACAAAACCTCGGTGCTGCCTTCGGAGCAGGCGTCGGCGTGGGTGCATCGACATGTATCTCCGTGAAGCTCGGACAGAAAGACTACGACACGGCAGAACGCGTATTCGGCAACGCCGTGACGCTTAACGTCATCATCGGCGTGGCGTTCAGCATCATCACCCTACTCTTCCTCAACCCCATACTGCGCTTCTTCGGAGCAAGCGACTCCACTCTGCCCTACGCACGCGAATATATGGTCATCACGCTTGCAGGCAACGCCATCTCACACATGTTCTTCGGCATGAACGCCATACTGCGTGCCGCCTCAAAACCACGCTCCGCAATGATGGCTTCCATCATGACCGTCATCCTCAATGCCATCCTCTCCCCTATCTTCATCTGGCCTTTGCACATGGGCATCGGCGGCGCCGCCCTTGCCACGATTATAGCCCAGGCAGCAGTTCTGACGTGGCAACTTCGCATATTCAGCAACAAACAATGCATCGTACACTTCAAGCGCGGTATCTATCGACCCGTTGGACGCATCATTAAAAACATCATCGGCATCGGTATGTCGCCGTTTGCCATGAACGTGTGCTCTTGCATCGTCATCATATTCATCAACAACGCCCTCACCCTTCATGGCGGTGACCTTGCCGTTGGCGCCTTCGGCATAACCAACAAGATAGCCTTCATCTTCATCATGATAAATATGGGCATGAACCAAGGCATGTTTCCTATCGCCGGCTACAACTACGGCGCACGCAACTATGACCGACTTCTGAAGGTTTTGAAGTACACAATGTCGGTGACGGTGAGCATCGCTACGCTTGGATTTGTCATCGGACAGATTTTCCCTTACGAGTGTGCACGGCTCTTCACCACCGACGATACGCTCATTAGAATTGCCGAGCACGCCATAAGAGTGAACATGCTGGCGTTCCCCGTCGTGGGTCTGCAGATGGTGTGTACGGGATTTTTCCAAAGCATTGGCAAAGCAAAGGTGAGCATGTTGCTCTCGCTCTCGCGCCAACTTCTCTTCTTCCTGCCGTTGCTAATAGTACTTCCAAAGTTCTATCAGGTTGACGGTGTGTGGTTCTCGCAGCCTATCAGCGACTTCATTTCAGCCATCGTGGCTGTCACGATGCTCTTGAGCTACATAAGAAAGTTGAAAGCCGAACATGATAAGAACTTACAGAAACAAGCCGTAACGAACCAACAAAACGCTATAACAAACAAAAAAACCGATCATGACAACTAAAGAAAACCTTATAATAAGTGTCGGACGCCAGCTCGGAAGTGGCGGACGAATAATAGCAAAGAAACTCGCTGAGGAATTCGGCTGCAAATTCTACGACCGCGAAGTGCTCAATCTTGCCGCAAAAGAAAGTGGATTCAGCGAAGAATTCTTCGAGAAAAACGACGAGCGCAAGGGATTTCTCGACCAGATATTCCATATGCATGTACCCTTTATCTCCGATTCCTCCTTCTACGACAACGGACTCTCGCAGGAAAATCTCTTCCGCCTTCAGAGCAATGCCATACGCAAGGCGGCAGAAGAGTCGCCATGCGTGTTTGTCGGACGCTGCGCCGACTACGTGCTGCGTGAGCACAAGCGCATGGTGACAGTGTTCATCACCGCCGACCTCTCCGACCGTATTCACAACATCTGCCAACGCCATGGCTGCACAGAAGAAGAGGCCCGCAAGATTATATCCAATCAGGAAGACACACGCTCGTCCTACTATAACTACTACACGGGGAAGACATGGGGAAGTAGCGCAAGCTATGACCTGTGTGTCAACTCTTCACGCCTCGGACTTGACGGCACGAAGGAGTTTATCGCAGACTTTATCAGAAGGGTTCTATGAAACGCATCGGCATCATCAGCGACACCCATTCCTATTGGGACGACCGCTATCTGAAATACTTCGAACCATGCGACGAGATATGGCATTGCGGCGACATCTGCTCAACAGTGCTCGCCGAAAGACTCGCCGAATTCCGCCCTCTGCGTGCCGTTTGCGGCAACTGCGACGGGGGCGACCTCCGCTTGATGTATCCGGAAGTGCTTCGATTCAAATGCGAAGACGTTGACGTACTCATGAAGCACATCGGCGGCTATCCTGGCAAATACGACCGTAGCATCGTAAAGCAAATCATGGAGCGTCCGCCGAAACTGTTCATCAGCGGACACTCACATATATTAAAGGTGAAGAATGACCCTCAGCTCGGACTGCTCCACATCAATCCAGGAGCAGCCGGTCTGCAAGGTTGGCAGACTGAACGTACACTTGTGCGCCTCACTATTGACGGGGCGCAGATGAAAGATTGCGAGGTAGTCACACTGGCATGGCCAGGAAGATAACGACATCAGAAGTCGAAACGCAGCCCCACTTGCAGATTGAAAGCCCATGGCTGGTCCTTGAAGATTGTCTCCAAGCTGCTATTGTTGTCAAAATAGCGTTTTACGCCAGGCTCTGCATAGATGCCTAACCATGACAACGCATTGAACTGCACTCCCGCAGCTGCGCTCACCGAAAACAGCGGGTGGTCTTTCTTTACGTCTGTTGTGACGCCACCCGACCTCACCGTGGCTGAGACGTTGAAGTCGGCCTCAACACCCATCATGCCATACACCTTTAACAGCCGTGTCCCCCACACTCTATAACGCACGCCAAGCGGCACTCCTATATAATGCAGACGCTGCGTGGCAACAGTTTGGTCGCTACCGACTGAACTGTAGAAGTCGGACACTGCACGCATATACACCACTCCTGTTGTGAGCGACAGTCGATCCATCAGGGCATAACCAACAGATATGCCACAGCTGAAGGGCTGAGCATGATGTTTCTTCTCGCCATATCTTGAGAGAAGAAGCGGATAGCCCATAGTGGAGAAGCCACTCGATGACCCTTCGTCCCCTGCCTCCGTGGCTTCGTACATTTGCTTCGGCGCCATCATCATAACCGGATACTGCGAGTTACTTGTCGCCTCCATTCCTCCCGACAGATGTGCCTCCACATTCCAACGCGAGATTGCATGACGCGAAAAGTCGTCGTCGCCACGCCACATTGTTGACGGCGTATTCTCAGCGAGCAACTCTTCAGCATCATTGCTTGACAAAACATTCCCCTTCGACTCCACTTCCACGTGGCTAACAGTATCGCAAGTAGCCGTTCTCACGCCCGTTTCCTCATGCTCAACCGCCAGTTTAGCGGCGTCATTCGCCACTTCACTGTTCTCCAACACGTCCTTTGAAGTTGCTAAAGAAGCAAAAAGAATTGGCGGTTGAGGACTTTCCGAATCATTTCTTTCCACCCCGGCTTCACATTTATTATTACCGACATTGTCTATAACCGCTTTCCTCACTACATTTACAGTCACACGAGGCGCTACGCCACTGCCGTCCGAGGACGAATCTGTAGCGATGCCACTCACGACAACAATGGCTATTGCCACTGCGGCAGCAACCGACAACGCCACCACGCGCCGGACGAAGCGTCCACGAAGAGCGCCACGCCCACCATCGAGTCGTTTTTCTATGTCATCCCAAAGCATCTCCGGCACATCCGCCTTGTCGTTTTCAAGACGCCTACGAAGCCTATCGGTCCAATCGTCGTTTCTCATAATAAATTCTTTTGTAGATGTTCCTTTATCATTCTTGCCAACATCTTCTTGGCATGAAAGAACTGCGACGCCGACGTACTCGGTGATATTCCAAGCTCGCCGGCAATCTCCTTATGACTCAATCCACCGAATACGTACAGATTGAGCACAACTCTGTAACCCTCCGGCAGCGCTGCAATCATCCTCCTCAGTGACTCGTCGCTCACGGCGTCAATGTCTGGTTCGTCACCAACAGCCTCGTCAGGGATTTCGTCAGTGAACGTCAACTTGCCCCGCTTGCGCAGAAATCCAAGTGACTCATTCGCCACGATGCGCGCAATCCATAGCTTCAGCGTGCCCTCGCCGCGCCATTCAAACCCCTCGACAGACGTAAAGACCTTCACAAAAGAGTCCTGCACAACATCGGCAGCATCATCCCTGTCCGGAACATATCGCAAGGCGACAGCCATAGCATATCCCGAATAACGGTTGTAGAGCCGTCGCATCGCGCCACGGTTTCCCTTCTTAACATCATGTACGAGTTGCTGTTCTGATTCCATCAGTAGTCAAAGTCATTTTTTCACATGCTCTTCGCTGCCACCAACTGGCACACCTGTAAATGTCAGTGTCATTTTCATTGGTTGCACTACGCCTTCTTCGCTGCATACGTCAACATGCAGGAATACGGTCATCACTCCCGAATTCTTGGCGCACGCAGCCCACGACTGCCCATCAAGCGCCGAAGCCATCGACTTGAGACAGAGCAATGCAGTACGCTCCATGCCTCCGACATTGGCCTTTACTTCCCATTCGGCGTCAGCAAGCGAATAGATAACATTTGTGCCAGACGACACCACAGAGCCATATCCCACTACGCATGGACCGCACACGGCATCAACAACGTCATCATTCTTCCACACGGCACGCGCAATCTCTTCCGCCGGCAAGCAGTCGAAGACAAAGTTGCGACTGTCAACGAAAAGCTTTCCATCGCCTCCTTCCACTCCTTCGACATTCCATTTGCCATGGTAAGTGGAGCCGAAGTCATCGACCACAATCGTTGGCTCTTCTTCCGAAGGCAGGCAAGACGCCATCACTATCGCCACTATCAGCAACACACCGAGCGTCAGAATGCGCGCTGCTACACGCTCCGGATTGCAAAAAAAACATCGTCTCATCATCGTATTATCTCTCTTTTAAATGCTTAGCAATTACGCTTCCTATCATTAGAATGCACAAAGTTAGCGTATATTGCATAAAATCCTACACTTTTATTATTGTTATTTACTTCGCAAACATTGTTTTTTTTCAGTTCTTTTTTCATCCATCAACCATTTTTTATTACTTTTGTAAGCACTTAATACAATAACAATACATGTTATCGCGGATGACCTTTTAAAATCAAGTATGAAAATAGGATTGTTTATACCATGCTATGTCGACGCGCTCTATCCAGAAGTGGGCGTAGCCACATACAAACTCCTCACGAGCCTCGGGCTCGACGTTACCTATCCACTCCATCAGACCTGCTGCGGACAACCGATGGCGAACGCAGGCTTTGAGAAGATGGCGGACAAGATTGTCGCCCATTTCGACGACATGTTCCGTGACTTCGACTACGTAGTGGCTCCGTCAGCGTCGTGTGCTGCCTTCGTAAAAATCTATCACCCACGTCTTGCAAAGGGCAAGCACGAGTGTCTTACGTCAAAAAAGATTATGGATGTCGTTGAGTTCATCCATGACGTTGTGAAGCCAACAAGCCTAAAGGCGAGCTTCCCCCACGTGGTCAGCGTCCACAACTCCTGCCACGGAGTGCGCGAACTCGGACTATCGTCGCCCTCTGAACGCAACGTGCCGCAGTTCAACAAAATCATCGACCTCCTCAAGCTCGTACATGGCATCACCATTCGGCAGCCAGAGCGCCGCGACGAGTGTTGCGGATTCGGCGGAATGTTCGCCATTGAGGAACCCGACGTGTCGAAGCGTATGGGTGAGGACAAGATTGAGCGCCACATGGCGACCGGTGCCGAATACATCACGGGCCCCGACTCCTCATGCCTTATGCACATGCAAGGCATAGCGAAGAAAGAAAACAAGCCTATAAAATTCATTCACGTGGTACAGATTTTAGCAGCAGGACTATGAGCACACTACATTCAGAAGCGGCACGACGCTTCAACGAGAAAAGAGAGAAGACAACATGGCACGACGCCACATTCTGGTCGGTGAGGCAGAAGCGTGACAAGATGGCTGAGGGTCTGCCCGAATGGGAAGACCTCCGCGAGCACGCAAGCCAGATAAAGCGCCACACGATTACCCACCTCGCCGACTACCTTGAGCAGTTTGCCTCACAGCTTGAGAGCCGCGGCGTCATCGTCCACTGGGCTGCGACAGCCGATGACTTCAACAGTATCGTGCTCGAAATCCTCAAACAACACGGCGTGAAGAAAATGGTGAAGTCGAAGTCGATGCTCACCGAGGAATGTGGCATGAACGCCTACCTTGAACAAAATGGTATCGACGTCGTGGAGACCGACCTCGGCGAGCGCATCCTCCAGTTGCTCAAGCAAAAGCCTAGCCACATCGTCATGCCCGCCATCCACCTCAAGCGCGAGGAAGTGGGACGCATGTTCGAGGAGAAAGGCATCAGCAAGGAAATCGGCAACTACGACCCGACATACCTCACGCGCTGTGCCCGACAGCATCTACGCAACCAATTCATGGAAGCAGGAGCCGGCATGACGGGCTGCAACTTCGGCGTGGCTAAAACCGGTGACGTCGTGGTGTGCACTAACGAGGGTAATGCCGACATGTCCACATCCATGCCAAAGCTCCATCTTGTGGCAATGGGTATAGAGAAAATTGTGCCCGACTACCGCTCTCTCGCAGTCTTTCAGCGCCTTCTCTGCCGCTCTGCCACCGGACAGCCCACCACTGCCTACACGTCACACTTCCGTCAGGCGCGCCCAGGAGGCGAGATGCACGTCATTCTCGTCGACAACGGACGCAGCGACATCATCGCCGACGAAGACCATTGGGAGACACTGAAGTGCATACGCTGCGGCTCGTGCATGAACACATGCCCCGTCTACCGCCGCTCGGGCGGTTATTCCTACACGTATTTCATTCCTGGCCCTATAGGTATCAACCTCGGTATGTTGCGCAATCCGCAACGCTACAGCGACAATGTGTCGGCCTGCACGCTCTGCCTCTCGTGCGACAACGTGTGCCCGTCGAAGGTCAATCCCGGCTCACAGGTCTATCTTTGGCGCCAGAAACTCGACTCTCTCCACCGCGCCAACCGCATTAAGAAGCTCATGTCGGAAGGTATGGAGGTGCTTTTCGACCATCCCGCCCTCTACGCCTCAACCTTGCGTCTCGCACCTTTAGCCAATCTCATCCCCGACAGTCTGACGCACATACGCGCCGTCAACCCATGGGGCGTCGGCCACACGAAACCTGAGTTTGCAAAGGAGTCGTTCCAGACGCTTTGGAAGAAGGGAAAAGTGAAGTAACGTCTAATTCATCAACGCTTAATCATCATTTAATGTCATATAAAGAAGAACTCTTAGACAAGCTCCGCCGCAACACACGCGAGCAATACGACATGCCGTCTACCGAGATAGACGGCATCGCCTACGATGACACAATTGCACAGTTCATAGCCATGAGCGAGACGGTTGGCAGCCGCGTAGTAACGGCGAAGGAGGGCGAAAGCCTCGACGACATCGTGCGCCAAGCCTATCCTGAGGCTAAGAACATAGCCTCCAACCTCAAGGAACTCACCATTGCCACGCTCAATCCCGACACCGTAGCCGAGGCGCAAGACCTCAACGGCATCGACGTCGGCGTCGTCTGCGGACAGATAGGCGTAGCAGAGAACGGCTGCGTATGGATACCTCAGTCGATGAAGGAGAAAGCTGTCTGCTTCATCTGTGAATATCTCGTCATTGTTCTGCCCAAGAGCGGTATCGTCAATAACATGCACGAGGCGTATGAGCGCATCGAAATGCCCAAAACCGGACTCGGAACGTTCATCTCAGGCCCGTCAAAAACGGCAGACATTGAGCAAGCTCTCGTCATGGGAGCGCAAGCCGCACGTTGCGTTACCGTCGTACTCACCGACTGAGCATCAGTCGCTTTCAACTGAATTTCACTTTCTATCTCGCCTATTCATAGGCATGATGACAACATTCATTACTTTTGGGGATTGTAGAGTTGTGCTGTTTTGCATAACTTTGCATTCCCTATTTCATCACGCTTATGAACATAAAGAAAACAATAAAGCAACACAAATGGCTCGGTCTTGCCGTCAGCTTTTTCCTGCTGATGTTTTGCCTGTCGGGCATAATCCTCAACCATCGCCGACTCTTTGCCGACGTCAACGTGAGCCGCTCGCTCCTTCCCTCACGCTACCATTACCACAACTGGAACGGAGGGCTTCTGCGCGCCACCGTTCGAACGAATCTCCCCCAACGCCATAACATTATTATATATGGTTCTTCCGGAATGTTCTCCACCGACAGTATCGGATCCTCGTTCACCGACTTCAACGACGGATTGCCCTCCGGCGCCGACTATCGGCAGATACGCGGCATAGCCGCCTGCGGCAAAGGCGAGAGTCAGGAGCTATTTGCCGCCTCCCCCTTCGCGCTCTATCGGCGACATGCCACAACTCCTTGGCGACAACAGCCGTTGCCCATTAACGACAGCGACGAGCGACTGAGCGACATCACTACTCACGGTGACACACTTGTCGTCATGAGCCGTTCCTTCCTCTACATAGCTACGCCGCCCTTCCACAGTTTCAAAAAAGTACAATTGCCCGCACCGCCCCACTATCGACAGCACACGACGGCCTTCCGCACAGTGTGGATGCTCCACAGCGGTGAACTGTTCGGTTTGCCTGGCAGACTTTTCATGGACGCCGTGGCAATAGTAATAATAATCTTGATTTTAACGGGAATTGCCTTTTTCCTCGCCAAACGGCGCAAGAAAAAGACGGTAGCCGTACGCTCCATGCTGAAGCACTCGCTGCATTGGCACAACCGCATAGGCGTGAGCACAATTGTGCTCACACTCCTACTGTGCGCCACTGGATGGTGTCTGCGCCCACCAATGATGATAGCCCTTGCGCTTTCCGACATCCCGACGCCGCCACTGACAACGCTTCGCAGCGACAATCCCTGGCACGACCGTCTGCGGATGATTCGCCATGACGACCACAATGGCGACTGGCTTATCTCCACTTCCGAGGGATTCTTCTCGCTCGGCAGCTCTATAGCATCTCCCTACGCAACAAAAGCAGAGGGAGCGCCACCCGTAAGCGTTATGGGACTTAACGTATGGCAGACCACAGACGACGGCAAGTGGCTCTGCGGATCGTTCAGCGGAATGCACGTGTGGGATCGCCGTCTCCACCGTTCATTCGACTATTTCACCCACAAGCCTTCACCCTCGACAGCCGGGGCACCATTCGGCAAAAAAGCCATATCCGGCTTTACGTCCGACATTCTCCCCCACAAGACACGAAATGGCGTCAACACACAACGCGAAACCTACGGTAACGCCGTCGACTATTACGACGGCACGTCCTCCATAGACCAGCCCGAACGCATGTCGCGCCTACCTATGTCGCTTTGGAACGTTGCCCTTGAACTTCACAGCGGCCGCCTCTACATCGGCAGCATAGCAACCTACGTCTTCGTATTCGTAGCAGGTATAGCCGCTGTGTGGTGTCTTTGGAGCGGCTATCGCATAAGGCTCCGCCGCAAGCACGGCTAAGTAGACTAATTGGCGGCAGACTTTCCACTATTAGCCTCACGCAAGTGTTCAAGTGCCGTCTCCTCGCCAACGACCCAAAGAATGTCGCCGAGACGGAAGCGATAGATGGTGTTGACCATGGTCAGGTTCTCCTTTCCCTCCTCGCGTCCAACCACCATGCAGTTGAAGCAGTCGCGTATGCCAGTCTCGGGCAGAGTTTTCCCTACGAATGGTGAATGTTTATCAAGCACAATCTGCGACAGTTTCATCTCGCGTTTCTCAATGTCGGGATCATCGGGCACGATGTCGTTGCTGGCAGCAGTGTGGAGGGCAGAGAGTTGCGAGTCGCTGCCGATAACCTGTAAGCGGTCGCCTGGAAAAATGATGTTGTCGCCGCCAGGAATGTTTATGCGCTGATGGCCACGCAGGATGCTACTTACATGTACGCCGAAGCGGTTGCTCAGCCTCAGGTCGGCAAGACAATGGCCTGCCCACGTAGAATTCTCAGGCACGTCGATGTCGGAGATGTGAATGTCGCGGTCGAGCAGATGTCCCTCATAAAGCGGCTTCTTCAGTCCGAGCACCTGCTGCTCTATGTCGCGCGAGCGGAGGTTTTGCACGAACAGGCGCTCCATGAGTATGCTCTGTTTCTTCAGCCGTCGCGAGAGAATCATCACGCAGACGAGGGCAACGGCGATGGTCAACATAAGAGCGTTTGTGAAGCGCGTGAGGTAGTTGCAGATGTAGAAGACGAAGGCAGAGGCAATCATCAGCCTAACGAGTATCGTAACGAGCAACGGGAGGCGATTCATTCGGCTCTCGCCCCACAGCGCACGAAACTCATCCGAATGGTTCTTTTTCATCACCATAGCACGCAGGAAAGGAGCGATAATCAGCACAGTCAGCAAACCACAGATGCCATTTGCCCACCAATGCATGCCTGGCATAACCCTACGTATGAACGGAAGGAAGAACGTCAGCATCAAGGCAATGGCAGCCGTGGAAAGAATGGAGTAGACTATCGTTATGCGCGCCATTTGACCCACAAGGCTCTTCCACTTGCCCTTGGGCACCTGCGACGGATGGGAAAGCGTAATGTTGTTGGCAGCACGTACCCATGACTTCGGCAGACGGCGCTCAAGTACGCTGTAGCATGGCACGGAGAAGCGTATCATATATGGTGTAAGGAAGGTCGTTATGACCGACACTGCCACCACTACCGGATACAGAAATTCGCCCGTAACATGGAGCGAAAGTCCGAGGGAGGCAATGATGAACGAGAACTCACCTATCTGCGCCATGGAAAAACCGCAACGCATGGCAGACTTCAGCGACTGACCGCCCAGCATGAAGCCGAACGTGCCAAACACCGACTGACCTACGAGAATCGTTAGTACAAGAGTGGCGATAGGCACGGCATATTCCACGATAATCTTCGGGTCGACGAGCATACCCACCGACACGAAGAAAATGGCACCGAAGAGATCCTTCACGGGAGCAACAAGCTTCTCAATCTTGCCTGCCTCAATGGTCTCGGCGAGTATGCTGCCCATGACAAAAGCGCCGAACGCTGAACTGAATCCCACCTTCGTGGACACCACAGCCATCAGGCAGCATAGTCCGAGCGACACGATGAGAAGCGTCTCGTCGTTGATGATTCTGCGCGTCAGGCGCAGGAATAGCGGCACGGCAAAGATGCCGACGACAAACCACAACACGAGGAAGAAGCCAATCTTCATGACTGAGCCTATCATCTCACCTCCGTCAGGACTCGACCCGCTTGCCAGTGCCGAAAGCATTACCATCATTACAATGGCGAGCACGTCCTCAAGTATGAGCACACTCATCACAGGACCTGCAAACTTCTGCTGCCTCAGTCCCATGTCGGTGAACGCCTTGTAGATGATAGTGGTGGAGCTCATGGCGAGCATTCCGCCAAGGAAGATGCAGTCCATACGATTCCACCCGAAGGCATGGCCGACGATGATGCCGAGCATCATCATAGCGATAATTATCGTCAGCGTAGTTATGACGGGCGCTATTCCCATCTTTATGATTTTCTTGAACGAAAAATCGAGTCCAAGAGAGAACAGGAGAAACATCACGCCGATGTCCGCCCACGTTTTGATGTCGGAGTTGTCTATGACGGACATTGTATAGGGCATGTGCGGACTGACAATGAAGCCCGCCATGATGTAGCCAAGGACGAGCGGCTGCTTGAGTTTCTTAAAAAGCAGCGTAACCGCGCCCGCTACAATAAGTATGAGGGCGAGGTCGTTGATTAAAGTTGGTACTTCAGACATTTCTTTTCTTGTTACTTGTTTGCAACTACAAAGATAGTGAATTGTTTCAAATCACACACAATAAGTTTTTGCGAAGTTTGCAAAAACATCCGCATCCGTTCTTCCTCTCGCAAGTATTATGTTATATAGATGTACCTTTCACAATAAAGCTCTGGCTTTTAGGAATAATTCTTCCCGAGAGCGAGATACGGTGTGAGTTGAAGTTGGGGCTAACGTCAACTTGCGCTTTGTCAGAACCGTCGTATATTTTGATAAACAGTTGTGATGATATGGCAACACCGTTGACATTTAACGTCAGCATCGTGAACTTGCCTTTTTTGTTGGTTTCAATCTTGTAGTTGCTCACATTGCCGTCAAGCGTAATGCCTCCCATTCCGTTAGGTCCGGACACGGGCACATTGAAAGCCACCTGCAACGTTGCACGCTTCTTGTTCACAGTGACAAAGTTTGTCGTTGACGAAACGTATGCACGGTGTCCGTATTTAAAAATCACCTGGTCGGCCTCAAGCGTAAATGTCGTATCGCGCATAGCCTGCAATGCCTCCTGCCACTGTATGCTGTCTATGCGTGCCTGTAGAGCTCTGCGCTCTGCCTTTGAAAGTTCTTTCTCTACGTCAACCTTCTCGTTTTTGCCTTGCAGATCGTAAATGTCCTGTGCGTTTGCACTTGCCATTGTCGCCATAGTTATCAGCAACATGGCGAACATTCTCATAAAAATTCTTTTCATAATATTAAATATTTATGTGTCTTCATTGTAATAATGGCAAAATGCGTGCTTGATTGCACGTGAGAATGTTAAAAATATACATATATTACAAAAGAGGCTCTTCCGTTAAAATTAACGGTATTATACGAAACTCAATTGGCGGTTATTACGCGAATCTAAATGACTGAGTCGTATAATAAACGTAAATTGTACCCGTATAATACCGTTATTCAACTTTCTGATTTACTCGAATGTAAAGAATTTAGAGAATTTATCGCCGCTGAGGCGGCTTAGAAGTTATAGCCAATAGTAAAAAAAATGGAATTAAATAAATGTTCGTAATATATTACATACGGCTTTAACTTCTATAACTTCTTTATTTACTTTAAATTCCACAAATCCGAAACTTAAGTACCGTTAATATTAAGAACCGTATATTAGTCGTTGAAGTGGGCAGTAATCTCGCAGATCTTTATCACGACCTGCATGGCCTTCTCCATCACCTGAATGCTTACGAACTCGTGAGAACCGTGGAAGTTGCAACCGCCAGCGAAGATGTTGGGGCAAGGCAGACCCTTGAAGGAGAGTTGCGCACCGTCGGTGCCGCCACGGATTGGCTGCACCTTTGGAGCGACGCCGCTTTCCTGCATCGCCTTGAGCACGATGTCGATTACGTGCATATTGGGGTCGATTTTCTCCTTCATATTGTAGTACTGGTCGCGCAGCTCAACGGTGACAGTGCCCTCGCCCCACTTCTCATTCATCTTCTTCACGCAGTTCTCGATGAAGTCCTTACGATCCTCAAACTTCTCTCGGTCGTGGTCGCGGATGATATAGGAGAGTGTCGCCTTCTCGCAGCACGAGGTGATGCCGAGGAGATGATAGAACCCCTCGTAGCCCTCTGTCTCCTCCGGGGTCTCCGATGCAGGAATCATGTCGGCAAACTCCACGGCAAGGCGCGAGGCATTAACCATTTTGCCCTTGGCATAGCCCGTGTGTACGCTGACGCCCTTGATATGGATTTTCGCTCCGGCAGCGTTGAAGTTCTCATACTCCAGTTCGCCGAGGTCGCCGCCGTCCATGGTGTATGCCCACTGGCAGCCAAACTTCTCCACATTGAAATGGTGGGCGCCCATGCCTATCTCCTCATCGGGATTGAACGCCACACGTATGTCGCCGTGCTTTATCTCATCGTGGTCGCGCAGCCAGCACATTGCCTGCACAATCTCGGCGATGCCTGCCTTGTCGTCGGCGCCGAGCAACGTCGTTCCGTCGGTGACGATGATGTCCTCGCCGATGTGAGCCTTCAACTCGGGAAACTTCGCCGGGCTCGAAACGATACCCTCGGAGAGCACGATGTCGCCTCCGTCGTAGTTCTTCACGATGCGCGGCTTGATGTTGGCTCCGCTGCAGTCGGGCGATGTATCGTAGTGGGAGATGAATCCTATGGTAGGGATGTCCTTCTTGGTGTTGGCCTTGAGCGTAGCGTAGATGTAGCCCTGCTCGTCCATCTCAACATCATCGAGTCCCTCGCGCTCAAGTTCCTCTTTGAGGTACTTGGCGAAAACGAGTTGCTTGGAAGTGCTCGGCACTGTAGTAGACTCCTCGCTCGACTGCGTGTCGAACTTGGTATAGTTCAGAAATCTTTCTGTAATGTCCATCTTAGATGTATTGTATTTTTATATGGTTACTAATAATACTGCAAACTTACACATTTTTTTTCATTCCTGTCACATTTTGTCACTAAATTATGTTATCAAGCGACAATTACTGGAGACAGCAGCTTCTGCTTCTGACATTTATTTCCATTTGGCAAACTTTTTACACTCAATGTATTTGCCAACTCAGATAAATTGCTTAACTTTGTATCTATAATAGTTTCTATTAAATAGTTTTTCTAATTAGTTTTAAACCATTAAAATATTTTTTTGAGAATTTTTGATTTTCCTCCCTTTGTTTAAAGGAGGGGAACATCATTTTTTATATAAGCACTACACAAGTATGAAAATTTACACTTTATTTCTCGCAGGTCTAACCTTCAGCCCGCTCACAGCTGTTGCCAAAGACATCACTCCGGCACAGGCAAGAGACATAGCGGCTAAATACATAAGTGTGGGAGAAGCAAAGAAAATGCGCCAGTTCAAGGCACCGTTGGCTGCCACTCCCGATTCCATGAATGACAGGCCCAACTTTTACGCCATCAACGACAATAAGGGCAAGGGATTCGTACTAATTGCCGGCGACGACTGCATCAGTCCGGTTCTCGGCTACAGCCATGAAGGCAGCATCGACATCAACAATCTCCCGCCACAACTCAAGGATTGGCTCTGTGCTGTGTCCGACGACATCACAGCCATGCGAAAGGTTGGCGGCGGCGTGGCAAAAACAGCTGCTGGCAGTAGTGAAGACAACGAGCCAACCATTGTCGTGAATCCCCTTATCAAGACAAAATGGAATCAACAAGCACCATACAATGACCTCACCCCCACCATAAACAACCAGCATACCTTGACGGGCTGTGTTGCGACGTCGTTGGCACAGGTGTTCAACTACTACAAGTGGCCGCAGAAAGGCACAGGCAGTGTCAATTATGCCACGCCTAACTACGACACCAAGACCATGAACATCGACTTCACACAGTCGGTATATGATTGGGACAACATGCTCGACAACTACAACACAAAGACTGACGGCACACCTGAATGGAACGATGCACAAGGAAAGGCCGTGGCAACACTGATGCGCGACCTTGGCGCCGCCATACATATGGAATACGGTTTGAAGTCGAGCGGCAGCTGGACATACGACATAGCCAATACCATAAACAAATATTTCGGATATAAGGCTGTGATGTATTACAACTACGAATACAATGCCAAAGAATGGATTGCATTAATAAAGAAATTCATTGACGCTGGCGACCCACTGTCATATGCAGGACAAGACCACAACTTGGGTGGCCACCAGTATGTCATCGACGGCTATGACAGTAACGACTATCTGCACATAAATTGGGGATGGAGCGGATCTGGCGACGGCTATTACACATTCTCCAAGTTAGGATACAGCACCGCAAGTTTCAACATAAGAATGGATTTTGTCCACCTCACTCCATGCCGAAATGGCGAGCCAACCAACGCTGAAGAACAAACAGGAACTCTTGTCCTGCCAACATTGCTAAACGCAGAAAATGAGGAGGTGGAAAAACTGGAGGGTACGGGCACAAGTCTGCCAGGTTCTCTCAAAGCAGGCTTCCAGCACGCATCGTACAAGAAATTTGACGGCAAGGCAAGATTGGTTCTCACCTCTGAGGACGACACCACTATAGCCATACTCCGCGAAGACGATCTCAAGACTACGTCGCCAAACGAGAAAAGCACGATAGTGTATCCTCTTGCAGAAGTAATACCTGCCAACTTGCCCAACGGGTCCTACAGACTGAAGCTGGAAGTGAAGGACACGAAATCTGACGGCACACCGTTTGACACATGGAAGGCATGTCCTTTCTTGGCATACCGTATCGACATGACCATTGCAGATGGCAAAACGTCCATAAACCTTTATAGACTGAATTTTGAGCCTGTGGTCATAAAGAGCCTTACATTTGACAAGTCGTCTGTGACATTCGGTGAAAATCTCACATGGACGGCAAAAATCGACACAAAGAACGGAGGCGACCACTTATGGGACAACCTTATACTCTTCCTCGCAAAAAATGGCGATAAGCAAGGATCTCACATTGAGCTTGACCATACCTTGTTCTCGGCATTCGGCGGCTTGGACAACACGGTGAGCAATATTATTGATTGTGTGACAGCCAACAATCTTGAAGAAGGCACATATACGGTGCTTCCCTACGTTGGCAGCTCCAAAGAACTGATGCCTGTCGATGTAGAAGGCGGTCCCGTGACACTCACGGTGAATGCCGATCCAGACCCAACACGCCCCTACATTGTCAACGCTGCGCTCAGTGCCAATACATCAGACGGCGAGACCATCAAATACGACATTGCAGACGGCAAGGTGATAGACATTGACATGTCAAAAAGCATTGATGAACTGGTATTCGACTATGACTTCGACTGGTATATGTCTGCTATAACTCCGGAGAATTTCAACTACACAATAAGTCTCACACAAACACTTGACGACAAAACTTCCTTAGCAAAGAGCGAAACGACAAAGGGCTATAACAAATTCTCAAAGAATTTCTCTTTAATGACCTTTGGTGAACCATTTGAAGAGAGCGACTATGGGAAAGTGGTGACATGGAAAATATATTTCAATGCTCCATACTGTCCTAAGTTGGCGGAAGTCTACAAGTTGGACGGCAGTCCACTTTACATCTACACACGTTGTACGGACAGCACTGTCGGCATAAATGAAATCGTCAACAATGCAACCGTAACCGAACGTTACGACCTTCAGGGATGTCGCATCTCCGCCCCCGTCAAGGGACTTAACATTGTGCGCATGAGCGACGGAAAGGTGAAAAAGGTTGTTGTGAGGTAAAAGACTATATGGTCCAGACGTAGCTTTCCGCTACTGACTGAATAATAATTGGGAGAGGAGGCGCCCTCGCCTCCGACAAATAACTGGGAGAGGAGACGCCCTCGCCTCCAACAAATAACTGGGAGAGGAGCCGCCCTCGCCTTCCAGTTATATTTTTATATTATTTCATTATGCCAACAGAATTGTCTCTTTTTCCTGATCTCGACACCCCAACACATAATTATGACCTCACTCCTCTTTTCGAGCGTCTCACCAAATCAACCTTCCGCAGCAGCTTTTATCTCAACGCCAAAGACCGCGCCATCATTGCCGCGAAGGGCATCGACACCATCCGTCAGCACGCACGAGAGATAATAGCACGCCGACTAGCCCCGGCCATAATCCCCAACGACGGGCGCCAGACTCCCATGCGCCATGGTACATCGCCCGTGTTCATCGCCCAGCACGCTACGGGCTGCTGCTGCCGCGGATGCCTTGAGAAGTGGCACGGCATACCCAAGGGCAGAGCATTGACTGCCGATGAGCAGGACTATGCCGTAGCGGTGGTGATGGAATGGATAAAAAGAAAAATCTAAGTGTGATAATGATAGTCATGCAAAAGGATAACTAAAGTCAACCAAAGGGTTAACATTTCTCGGCATACCACGACCGCGACTCATGCCTGCCACGGCTGTGAATCGTGTCTTCCACGACCGTGGCTGATGCTTGTCACGACCGTGACAAGCCAACAAAAGATGTCGTTTAGCATTGGCTAACGGCTTTTTTGACTGCAACAAAATATTTTTTGTTGTTTTTTTTATTTTAGGGGTTAGGTATTTCCCCTCTGAATTGTTCTTTATATAAACAACCGACAAAACGAATGATTACATCAGAAGAAATTGAACGGCTCTACCGCTTGCACTATCGGCGGATGTACATCGTGGCGCGCACGCTGCTCAGCGACGACGCGGAGAGTGCAGATGTCGTCAACGACGTGTTTGCCGACATTCTCGCCGGAAAAGCCATCATGCCGCAGGATTGTAGCGACGGATGGTGGGTGGTGACGGTGCGCAACCGCTGTCTGACACTGCTGAAGCAACGCACAGTGCGCCAGCGCGTCGAATCGCAACTGTCGCTCGACACCGATACTGACACATCGCAGACCGAACATCAGATAGTGAGCCGTATTGACCGCGAGCAAGATCATCTCGACCAGGTGAACGACTTCATCGAATCCAGTCTCACCCCACAGACGCGCCGCATACTGCTCATGCACTACCGCGAGCGCAAGAAGTATCGCGAGATTGCCGCCGAACTCGACATTTCCGAGACGGCGGTCTACAAGCATCTCGCCAAGGCGATAAAGCAATTAAAGAACAAATTCAGACAATAAGCGGCTTTGCCGCGACATCACGAAAAAAAATACCTACAATATGAACAACGAAGAACTCATTATCGACCTCATCGCTCACCCCGAGCGCTACTCCGACCAACAGATGCAGGAGATACTAAGCGACGACGAGGCTCTCGCCGCCTACACCGCTCTGCTCGAAGCCCGCATGGCTATCGACAAAGGCAGTGCCGAGAAAGTGGACATCGACGCCGCATGGCACAACTTCGTCACACAGAACGCCGCCCTGCTTGAGCAGCACCGTGCCACAGATAACGGCAGACTCTCGTCCGATGCCACACCACGCCCCCAATCCTTTCAACTTTTCCTCACGAAATGGCGCAAGATAGCCGCCATGTTCGTTGCAGCTGTGGCAGTGTCTGGACTGACATTCGCCGCAATCCACACATTTACAGTCGACCGAATGACACAGAAATCAAAGGTTGAGACTGTGCAGAAAGCCGATACCGATGCCAATGCCGCCGATACCGCACGCACCGTGGCAGGAAAGGAGGAGGCGCACGCAGAGAAGAAGCCTGTATTCAAAAAGACCTTCGAGAATGTGGCTCTCGGAAATATGCTCGAGGAAATGGCAAGCTACTACGGCATGACCGTGGAGTTCCACAACGATGCCGCCCGCTCGCTGCGCTACTACTACGAGTGGGACAGCGCCAACGACGCAAGCTCGGTTATCGACGAGCTGAACCACTCCGAACAAGTAGCCATCGCCATCGAAGGCAACAAGATTGTCGTTGAATAACTGGGAGAGGGGGCGCCCTCGCCCCCGACACACCCTATATAAGAATACCCTTCCTCATATCCCTGTCATTCATCGGGGGCGAGGGCGCCTCCTCTCCCAGTTATTTATCGGGGGCGAGGGCGCCTCCTCTCCCAGTTATATTTAAAGAATAGAAACTATGAATATATATAAAAGAATACGGATGTGCATCCTCCTCACACTGCTGCTCATCCTCTCCATACAAGCCCCGGCACAGCGCGTGACGCGCAACTACCGCAACCGCTCATTCTCCGACGTGCTCATCGACCTCGGCAAGTCGACATCGCGCTACAAGCTGAGCTTCATCTACAACGAGCTTGAGGACTTTACGGTCAGCAAGCAGATAACTGCCGCCTCCGTGCCCGATGCCATAAAGACCGCCATCGGTTTTTATCCCATCCGCATAACGGTAAACGACAGCCTCATCTTCGTGGAGTGTACGCAGAAGGAGGCGACGCGCATGATTGGCCGCGTGGTCGACACCAGCCGCCAGCCTGTGGCTTACGCCAACGTGACGCTGCTCGCGCCGAATGACTCAGCGTTCATCAACGGCGGCGTGACCAACGAGAACGGCAACTTCGTCATTCCGTGCAAGCAGGGTGAGGTGATAATGAAGATCACGAGCGTGGGCTACAAGACGCTCACCAAGCGTGTGCGCGTGGGCAACATTGGCACAGTGAAGCTCACGCCTGAGAAGTATTTCCTCAAGGGCGTCACCATCAAGTCGCGACTACCAAAGACCATGCTCAAGGGCGAGGGCATGACAACAATCGTTGCCGGCAGTGTGCTTGAGAAGACGATGGACATGAACCAGCTGCTCGACCGCATACCTACCGTTTCGGCAAAAGACGGGGCTATTGAGGTGTTCGGACGCGGCACACCTCTTATATATATCAACAACCGCGAGCGCAGCACGACTGACCTGCAGCAGCTGTCGCCGTCGGACGTGAAGAGTGTTGAGGTGATAAGAAATCCGGGAGCACGCTATCCGGCATCTGCCACGAGCGTGCTGCGCATAACAACCAAGAAACCCGTGGGCGAGGGATTCAGCTTCGACTCGCGCACACAGATAAAATCCAACGACAAGGGACACTGGACGGAGATAGAGCGACTCAACCTCACCTACCGCACAAGTCGCCTTGAACTCAATGCTTTCCTCTATGGCGACCACTCCCACTACGACCAGGCCGACAAGACTATGCTTCAAACCACATACACACAGGATGCCGTGTGGCGGCAGAGCAGCCGACTGACCAACGAGTTTCGCAACACCAACCCGATGGCAATGCTCTCGGCAAGCTACCAGATCGACAACAACAACTCCATCGGCGCACGCCTCTCCTACGACCGCTACGCCAAGCAAGACTGCAACTACTCCATGGAGGCTGAGACCATGCGCGACAATGAGTTTGTGGACAAATCATTGGCTACGAGCTTCTCGCCGTCGCAGTCGACTGCCGTGGCATCGAACGCCTACTACGAGGGAAAGATAGGAAAGGTGAACATCGACTTCAATACCGACTGGTACTGGTTTCGCGGCACCGACAAGGACTTCACCGACGAGAGCTTCACCGAGATTGGCTCGTCTGAGGAGTTGCGCAATGTCAGCACCGACAAGCTCACCTACAACTCGCTCGTGGCATCGAAACTCGTGCTCACCACTCCGCTTGCCGGAGGCGAACTGTCGTTCGGAGGCGAGTATTCCACCTCGTCGCGCCGCAGCACCTACAACGTGCTGCCCAAGGACATCATCGACGACGAGAAGGCACGCATACGCGAGAACATGGCGTCGGGCTATCTCGACTACAGCCGCTCGATTGGCAAACTCTATGTGCGGGCTGGTCTGCGCTATGAGTATGTCGACTTCAACTACTTCGACCATGGTGTGCGCGTCGGCGAGCAGTGCCACACGTTCAGCAACCTCATCCCGTCGCTGGCAATGTCGGCATCGGTTGGCAACGTGCAGATGCAGCTCGGCTACGCCAACGACATCTCGCGCCCGTCATACCACAACCTGCGAAGCGGCATACAGTATGACAACCGCTACACCTACGAGTCGGGCAACCCCTTCCTCCTGCCGTGTCTGAGCCACAACATCAACTATACGCTGTCGTGGAAATGGCTCACTTTCGTGGCTTCGTTCTCGCACACCAAGGACGAGATAAACCAGCTCATGCAGACCTACAAGGACGACCCGCGCATGTCGCTCATGCGACTGGAGAACATGCCGTCGTACAACTCGATGATGGCTGCCGTGGCTGTGTCGCCGACAATAGGCATTTGGTCGCCCACATTCGAGGTCGACTTCAACAAGCAGTGGTACAATATGCCTATCGTGGGCGGCGGACTGTTGCGCCGTCCGATAGTGAAGTTCATGTTCGACAACACGCTCGACACCAAGCTTGCCACCTTCTCGCTCTATATGCGTGCCTCGACCACAGGCGACAGCGGCAGCCAGCGACTGCGTCGCGGCAGTTTCACGACAGATACCTCCGTGCAGCGCCAGTTCCTCAAGCGGCAGTTGACGGTGCAGTTCTACGTGAGCGACCTCTTCCACACCGGCACGCAGCACTTCACTTACTACTCCGGAGCCATGCGCACCACCGCCTTCGACTTCGAGGCGCAGACCAACTTCAACCTCCACATCCGCTACGCGTTCAACGTAGGACGCAACAAGTATCGCGGCACTGGAGCTGGACAGTCGCAGCGCAGCCGTATGTAACGAGAAAAAGGTGTCACACAATGACACCCTCTTTCTCATTCAAACAACATCGTTATCAATGGTATTGTCAGTATCGACCCGACGGTCGTGATGAACGTTATCTCGGTCATCAGCGACGGGTTGCGCCCGTACTTCATGCAGAACATTGTGCCGAACGACGCCACTGGCATGGCTATCACGACAGTGTTGATGTTGTTGATGACATCGCTCACACCGCACACCTTGAACAGGAAATACACCGACAGCGGCACCACAGCAAGTCGCAGAAACGACGACACATACACCACCGGTGAGCCGATAATTTCCTTCAGCGGCAGGCGTGCCATCGACGAACCGATAATCATCAGTGCCGCCGGAACGGTTATGGCGCCCACCATCGTCACAGGTCGGGCTATAAGATCGGGCGTGTGCACATTGAGTGCCACGATGAGCGCGGCAACAAAGGCGGCTATCATTGCCGGGGAGAACAGCACCTTGGGGTTAAGACTCTTGATACTGTATTCGCCCTTGACAAGCATCACGCCGGCGGTGAATATGAAAAAGGTGTTGGGCATATTCAATAGTGCCGCATAGAATATGGCTTTCGGACCGAAGATTGACGACACGATGGGATAGCCTATGAACCCGACATTGGCGAACATCAGCGCGAAGCCTATCATTCCCTGGCTGTCGCGGTTCTTGGTGATGAGCCGCGGCACCAAGAAGCCGAACACGAGCAGGATGAAATAGGTGAGAAAACCGATGCCCAGCAGTGGCAGGATGAGTGTGCGTTCGGGCAACTCCGGACCCATAACCGACGAGAGAATGAGCGACGGGCAGGTTATGTCGATGACAATAGAAGAGAGTTTTTGGTCGAACTTGTCGCCCATATACCCAAGCTTGCACAGCACATAACCAAGCACGACAATGATGAACAGCGTCACCATAACTTCAAGATTTTCCATTTTCCTTTATTTTTTATTTTTTCGAGTGCGGCAGGTGCTTTCTTGCGCCGTAGCACGTGCAAAGTTACGCATATTAATGTATACGGACAAGCATGAAAGTTTAAAATAAGGCTGAAAGAATTAACCTTCTTTCAGTTTCTTTCAGCATACAGATAAATTATTTTTATTAATTTTGCCCTCCGTAATATGAGAATTTCACATATAAACAAGGAATAAAAAACGAAACAAAAGCTATGAAACAGATTCCTGTATTGCTGCTGACGGGTTACTTAGGCAGCGGAAAGACAACATTGTTGAATCGAATCCTTTCCAACGAGAAAGGCATTAAGTTCGCCGTTATCGTCAACGACATAGGCGAGGTTAATATAGACGCCAACCTCATAGAGCAAGGAGGCGTTGTCAATCAAAAGGATGACAGCCTCGTGGCTCTCCAGAACGGTTGTATATGCTGCACACTGAAGATGGATCTCGTAGAACAACTGCGCGACATCGTCAACATGAAGCGCTTCGACTACATTGTAATTGAGGCAAGCGGCATCTGCGAACCTGCTCCTATTGCGCAGACCATTTGCTCTTTCGCCACACTCGGCCCTCAGTATGTAGTCAACGGCATCCCACGTCTTGACAGCATCGTCACCGTAGTCGACGCCCTGCGCATGAAGGACGAGTTCGCAAACGGAGAGGCTCTCACGAAGCAAAACCTTGAGGAGGACGACCTTGAGAACCTCGTCATCCAGCAAATTGAGTTCTGCAACACCATCCTGCTCAACAAGGCAGCGGAGGTGAGCAAGGACGACTACAACAAGCTTGTGGAGATTATACACGCCATACAGCCTAAGGCCGACATTATTCCCTGCAACTACGGAGACGTTGACCTTGATAAAATCATCAACACTGGACGCTTCAACTTCAACGAGGTTGCCACGTCGGCTGCCTGGATTGACGAGATTGAACACCACCACGGAGACGAAGAAGAGGACGACGACCATGAGCACGAGCATGAACATGAACATGAACATGAACATCATCACCATCATCACGACCATGATCACGACCATGAAGGCGGCGAGGTTGAGGAGTACGGCATCGGAACGTTCGTCTACTATCGCCGCAAGCCGTTCGACATGAACTTCTTCGACAACTTCGTGGCACGTCTCTGGCCTAAGAACGTGATACGCTGCAAGGGTTTGTGCTGGTTTAAGGAAGAGCCCGACATGTGCTATCTCTTCGAGCAGGCCGGCAAGCAGATGGGCTTGAAGAACGCCGGACAATGGTATGCCACAATGCCCAAGGATGAATTGCAGCAGATGCTCGACCGCGAGGAAGGACTCCGCAGAGACTGGGACGAGAAGTATGGCGACCGTATGCAGAAGCTCGTCTTCATCGGACAGAAACTCGACCGCAAGCTCATCACCGAGCAACTCGACATGTGCCTGACGGATTAATCTTTCTTCGTGCGCACGACGTCGAAGAGATACGTCAGTTTAACAACGATATTTGAATGGTTTGACTTGGCGAAATAGTCGCGTTTGGAGTCGCCGTAGATGTTGCCGAGTCCGTAGTAGTAGCGTCCTTCGAGAAGGAAATGGCCCACTTTCGGAATGCAGTATTCTATGCCGAGTCCGGCGGCTATGCCGTAGTCAAACTTGTTCTCCACCTTCATGGTGTCTTGCGCCCACGTCTTGTTGGAGCGGTCGTCGAGGTTGGCATGGCGAACGTCAAAGTTTGTCGTCGTCGACTCACCGAGAAGAAAGCCAAACTGTGGACCTGCCTTGAAGAAGAACTGCACACCACGGTTCTCCTTTCCCCATGCAAGATGGGCAAAGATAGGCACCTGTATGTAATCGAGGTGGCGCTGATAAGCCTCGGCAAGTCCCGTTGCGCTGTTCACGACTGGCTGGTCGGTCGACGTGAGTATGCGCTCCTTCCATCCTATTCGGGCGTAGTTTACCTCAGCAGCTATGGAGCAGTAGGTCTTGAAATACTTCTCGCAGGTGTAGCGCAGCGACAATCCGCCCGTGATTCCTCCATGCTGGTTCTGCGTAACCTTCGGTGTAAAGCCAACGGAACTCATCACATAGCCGCCGTTCACGCCTATTGCAAGGTCGTTGCGATGGCTGCCTATCTGCGCCGACACAGACAATGGTGTCGTGCAGGCAATGAACACGCACAGAAAGAGCCGGTACGTGTTGTTTATGTACTTTCTTAATTGCATTGTCAAAAACTAAACTTAATACGAGATAGGTACTATCTTTTCATCTTTTAATACGATATAGACTCTATCACTTTGTCCGTACGATAGTGAACAAGCATGAAACTTGTGTTCTGCAAACCACCTCCATTTATGCGCTTGAACTTCAATGGCGACTGCAGCGGCGTGTAGCTGTTCTGCTGCGCGGAACCAGTGAAGCCGTCGCGATACTTGCTTATACCCCGGATGAAGAACTGCGCCTGGTCGTAGCCCGTGATTGCCAAACGAGGCAGATGTTGCCTCATGTCAGAATGAAACCAGCGCTTATAGCTACGCTCAAGGCCCTGCGTCTTGGAGGAAAACTGATTGTAGAAAAACGCCGTGGGGATGTAGGCATCGTATTTATGGAAATAGTCGCGGTAGACGTGCGTGTACATAAGCCACTCGGTATAGCCAAACAGCGAGATTTTCAAACCCGGATTTGAGGTGCGCAGAATGTCGAGTTTGGCAAGCGTGGAGTTGAGTTGCGGCGACCTGGCTGTGTTGAGCACGATGACATTTCGCTGTGTGGCACTGAACGACTTGGCGAACATTTGGTCGGACGACTTCAAATTAGTGATGTTGTAGGCTATGCCCTGCGCTTCAAGCTGGCGACGCAACGCGGAGGTAAAGGCGCCCTTGCGGCTCGTCGTGTCGTTGCAATCGACGAAAATCGGATGGCAACCCTTGAAGCGATTGAGAAATGCCTTGACGGCAGCGTCGTTGAGCTGCGCATTCGACTGGTAGACCTGGAAGATGTAATCGTTGGTCTCCACGTCACCCCCGTTGATTGAGAACGGAATGACAAGCCGTATGTCGTGCTTGCGGCAGAAGTCGCCAAGCGGCTTCACCTGCTTAGAATAGAGCGGACCGAATATCAGGTCGCACTTGCGTGCGTTGTCGTCTGTTGTAAACTGCTTGATGTCGGCGTCAATGGGCACGTTCCAAGCATATACGTTGGTGCTGATACCCTGGCTGCGGAGGCTGTCGCACGCCATGAGGACACCACGATAGTACTCCACCATGCGTTGTCCGTCGCCGTCCACATTGTGCAACGGCAACATCACGCCTACGTTCACCGTGCCCGATGCTGCCGGACGGCGAGTCTGTGAAGCAGAAGCCGTGGAAACCTGCGTAGCGGAAGAGACGGGAGAGGCTGCTTTCTTAGGATAAGGAATGAGAAGCTGATCGCCCTTTTTGAGCACATAGTCGGATTTCTGCATATCAGGATTAGCTGCTATCAGCTCATCAATGCTGATACCATACCGCTGTGCTATTCCATATATAGTGTCCTTTTTCTTCACCTTGTAGAGGTCCTGCCACTTCACGGACTGCGCCGATGCCACTAAGGCAACAGCCATTACAAAAAAGCATAAAACAATTCTGATACAACGTGTCATACCTGTATAGTTTTTTTATTATCCATTTGCAAAAGTACACAAAATATATCGTTCAGTGAAATTTTCCGTAACTTTTAATAAGTTGTGGCTCATCTTGACAAATCAACTGGACAAGCTTAATGTTTTATGCGAGAATTTGCGTAACTTTGCAGCAACAACCATCATCATACACTTACAAGAAAATGAAATACGCAAGACTCATAATTCTGTTTTTTCTCTGCGGAACAATTAAGGCATTAGCCGACGACGTGCCAACCATTGACCCGCAAGCCACGTTTGTCACGGCAGAAGGCGAAGAGGAAACGGGCACAAGCTACTCCGGGTCGGCACCTCTTACTGCCCACTTTCATGCCAACGCTGCCAACGTTGGCGCCTACATAGCCCATTACGAATGGCGCTTTACGAAGGAAGGCGCTAACCAGCCATATCTCATCCGCTACGAAGAAGACACCGACTTTACCTTCACCGAGGCGGGCGCCCACCGCGTCGTGCTCTATGCCACATTCGTCAACGGCACCGACACCATCGCCTACACGAGCGACTACTGGAACGAAAATTCACCCTTGACAATCTCCATATCAGAGAGCAAGCTCGACTTTCCCAACGCTTTCTCACCCAACGACGACGGCATAAACGATGTCTACAAGGCGAAAAGCGGCTATCAGAGTATCGTGGAGTTCCACGCCACCATCTTCAACCGATGGGGACAGAAAATCTTCGAATGGGACAATCCTGCCGAGGGATGGGACGGCAAGTTCCACGGCAAGCCTGTCAAGCAGGGCGTCTACTACGTACTGGTGAAGGCCAAGGGTGCCGACGGAAGAAAATACAACATCAAAAAAGACGTGAACCTGCTGCGTGGCTACACAGAGAACACGGGCAGCAACACTACTGAATAAACCGAAAACAATTCAAAAAAATGGAAGGCAAGATAAATGTCTGGGGCGCTCGCGTCCACAACTTGAAAAACATTGACGTAGAGATACCGCGCGGATCGCTGACGGTCATCACCGGACTAAGTGGCTCTGGCAAGTCCTCTCTCGCCTTTGACACTATATACGCAGAGGGCCAACGCCGCTACATTGAGACGTTCTCTGCCTACGCGCGCAACTTCCTCGGGGGGATGGAGCGACCTGATGTTGACAAGATAACCGGACTAAGCCCCGTTATCTCCATCGAACAGAAAACGACAAACAAGAATCCACGCTCCACAGTTGGCACAACGACGGAAATCTACGACTACCTGCGCCTTCTCTTCGCCCGCGCTGCCACAGCATACAGCTACGTCACTGGGGAGAAAATGGTGAAGTACACGGAGGAGAAAATCATAGACATGATAAACTCCGACTACGCAGGAAAGCGCATCTACATACTCGCTGTTCTCGTACGCCAACGTAAGGGTCACTACCGTGAACTTTTTGAAACTCTGAGGCGCAAGGGCTATCTCTACGTGCGCATCGACGGAGAGATTAAGGAGATTACGAGTGGCATGAAGACCGATCGCTACAAAAACCACAACATTGAGGTGGTAATCGACAAAATGCAGATGCGCGAAGGCTTCGACGACCGCCTCCGCAAAACCGTAAGCACAGCCATGAAGGAGGGCGACGGACTCATCATGGTTCTCGATAAGGACTCCGGAGAGGCGAAGAGTTTTTCCAAACGCCTTATGTGCCCTACGTCGGGCATTTCCTATCGCGATCCTGCTCCCAATATGTTCTCGTTCAACTCGCCTGAAGGTGCCTGCCCGAAGTGTAAGGGACTGGGCTATGTGAACGAGATTGACCTCAAGAAGGTCATCCCTGACGACTCACTCTCCATACACGACGGTGCCATTGTCCCATTGGGCAAGTACAAGAACCAGATGATTTTCTGGCAGATAGCCTCTATTCTTGAAAAAGCCGACTGCACATTGAAGACTCCTATACGCGAGATTCCTGAGGAAACCTTGGGAGAGGTGCTCTACGGCTCGCTTGAAACTGTGCGCATCAGCAAAGACCTTGTACATACGTCAAGTGACTATTTCACTAACTTCGACGGAGTGATAAAGTATCTCCGGACAGTGATGGACAACGACGACTCGCAGGCAGGACAGAAATGGGCCGACCAGTTTCTCGCCGTGGCGGAGTGTCCTGAGTGTCACGGAAGACGCCTCAACCGCGAGGCTCTCTCCTATCGTCTTTGGGACAAGAACATCTCTGAGCTTGCCGACATGGATCTACGGCAACTGCAGGAATGGCTTGAAAACGTCAGCGAACACCTCGACAAACGACAGAAAGCCATCGCTTCCGAAATTCTCAAGGAGATACGCACACGTGTCAACTTCCTGCTTGATGTGGGACTCGACTATCTCTCACTCAACCGCCAGTCGGCTTCGCTCTCTGGCGGAGAGAGTCAGCGCATACGTCTTGCGACACAAATAGGCTCACAACTCGTCAATGTGCTCTACATCCTCGACGAGCCGAGCATCGGACTTCATCAACGCGACAACGACCGGCTCATCCGCTCGCTGAAGGAACTGCGCGACATCGGCAACACCGTCGTCGTCGTAGAGCACGACCGCGACATGATGCTCAACGCCGACTACATCGTAGACATCGGACCAAAAGCGGGCATGCACGGAGGCGAGGTCGTATTTCAGGGCACACCAAAGCAGATGCTTAAAGAGCACACAATAACGGCTGACTACCTCAACGGCGTCAGACGCATCGAAGTGCCTGCCAACAGGCGTGAGGGCAACGGTAAGTCCATTGTACTCCACGGGGCAAGAGGCAATAATCTAAAGGGCGTGGACGTTACATTCCCGTTGGGAAAACTCATTGTCGTCACGGGCGTTAGCGGTTCGGGAAAATCCACTCTCATCAATGAAACCCTCCAGCCTATCCTCTCACAACACTTCTACCGCTCGCTGAAAAAGCCCATGCCTTACGACAGCATTGACGGGATAGACAACATCGACAAAGTGGTAAACGTCGACCAGTCGCCACTCGGACGCACACCACGCTCCAATCCTGCCACCTACACTGGAGTATTCAGCGACATAAGGTCGCTCTTCGTAGGACTCCCCGAGGCTAAAATTCGCGGCTACAAGCCCGGACGCTTCTCATTCAACGTGAAAGGAGGACGCTGCGAGACGTGCAAAGGCAATGGCTACAAGACTATAGAGATGAACTTCCTGCCCGACGTGATGGTGCCTTGCGAGGTGTGTCATGGCAAACGCTACAACAGAGAAACGCTTGAAGTGCGCTACAAGGGCAAGAGCATTGCCGACGTTCTCGACATGACCTTCAATCAGGCTGTCGACTTCTTTGAGAACGTACCAAACATTCTACAGAAGATAAGGACGATGAAGGACGTCGGACTGGGCTACATAAAACTCGGACAACCCTCAACTACACTGTCGGGTGGCGAGAGCCAGCGCGTAAAACTCGCAACCGAACTCAGCAAACGCGACACGGGCAAAACGCTCTACATCCTCGACGAACCCACAACCGGACTTCACTTTGAGGACATCAAAATCCTCATGGAAGTGCTGCAGAAACTCGTCGACCGCGGCAACACGGTCATCGTCATCGAGCACAATCTCGACGTCATAAAACTTGCCGACCACATCATAGATATGGGACCGGAAGGCGGACGCGGCGGAGGAGAAGTGCTCGCTACCGGCACGCCGGAGGAAGTAGCGGAGTGTAAAGAGAGCTACACAGCCAAATATCTCAAGGAGGAGCTTGAAAGTAAATAGGGAAGAATAGTTAAAACAACGCTAATGGAATAAAATATATGATTGTAACTATAAAAAATCTAAAGAAGACATTCGGCGACAATACCGCCGTCAACATTCCAGACTTCACCATTAACAAGGGCGATGTTCTGGGACTCGTCGGCAACAACGGAGCCGGAAAGACTACTCTCTTCCGACTTATGCTCGACCTTCTCAAGGCGGACAGCGGCGAAGTGGAGCTTCTGCCCGACTGCTTTACTGCCGACAATAGTATCAACCCGGCTACAAGCGAGGACTGGAAACCTTTCACGGGGGCTTACATCGACGACGGATTCCTTATCGACTTTCTGACGGCAGAGGAGTATTTCGACTTCATAGGACGCGTCTCGGGAATGACGAAAGAGCATATTGCCGAACGTACAGCTTATTTTGAACCGCTCATGAACGGCGAAATTCTCGGACAGAAGAAGTACATACGCGACTTCTCGGCAGGCAACCGCCACAAAATTGGCATCATTGCCGCCCTCTTCAACCGCCCTGAACTCGTCATCCTTGACGAGCCATTCAACTTCCTCGACCCCAGTAGCCAGAACATGCTCAAGAAGATTCTTGCCGACTACAACGCCGAAACGGGGGCCACAATCCTCGTTTCGAGCCACAATCTCCAGCACACCATCGAGATTTCCACGCGCATCGCCCTCCTCGAACACGGCGTAATCATCAAGGATCTCGACAATCATGGAGGTCGCGCGGCGAATGAACTGCAAGACTATTTCAAGATTTAGCTTATGCCGATTGGCTACATTGCCGCTTAGCCTCCTTTGAGACGTTCAAAACGCACGTCACGATAACGCCGCTCTACAAGCCGGAAGCCATGTGCCGACATGTACATGTTCTCCACATAGAACGACAGCCAGTAAAGCATGACAAGGAAAAGATAATAGAGCAAGAGCTGAAGCATATTGACATGAACGCCGTCGACGCTTGCGCAAGGCAGAGAAGCCACCCATGACAAGGCACTATTCTGCGCCTGTGTCAGCCAACCCAAGCCGCTGGCAACATGCTGCCAACAGACGGAGAGACTATTGGCTAAAATAACAACAGGTGAGGTTAGCAACAGTAGAAATGTCATATATATAATAATTGTGGTGAGTGGTATTGCCACAAAATTGGCAATGATGAAGAGCAGTGGCACGCGCCCGAAATAATACATAACAAGCGGCAATACGGCAATCTGCGCCGCCACGGAAACAACGACCAACGAAACGGCACGCCAAAGCCCACCTTTAGCCAACATCACACGATAGGAATGGCTACGAAGCACGCGACTGTTACACGCCAAAATGCCAGCAACTGCCACAAACGACATTTGGAAGCCAACATCCCACAGTGCTGCCGGCGACCAAAGGAGTATCAGCACAGCAGCCACCAAGAGTCCGTTGAAGGACGCCTTTTCGCTGTTGAGCATCATTATGAGCGTATATACAGTTACCATAACTACCGACCTCACCACACTCGCCCCCATGCCTACCATCATCGCAAACAGCCAAATGGCGACAAGTATGAGGGCAGTGCCGACAATGGAAATGCGCCGGCGCAGGAAAATCATTGAAAGGAATCCGTAGATGATGCCAATGTGCAAGCCCGACAAGGCAAGCACATGTGAGGCTCCTGCCTTGGAATACGATTCGCGAAGTTCTGCCGTCAGTGCCGACTTGTCGCCAAGCGTCACGGCAGCAATTGTGGCGTAGGCATCAGGAGCAATGCCGCTGGCGCGAAGCCGTACCAACATTCTGTCGCGTAAGGCTTGCAAATGCAAGGCGAGTCTGCCGAATGATGACATTCCGCCAAGGTTCACCACTGCCCTACTCCAACTGCCGTCAGCCACGAACGTGCGTGCTGCTATGCCCCGCACGAGCAGTTGACGTCCATAATTGAAACGCCCTGCGTTGTACGCTCCTCCATCTTCCGCATTGTCAAACACCGACGAAACTTTTATTCCGTCTCCTACGGCAAGTCCCAACGACGGCGTTTCAGAGCTGCCAACGGCCCTATCAACGCTTTTTTGGAAGTAGGCGTTGACCTTTTTCCCTCTCATTCTTCCATCCGTAATAAACAATACGCACTTGAAAGAACGTTCTTTCTCCAATGGCGGCGCCACCACCACCGCCTCATAATCCTCCTGTTCACCCGTAAAATCACACTCAAGTCCTTCCTCATAGCACGACATTCTCCAGGCACCGCCAGTGAAAAGTAGCGCTAAGAGCAGAGTTGTCTGCACTATGGGATGAGCCTTCAGCCCAAACCAAGCGACAAGGGATAGAAAGAGAATACCCACAAACAGCCACTGCCACTCAACTGATGCCACCACACTACGCAAGGCATCGGCGACAAGAATGCCACCGACAAGCATCATGCCGATGCGGAAGAATGGGTAAGACTGTATGCGACCGTTGACAATCATTCGTCATCAATGAGGTTAGGGATGAAAATCCATCAAGTGTAGGCTAAAGATAAAATTCGCCAAATGTGGCTAAGAAAACGAAAACGCATCAGATACGCTTAGGACAAATAGTGTTAAGCTCGCACTTTTCACAATGGGGTTTGCGCGCCGTGCAGACATATCTTCCATGGAGAAGTAGCCAATGGTGGGCGTTAGCGAGGTCGTCAGGCGGGATGTTCTTTGTAAGAACCTTCTCCACTTTCAACGGCGTGTTGGCAGAGCACGGCACGAGTCCGAGTCTATGACTGACACGGAACACATGCGTATCAACCGGCATCGCAGCCTTTCCGAAGGCTACAGCCTCCATGACATTGGCTGTTTTCCTCCCCACTCCCGGCAGACGAAGCAAACTGTCGAAATCGTGCGGAACCTCTCCTCCATAGTCCGCCATTAGCATACGGGCGAGTTCAACGAGGTGATGCGCCTTTGCATTAGGGTAGCTCACACTCTTCACATACTCATACACTTCCACCTCGTCAGCCTCAGCCATCGACCGCGCATCGGGATAGTTGCGGAAAAGTTCTGGCGTAATCTGATTGACGCGCTTGTCGGTGCATTGAGCACTGAGCACAACAGCCACAAGGAGCTGGAAGACGCTGCCAAACTCAAGCTCCGTCGTCACCTCTGGATGAAGTCGGCGGAAATAGTCGAGCACATTTTTATAGAGTTCCTTTTTTGTCATATTCCTTATTTATTAATGAAAATGAAAACAAATGTAAAACCTGTTCCATCTTGTTTAGGGTTCATTAAGTTTGGTTTGTTGTTTTTCCTGTAAGTATAAAAAGGCGCATGGCTTCGTTGGTATGCCCAATGAATGTCAACCAATGCCATTTTTATATAATGGTTATATTGTGACAAAGTTAAACTAAAGATTTGGAATTTACAAATAAAGGCGATTGAAATTCACATAAGGAAAAAGGAAAACATTGCTGGCAAAGCAAAATACCGCCCGCAATATTTTCCTTTTTACTCAATGAACGCAGGAGTCATTGTTCTAATCAACTTAAGAACAATTATTTTTATCAATGCAAAAAACTCATTCTTTTCTTTATGGAGCAGGAATGTAGTCTTCCACCTGATTGATGTTGAAGTTTGACATGATGATAGAGTTCACAAGCTGTGGCTGGTCGCCATGGTCATTGTAGAAGTCGAGGAACACCATGCCAAAACGGCTGTAAGCCTTGAGTTCTATTATCTCTCGCAAAGAGCGGTTCATAGGCTTTCGCACGTTGCGTGCTCCCCATGCAGAATAGTAAGGCTTGTGATGGCGCGGATCCCATGCGATGCTGTTGAACGTGATGTACCAGAGGTTGGAATTGTCGTTCTCGTAAGCCTCGCGTATATGACGCTCCACGATTTTTATCTTGCGATAGGTCTTGTGCTCCTTGTAGACGTCCTCCACATGAAATCCGTTGGCAACAAACGTTGTATTGTCTTGGAAAGGCAAATACTTTCCCACGGGGCAGGCTTCCTGACGCTTGATGAACAATATTTTGCCTCGCACGTCCTTCAGTCGGGTCGCCGCAGAGAAGTCCTCCACTATCAAGTCGCGGTAAGGCGCAAGCTCCATGCTGAGCGAGTCGGCCATTCCGGCAGGCCAATTGCTTCCTCCCTCGTCACTACCAATGATGGCGACAAGAAACTCCGAGGGATTTCTCTTCAGGAAGTCGGCCATGTCCTGAATCGTCTCATGTATGCCGTCGCGACAAATAATAGTGTGTCCGAACTTCATGTTCTTTTTCAGCCGGAAGTCGAAAGCACGTATTCCATCAGCCATCTGTTCGCTTACGGGGAAGTTCTGCGTATGGCCCGCACTGGCCATCGTCGTCTCCTTAAGCGACGCCGATCCGGCATCATGAGTGCCAGGGATTGATATACGGCTTATGCGGCACGTGTCACTGACGTGCGCCATCCAGTTCAGTGTAGACGCGCGCATCGGCACAGCATAGAGATTGAAGTGCTTGCCGCCACGACGGCTCTCTATGTAGACACGTGTCAGACGTCCGTTGACGTTGACATGTCCCATAATGCTCGCTGTGGAGTACGACATGAAATGCTTTGCTCCAATCTCGTAATAGCTTTTGTTAACCTTTCCGTGGCTAATGTAGAAACTGTCAACGACGAGCGGCACGGGGCGCATCGTCCCGAAATTGTGGCTTCGCACGTAGAGCGTAAGCTTTCCACAGAGTGCATAATGAAGAAGTTCCGGATCACGATTGCGTGAATTCTGACGCGTCGTCAGACGTGCCTTCCACCAATTGGCGGCACGGTAGCCTGAGTTGTGCGGAGCGCGGATAATGATAGTACCATCCTCGTCAACGGCAAGCTTGGTGCCTTGACGTAGCAGTCCCTCGGAGTCGTCAGCGTTAGTTACGAAGCCGTCGGTGATCTCATAGGATCCGTAAGTGCCGTCGGGTCCCATTACGAGGTCGCAACCCTCAATGTTGAAGTCGAACTTATCCGTGAAGTATTTTGTGCGGTGCTTAACCACAGCACCACTCTTTACGCTGCCCAAAGAGTCGACGCCACTTTTGTCGCCACTTGCTGGAGCAACATTACTTGCCGGATTAAGGTCGCGCGTCTCAGCAATCTCGCTCTTCGTCAGTGCTGCCCTAATATAAGCCTCGCGCTTATCTCCGCCATATCGATAGGCTTTCTTGCGTCCGAAACAATAGCCGGCATACGCCACGACACTTCCATAGAAGTTGTTGAAGCGCAAGAGATTCTTCTTGTAGAGATAGCCGCTCGCGTTGGCATTGACACCAAAGCGCCAACGATTGTAGTTGTACGTGATGCTGGCACGCGCATGAAGGTTGGTGCCGAAGCTCGTCGTCTTGCTTTCTATATCATAGAGATCGGGGGTCACTTGCTTGAGATTAAGAATATAGTCGCGGTATTTTTTATTGCTAATCACGAGCGTACCATCCTGTATGTATTTTTTCAGAAAAGGCAGACAGTAGTCTGTCACCATAGCCGTCCCGTCCCTGAAGATGTATTGATAGCTACTGTGGTTGTCTGCCTTCACCCATTTTATACCCGGAGACGCCACGAGCGAAAGTCCGAGAAGCAGTCGGCGCGAGAAGACAATGTTCTGTGCGTAGCCAAGCTGGAGGTGGAGATCCTTCACGGAAAGGTAAGACGGGATGGTAGCTTGAAGGATAGCAGCCGTCGGCATATCAACGTAGTCGTCCTCGTCGATAAGCATCTTGAGCAGAAGATCGCTTGAGCCGTCAAACTTCTCGTAGCCCATACGCTTAGCCCTGTAGTCGAGAAAGGTGTTGGAAATGGAGTTCTTGATTTCCTGATGGGTGTAACCGAGGCCGACAATGGGCGAACCGACAGAGCGGAGTTGTATCGCCCCATTGGAGAAAGCTGCAGGATTGGAATATTTCTTGTGGTTGGTGAAGACGTTGATGTTGATACCCGTGACGTTGTAACGCACGTCGTCGCCAACGTGATAGTTGGCAGCAAGCTCGTCAAGATCGAAATCGCTGTTGCTTACTCCTGCAATGTCGAGATGGTTCACCATGAAGTCGCCGCCTGTACGCCTACGTATCAGGTCAATGTTCATGAGATTGGAGTTGATGGAAAGCGTGAACTCGCTGCGTCGCTTCGTACCCGTCAGTGCATTAAGGTCGATTGCGAAGCCATAGCCGAGAAAGGTATAGTAAAGATAAGGGCCTATCTTGTTGCTTATCTTTGAGCGCATGTGCAGACTGATGTCGTCATACCCCATGTTGATCCACTCGCCCGACGTGGCGTTCTGCATTTGAAAGGCCCAATTATAGAAGGAAGGTGTGGAGTAGTTTTCATCGTACGCCGACCAGTTCTTCCCTATCCAACGGAACGGCTGCGAGAGAACCTGAAGAATTGACCTGCACGTCTTTCGGCTCTCCGCCTTCTCCGTGCTTGCCTTGCTGTTATCCTTTGATGTCTCGTCACTTGCAGCATTGGCGTGCAATGCGGTTGCGAGCAACAATGCCGTAAGTAGTCTTTTGATGTTCATACATAAATTAGGTGAGAACAACAAAAAATGCGCCCGTATTGTTACGGACGCATCCTTATTGCTTAAGATTATCTAACTTACTTCTTCTTGCCGTCAGCCTTGTCCGTAGGAGGAGCCGGCTTGTAAGCTTTGTTGAGTCCGGCAATCACATCGTTGGTGATGTCGTGCGACTTGTCGGCGTAGAGGATATTGTCGCCAGCCTTGCTGAGAATCAGGCCGTATTTCTTGTCCTTGTTGTAGACAGCGAGGAAGTGCTGTATGCTGTCGCGCAGCGCGTTGTTGTACTTCTCCGTCTCTGCCTGGAACTCTCCGCTCAAGCGCTGATTGAGAACCTGGAGATCCTGGTTCTGCTTTTGTAGCGACGCCTCTATTGCCTGTGCCTGCTCATGCGTGTAGGCATTCTGCTGGAGTTTCTGCTGGAAGTTGGCAGCAGCAGCCTGCAGAGCTTGCTGCTTCTGAGCGAGCGTTTTCTGTATGTTCTGTCCCTTCTTCTGAAGTACGAGAGAGTAGTCTTTGCAGAACTTGTACTGCGACATTATGCTGTCCACTTCCACGAAGGCAATCTTAGTGGCGCCAGCGGCAGTCTGCGTTGTTGCCGGCTGCTTGTCGTCGACCTGCGACTTTGACTTGTCGCAAGAGGTCATTGCCATGGCAGCCAAGGCGGCTACGGCAAGAGTAGAGAAACAATTCTTTCTTTTCATTTTTATATTTCCTTTTTTGATTGTTTGCTATAATCACAGCCTCAATAAGCCCCATTGCGTTCGCGCGCCTCGCGGTCCTGATCGAGCACGCAATGTATGCCCTGCTTTCGCAGTCCGGGATTGTCGTGTACGTGTTGCGACGAGAACTTGCCGCCCTTCTTGAGCAGTACCTTAACGGAGAGCAGTACAAACGCCATTGCCACAAAAGCCAGGCTAAGAAGCATCAGTTTTATCATGAATGTTGTATATATTTTACTAAATGGCAGTACGCCGAGGTTTAAAATTAGTGAACTTATTTTGTGGTGTCTTCGATTTACACTATCTTTGCAACAGTGTTCCGCACATGGCAGACACTTACAAGCCACAGTTGCAACCTTTTTAATAAAAGGCGCTACAAAGGTAATGCAAATCGGTCGCATGACAAAATAATTTGTGGAAAATTCAGATTAATATAACATCATCATAACAAAATTAAGAAAAAATGAGCAAATGCGAATTGAAACCAGCTCGAGTATTCGAGCAGTTTGCTAAGATTAACGAGATTCCGCGTCCTTCCAAGCATGAGGAGCGCATGATAGAGTATCTAAAAGAGTTTGGCAAAAGCCATGGTCTTGAGACAGAAACCGACGAGACGGGCAACGTTATCATCCGCAAGCCTGCCACCAAGGGACACGAGAACGCCCCCACCGTCATACTGCAAAGCCACATGGATATGGTTTGCGACAAGCTTGTCGACGTTGACTTCGACTTCCACAAAGACCCTATCCAGACCTATGTTGACGGCGAATGGCTGACAGCCAAAGGCACGACGCTCGGCGCCGACGACGGCATCGGCTGTGCAATTGAGCTTGCCATCCTCGACAGCGATGACATTGAGCATGGTCCGTTGGAGTGTGTCTTCACACGAGACGAGGAGACGAGCCTCACTGGAGCCATGGGCATGAAGGCAGGCTTCATGAAGGGCGACATGCTCATCAACCTCGACTCAGAGGACGAGGGTCAGATCTTCATCTCTTGCGCAGGTGGCAAGACGACGTCAGCAAAGTTCTCCTTCGAGCGTGAGCAGGCTCCTGCCGACTATTTCTTCTTCAAGGCTTCTGTAAAGGGTCTGAAGGGCGGTCACTCCGGTGACGACATCAACAAGAAGCGCGCCAACGCCATAAAGATTCTCGCCCGCTTCCTCTACAAGGAGCAGGACAAGATGCACCTTCGTCTTGCTTCCTTCAACTCCGGCAAGCTCCACAATGCTATCCCGCGCGACGGCGTCATCGTGTTCGCCGTTCCTACGGACGACAAGGAGACGGTGCGCGCCGACTGGAATGTCTTCACGGCTGCCGTGGAGGAGGAGTTCCACGTCACGGACACCACGATGGAGTTTAATCTCGGCAGCACCGACGCTGAGAACGTACTGCCGAAGGACTGCAGTCGCCGCTTCATCCTTGCCCTGCAGGCTGTTGACAACGGCGTGTTCGCCATGTGTCAGGACGAGGCTTTGGCTTGGATGGTGGAGACGTCCAACAATGTTGCAAGCGTCGTGACCACCGACGGCGAGATTAACGTCGTGGCATCTCAGCGCTCCAACGTCATGAGCAACCTTGAGAACGAAACCAACACCGTTAAGGCTGCCTTCGAACTGGCTGGTGCTGACGTGACTCTCAGCGACGGTTATCCTGCATGGAAGATGAACCCCGACAGCAAGCTCACAAAGGTTGCCGTGGAGTCCTACAAGAAGCTCTTCGGCAAGGAACCTATCGTAAAGGGCATCCACGCCGGACTGGAATGTGGACTCTTCTCCGAGCGCTATCCCAACCTCGACATGGTTTCGTTCGGTCCAACGCTGCGCGACGTACACACACCCGACGAGCGCCTGCTCATTCCGACCGTACAGATGGTGTGGGATCACTTGCTTGACATCCTCAAAAACGTTAAGTAATGTGGCAAGTAGCATTATTTGCACATTAAAATATTAATTCTAAATCGAGTAGGAGGAAAACGAAGCAGTTTTCTTCCTACTTTCGTTTTCCGACCTC
>ERZ808270.71-NODE-71-length-66235-cov-12.823255_pt1 | contig 66235 bp, 54 predicted proteins | sample MGYA00521082_ERZ808270 | MGnify/ENA primary metagenome ERZ808270 (study PRJEB31516, sample SAMN03275594) | gut metagenome | biome: mammalia-associated habitat; material: feces | host: Papio cynocephalus | place: Kenya | collected 2012-07-27 ... | reverse complement strand
TTCGAACACGCCACAAGGTCTCTTGGTGATAATAAATTAGCGACCCCTAATTACTGAATATTTCTCATCAAGTCAGGAGGGTACTGCATGGTTTAGAATACCTATGCAATCTAATAAACCTTCTTCTGAATTTATCAAGTTCTATACTTACACAGATGAGAATACTTATAAAGATGACATTGTAGATGATTTGCATGAGATATTCTTGCAAGAAGTAAGTAGAATACAAACTGTAAGAAGAAGGAACTATTCAAAGAGTGATAGTGAGTTTATAAAGAACTTTGATACTAATGGACGTAAGTTCTGTTTTCTTCCTGTACTTAATGCTTATCTAAATAACTCTGCTTTTGACATTTCTCATAGGGATGTTTTAAAGAATGAAGATGGTTCAGTATCTTCTGATAATGCTAAGTTTGCTGCATTGCTACAGAAATATGTTAATGGTGAGGTAGAACTTACTTCTGAAGAAAGTACTGATTTGGATAATCTTGTAGATAGAGTTATCAGACAAAGTACAGAGGATAGAGTACAGTCTATTCTTGACAAATGGGAGAAAGAAGGCATACTTGAAGCTGCCAAGAGTATAAAAAATATATATCCCTCATTCCTTGACAATTCAAAAGAAGATGTTAGTGAAAAAATTAAAGATGAAGTAAGAAAGAAAGTTGAGAATTTCCTTTGGAATGATTCTCTTGCATCTAAAAATATTCTACAACTTACAATTACTGATATAGCTTTCTATAAAGATACTGAAGACTTGCAGAAAAGAATGGCTCAGCTCCATGCTCCTGGTTTAAGAGGTAGAAAGAATGCTGTTGATTATGAAGGTAATCCAGTTTCTGACGGTAACTATAGAACTGTTGTACTTAAAGACTGGGATAATTTTATATCCAATATTGTTGCCAATATAAATGAAGTATTTGACAGAAAGATTGCTGCTGCTCCTGATAATCAAAAAGCAGTATTAAGGAATCTTAAAGATTCTCTTACAAGACCAAGAACCTATAATCCTGATGGTTCTGTAAAGGATAAAGGAGGTAAGTATTGGAATATTAATGTTGCTGATGCCCAAGGTTTTTCTTCTCCTTCTTCCTATAGAAAAAAAGCATTTATATTTGGTAGATGGTCAAGGAAAGCAGAAGACTTGTATAACAGAATATTGGAAGGAAAAGCTACATACACAGACTTTGAAACTGCTTTTCAGCCTTTGAAGCCTTTTGTATATAGTAAACTTACAAAGAATATGGGAGTAGACAATGCTCCTATACATTCTATGCAAGTACCTTTCCAAGCTAAAAACTCTGAGTATCTCCTTATTATGGCTGATGCTATACTTAAAGGAGAAGAACTTTCAAGACCAAATCTTCTTAGAGCTGTATATAGAGTTATGGAAGACTCTGAAAAGTTAATGCCTACTAAGGGTATTGATACTATTCAGTTTGAATCTGCCATTAAGTCTGGATTACAAGGTGCAATGGATATTCATCAGTTTATGAATACACCTGGAGGAGAGGAAGCTGCATACACCTTTATGAAGAATCAGATCTTTAAAGAGGAATATGACAATAACACTCATGAAAGAGTGTACAGAAACTATAATACTGATACCTTTGTGCATGAGACTTCTTATGATAACTATTGTTTGCAACAGGAAATTCCTGAACACTTCAAAAATCATTCACAGGCTCATGGCTCTCAGATTAGAATGATTACTCCTTCTGATCTTGATTCATATACTACTGATGCTAATGGTAATAAAGTAGATAATTATTATGAATGGACTGAACCTGATGGTAATGGTGGTTATATTAAGAAGAGGGCGAAAGCTGATGAATTTAGAAAGGAATATGAAAATACTATTGCAGAGAGTATTAAAGCATCTCTTGATAATCTAAGAGCAGAGCTTCATCTTGACAGTAAAGATCCTAAAGAGATTAATATTGCATTGTCAAAGATTCTTCAAAGAGAAATACTTGGTTCTCCTCGTTATGGCATAGACCTTCTGCAAGCATGCTCTGTTGATAAAGAAACAGGAGAATTTAGAATACCTAAAGGTGATCCTATACAGGCTAAAAGAATTGAGCAACTCATTAATTCCGTCATTAAGAACAGAGTTAATAAACAGGAGATTGCTGGTGGTCCTATAGTACAGGTTTCTAACTTTGGTACTTCTAAACAGCTTCATATAAGATTTAATGATAAACAAGGCAATCTTATACCTCTTGAAGAGGAGTATAATCCTGCTGATCATAATAATAAATCTTATAAAGAATATCTTAAAGAAAATCAAGGAGGTATTGCCTACTTTGAAGTATATGCTCCCATGTGGGATGATAAAGTCTTTGAAATGTTCTCAAATCCTGATGGTACTATCAATACAGATGCTATTGAAGCTGTAGATCCTGAACTTCTGAAGATGGTAAGTTATCGTATTCCTACAGAGGATAAATATTCATGTGCTCCTATGAAGGTAGTTGGTTTTATGCCAAGAGAAGCTGGTGATGCCATTATGCTTCCTTATGAACTTACAGAGATTGATGACTCTGACTTTGATATTGATAAGAGATATGTCATGAGAAAGGAAATTCCTATTAAAAAGAAAAGCAGAAAAGAGATAAATAATGAACTTTTCAATATAGTATCCAAAAGTTATGAAGATGCTCATGGCAGAAAGAACAACAAATGGGTAGGAGAACAAGTTAGAATGTTCCTTGACAATCCTCAGAAAATGAGAAATACTGATAAGTTCAACCAGTGGCTGTATAGTCAATACCAAAGAGTTGCTTTCTACACTGAAATCCCTACATCTGGAAAGTTGTATAGAGACAATAAAATTGTAGATATGACATTTGGGGTTCTTACTAATGAAATGACTGCTGATAAAATCCTTAATCCTGGAGGTTTTGATGCTCCTAAGAAAATGGGATATATGGTGGCAGCTTACAAGAATCCTAACAATACCAATAGATGGGAAGAACTTCAGGAAAAGTCTATTGATGAACTAAAAGACTTGTCTTATACAGAGAAGGATATTACCTTTGCTGATACTCAAGTGCAGTTCTACAAACAGAATGCTGCTGCTGCATCATTGATAGGTGTATTTGCTGTAAATAAAGTAGCACATGCTACTCTTGAAGGAAATGATATACTTCTTGATGTTGCTGAGTTCTGTGGTGATAGCCCATTTAATATTGGAGGACACTATGAGACTAATCCTCAAACTGGTAAAAAAGAAATTGTAGGAGGACGTACTTTCAAGGGTAGAATGTTAATTGATACAAAGTATGATACTGATGGTAATCTTATTGGAAAAACATTGGGTTCCCTTGTATCTGCTTCTGCTGATGCTGTAAAAGACCCTATATTGAATTTGATGAACATTAACATGACTACAGCAGGTATGTTGAATACTATGCTTAGGTTAGGAATGACATTCAATGATGCTGCTCTTTTCCTTTCACAGGATGTAATAGAGAGAATGCTCAATCAGTTCAATAAGGAAAATCTTTCCAACTATGAATCTTTGAATAACATTATTAATAAGTGGCTGATCAAATATGAGGAGAAAGAAGGCATAGATGATAGCTCTCCATTAAAGCAAGAACCTCTTACAAAAGAGGAATTGATAGAAGGTCTAAAACCTGGTAAACATACTAAGGTTGACTATAAGGTTCTTCTTGCTTTCCAAAAGTTAAAAGCTCTTACTGATGCTATGCGTAAACCTACATATATTACAAGGTTTAACTCAATATCAAGTGCTGTAGGTCCTCTTATTGTTGATAATCTCATTACTGAACATAAGGTGCAGGATTTCACTGTTTCTCAATCAGGGGAAGGTCCTACAAAGACTGGGTTCTATACATCAGATGGTACTCCAATAGATGCTGAAAGTATTATGAAAGAGCATCCTATCTTGAAGCAGTTCCATGCTACTGTAGATTTAGCTAAAGACCTGTTCCATGATATGCCAACAGGAAGTAAAGGTTTTAGAAGTATTCTTCAGCAACTTCCAGAAGGACTTTCTGATATTATGTATAGAGATAAAAAACTTCTTGATCAATTATCAAATTTCTATCAGTCTTATCTCCTTATCCAATCAGGTGTTGTAGATGAAAAGGATTTAAAAGACCTTATTGAAGATTTTCCAAAGGAATTTATTGAGAAAGGCTATAAAAAGAAATATCCAGATAATGCTCTTATACAAGCTGTAGAAATGAATGTTCTGAAGAAAACAGGTAAATCTTATCTCAAGATTAATATAACTGGCATGGATGAACAACAGAAGGAAGAACTTCGTGCTGCATGGATTGACCTTCATAAAACAGATCCTGAACTTTCTAAAAAGTTATTTGACTATAGCTTCTTTAGAGCAGGTGTAGGGTTTTCTCCTAAGACTTTCATGGCATTAGTTCCTACTTATGTTAAAGAGAGACTTAAAGGAAAAAATGGTGCTTCTTATATAGATACTTATAGAAAATTCCCTTCAGTTATAAATGATTTTGTAATAGACCAATTTTGCCGTAATAATTTGGACAATAATAAAATTGCTCCTTGGAAAGGTGGAGAAGGTACTCATTATAGTATTGATCTAAAGAAAGGTACTCTAAAAGCCTATCAAAAGGAAGATATAGCTGATTTGAATGGGGTTTCCTTTATGAAAACCAAGACTAAAGGCAGTGTACAATTCTGGGAGTTTGAAGGCAAGGATGCTAATGGAGATTTAGTATATAAGCAAATAAAACCTCTTGGAAATAATGGAGAATATTTGGAAATGAGTACTTCTAATATAACAACTCCTTTGAATGAAATAAAGGAAATTTCAGAAAACAATGATCCTTCTTCATTAAAGGAAAGCAGTCCTTCTGAAACTGACAGCACAGCCCCAACTCCTCCTACTGTTACTGCACTTGAAAAAGCTAAGAAAGTTGCAGAAATAATCAATCTTATTATGAAGCAAGTTCCAAGATACAGTAAAGAGGAAGCTGCAAATGTCTTTGAAAAAGCAAAGGAAAATCCTAAACGAGCAGCTAAATTCTTGCAGAATGTATTTAAGCAGGCTGGTTTAGATTTAAGTATAGATGAAACATTGGAAAAGTTTAAAGAATATTGTTAATGAATATAGGACAGAATTGTAAATTATATCCTGAAGTCACCACTCCTAATGGAGGAGTGGAAGACTCCAGGTTATATAAGGATTTAATTGGCAAGAAAGGTCTTGGCTACCCAAGACCTGTAGCCAATTTATTATATGCAGCTTATGAAGTCAATGGAGTGGAAGCTGCTATGGAGAAAGTAATAAATTCTGATGGTTCTCCTAAATACAGGAAAAACCGTCAGGGACAGTTTAATGCTAAGGATGTTGTTGATTTCCTTGACTTTGATAAAGCTATTGGAGAATTTAGTACCCTTGCCCAAGAGGAATATAGGATTGGTGCTACTGATTCTGTAGGAGGAAGTAGAGTAGATTTTACTGATGCTGAACAGGCTTTAAAGATTGTTGACAATTTCAATGATAACCATAAGGGACTTGTTGCACAAGTAATGGAGCACTCTACAAACAATGGTACTATTTATAACATCTATGTATATGAAAAGACTTCAAAGACAGTAGGTCTAGGAATGCAGACAAAAGAAAAACTGCAAGCATGGGATATATATAAACAGGTATTTAGCAATGCAGGTATTGATATTACAGCTATGCCTCAGAATTTGAAAGATGAATTTTCTCCATATAATGACTTTTTAGGGCAGTATCTAAAAAATCTGTCTAATATGAGAAGGCAAGATTTTTATGATGTAAAAGATGCTTTGACTCTATTTTATCTTTATAAAGATTCACAGGAAGTAAAGAATCTTATAAATTCTTTTGGTTCCATTGAGAATGCAGCACAAGACCTTAGTGATTTTAATAATGGTAGAATACCACTAAGTAAAAGCCAGCAAATACTTCTTACAAGAGCATTGAACTATACACAGAAACTGCCAGGTATTGATATTGATAATTTGGTCTCCCAAATAGACCAGATGAAAATGGGAATACAGATTAATAGTCCTGAGGCTGCTATTAAAGATGAACTTCACAAGTTAAAGAAGAAATATAACATTGAACCTAATGAAGTTAATAGAGTAAACAATGATATAAGAACATTGTCTGATGCTGTGGCTGAAGCTATCACACAATTAGACAGAAAAGTTACAGCTCTTAAAAAAGAAAAGGGCAATACTGCTGAAGGTAAGAGAATAGAAGCCATAGTCAATAAAATGCAGACTGAATTAATGGTTCATCACTATTATACAGGTATTATTGATTTTCTTGGTGAAGCAGGAAAAGATATAAGAGAAATAGATAATATATTGAATAATATCCCTCAAACTGGAAGTGAAAAAGACAGAGTATTTACATTGATGAAAACTTTGCAAAGAGTTAAGAGTATTAGAGATCAATATTTACCTATTGTTGCTGCTTTAGCTTCAGATAATACTGCCATGAATGAAAATATATCTACAGCATATATTGACACTATAAAGCAGCAAGCAAAAGATTTAAAAGACCTGTTTGAAAAATATGATGATACTGTTAACAGCCTTACAGAAACAGCTGTTCATGACTTTATGAAACTTGCTACTAATGGTAAAATGAGTGAAGCTGAAATTCATGATATGATTCATAACGCTATCCTGCAAGATGCTTCTTGGCAAGACCACTTTCTATACAGCGTAGGGACTGCAAGTAACCCCATAATCAATGCTTGTGGTACTATTATGCTTAATCAGGAAATCCTTAGAAATGATGCTATAACAGCTTTCAGAAAGAAGATGGATATTGAAGATAGTAAATTACAAGAGGCTGGGTATAATTCCAAGTTCATGTATGAAGATCAAACACATATTGTTAGTGATATTGATTGGGGTAAATACGATAGTGCAAAAAAAGCTTATAAGCAAACCCTTTATAGACAAGGTCTTAAAGGATTTGACTATACACAAAAACTTGAAGAATGGGTAGAACAAAATACTGTAGATAGAGTAGTAGATAAAAAAAGTGGCAGAACAGAAAGAGTGCCTAATAAAAACTATAGAAAAGCTACTGACTTTCAAGAAGGTTGGTCTCAGGCTCAAATAGATTACTATAATAATGTAATGCAACTAAAAGGAGAGTTGGAGACTTTATATCCTGATCATGCAAGACATATTTATCTACCACCTCAGGTTAGAAGAAGCACTTTAGATGCTCTTGGTAATGCTAAAGGAGTTAAAGATGTAGGAAAAGCTATAGGAAATAAACTTAAAGATAGCTTTGTTATTAGAGAAGATGATACAAGTTATGGTAAAAGAGCTAATATTAATGGAGAAGAATATGAAATTGCAGAAGGTAATACTGATAATACAGTAAAGAAAAGAGTACCTATATGGTTCCAGCAAAGAGTAGAAGAAGGTGAATTATTAATGGACTTTTCTTCTGCACTTCTACATGAAGCAAAGTCTGCCATTAACTATGATGCAATGGAAAGTATAAGAGATGTCATGGAATTTATGAGAGATTTTGCATCAACAAAAGAAAGGTCTACAGGTAATCCTAAAGCTGAAGTTGTGGATAATAAGTTTATAAGAGTAACCAAAGCTCTTTATGATAGAGCAACAAAGAGCAATACAGCTGAAGTACTTGCAGGATTTATGGATCAACATCTTTATGGAGAAATAAAAGAACCAGGTAAATATAAATGGTTAACTAAATTTGGAGATCAGATTATTAGATATACTTCTTTTAAAGGTCTTGTTTTTAATGCTCCAGGTGCTACTGCTAATGCTCTTATGGGGGTATTGCAGATTTTTATTGATGCTCATTGTGGAGAGTTTTTCGGTTATAAAGATATGGCATGGGCAGCAACAAAATTATTTGGTAATACGGGAGTTAAGGGAGAAGTAATGGAACTTCTTACTAATAATGTAAAACATAAAGGTGTTCTTATGCAAGAGCTGTTCAACCCTATGCAAGAAAACTTTGAAAATGATTCATCAAAGAGATATTATAGTAGTGTATTTAGGAAACTTGTAGGACATGATTGTACTTATATTGGATACTCATCAGGTGAATATCTAATTCACATGCTTCCTATGTATGCTGTTCTTCATAAACAAAAAGTACTACTCAATGGTAAAGAAATATCTCTTTATGATGCTTTTGATGTTTCTCCTGTACAGGATGGCAATGCTACACTTATATTAAAACCAGGAGTTACAGACCTTAATGGTAATGCTATAACTATTGATAGTGACTATATAAGAAAAACAGTAAGAGGTCAAATTCAATATGTTAATAAGACTATGCATGGTGCTATGAATGCTGAAGATAAAGGTATGATTCATAAATATCTGTTAGGTAGACTTGCAATGAATTTCCGTCAATGGATGGTAGGGCATTATAGTAGAAGATTTAGGGGAAGACATTTTGATTATGATCTTGGAGATTATAGAGAAGGGTACTATACAAGTCTCTGGAAAGCCCTTATGAATAATGATACTAAAGATGCATGGGCAGCAGGAGAGAAAAAGGATGCCATGATGATGTTTATGAAAGACTTTGCTACATTCATGTTTAGAGCGTCTTCTCAATGGAGTAATCTTAGTGATATGCAGAAATATAATATTAAAAGAGTTAGGGCTGAGATGCTTATGCTTATTGCTCTTAGTGGACTTAGCTTTGCTCTTGGAGACCCAGATGATCATAAAAGAGAGTACTGGAGAAGATGGTGGATATATCAAGTAAGAAGAATGTTGGTAGACATTGAAGCTTCAACACCTTCCATTTATGGAATTGACAGTTTCTTGAAAATACTTCAATCTCCTATGGCTGGTGTTAATACTTTCAATTCAATGCTTTATGTCTTTTGGGGTCTTACTAATGGAGACATCTTAGATGAAATTAAATCAGGAGATCACAAAGGAGAGAATAGATATATAAGAAATATCATTAAGTATGATCTACCAATCTTTAAGGACTGGGAAATATTGTCAAAACTTGATGAAGATGATTCTTTGTTTAAAGTTACTGAACATACTCCAAGTAATAGATAATTATTTACACATTCTAAAAGAGAGGAAGTATTCACTACTTCCTCTCTTTTTTTTATATATATTATAGTATTTTCTATATCTTCTCTTAGAGCTTTACTTATTATATCTCTATTTCTTTTTTATCCTATTATCTTTGCATAAAGATTTGCAAATGTATAAAATATTAATATAATGCTAGAAAAGATTTCAAATATAATTAAAGCTATTACAGATTTCCTTGGGGGATTCAGTAAGCTCAATGATGTTAATGATCATTCTGTTACTGTATTCTTTCAGATTATTCTGTGTATATTAATGGCATTGTTCTTTGGTAGACTATGCCTTAGGGATGATATATATGATTGGGTTGCCAATATTATTATGGAACCTAACCCTATTACAATAGGTTTCATTGTAGGGTTAGCTATGATAATTTACTCCATGTATGCCCAGAAAAGAACTATGAGTGCTGTTCTTGAAGCTATGCAGTTACATAAGAAAGAAGAAGAACAGAAAGATAAGGAGTGTTATGCTCAAACATCAAGAGTTGAAGATGAAGCTAATGAACTTACAGATTATCTTAGAGACGCTCTTCATTGTGATATTGTAACAATAGAAATGCTTCATAATACAGAAAAATACATAGGAGGTTATCATAAGAGATTCTATGATGAGAGTTTCCCATCTGTTAATAATGCAGAAGGTGTTACTTTTAACTATAAAGATTTTCAGTGTATTCCTACTAATATATTCCCTATTATAGGTCATATATTGAAAGTAAGGTATCAATGGTTCTATTCTATAGATGAAGTTGATAAAATAGATTCAGGTTTTGCTCATATACTTAAAGACTATAAGTGCAGTGCTTTAGGTATGAGAGCTATGAAAACTTCTAAGGGCGAAGATTTAGGTATTCTTACTGTTTCATGGAGAGAAGGTCATGAAGATAGGATTCCTAATGAAAGCATTATCCAGGAAAGGATGACAGAAGTTGCTTCTAAACTTGAAGTTCTTCTTGATATGTCTGATTATGATTAATCTATTTCTTTCCAATTCTTTAAACATTGGAAAGTATTTTAATAAAAAGGTAAGAGGATTTCCCTCCTACCTTTCTTTCTTTATCAATTTATTCTCTTACAGAAAACATATTATAATTATTAGCATATCTCTTTACATTTCTTATATAATTATTTTTGTCGGGAGTAGCAGTATTCTTAATCAATTCATTATTACTGCCCATCCATTTATATAATAAAGCATCATAAGCATTAACATCCTTATTATTTGCTCCTTTATAATTGTGTCCTCTTACCTCTGTATTATATATATAAGCTAGTCTTGCTATTGTAGCTAAAGCAGAAGTACTTGCATTATCTAAGCCCTTCTCAGTTATTCCTAAATCTTTATAAACTTCTTGCATGCCTGGATTATCCCCTTTTAGCTTTATCTGAGTAATTCCTCTACTTCTATTTGAATTACCTCTAGCTATATTCATAATAAAATCTGGAGTAGAATCTTTTATTTCCTTTTTAGTAGAAGTATTGTATTTAGTTTCTTGCTGAGCTATTCCAAGAGCTAATTCTGCTAAATGATTATAAGTATCAGAGTCCATATTAAATTTATTCATTATTAATTTTTTATTCTTCTCTAAAGAACTTATATATGAATTTTCATTTCTTTTAAATTCATGGGATCCTTGTGTTTTTGGAATTATAGATAACTTTGAATATGATTTATCTGTCTGTACATTATAATCATCCCAATTTTGTTTTTTACCAGTATTACTTCCGTAAGGATTATCTGCAATAAAACTTAGCTTACCATCTTTTGAAATAAATCTAGACCCTCCTTTAGAAGGTAATGTATAGATGTTAGTACCTTCACCTATATATTTTGATAAATGTTTTAAAGTATCTCCTCCTACTCTTACACACCCATTTGAGTTGGCTTTTTCAGAAGTATTACCATAATGCATTGAAGATGCTACTTCGTCTCTTACTAACTTAGTTTTATCTTGAACATATTTACCTTTTTCTTTATCAAATACCCAAGGATGAACTTGATAATATTCTCCAGTACTGCTATTATATCTAGCTCTTTGAAATGAAGGAAATCCATGATATTCTCCTACACTACTCACTTTTAATATACCAGCAGGAGTACTGTTATTTCCATCATTATTTTCTATCTTACCACTTTTACCCATATAAGTAATAGTATTATAGTCATCTCCAGAAGCTCCTGTACTTATGTCATTTGTGGTATATATTGGCTTATTATCTTTATCATACACAACTAGCTTCTTATTGGCTTTGTCAATTATAACATAGTTGCCTTCATGATTAACACTTTGAATAGCAGCAATATTACTTTTATTTATTTCTTTCTCTTTTTTCCATTGATCTCTTATATTGTAAGCTTTTATTCCTGACTGCTTTCCTATTACTAAGTTATCATTAGGCATTAGTGTTTTACCTTCTTTATATTGAGGATTGTATTCATATAATGTATCAAGACCTATGTTATTCTGTTTAGCAATATTCCATAAATTATCACCTTTCTGCACTTTATAAGTTATATCTTTAGAGCTATATTCTCCTTTCCCGTTTTTTAAATTATAGTTATCATTAGCTGCTTCTTTAAGTGTCTTAAAATGTTTTCCACTTATTGATTTATATACTTTAGGCTTTTCTCTTTGATAAGATGTATTACCTGTAAGAGTATTTACAAAAGATAAAATCCCTGAACTAGCATTAGTTAATAATCCTCCAATTCCAAATTCATTTTCATTAGGATTGGATATTATAATGTTTGGAGTACTTTTTTTTTTCTTCACTCAGATAACCTCCATTACTATAAGTATTACCATATATTCCTTGTACAGCACTCATTAATCCTGAACTATTACCACTTAATAATCCTGAATATCCTCCTAATGGATTTTCTGCTCCCATAAGTCCCATTACTGTATTAAATGAATTAAGTCTTTCTCTCCTTTCTTCATTAGGGTCATATACTGGGGTTTCTACCTTTACTACAGGTTTCTGAAAGAGTGTTGGATCTATTACAGGTTGTTTATATACAGTTGCAGGGTCTATATCATTGTCAGGTACTTGCATTTGTGGTATTTGAATCTCTGCATTGATGTTGTCAAAGAAAGCTTTTGGAATTTGATAACTGGTAGGCTTTCCTGTATATACAGACCTATAGTCTCCTCCAAACATTTCTCTTTCCCAGTTCCTTCTTTTTGTAAGCCCTCTTAACTGACTGTCCTTTGAAGCCCACATGGCTTTTTGCACATCTTCATTTGATGCTTTTCCCTGTGAATATAATTCAAGTACTGGTAATACTCTATTCTTTAGATTACCCATACCTACATTATACCCATAAGAATATAAAGCATCAAGCTGTGATGGTTGTAGTTTATCTCTAATCTCCTTTGGTATTGTAGCATTGAAATCCTTTGCTTCTGCTTCAAAACTTCTATTGGTTTTCATTGAAGAGCCCTCCCATGTTACAATATCATTTCTTAATCTTTTTGATGGAGAGTAATTGCCGCTTGTTGCAGTATTTCCTCCTTTAGCATATAGATTACCTCCACATGCTGATATATTCTCTTGTGTTAAAGGAGCTAGTTCTGCTGGATTAATGTAGTTACTCTGTATTCCAGGAGTTTCATACATATTCATAGGCAATACATTATCTTCTGATGCCGTATAGTTATCCTGAGTATCTGTAGGCATAAGAACATTTATTGGAGTTGTAGTATCTTCTACAGGAAGTGTTGAGGTATCTATAAAAGCTAAAGGCTGCTGACCTTGTTTTGCTCTATAGTGATTTACTCTATTCTTTATTCCATTTCTTAACTCAATTAGTTCATCTTTATATCCTTTATATCTAGGATTGTATCTATGTGCTCCATTTTCAAGAGCATTATAGAAATCATCGAAGCTTTTAACATCCAAAGTATCAGGATACATTCTTTTATGCCATTCCATAACATGATCCATAAGGGCATCTGCTGACTTATTATGTCTCCCATCACCTGATTTCCAAGTATCCCATCCACTTTCCCTAATATTTTGATTTGTCAGTTCAAGTGCTGTCTCTGGAGATAGTCCCCTGTCTATATATCCTTGATATAATGTTACTACTTTTCTATAATTTTTATCTTCAGCTACTGGTCTCTTTCTTCTTTTTGAAGGTACTGAAGAACTTGCTACTCTATTAGGTCCTCCCATAAAAAATAGATTTCCACCATCTGCATATTCATTACCAACTCTATAAGGAACTTCTACTTCAGGATTAATCATATTTTGAATTTTTTCATTACCTTTCCATGTCTTAGTATAAGTATTTCCATTACTGTCTATAATAGGGTAATATCCTAATCCTGCATCTGTAGCAGTAGCTTCAAGATATGTAGGGTGATGAGGAGCCTTGAGTATTCTACCTGTATTAGGATCTCTACTTCCTAAATGATATGATTTATCCCTATCATTCCATTCTGGTTGCATACCTGCTTTAAATGCTGCCCTCATATCATAATCATTATCATTGGTCTCCCTTAGATTATCAGGAAGATTATTTCTCCAACGTTTATATGCAGTTTCATCCACTAATGTCCATTGTTTTAAAGGACCTCCCTCTGCATATTCATTGTTTTCTGCATACTTGTTATAAGCTTCTTTTATATCAGACAGAGATGTCATACCATTATTAACTGCTACTTTCATCATCTCTGCCTTATCTTTCAATGAAAGATTATCCCAAGGTTTACTATAGTTATTCATATTAATATCTTTTAATCTACATCATCAAATATTGTTAACTCTTGACTTCCTCTTGCTTTACTTTGCTCTGTAAGCTCATTCTCAACTTTACTTTGCAAATTCTGTAGAGAAGTTACTATTCCCTCAACATTCTTTAGTGCTGTTGTTATAGCAGAAATCTGATATTTAGGTCTACCTTTATCATCCTCTTCATTAAGAATATCAGGATTCTTCAAAAATGTACTTACTGTATTTGCTGCTACAAGAGCAGCATTAAGTAGTTCCTGTGAAGGAGTTACTGTATGTTTTTTATAAATCTCCATAGCTTCTTGAAGTAGGGGAGAAGGAGTAAAATTTTTATCAAGACCTTCTTGCTCTATAATAGTCTTTGCTCTTTCATTCTCATTAAGAATATATGAGTATGTACTTCTTGGGTCTACCATAAAATATAAATAAGACATCTGCTTATAAAACTGCTCTTTTGACGCACTTCTATCTTGATTCCATAGCTTTCTTATAGGCTTAACAAGTAAAGCTTCATCAGCTATAGTAAGTTGAAAATTCTCTATTTTAATTAGTTTCATATCTTCTACTCTTTATATAATTAAGTACAGATACACTAATTAATAATGTACCTGTACTTTATATTATTTACTACTATTCTTTTTTAAAGTTGCATTAATCTGCCTTTCTTTCAACCTTACATCATCACTTTGCTTCTTCTTTTGTAGAGCAAGATTTTCATTAAATTGTCTTGCACTTTCTGATAGTTTTTCCTTCTCTAATGCAAGCTTTTGCTCCATATTCATAGCATCAGAACCACCCATTAACTCAAGCCTGTCTGCCTCAGCCTTACTGTTAATCTGAGCAACAAGAATATTATTTTCAAGTTTTTCCTGATGCATCTTATACTGCAACTCTTGCTGTTGTTGAGCTTCCTGAGCCTGCTGTTGCATCTGCTGTTGCTGCATCTGCATTTGCTGCTGTTGTTGCTGTTGAGCTTCTTCTCTCTTTCTCTTCTCATTAGCCTCAACAATTCTCTGCTTTTCTGCTGTACTTATAGTTGTGTATATCTTCATAATAGTAGAGAAGTCAAGTAACTGATTCTGTAGAGCTGCCTGTGCAAGAGTGTCAAGTTTCTGATTAAGTTCCATAGTACCATTACTATTGTCTACTACAAGACCATAATCACATTCTGCAAACTCATCCCCATCTATCTCCATCAGTTTTTTACTACCATCATTTAAGATATAGTCAAACTTCTTCTTTCTTCCTCTAAGTGCTATCTTTGCTGTTTCAAGGAAACATTCAAGTACTCTTTTCTTCACACTGTCATGAATAAAGAACATCCTTTCTGTAATAAGGGATGACTGCAAAGTAGCTCTTTCTACTCCTCCTACAGTCTCTCTGTTTGAAATCTGTCCTTCCCTCTGTCTTGATATACCTGCAAGGTCTCCTATCTTTGTAGAAATCCATTCAAGTACATTCATATATTGCTGTATTTCATTTCCAAGTGAAGCATCTATAACTCCTGATGAATTATTATTCAATCCTCCTGCAAGTTTACCCATTGCTGGACCTACACTTCCTTCTTTAAAACTATCTTCTACAGCTATACCATTTACATTAATATAGTACATCCACTTGTCTACATCCCATCCTTTAGGTACTTTAGCAAAATCCATCTTTACTATTTTACCCATATTCTTAGCTAATACCTTATTTAGTCTATCATGAAATACATCATAAAGATAGGCATAAGGTTTCATAATATCTACAAGAGAGAATGGTTCATTACCATTAATGTTATAAATACTTCCTATAATACCAAAATGGCATCTTGATGGGTTACTTAGCCTATTGTACTGTACTGGTCTAGGACCCATATCTACATATATATCCTTACCAATCTTAGTACCTCCCCAAGCTTCATTTACCCAGAATATCTGTTCCTCTTCTCCTTTATCTGAATCACAGTGATAGTTCTCAGGATAAAAATTAAATTCTTCTTCTCCTGTCTCAGGATTATAGCTTTTTACTTTCTTTATCTGTCTTCTTGACTTCCAATATACCCTCAGTACCCTTATATTACCATTCATATCATAAGGTAGATAAGTATTGTCTATAGTATTATCAAACAAACTATAAGGGTCTATTACTTCATCTCCTGCTGTATAATCAAGACTTACATTAGGAACAAATCCATACCTAGGGTCAAGATTATCCATACTGTCTACATAAGGGCTGCTTCCTCTGTTTTCAGGAGAACACTCTAAAGATTCTATATCTTTCTTTGACAGTTGGTCATAATAAGTATCAATAATTCTTCCTGGATTCCAGTAGTCTTCCAGTACTATCATATCTGCATCTTCTATATAATTTGAATACCCTGACCTTATTACTCTCATTTTACAAGGGTCTATTTTTTCAATGAAAGGTTCCCCTCCTACAATATCACAATGATATGCTTCTTCTCCTACAGTATAGGCATCCACAAATCCTTGATTAAACAGCTGTGGGATATCAAGCTCTTTCATATAGTGATTTAGTAATAGGTTCCCTCTTACTTCCCTCTTGTCTTGATAACTGTAAGTAAAATAATCAGATTGCTTCTCCAACTCCTGATTAAACTCTTCTTCACTTTGAGCACCATCCATCATCATCTGTTGGAGCATAGCATTTACTTGATTATTTTTCTCTTCTGCCATTTCTGATATGGCATTAGGATTAGTTACTATTACCCTAAAATCAAACAGTCTCTTGGACTCTTCTCCTCTAAGAACCTCAAGTTTTGAATTGATAATAGGGTAGTGCTGTATATTTTCTGGAATGAATGATGCCTCAAGATTAAATGGATTGACAAGCATTTTAAAGTCATCCATGTGTATCTTTCCATTGATAAGGTCATAGTTTATTTTCATTGCCCTCACTGACTTTCTTGCCAAATGGTAATGTACTAAGCTATGATCATCTCCAAAATCCACGCATCTTTTCCTCCAGGCTTTTCCTTTTTTATTAAAGGATAACTGCTGTGCTGGAAATCCTCCTATTGCATTATATGCCATAATATTCTATTTTCTAATTTATATATGCAAAGATAAATAAAAGAGTAAGCCTTTCACAATACCTAAATCATTCATTAATAGTATCTTAACAATATCTCTATAATTGTCTATATAGAAAAAAGAGAATGACTAATTGTTATCATTCTCTTTATATATTTTAATATTTATATACTGTTCATTACTTAAACTTCCACCAATTTACAGGAACTCCTTTTCTACAAGTATCTGCATACCATCTATTAAATGCTATACCATCATAACCATCAACATCATCAAGAACATCTTTAATATATTGAGCCAGATAGTTTTCATTAGGAATACTTTTACCAAGATAGTCTGCTTTACACATATTGGCTACAAATACCTTATCATAAAGAATATCATTATCTATCTTTATATTATATGTATTAAGTATATTATCAATTTGCTCTTCAGTATAAGGAGTAATCTTACCATTACTGTCTTCCATCTGACTTACTGCAAAATCACATAGATGTTTATTGAAATGTCTACCGTTATGTTTAAGATATTCTATCATATCTTCAGGAAGTTCATCATATATATCAAGGCTATCTCTATTCATGACAAAATTTGTTTAATCAGTAATACTTTGAATATCAACACCCCCGTAGAAGAAATATTGATTGTAAGTTTAAGTCTAGTTTAGCATAATCTCTTCTACGGGGGTACTATATTATCTATAGCGTCCAGTTCTTCTATAGTCTCTATCTTCATCATAATCACGATGACTTCTATAGTCTCTGTCATCATAATCATAATCTCTCATTCTACTTCTTGAAGTATCTTCTTTTGCTTCATAAGCTTCAATGCAATCTTCAAGTTCTTCAATCTCTTCTCTCATTCTTCTAAGTTTATCTCTCATCTGAGATACACTCTTATGACCAGTCTGTACCATAATCATCATATCAATTTAGTTTATTTGTGTTACTTACTATATCAAGTATCTTGTCTAACTTAGACTCAACACCTGTTACTTTATCTCTAAGTGAAGCTATTTCTTCATCTCTGGCTTTATCCTTAGCATAAGTACTGTCTATGGCTTTCAGAATATCTTCAGCTTGTTTAGCTTCATTCTTAATGTCATCTATATGCTCAATGGTATAATTAGCCTTATGAAGTATAGATTCTACTTCTGCTTGGATTTGTTGCTTGGTTTCAGCAATTACAGTCTTGCCACCTTTATAAGTAACTAAAGAACTATTACTGGGTATGTTATTAAAGTCAGTGGTTACTTCACCTACTTTAACTTTGACGTTCATTACCATCTGATTAGTTCCATCTGTAGCAAACTGAGGAATTGTTGTACCAACTACTTCTCCAATACTATATTTAAGTCCGTTTGATTTATCAAGAAGATAAACAAGACTTCCTGCATTAAGACATGAAAACATTATACTATAAGTTGAAGTTTATTATTCTGTTTGTCAAATACTATAATATGAAGTCCTTCAGTCAATGAAGTAAGAGCTTCACCATTAGATGCGAGTAGAGGAAGTGTTACATTATTAACCATCATTTCAAATCCTGTAGCAGTAGTTGTAGCAGCATTAAAGTTAACTACCATAATTCCTGCTATTCCCATTACTCTGAATGTATGGTTAGGCATACTAAATATAGCATTAGCAGTTGCACTGCCAGCAGTCGTTTGAGTAGCTGCTACTAATGGTATACCTCCACGATTACCAATGTATTCATTAAATGCCATAATATTATCTCCTATACTTTAGTTCCAAAATCCATTAAGATTAGTACCATAACCATAATATCCCATCTGTGCAGCTACACAATTAGGTACAGCTACAAATGGTTGATAAGGAGTAGTTACAGTACTTGGTTGAGCACATTTAATCTCATTTACTTCTTTCTGAATACCTGCCAATGCACCACTAAGAGGATTAACAGCAGCAGCTATCTGCTGACCAAATACAGCAGTCTGATGTTCTGTAGTAAGTTGTGTCTGTAGAGCATTAATCTTATCTTGCATAGCACTCTTCTCAGCAGCATCAAGCCTTGCTATTACTCTATCTCCTACAGTATCTACAGCCTTTTCAATATTACAGGTCTGGTCTCTAAGAGCATAACCTACATCAGCAAAACCTCTTGTTACAGCATTACCTACACCTCCTACACTTTCCTTTATAGTGTCTGTCTGTTGAATAGTAGCTATCTGATTCTGATAATTACCTTCAGTAATAGCAGTTTTAAGATTGCAGCAACATGTTGCAAGCTGACTTGAAAGTGTCATAGTATTCTGAGTTCCAGCATTAAGTAGAGCACCTGTAGAAGAATCTATCTTACAACCTACTTGAGTTACTGCATTGTTTACCTGATTAATAGCTGCTTGAATCATATCAGTAGAAGTATTAAACATAGTAGCAAGATTCTGTATTGCACTACCATTGTTATTGATAGCTTGCATAATCAAATCTCTACCATCATTGTTATTGACAAGATTGGCAAGTGGACCTAAACATTCACCATTGTTACCATTACCACCAAGATTACCAAACAAACCACCATTACGCATAAGAGGATAAAGGAAGAAAAGAAAGATAACCCAAATCCAACTTCCATTACCAAAACCACCACCTCCATTCATAAGAGCCATAAGGGTAGCTAAATCACTGTTACTATTTCCTTTAGAACCTCCATCAGGAAACATAAAAACTTTTGAATCATCCATAAGTCTTAGTTTAATTTAATTAATAATGTTACATGTACCAGCTAGCTTTTGTACATTGCAAAGATAAACATGATGATTAAAAGCATCAAAAAAGGAGTAGCCAAGTTTTACCTTAGTTACCCCTTGAATATATATTGAATGAAAGCGAAATATTAACTATTTATGCTTCAGATACATATTGGCTCTACATCCTTATTTAACAAAGTAGCTTGAGCTGTAGCAAGTCTATAGACCCTAGAAGTTGAAAGATAATCATAAGCAAGGTCTCTCAAATGTCTTATTGAACTTACATTCCTATTAAGTACTTGACCTATAGTAGTAACACTAAATCCAGCATGCAACATCTGCTCTACTACTATACATCTTGTCATGACAATATTTTCAGCACGAGATTTACCAAGAACATCTTCTCTACTTATACTTAGACTTCCATCTTTAAGCTCTATAGCACAACATTTAACAACATTGTCTATAATCCTGTACAGTTCTTTCTCTTTGTCATTCATAATAATTGAAATTTTATTGTTGAAAATTTTGGTAGTTTAAAAATAATTATTACCTTTGCATCAAACTAGAATAAACTGCTTTTTCCTTACAAAGGTTTGCTTATGCGGAAATATAAGTTTATTCTAGTTTTCTTATTTGTATATGACCATGATCTTGCATCTTATATGCAATATGAAATTTACTGGGTTGTTTTCTATAATATTTATGGGTAGCTGTAATTATATTAGTTCTTACTTTAATACTAATATACTTATTCAAGCTTAAATGCCTGTTTACATACCTTTTAGTATGTCTTTTTCCACCAGTTCCCCAATATTTAACTTTGATTTTTTTTAATGGCTCATGTAAAGTAACACTATTAAAGTAAAATCTAGTCGTATTAATTTCGATAAAGATAAAATCATATACATCTTTTATAGTTGTAGGTAATATACACTCTATTCTATTACCAACCCATTTAAGATTTTTATTCCAAGGTTCAGCTCTATAACAGTCCTCATAACTAATATATACAGATGTTACATCATTAGCTAATTCATATTTATCTATATGATAGCCACAAATTTCTTTTTTAAAAAACTTTGTATTTATATTTGTTGAATAATCAATAAAACTAGGACAAACAAGAGCATAAGGTGAGTTACTACCAATATTAGATGTATTACAAATCAAAGCATCTCCAGACTTTTCTATCAAATTTACTCTTTTCTTTAAAACTAAATCCCAATAAGTTAAATCATTAAGTTGAGCTTCTTTGTAAGTATTATCACTATTATAATCAAGGTTGCGAAAAAATAATCTAAATTTATTTTTTATTGTAACTCTAAATACAGGACAATTAGAATAATACCAATCATCATATCTACCATTAATCTGATGATTAATGTCTCCTAAAACTAAAGGAATCCTTTTATGATACAAGTTTCTTCTTTCTTTCTTAATATACTTTATTTTCTTAACATCTTGAGGAAGTTGTTCATAAGTAACTTTACCACTACTGTCAAGAGTAGCAAATACTTTTTTCAGTTTATCATAAAAATATTTAAGTCCAATAGCATCTATAAATTTCATATTAATATAATTTATTTAGTTATTTAATTTATTATATAAGAGTCTTATATATTTTTCAGCTCTTAAAGTATCAAATGTCTAATTCCCATACCAAGAGCTATTGCTATACAGCCTCTACACAAATCTTCTTTATTCCATTTACCTTCATAATAATGACACCTGTCATTGTCTTCATGAACTATCAATGCAAGTAATGCATATCCTTCACCAAAGAGTATGACAATAAGAATATATACTGCCATACCCATAAGATTATGTTTCATTTCTTTAGTCATACTATATAAAAATTAAATTCAGTTTTTATCATTTTGCTGTATCAGCAACCATATATCCTTTAGCTTTCAAATCTGTAAGCAAAGCATTAAACTTAGTTACTACTTCTTCTGCTGTTGTAGCTGCTGTAATGTTTGCAAGTTGGGGTATTTGAGAAGATTTAAGTTTACCATCTACGAGGTCTGCCTTACTACTAACATCAGGTATATCTGTTTTCTTAGCATAATCAGTTAATGATTGATGCTCTGTAAGATAACCTTTATTATCAATCTCAGTCTTAGTATAATAATTACTCTTCTCACTAGTCCATACAGGGTCTGTTTCAGTATATGAAGTTATAAAGTTAGCATCATTAGTAAGTTGAGATAACTTAGTTGGTATAGATGAAGTATCAGCTTTGTTAGTCAAATCATAGAATGTACCATCTACAACTGGAACAGTATATTGCGTATGTGCTGTATTAATACCACTACTGCTAGGACTTGTAAGTGTATATGAACCATTTTGTCCTATACGAACACCTACACCTTTTATTGTAAAAACAATACCCGTAGAGTTAGCACTAAAATTAAAACCATCATTACTTGCTAAATTTAAAGTGTTTGGTTGTAAAGTAACACCTCCTGACATAGAAGAAACATTTAATCCACTAGTTGTAGATATAGTAGCAGTTCCTTTACTACCACTATATAACTTAGCAGGTGTTTCATCATTTGCCATTACAACAAAGTTACTGGTATCAGGAATTTCTGTCTTCTTGGCATACTCACTCAAATCAACTTCAGCTTTAAACTCACCAAGTTTTTCCCATACATTGTTAATATAACAATATTCAGTATAAATATTGTTCTCCTCTGTAGTAGTAGATGGAACAATATAAATCTTATTGTCTTTAATATCTTCTGTAGGAAGTTTATCAGTAATAACAAATATTGCAGTATCTATATTACCTAATTGTTCAAGTGGAACATTGCCGTTACCATCAAGACTTGCAACACCATTAACTTTACCTATAATATCTTTATTCAATGTAGCCTTTATAGCATCAGGCAGATCACTGTTCTTTGTATAATTCAGTTCAATGACATTTTTGCCAACATACTTTATGGCTGCAAATATCTTGAATCTGTCTAAATCTCTTCTTGTAAGGTATCTCATATCAATATAATTTTAAATACTCATAGTAAGATTTCTCCTACTATGAGTATGGTTTATAATTAATTATTAAGCAAACATTGCATCAATGGTAGCATCATCACATACTTCTATTGAAGTTACATTGCCTTTAAAATTATTAAATTCACCAAGAGTAACTCCAGCACTTACTTCTACAAGGTCTTCTCCATCCCAACGATATACTTTATTATTATTAACATTTACATATAGTTTGCCTTTTTCAGGTGTGTTTTTAGTTGGCACATCAAGACCATTTAAATCTCTAGTAGGATAGCTTATATCATCACAATAAGTAAGTTTTGAAAGTACTTGATTCTTTTGCGTAAATCCTCCAATAAATTTCTTATGTGTAGTATCATAGACTACAGCACTAAGAATGTCATTTGCTGTATGACTATTAACAAGAGTTACATTATCTGTAAAATTTGAAAACTCAAAAATTTCAAATACATCATCTGGTAGTTGTTCTGTTTTAACAACATTATTATCATCCAAATCAGCCTTCTTATTAAGTGCTGTTTGTGTAGCTGTAGAAATAGGCTTATTTGCATCACTTGTATTATCAACATTACCAAGTCCTACCTGAGCCTTAGTTACACCATGAGGATTGCTCTTGTTATTAATATGTGTATCAACGTATGTCTTAGTAGCATATCCCTTAGCATCAATCTCTCCACTTGTAAGACCAAACTTCAGTGCTCTCCACTTACCTGTAGTAGCATCTACACTATTACTCTTAGTAATCTGATAAAGAGTACCTGCTACATTGGTAATAAAATGGTCAGGGAAATTATCTTCACTCTCAGCTTTAAGAGTTGCAATATCTTTATAATAATCTCTCGCAAAGTTAAACTGCGGAGACTTCAAGTCAAAATTCTGATTTATAATAAAACTCATATCTATTTTCTATTTTAATCTATTCAACATGTTAAGCAAAAGTATAACTACCAGTAGCAGTTGCAGGAGTATTCTGCATATATACATTATAAGAAGTACCATTAACAGTTACTGCTGCAAGCTTAGTATAACCACTGAAACCTTGGAAACCATTACCATCTTTAATAGATGTCAAATCACCAAAGTAAGCAGGATAAGCATACACAAGCTTCTGATTAGTCTGAGTAATAGATACAGTTCTATTCTTACCGTTAATTACGGCTTTATTACCAAGTGCAATGATTTCAGCAGCAGTAAGGGAAGTCTTATCAGCAGCTACAACACCACAATAACCAGCATGAACAAATACTGCACTACAAGTTCTTGTTTTAGTAGTAGCATCAGCGTCAGCCTTTGCTGTCAAAGTAAGTGTCTTTGTTACTTTGTCAGCACCTTGCGCTACTGTTATATCTGCTATATTATACTGCCTGTCAGCAACAGGAACTGATGTACTTGCAGTACCTGAACCAAAAGTATTAGTAATATTCTGAGAAGAAACAGTATGAAAATCCTCATTCTGATAACCCCATTTAAGAGTAAAAGAAGTCTTTACTCCAAGCTCTACTACATTAGGAGTTATACCAAAACTACTAATATCAAATGGGTACCTATTAGCAAGTTTAGTAAGAATATTCTTATCAGCAGCAGTCATTACTCCAGCTTTTGTAGTTGTTGCAGCTGGAATAGTTTCACCTCCTTTTGACCCTGAATCACCGTCATAAAAATCAAAATTGACTGCATCTTCAATAGTTTCTACTTGTATATTTGCAATAACATTAGTTTTCTTACTATACTCAGTCAAGTCTACTTCTGCCTGAAAATCACCAAGTTTCTCCCACTTAGCAGCATCATAAGTATTAGTATCATTGATAGGAAGAGCACCTGTATAGATATACTCAGCATACTTATTCTGATTAACACCTGAAGCAGCAGCTTCTGCAAGAAGATACATGTGCTTATCAATATTAGTCTCAGGAAGCTTAGTTACTACCTCTACAAAAGTAGTGTCAATATTACCAAGCTGGTCCAATGGAATCTTGCCACTAGCATCAAGAGTTGCAAGACCACCAGCTTTACCAACTACAATCCTACCTCCTGCATCATTCCATACTCTATTAGTTTTATTATCACCAATTTGAGAACTAGTTATAGCAGCAGAAATACCTGTAACATCACTGATTTTAAAACCTGTTGGTAAAGTCAAAGGACCACTACTATATCCACCAATGCCACTAACAGCAATAGTATCTGTAAAATTTACACTTTTTTCTACAGTACCACCTTTCTTCTTGTCAAGAAAGTTCTCATCAATCTTGCTTTTAAAATGCTTTAGACCTGCGTCATCTACAAATTTTGTCATATCAAATTATTTAAACAATTAAATGTATTTATTTATTAATTAATTTATATTTATATTATTCTTTATCTGCCTTTCCAGGATTTAGTTCTCCTGGAAAAGTTTCCCCACCAACTACTGGATCAGTTGGATCTGGAATAACCTTATTACTAAACAAAGAATTTATCTCTTCTTCAGTAACAGGAGACATGCTACCTATAGCAGCTTTAATTTCATCAGACAATTGGTCTGGTGTTATAGAGCCTTTTCTTATCTTTAAAGTAAGTTTCTTCTTAGGCTTATCCTTTAAAGCTGCTTCTCCTAAATATTTTTCATTACTCATACTGCTGCTTTTTATTTTCTGTACAAAGATATTTACTTTGATTCTATTTCCAGTAGGTCTAATAAAAGCACTAATATGAGATAATAAAAATAAAAAGGAGTAACCATTCCTGATTACTCCTAAAGCTACTATTGAGGCTTATTTTTTCTTCTTGCCTCCACCTTTTCTACAAGCCATAATCTTATATATTTTAATCAGTTAAACATTATATTATCTACAATCTTCTATAGTCTTTATCCATGCTTTTATATCTTCCTCTGATGTTCCAATATTGTCTACTTCTATATCTTTACTCTTTAAGAATCTTTCCAAAGAAGCTGTATCTTTAGGAGCATCTGACCATTTTCTATATATAAGTTTTCCTAATTTGATTTTATACTTCTTCTTATTATATAGGTCTTTAAATGTTTGAGTATTTCCTTTTTTGCCATCTGTTGTTTTTGGCAATACTTCAAAGTGCTTACCTTCTAATGGTACTTCTTTATCCTCATCTGTTTTATTACCTTTTCCTTCTTTCTCCTTATTATCTGGATTACTTATTATTTCTCCTGTTTCAGGATTCATTAATTCCCCTGTTTCAGGATCTATAATAAAGTCTTGAGTACCATCTAAAGGAACATCCTCTAAATTAGATGGTTCTTGTTTTTTCATATTGTCAAGAGCTTTTTGTGCAGCTTTATCTCTTTTTTCTTTTTCCTTTTTCTCCTTTACTTTATTTATTAGTTCTTTAGCTTGCTCCTCTGTAGGAACTTTTACTTCCTTGGTATTCTTATTAACTTTAACAACTTCAGGATGGTCTCCCTCACTTAAAATATAATAATTCCATACTCCTCTATTTTCTACAGGAGTAAATCCTCCATCTATTATTCTCTTATTATAGTCAAGCTGTTCTATTAATTTCATATCTATTACAGGTTCTCCTTTAAGATAATATGTGCCATTTACCTTTTTATAGAATTGTCCGTTATATATTACCTGGCTTTCATTATTACTGAAACTACCTTTTTTAGAGCTGTCAGGTGCTTCATTGACAGGTTGGCTTGGAACTATCATTTTACCATCCTCACCAATACCATATATACTATAGTTACTGCCAGCAGTACCAAATAAAGCAGCATCTGTAGTTAATGCTCCAGCTTCCTCATACTGCTTTAACAGATTCTTACTCTCCAATACTTTTGAAGTTATATTTACTATAGGATTCATTTCAAGTAAAGCGTCTTTAAAAGACTCTACTAAATCCGCTCTATCTGTAACATTATCAAGATTAAATGTTCTCTGTACCTTTCCATTATATGTAAATGCAACTTCATTGGTGTTTTTTCTTAAAAGAATATTTTTGTCTTTATTATCCAAATATAGAATCTTACTTAATCCTATTACTGCTTGAAGTCTTGTATTGTAATCTAATGAAGTAAGGTCTTGCAAGAAACCATCTATCTGATTTTTTAATACCCCATCTTTCATTTCACTATATACCAAAACTTTTAAAGGCGATGGTACAAGTTTTCCATTACTTGCTGGCATAAAGACAAAGACATTACCTGTGTTTTTATCTTTGTCTGTAGGAACCATTACTTCACCTATAGTAGCACCTTTTAGTAGCAGTTTACTTCTTTCTAATATTCCCCATACTACATCATCAAACTTCACATCATAAGGGTTTCTTTCTTTATCTTTTAATATATCTCTTACATTTCTAGCTTCCTCTCCCTTATCTTTTTCTGTCTGTTTTATAATATAGCCTGGTGTAGGATAATTCTTTTCTACCTCTGTAGACAAGTCTTCATTGACATAGAATCTTTCATTAGGATGTTCATCAAAGAATTTCTTTCTTTTTACCTTTAATTCAAAACCTCCTTTTCTGCCTGTATCCATTAATTTCTTATACAGATCAAATTTTGCAGCATTTCTATTACCATAGCCTGCTGTACCTATAATAAGATACTTCTTACCATTGCTCTCTATTACACCTCCATTCTCTTTGTTATGAATACTTGTAATACCTTTATTTATACTATCATCATAGTCTAATACAAGCATAAGATGATTTTGCATATAGTCATCATGAGTAGCATTCTCCTTAGGAGTTACTAACATGAATTTAACTTTAGCATGAGGATTAAGCTTCAATATATTAGCAAGTTCATAGTCTATGATATTCTGAAGCTTTACTCCTACTGCATCCATCCATGTATAGTATTTATTCATACTGTCATTCTCTTTAGCTCCTTTTTTCTTTATGAGAACTTTACTTAGTCCTTTAGGATTTAGCTTACTCTTTATTCCTACAAGAAAATCATATACATATCTACTCATAGCATTACCACTAAGTGTAGTAGACTTGATGTCTATTTCTCTATTGCCTGTAGTATTAGCATCATCCATATTAGAAGTACTATCAGTTGAGAATAAATCATTACTACCCTCTGATTGTTCCTCTACTGTAAGGGAATGTCCACTTACACTGTCACCATTATCTGTAATATTCTTATTTCCTATATCAATACCCTTTGCTAAAAGTTCTGTGTCTGTTGCATTTATTTGTCTTTCTATAGCAACATCCAAGTCAAAATTATCTTTTACCTTTACTTGAGTAGTTTCATTTTCTCCTTCAAAGTTACCATTAAAATACCAACCATCATCTTTCTTTTCTATAGAAGTTGCTTTGAATATACCATTTTCTTTATTACTTTCTTTTACTTTATTTGTATTAGAATTTGTATTAGAAACTATTCTATCAAATTGGCTATTATTTCCTTCTAACAGAATCATAGATGATGGTATGCTTGGACCTATAATTAATGTATTTCCATTATAATCTTTTATAAGTGAAACTTCGTTACCCTTATCATCTTTTGTTCTTTTTATAAAAGTATAATCATAACCATATTTGTCAAGAAATCTATCTCCATTTTTTAAGTCTTCAAATTTTACAGGTGTATCTTCAACATCTATACTGTAAGTATTCAGACGTCCAACTACTTCTCTTTTTCTTGTAGCTATATGGCTATTTTTATCTACATTACTTTCAGTATTATTCTGCTCATCTTTTTTCTCATACTCATTAGGAGCAATATCAAGAACTTGTCCTTCTTTATCTACTGCAAAAGTAACTTTATCACCTTTTCTTTCTACAGTGAAGGTTGCTTTATGTGCATCTCCTGCATCATCAACTACATGTGTTTCTCCTGCATTTACACTACCATCACCAAACCCATCTTCCATAACTATAGCAGCATTCCATACACCAGGAATTTTACCTGTTTGTTCTGATTTACTTGCATCTTTGTCTACTGCATCATTTGGGGCTGCTTCTATTAAATTACTTCCATCTTTAGCTACTTCATGATTAGGTTTGGCATTATCTATTTCTTGTTTATTAAACAAATCTGCTACTTCTGAAGATGTTTTTCCTGTAAGCTTTTCTATAACTTCTTTATTAGTGGGCTGCCATTGCTGCTCTGCTGGAATAGATCTATCTGCACTTATAATTGTAGTTACTCTTGGATATCTTACTTCATTACCTGTTTCTTTATTAAGAGTATAGTAATAAGTTTCATCCTTTGAAAGAGTAAACTTCTGAGTATCTTCTGTTATCTTTTTAACTGCTTCTTCAGGAGTCTTTGGAGCTTCTACTTTCTCAGGAATCTCTAAATTCTCATTATATTCAGTAGCATCATGTACAGTACTTGGAAGATTATCCCAGTTAATATCTGCTTTAGTGTATCCTGGTTTAAACTGACTAGACTTTGTACTTCTCATTTCAAAGTCCTTTGTTTTATCCTGTACAAAGTTTGTAGTCTTTCCACTGTTATCAGTTATCTTCAGCTGACCAGTTTTTTCATCTACAGAATACTCTGGACCTGTAGGATTCATATATTTCTCAGTTCCTTTTGGGGTAGGGTAGTAAACATTTATAGGTATTATCTGTAATCTACTTGGATCTATTTCTATACCATAAGTCTGCTTGAGAAGATCTGCATACATAGATACTTGTCTTGACCACTTGGCTTTTTCATGAGAGAGCTTATCTTCTCCATGATTCCTTGTAGTCTTCATATCAAAGATATAGTAGTTACCCTTATCATCATAACCAAAGAGGTCAAGAGTCCCTGCAACAGCTAACTTATGCTCTTTACCATCATTATCTGTTACAGTTATTACTCCATGTGCCATTACTTCCTTTGACACTATATGAATACCTTTACTGTCCAGGTCTTTCCTAAAGTCTTCAAGCTGCTTGATAAAGTGCTGCATCACTTCTTTGGTAATATTAGGATAACTGTCTTTCAGTTCTCCTGCAAAGAAGTCTCTTACTATTATGTCAGCAGTATTTCCTAAAGCTGTAGATGGTGCTCCCCAGCCTTCATACTTTTCTTTATCATGCTCTGTTCTAAGTTCAGCAATAGCTCTCTTTACTTCTTCTTCTGTCTTTCCTGTAGTCTCTGCAATAGCTTTGATAGATTCTTTACTTATCTCTTTACCCATGTCTACCTTAACTTCTGCTGAAGTACCTTCAAATATAGACTTCTTCTTCTCCTCAGCTTTCTTTTTTTCTTCTTCTATCTTTTTCTTCTTGCCATCTTCTGCTGATTTTTCTGCATCCTCTTCTACTTTCTTTTTCTTTTCTTCTCTCTCCTTTCTTTCCTTTTCTTCTCTTTCTATTCTTTGTTTTCTATTCTCAAGAGTAGTAGCATCTCTTTGATAACCAAGTTTCTCAAGACCTTTAAGAATATAGTCTATATCTTTTTCAGCTTCAGTACCATGTAAGTCATCAACAGCTTTTTCCAAGGTGTCTAATAATTCTTTCTTTGTATTGGCACTATCAATTATATTATCAATATTCCTTGAGATATTATCTTTCCAGCCATCACTTTTATTTGATTGAGATATTACAGAGCCTATATCCTCTATAACTCCTCTCCAAGTTTTTGCATCTTCCAATTGCTTTTGATACTCAGGAAGCATCTTTTCTGTTTCAATGTTACCAAGTATAGCTGAATTTAATTTTCTAAGATTTTTATATACAACTTGATTTATAGTATCTTCTGTAATACTCGAATCTTTTTTAGCTCCTTCAATCCATTCATTTAAAGCATCTGCTGCAATTTCTGCATTTTTATAATCTATCATTTTGTAAGCAGCATCTGCTGCTACAACTCTTTGATTCTCAAATTCTGTTGCTGCCGCTTCTGGATTTTGAGCTATTCGATTATAAGCATCTGCATTCTGATTTATCCTTTGAGTCAATAAACCTATATCCTGAATTTTTTGCAAAGCATCTGCATCTTTCATAATAAGTTTCTGTTCCAACTTTTCAATTTCACTTTGCTGCTCTTTGCTATATTGACTTCTGTTCTCTTCCCTCATCATTCTTGCCCTTGTTATAGGATCTAAAGCAAATATCTCATCTGCTGTAAGTATAGGATCTTTACTTCTTTCAAGTTCTTCTTGAGCAAGTTTTTTCTGTTCTTCTAAACTCTGTATTTGTTTATTTAACGTTATTACCTGTTTATTATGCCCCTTCTTTATACTTCCATTTTCATCTGTCCATTCTTTTTTCTTTTCATTTGCTTCATCAAGCTTCTTCTGCACAACATCAAGAGTTTCCTGAGCAGTTGCAACTCTCTCATTTGTCTCATCCACATCTGCATTTTTCATGGCAATTCTCAATGCATTCTTTTTACTTTCTGAAATAGATAGAGAGTTCTCCATAAATTTTTCTCTCTGTTGAGATGCTTCAAGTGCAGCTTTAGCTTCTTTTACTTTATTCTGAGCATCTAATATAGCCTGACTATCTTCTTTTTCTTTGGCTGCATTTTCTTCTTCAACAGCTTTTTGATATTCTTCATTAGCTTTTTCAGTAGCCTTTTTCTGTTCTTCTATATCTTTTTCCATCTCAGCTTTTTGCTGATCATACACTTTGACTAGTGTCTCTGCACTCTTCCTTCCTCCTACAGTAGCAATAATAGTATTTACATCTGTTGAAGTTTCATCAGAAGAGGCATCTCCTACCTCTGACTGCATCTTTTGCTTTCTTTCTTTCCAATGACCATCCAATGCCTGCTGGAGCTTTAACTGTGCTCTAACATCTGGGTCTACAGGCTCTCCTCTATATTTTTCAATCTTCTGTATTTCTTCTTCTGCTTTATCATAAGCTTCAGATGCTTCTATTAATTTTTGTGCATTGGAAGCTATATCATTTATAGCTTTCAAGTCATTTTCTTCACTTTGGGCCAATCCAGGATTTGCAGCATAGTATTGTCCAATTAGATTGTCTACTTCTTCCTTATTAAGAGCATTATTCTCTGCATCTGTTAGATGAGAGCTTTTTTCTATTAAAGCCTTTGCTTTCTGTACAACTGAAGACATTGTAGCAGGGTCATTTTTGTCATTACCAAGAGTCTCTAAAGCATGCAATGAATTTATTGCCTGTATGAAATCTATTGTTTTTTTGTCTCCTAAATTAAGTACATTCTTTGATGCTATATCTGAAGCTGCCAAACGCTCTATAGCTTTAAAATCATCATAATTATCCAATATATTATTTACATAATCTGCATGGTTTTGAAGATCCTTTACTGATTGCTTATTACCATAATAGGTATTAAGCACACCATTTGTAAGAAGATAATTTAATTGTCCTCCTAGATTACTGAACTTATTTAAATTATTGTACTTTATAGAACCATCTTCATTTTTTGCAGCTGTACCATCAGCATTCCTTGCTGTTTCTCTCCAAAAATTATTCTTATATGCTTCTCTTCCACTTTTAGTCGCAAGTCTTGCTATATTGGCAAATTGAGGAGAAACACTTAATATACTTCCCATAGCACCTACTTCTGCTGCTTTCCATGTTGTTTCTTGCCCCATTGAATTACTTAGACCCATCATATATGAATATAGACCATCTGCAAAACTATAAGTATTAGCAAGTGCTTTACCTGACTTATAAGCATCAAGATACTGATTAAAACTATCATTGTTTATTCTCTCTGCCGCATCTACCTGCATATCATCTGTACCATTTGTCCAAGCTCCTCCCCAAGCCTGTGATGCTACAGTCTTACCAAAGTTCTTCCACTTACTTCCTGATGTCAATGATTTACTTGCATCTACAACCAATCTCTTTCTTCCTTCTGATGTGGCAATTTCTTCTAATCCCTTTAATGAAGAAGATACTTTACTTGTCATTCCTGTAGGTTTATAAAGATACTTTCTATATCCCATAGTATTAACAAGTCCATATTTAACTGCTTCAGGAAAAAATGTAGTTATTGCAGCTTTTCCTGCTCCATTTATAGCTTCTTGTTGCAACCTCGCATACTTGTCAGAAGATTTATTCTCTTGTGTTCTCTGCTGTACTAAATTACTAAGGACTTCAGCAGTAGCTTGTTGTTGGGCTAATTTACTAATTGCTTCCTTATTGATAAGTTTATTTCCTTCTGTTCTTTTTAATTGTGCTATTTGATTAGCTGTTATATTTGCAGCTCTTGAATTTATCTGTTTATCAACCCATGCTTTATAGTTCTTGTCCTCATTATATTGTTTTTGTACTTCATTATAGCTTAAATCAGCTACTGCCTGTTCTGCATTAGCCAAATTCTGTTGAAGAGTTTCCTGAAAAGAACCTCTAGCATAAGCATAACCTATACCCCCAGCTCCCAATACTCCTTGTATTATTTGTCCAGATTTTGAATTTTGAGATAATACATTTCCTGTCTTTTGTAATATTTTTCCAAAACCTTCTGCTACTTTACCTAATTTTGACAAAGAACTAATACCTTTTCCTATCTTGCCAATACCATAAGGTGCAAATTCCAAAAATTTATCTGCAACATGGAAAGACGCCATCTTTAGTGATTCATATACTAAATCACTGTCATCTCCTGGATTATATGATACTTGATATGGGCTACTCCCTCTCTTTTCATATTGCTTTTGTGCATCTGCATCAAGTGTTTTAAATTGTTCTGCTCTTGTCCAATACTGTGGATTAGTAGTTAACCAATCTGTACCAAAGGCTCCTTCTATATCACTACCATCTGAGTTCTTTCCCATTTGATGCAATGCAGAACGACTTACTTGTTCCTTATGAACAGAGTGTATATTACCCTGTTTATCTTGATAATATAATCCTCCATTCTTGCCTTTTGCTACATGCGTTTTATTAGGATCTATAACTTCCCCTTTATCATCTACCATCACAACAGGAGTATCCATTGTCAAGTCTTGTACAGTTCTTCCTAATTCACCAATACTGTTTACTTTATCAGCTGTATAGCTCATTGATGCTATTCCTATATCAAGAGAGAGAAGACCTATTTTCTTTGCAATACTCTGACGTTCTGTAATATATCTCTTTGCCTCATTATTAAGAGCAGTACTTGCCATCTCTGGAGACATATTTGCATAGTAAACCATTCTCTTTGCAAGTACTTGTCTCATATCATCAATACTAAAATCTTTCATCTCAGCTGATATATCGTTGGGTGTTCCATTACCATAATGAGAGGCATACTCTGGTATTCCTATATCTCCTTTACTTCTATCTCCATAAGAAGCTTTTATAAAAGCTTTCTTTACTTGATCATCTGTAAGATTTGCTATTTGAGGACTGTAATAAGCACTTGCTACCTGATCACTTAATCTATCTTTAGCTTTATCAATATCTTCATTATATATATCTTGGAGTATTTTATCATTCTTTTCTCTTAAATGTTGTCTTAATCCCTCTTGTGCCATAGTAAAAGCACTGTCACTACCTGCTATTGGATTAACAATGGATGTCTGATTTAAGATAAAATTTGCTGTCTTTCCTATGATACCGTCTCCAAGTGCTTTACTTATTAATTCTCCTGCTGACAGTTTTCTAGGATGTGTCTTTTCAAATTCAGAAGAAGTTTGATAGCCACTCTCCATTAACTTCAATTTAGCGTCTGGGGATAATTGATTATATTTTTCCCACTCAGCTCCTAATCCTTTATTATTATCTCTTGTACCGTCTGCTTTAAATGGACTTCCCCATTTTGTAAATTCTGTATTTACTACATCATTTTTAAGTAAATTATTTCTATATTCGTAAGAAGCAGTGGAGTCATCATTCATTTTATTAAAAGCATCAATACCATAATGTTGTATAAAATTTTGATTATTATAGAGAATCTCTGCTGCTTTTCTCTTATTCATTGGGTTCTTAAACTCATTTAATACATTTGCATATTTGTGCATAAATGTATCTTTCTCATAGTCACTAAGACTACTAAAACCTCTTAATCCTTTTAGTCCTTTAGGTATTATTTGTGGCATAACTTCTATATTTTTATTATTCTATTTGCAAATTTACTTCCTTCATTACATTAATACAGCCCATTTATTAGTACATTTATTTTATTTAAATCATTTTCTTATTTTTCTTGCTTTCTTTTTATATATCTTTTTATATAAAAACAATATGTAAGTTAGTACATTTTTACTCTTCCTCCGTCACTCTTATAAAAAATTATTTAATATGGGACTATTTGACATATTCAAAACACCAGTTCATGAAAAGTATAAAGAACTTATTCATGCATTAAGGGAACATTATCAGTCTTTATGTATTACAAAAGTTGAGTCTTCTATATTTTCTATGTGTACAAATCATTATAATAATATTGATAATTTGATTATTACTATTTTCAAAGGGAAGGCTTATGATGAGCAACCAGTGGAATATAGTAATTTATTTTATGATAATTATATTTTTGTGAAAATGACTTACATAGTTAATAAAGAATCTGTTACTATACATAATGCTTTTCCTAAAAGTGGAAATCAATATTTAATGTTTCTATCTATTATTGGTGCTGAGATGGCAAAAACAAACCATATCTTGAAAAATATATAAGAATAAGAAAATATAGATTTGAAGTTTTAATATAAATCTTTAATATTATGTTATTTATTGTAATTTTAATTTATGTAATAATTGGCTTTTTCTTTGGTTTAGACTGGGTTAAGACTATGTTTATTGAAGCAGGTTGCTTAGGAAAAATACTATCATCTGCTTGGGTAATAGCTCTTGTTATAGCTTTACTTAGATATATAATATAAATACATAAAGGATATGATTAAAGGAAAAGATTTTAATAATCCAACAGTACCTATTATTATAGTTGTTATTGCCTCTTTAATAGTTATTCTACTATGGAATTATGGCAGAATGTTAGGCTTTATTTTACCTTCTTTTGTTATTGCTATAATAATAACAAGCATACACGATTGGCTTGGTTCTACTACAACCTGGTTTAGTTTTAAAGGAGTGACTATTGCTTTTGTATATGTACTTATATCTATGCTTTGGAGTTATTTTATACATTAAAAATATGCAGTATAAATATATTAAATTGCTTTTAATTTTAATACATTTATACTGCACTTTTTAAGTCTTTATTATCCTACATGTAATCCTGTAGATACTGTTTCGTCATTTGTAGTATCTTTTACTATAGTTTTAGGAACTATTTCTACTTCAGTCTCATCATCATTAAATTTACCAGCTTTAAATGGTTGATAATAGAAATAATAGTTACTCGTATCTCCTTTACCAATAATATTATCCACGTTAAATTTGACAAACTCAGGTAAATCCTCATAATTTACTGCTTGTCCAGTATGTGCTGTCTCAGTATCAGGGACATCTGAATAAGTTATATCATCATAATAATTCTTTTTAATATAATCTTCAGATGCTGCTAATGGTTGTCCATTATCATCTGTAGGAGTATTACCGTTCCACACTAGCTTTAATCTACCTTTTAATTGAGTACCACTGGAAGAATTTGAATCTCCTTTATTATTCTTAACTTCTGCAATAGCTTTAGCTTGCTCTAATCTAGGGTCCTTATCCTTATTATAATGTACTGCCTTTGTTTTATCATCATAATACATTCCATATTGTCCAAGTTGTATATCCTGTCCTCTCTTTGTCAAATCTGCCTGTGATTGTTCAGCTGCTGTTAATTTACCCAAATCTCTCTGAGGACTATGCGTTTCCTGATATACAAATCCATCTGTCATGCCATTTAATACACTTGCTTCAGCTCTCTCTAAACTATACCCAGAAAGGTTTTTATCCACTCCAGTCTCCTTTAGAATAGACTTATAGGCATTATACATTTCTGGTATAGATTTCATGTTCTCTCTAAAAGCAGCTATACTCTCAGGACTAATACCATTTCTTTGAATCCAATCTATATAATATCCTCCTAATGTCTTTGGACCTTCACTTGTATTAAACAATCTTGATGAATATGCTTTAGCTGCCTGGGCACCTCTTGCATATAATTCTTTTCCACTAATACTATACAAATTAGGATTCTTTCCTTCAAGAAAATCATCTATACTAAGATTATCTACAGCATATAGTCTTGAAGAATCTTGAGCATTAAGAGTTTGCCTTAGTTTTTTCTCTTCCTTTAAAGCCTCATCTGCTTTTGTAAGTTGCCCTATTTCTCCTCTATATCTTCTCTTTAAAGAGGTCAGAGCTTTTCTATTGCCCATTGTTAATCCATTCTGTGCCAAATCTTCTGCCTGTGTATGCAAATCATTTGCATAACCTTCATATAAAGCTCTTGCTGCACTTCCTTCAGGAAGAGTCTTACTTAGATATTTAAAGTCATCAGCTTCTGATAACTTGTCATAGGCTTCTTCACTCTTCTCATAAGCTTCCTTATATGCATTAAATGGTACTAACATTTCCTGCAATGAGAAAGGTTGATATGAAGAATCTACTACGTATGTATAATTTGCCATTGTCTTCTACTCTTTAAAATGTTAAACCTTTTTTCTTTCTTCTTATTTTACCTCCATAAGCACTAATTACCTTCTTAGGTTTCTTGATAGGATTCCCATTCTCATCTACATATTGCTTTTCAAACATTCCACTTCCTGTAAATTGTTTACCTGTCATGGTTCCAAATATGCCATCTCCAGCCATATCTGCAATCATATTATATTGAGCATTCTCCTTACCAATATCACTAAGACCTTTAAATGCATTATTTAAAGTACCATACATTCCTCTGTACCATGATGCTTCAGAATCCATCCTTTCCTTAGCAGCTTCCATTGCTAATTGTGATCTGAACTGTCTATTCCTGTTAATAATATCTGCATTAGTCTTTGATATATCTGTTGCAGCTGTAGCATTATATTGGTCTGTACCTCTATTAAATTCAGCTTCTTTCAGTTTCTGAGTATTATTATAGTCAATACCTTTAATATCAGCATCTCCTATACCTGTAATAGTATTATAGTTATTGGCTACTATTCCTGCGTTCTTAGTTCCTATAGGAGAAGCATTGTTTAATATTGCTCTATCTGCTGCTCTTGAATTAGCTATTGTTTTATTATACTCTCTATTAGGATCTAGTAAAGTAGGTTTATAATAATTGCCTATAAAACTTGCATGTGCTAATGTTGGAGCTTCACTTGCAAAAGTTTCAGCTCTGTCTAAATGCTTATAGTCAGGTTTACCTACTCCTGCTGCCATAAGAGTTAGTGCTGTAGGTGCTCCCATTAATCCAGCCATTCTTTCAAAAGTACTCTTATGTTTAGGCACCCATTTAAATCTACCATTTTCATCTTCATAAAAATCAGTATCTCCTACTTTTTTCTCTCCTTCCTTAGTAGCAGGTCTTGTATAATAGTTGTAGTTATAATTATTATTTTCATCCTGCCATTTGGTACTATTAGTTAAAGTCCATTCTTTAGGAACATCTCCATATATTTCTTCTACATTGCCTTTATCATCAATGACAAAGTTTTTATTATTATCTGCAATAAGCATTGGAGCTGCTGTTTTCCAATATGTTCCTGGATGAGTATTTCTTACTCCAGTACCATTAGGATCTTCAAATATTGTCTGATAATCTGTCTTAGCATCTTTCTTCCAGCCTTTTTCATCTGCAAATTTTGAAGCATAATCTTTTGCTGCCTGTGGAGCATCCTCACTTAAAAGTATTGACTGTAGGTATTTAAGTCTATTTGCATCACTTTTCTGTAACCATTCTGTGCCTCTTCTATAAGCATCTGTCTGTCTAAGAGCTTTGCCTATTTCTTCAGAGTTCATTCCTTCATGTACAAGACCTTTTTCTTTAGCTTCCAGCCAAATTGCATCTGTACTACCATCCCAAGCATTATAGTCTTCTTCTCCCCAACCACCATGCTTCCAGTCAATATTAAATTTATCTTCATTAGGACGTTTATACTTACCAAAGTCATAACCATTCTTTAAAGAATGTGCAGCAGCAGGATTAGCTCTTGTTATTGCTGCCATTAGTATTGGATCTTTTAAAGCCTTGCTCCAATCTATTTTACTTGGATCTATTTTATTTTCTTTTGCCCAAGCTGCAAAATCACTGTCTGTGTATATATTTTTAAGAAGACCATAAATATTTTTCTTTAAGTCTCCTCCTTCATCAAATCTATTCATATTTCCTCCATTTGCATTTAATTGTACTTCATTTTCTTCTTGTAACTCTGGTTGCTGTTGTTGTAACATTTGTTCTTCAGAAGGCTGTTCTTCTTGTGGTAATTCTTCATTAGATATTTGTTGTTCTGTAGGAGATTCTTCTTGAGAGTTCTCTTGAGGTTCTTCTCCTTGTTGTTCTTGCATCTGTTGCTGTTTTGCTTGCTCCTCCTCTAAAGCTAATTGCTCCATAATCATCTGCTGTTGCTCTGGTGGCAGCTTTTCAAAGTTCTCCTCAGTCTCCCTTTCTTGCATTTCTTTTTTCTGCCTTTCCTGCTCTTCCTGCAAGTCATGCATTTGTTTTCTCAAGCCTGCTTGACTTATAGGGTCATTAGGTCTTTCAAGGCTTTCTTTCTCTAACTTCTTTGAAAGGTCAGCAAAGGTCATACTTCTTTTCTTTGCTATATGGAACCTCTCTTTTGTAATATCATCTATTTCTATTCTATTTGAGAAAACATAATCATCAAAAATAGTCTCTCCTTCTTCTACAAGATTAGGGTTTCCATTCTCTTTACTTATACCAACCTGTACACCATCATTAGGGTTTTCTTCATGGCTTCCTCCTGCATCTATATGCTCTAAGCCATCAGTAAAGTCTCCTCCATTGGTTTGTATATCTCCACCAAGAGCATACTGATTATCTGTATTTATCTTACTTCTTGCTAAGAGATAATCTGATAGGTTATTATAATCAGCAGGATTTACAGTTCTTCCAAGTGGACCACCATAAGCTGCATAATTCGCAAGCATGGTATCCATCTGAGTATCTGAGATATTCTCAATATTATTCTCTACACTTCTATTAGCCCAGCTTTCTGCTGCCAATACCTTGTCCTTCATCTTTTGGTTTTTCTTGGCAGCACCATTGCCTGTAAACCATCCTCCCTCATACAATCCTTCAGTATTATCTACAATAGCATTTGGTCCTTTAACATCATCAAAAGTAGAGGCATTGGAATTAAAAGCTTTTAGGGAATCTATGCCAGCATTCATAGCATTAAGTCTCTCCTTATCTACTTTATATCCAAAGGCTGCATTGGTAAGACCTCCCAATACTTTAAGACCAGCTCCTGCTATCATCATATAGCCATTGCCACTTTGTGCTCCAGCTTTAAATACTGATACTCCCGCATCTCCCATAGCATTTCCTACAGCACTTTCTCTTCCTCCTGCTAAGTAATGTACAGGATCTACTCTATCCCAAAGACCCCTCTTAAACTTATCACTTTTGCCTATATTGTCTGCTAGAGAAAGTCCTACTCCCTTTAAAGCATTACCTACTTCTCCTAACTGTACTTTTTTGTTACTGGAAGTTTGCATCTTCTCTTTAAGATCAGCCATCTGTCCTGGTGCTTTATCTTTTAACTCTGATATAGCATTTTGACTAATACTACTTCCCATGCTTGGAAGAGAAGATTGGGATACTTGTGGTCCTGACTGTCCTGCTAAAGCACTGGAATTAATATTAAAACCTGCATTTTGACCAAAAGTGGAATTAGCTAAATTTACTTGATTGTTAGCTTGTATCTGATTCCATCCTAAGTCTCCTTGCTGCCAAAAATTATTAGAAGAGGTATCTAAACCATAGGAAGTATTAAAATTTGGCATGCTGTTATCCTGCTGCCCTTGGCTATTCATTTGACTTGCAAGTCCCATTAAACTATTAAAGTCAGAATCTCCAGAACCTCCAGAGCTAAAAAAGCCCAAACCTCCACCTCCTGCAAAGATGTTTTGATATGTTCTATCTATGTTTGTAGCAAATATTGGTTTATTCCATTTATTTACTGTATATAGTTTATTTTTTCTCATAAGAATATTCTTTTATGCAAAGATAATGCTTTATAAATATCATATTTAACCTCTTAACTATATTATAAAAATAGGTAAGAAAATCCCTAAGACTCTCTTACCTATTTAAACTAATATCTTTATAATTAACTAAAGTATGTTCCTATAATATCATGCATTTCTACCTTACTTAAAAATTCTCCCTCTGTTGCTGCTTTCTTTTCAAGCTTTAGATATAACCAAGGATTTCTCATTCTGTCTAATGGTCTTACCTTAAATCTCTTTATTCCCATTATACCCTCTGTTACTTCATCTATAGGGGCATTGTCTCTTGGTATATCACATCTCCACATTCTGAACTTTCTGTTAAGTGAAGCATTGTTATCTGCATTGCCATGAGTAAATCTATCATGCCCATTCCTATCACTAAGATTCAATATTCCATGTTGATATTCATCCCATACTTCAAGTGAATCAAATGGTAGAGTAGGAGAGAACTTGTCTTTCTCCTTATCATAGGTACCTTCTCCTTCTATACATGCTCTGAACTCTAAGTTTGTAAATGTTTTATCTGTAGTAGGTTCTGGATTTCCTATTAAAGTCATTGAATATCCTTTGTTCACATCAAAGAAATTACAGTATTTTCCTGCTTGATGCTGCCATAGCTCAGAGAAATTATTCTCTTTATTTTTTACCCATATACTTATATCATCTAAGTTGCATAGATAAGGAGCATTACCATAGTCATAGAATGAAGTAAAGCACATAAACTTTTCTGAGAATGCAAGTGCTTCATTCTTATTTATAAATAATACTTCCTGATTCTGAGCATCATAATAGGATACAAAGTTGTTAAAGTCTACAGGGTTCCATTCTATACCTGTTGATGGTATATTCTGTTTAGCCCATGTATTAAAACCTCCTGCCATAGTGATGTTCTTTAGCTCTCCATTAAACAGATAGATGCCTTTATCATTACTATCCATAAAGTATATTCCTGCTGGTGTTTGCACTACTGACCATTTATTTGAACATCCTACAGTATTTGTATAATATCTCTTTCCTTGTACCTTACCAGAGTTTGCCAATTCAATAGGTACTCCTGCTGTTGTTGATACCTGAGCATTTTCATTATAGAGTATCTGTGATATTCCTTTGTCTTGAAAACATATTAACTGGTTATTTAACTTAGCTAATTTATTTACACTTCCTTTATCTCCATCTAACTCAAGAACACCTGCCAATGTAATATTAGTCCAAACATCTGTATCATTACCACTTTCTTTTGTCTTTGACCATGTTATCTGATTTGGATAACTGGTATTTTTATAGTCATCCTCATCAAGTATTTTATAATTGAAGAAATTATCAAGTTGTGAATATACAGGATTTATCAAGTTAAAGTTCTTTGGGGATACATTCAAGTTATTTATCTGACCTCTATTCCTGTCATATCTACCATCTATATTGATATGGGTTTCTATCATAAATGATGCTATGTCTATTACCTGATTTACATCTTCAGAAGTAAATGGGTAAGTCTTTAAACATTCATATCTCTGATACCATGTGTCTCCTCTATTACTAGTAATAGTTAGAGGCTGCTTATCTTTTATTAAAACTGAATCACTTATAGGAATCCATGTATTTGCTTTTAAAGCATCTGTTAGTTTTCCTCCATACAATTCTTTGTCATTATAATCCTTGTATATCTCTACTATAGGCAAACTTCCGTCCTCAACATCATCAAATATGTCTGAAGAGGTGCTTCTACTCTGTCCAAGTACTACTATATGTGGAGTGGATTTATACTTTATTCTCACACCTTCTCTTGTGCTGCATAAGTCTGTTACAGCATCACCAATATTTTTATCTTGCCTTTCCCAAGATGATGTAGTCTTATTGTATTTATATATTCCTACATCAGATGTGGTATCATCACTTGAACTGTTAGGTTTATATCCAAGCTTATATTCACTCTTACTATAAAAAGAAACAGTAAATATATCACTGTCAGGATTTCCTACAAAATATTTAGAACAAGCAATTTTAGGAGTAATCATAGTATCAATATTTCCCATATATACTTTATTGTTCAATTTTAGTATAGAAAGTTCCTCACTATTAAAGTAATCAATAGCATCGGCAGTATAGTCAGTTTTATTAAAATCAGTATAGATTGTTTTGATAGACAAATGATAATTGCAAATCTTTTTCTTTAACAGTTCTGAACTTCTACCATCTCTGGAAACATCATTGTTAAGGGCACCATTTTTATGCCACATGTATATAGGAAATAAAACAGGAACCTTCTCTTCATTGTACTTTTCATATTGTTGAGGATCAGTACTCTTTTTCTCATCTACAATAAAATCAGAGTAATATAATCCAGAAATTAATGCAGCAGTTCCTGATGTTGTAATACTTCTGTGGGTAAACCCTTCGGCAGAACCTATAGTAGGTGTCTTTGTCTGTATATCTATATCTCCATAAGTATTACTAAAGACACAGCTTCCTAATGTGCCTAAATTAAATTTACTCCAATCCAAAGCTTTGAATGAATCTTCAAATACAGTTTCTGGAGAATGTATTGTTATTAAATCCTTATCTATTTTAAATGGATCATTTACAGTCTGTAGTTTATCATCACTATTTATAAAGTTATATGTTGTTGCTGTCCCTACTTCTATAGAATTTATACCAGGAGACAGTATATTATTTACTGGTTCCATTCCTTCTAAGCTAATTATATCTCCAGATGATGGTACCTGCCCTGCTCCAGATCTATCAGAAGAGGATGTATTTAAATAAGTATTTGAATCATATTTAAAACTTTTTGGTCTAAAAATCCAAGAAGACTGACCATAGAGATTTCCCATTTTACTTGTATTTATGTAATGATTCTCTTCTTCTATATATCTTGAAGTATCTCTATAAATGCAAGAATTTGCAATACCTTGACAAAGTATAGTTCTGTCATTCCATGTTGGTTGAGCCATAAGTAATCTTGCTCTTTTATATCCTTCTGCTACTAAATTATCTATTATATCAGTTGTCATTCCTATATAAACAGTAATCTGTGGCAGCGTGAGGGTATTCTGCTTGTCATTAATCCCAGGAGTACCGTTTATCTGATAATCCTTTAGCCATACAGGTTCTGACCATCTACCTGTTTTATATTGAAACTGAATGCCTATTCTGTAATATTCTCTGCTCTTAAAACCACTTACTCCTATACTATTTATGTAAGGAAAATTATCAGTATTTATAACAGATATATCAGGCTCTTGATAATATATGAGTGATGTATTGATTATATTGGAATCCTCATTGCCTTTAATCTCCAAATCTACCAGCATTTTTTCTGGACACAAGTAACTTTTTGGTTTCTTTGGTAAACTACCATTCTTAGTATATATGTTGCCTAAAAACAGAGTGCCGTCCTTCTGTTCCATTGTCTTGACTATTATATCTTGACCTTCCTTATATAAAAGTTCTGTAGGGTCTACAGTTTCTCCTTGAGTACCAGTATCTACAAAAACAATATCACATTTACTATTATCCCATTCGTCTGGTTTACTTGGATTGACTGGATCAACATCCACTTCACCATTACCTGAAAATGATATATTCCAAAGAGTATAATATTTCCAATCATAACATGTTGCTGACAAATAAAGGTTGCCATTGTATATATAAGGACTTTCAAGCTCCTCACCTAAACCTTTAAGCTGTTCTTTTGGGAAGTTATAGCTATGTATTACTTTTGTGCCGTCTAAGTCTATACAGTCTAAATATTCATCATATATATCACCTTTATCATAACCAAAGCATTGATACAGTTTATTATCTGTAATTACCATACCTTGTGTGCCTTTCCTGAATGGAAGTAAAAAGCTCTTCTTTACATCACTGTAAGAAAAATAGCAGTCCCCTGAAGATACTTCTGGTAAAGGATATTTTCTATATATAAGCATATTACCTACATAACTATCTGTATTTTGCCAATAGGTATTCATTGTATATCCTGATACCCAGATACACTTATTCTCTGCATCTACACATCCATTTTGATAATAATGTGTAAAAGATGCATTCTCGGATGTAGTAGTCCCATTCTGTGATTTTCCTCCTTCACACTTTGGAAGATATATACGTTGTACTACTTTACCACTCCATACATTATCAGAATGATTTATTTTAATAACTAACATGCATGGAGCATTATTACTCTCTGCTGAATAATATAAATATGGAAAATCACTACCCTCAGCAATATCTTTTCCAAAAGAAAGTACATTGCCATGATACTTACTAAAATCAAGAGATATATCTGTTTCTAAAGTGCCTACTTTTTGATTGGTTTTCAAATTAATTATATCTATATATTTTCCACCAATATAACCCTGAAACAAGTATTTGTCATAACAAGCAGCTCCCTGTACATAGCAGGAACCATTATCTTGTGAAAACTGTGCAAAATGAGAAACTGACATAGTTTTTCCAAAGTCATCCAAGTTGCTTTTATTTTTTGTAACTTTATTTGTACTTGTACTGCTTGCTGCAATAGACAAATCAGCAACCCTTTTACAAAGTGGAGTAGTGTTCTTTGATGTTCTTAATATTGAGTATATTCTAAGATACTCAAAATTTCGATCAACATTTTTTATTTTGATTTTAAATGAATTTGCTATTGTATTTTCAGGACTTCCTCCTCTGTCTTTATAAGATATATAATACAAAGGAGTAGTATAAAATATAGCACTCTCTTGCATATATTTATTATAATAGGTAAAAGCATATTGTATTATTCCTGCTGGAAATTCTCCTACACCATACATTTTCTCTACTTTCACTTCTTCCTTTAACTCAAGAGCAGGATTAAAGTCAAGTTGAGTATCAATTTCATTAGTGCCATTCCATTGATACCCCTTTTCTGAAGCAATATTAATTACTCTTGGAGGATTTAAGTTATCTGTCCAATATACCTTTTGAATGTCTTTTGATTCATAATTTACAAGTGTTTCCAATGGGTATGCAGAATTAAAATTAAGGATTCCATCATATATTTGTTTTCCCTTTAAGTCATAACTACTGTTTTTTGTTTTGGCTTTTTCTAAAACATATATAATATCCTTTTCATTTTGATCCTTGGAAATAAACAGAACTAATTTATGGTTTATTACAGCAGTTCCAACAACAGTACCGTTAATGCTATCTGAAGGTATAGTTGTTTTATCTATAAGAAAATATATCTTCTTAGTACCTCTCTCATTAACCCATGACATCTGTGTATTGCCTTCATTAGTAGACAATCTTATATTTCTATTTTCAAATGCAAACTCTGGACTAAAGGCTGAAGGAGAAGTATCTCTGTTCATGCCTTTAGTTCTCCAATTTATAAGTTTCTTTGCCATAATTAATATCTCCTTCTATACTCTCTGTCTCCAAGATTCTTGAAGCCATTATCAAAATGTGTTACTGGTTTTATCATTGTATTCAACATTCTTGTAATACTTTCCATCTCTGACATTGATGGCATTGTCATCTCTGACTGTAAGAGATGTGATGCCCAAGCATACTCTGACTGAGCATTATTAAGTATTCCTGCTGGCATCTTTCCTGTATCAAACTTTATAGTAAATACCTTTACTTTTATATATGCTTCCAAAGCATTTAAGTATGTTTCATTATCTATAAGCAAAGGAAACCCATTATCATCTACAGGAATTGCCTTATATGCTACTTCTACTTCTCCTTCAGGAAAGGATGTATATATTACTCTTCCTTGTGTTTTGAATGACAGTTCTTCTACAGCATCTTTTGCTGGAGGAATATAAGTATCAGCAGGAGGATTTACATTATTGAGTAAATCTTCATGTTGATTTATATCTCTAGGTTTAGGTCTTAATCCAGGAGTAAAGGTATCTGTCATTGCTCTTAGACATACTCCACTATTAATGTCTTTTACTTGAATAATTGAAATTAAATCACAAGGAAGTAGTCCCTTAAAGTCTTTTATTCTTACTTTCTCTATTCTATCTTGATAGAGCTTTGGGTATCCATGTAAGGATATAAACCTTATAGTATGTCTTACTACCTGCTCTAAGGTTAAATCCCTTAAAAGAGGATGGTCCAACAAATCATCAAGTACTCGTTTTATACTTGTATATTGTATTTCTGTTACCATAGTGCATCTATTTTTCCTTTATTAATACTATCTTTCAATGCTCTCTTTATAAATCTGTTCAACTGAAATTCATAAAATGTCTTGTTTTCATAATTAGTATTATACTTATTATACTTAACATAAAAAACTTCTTTTACTTCATTTCTTATCAAGGTTTTATTTTCCCTTGCCTCTGGGTCTTCATACCATAGTTTTACAGTACTATCCCAATCTATAGGATAAGTATTTTTCAATTTACCGTCTTTTATACTTACTCCTGCTTTTCTCTTTCTTAGTTCAAGACTTCCCATTCTTTTAGGAAAAATTACAGGATTCCCTGTTACTATTTCCTTTGCCAATAAATTATTGATACTTCTTACTATACTGTAAAATTCATGCTCTTTCAGAGGTCTGCCTATATTATACCATCCTTTTCTACGTATATATTTATAAGCATCATATATTCCCCAAGAGTTCTTTACCTTTACATTCTTATGTGAATGTTTCTTTCTTATAAATGCCTCAAACTCACTGTAATTCATTTACATTCCCATTTGTTGTTGCATACTAGTCTTCATTTGCTGTCTTACAAATGCTGCTATATCTGACAAATCATCATTAGCATTATTCTTGTCATCTGTAGGTTGATATTTAGCTCCTACAAGTTCCTTTACTACCATTTCTATCAAAGATGGTACCAAGTATTCTCTTATAGGAAATTCCTCATCAAGCACATCACAGGCTTTTGATTCTCCATCATCATCACATAAGTAATCTGATACTTCATCAAAATCTTCAAATACAGCACTCATCCTCAACTTCTTTAAATACATAAATTGAGGATTACTACTATTTAGGTACAAATGGAGGTCTGTTCCCAATGATACATATATTATATTCTGCAAAAACTTATTAGTTCCTACATATCTCATTCTGTCTCTTGGAATGTAACAAATATTTATTCCTTGATAAAAATCTATAGGATATACTCTTGGCTGATTTCCTTCAAGTATCTTAGGTATCTTCTTTGTAGTTCTAAGATAATATCCTCCTGTACATGGTTCTCCATCTATAGCTGCAACTTTCTCTAAGTCTAAACACACTTGTTGATATTCAAACTCTGAAGCAATATCTGTAGATGTTTTTTCCTTCTCTTGCTCTTTCTTTACAAGTAGACTTCTACATTTCTTCAGCAGGAATATCACATGTTCTTCTGTAAAGAAACTATCATCTGAAGTAGCTGCCTTTGCTAAATCCAGACACATATATACTATTTCTCTTACTAACATAATTACTTGTTTATATTTATGGCTCAAAAGTAATGATTTATTCTATACTCTTGAGCCATATTAATGAAACTATTTATTTACTTAATCAATTCTCTTATTATTCCTCATCTTCCGTAATAACTACATCTGAATCAGTATTTATATCATCAAGGTCATGTATAACCTTAACTACCTCCGTATCTTCAAGAGTTTTAATTCTCTGAGATAATTCTGTGATTTCTCCTAATTTAAGTTTTCCCATCTTTAAATAATCTGGATAAGGTATTAAACAACTGCTCCCATAAATACAGTCTAATGCTTTCTCTATGAGATAATAATCTTCTTTTTTAAGTATTCCTCTATAGTCATTGAATATAAAGTCTCTGTAGAAGCACAGTATCAATAATCTATCACTATGCTTTCTTGACATATATCCTTTTACTTCAAGAGCATGATAATACTTAGTCAATGCTTCATATAGTATTTCATCCATGACACCCACATCCTCCTATATACTTTGTACTGCCTATGGTCTCAGGATCCTCAAACAGCATATTATAGAATTTAACTGCTGCAACATAATGTTCTGTTTCTATAGCTGCTTTAAATGCATTCCATAATAGTATAAAGTCTGTAAATCCTGTATGAACACAACAGTTATCTATTAAATCTTTTGTATAGTCCATCACTCTCTGATAAAGCAGATTTTCATCAAATACTACTCCTAATGTATATTCCTCATCAAGTGTACATGGAGTACAGATATCTGGAGTTCCTTTACACTTTATAAACACAAAGAATAAAGTATTGCTTATATCTTTAGCAACAAACTTTACAGCTTTAGGTCTTATAGGCATAAAATCTGCTGAGGACAGTACAAGATTAACTTCCCTTACACCATCTTCATAAGACTCTGTATAAATAGCATTTTCTGTTGATGGCTCTATTGATGTTTCCAAAGCTTGGTCTGCTGTCATTATAATTACAGAATCTATAGTTATGTCTTCAAAATAACTTGCTTTATTTACATGAGCATTAATATACATTCTTTTACCGTCATCTGAAATTCTCAGTTGGTCAAATATAACCATAATCTTGTATTTTAATAAAACAAAAAGAGGGAAAAGGGATAATATCCCTAATCCCTCGAATTTAGTAACTCAATCTATTATTAAGGTTTAGAATCCCCTTTACCTTCTTCTCCTGAACCTGATGTGTCTCCTGTAGTTTCCTTTGTAGGGTCTGCTACAGTAAGTCCTGTATTCTTATTGAAAGCAGCAATAAAGGCAGCAAGTGTTACAGTACCTCCTGTAGGAATTGCAATAGTTACATCCTTTTCTGACCTATAGCTGCTTACTCCTGCATCTGTAAATGCATAATGAATTTCAAACACATCATAAGTCTTATCTGGATCTACCACACCCTTAGTTTCAATGTCATTAGGGAATCCAATCTTCCTATACTGGTCTCCACGCTCACCAAGAAGGAAGTATTCAAGGTCTGCAATATTCTTACCATTACCTACAAAAGTAGTAGAAGGCTGAACATCTGCACTACCCCACTGATAATCATCTGTGCCATCATATACAGTAGTAGGTACTACATCAAAATAAACTCTTTCCAAAGCCTCTGTTCCAAGTGTCCAAGGCTGCTCTTTCTCTTCAATGATGATGCCATCTGATTCTGCTTTAAATGAAAGGTATGGATTACTGTCCTTTGTTGCTCCCAGTTCTCTTGAAAAACTTAGATTGAGAGCCTTTACCATTTCTGTATAGAAACTGGATTTACTCATTCCCTTTGTTGTTCTAATAGCAGCATCCTTAAAATACTGATCCTGGTCACTCATACCATAGAACTGACGAAGGTTAATTCTAAGGATATAGTCCTCTCCTGCAATAGGTTCACCTCCATTGACATCTGAAGAAAGTGTTACCTTTACTTTCTTCATAGGAATCCTCATATCGTCAGCCTTAACTGCCTTAATGTAGTTAATACTATCTACAGGGATATAATCACTCTTCAAAGGCTGGTCTTTATCTGCACCCCATACATTGAAGTAAACTACTTTCTTTACTTCTCCTGTACCTGATACATCAGGAGATACTATCATAACATCTCCTGGATTCTTAAACTGCTCTTTCTTTGTTACAAGATTCTTACATACATACAGGTGTCTTACCTGATTTGTTGAAAAAGTACTCATCTTTTATATAATTTAAGTTAAACATTACCTATATTCTATAGGCATTACATCATTATTGTTGCTGTTGTTGCTTAGCTGTTGCACCATAACTTTTACTTTGTATAGCAAGACGTACAGCCATTTCTAATATCTTTTGATGTAAAGACTCATGCAATTTACACTCTGTCCTTTTATTCTCTTTATCTATTGTTAAATCATCCGGCAAATCTACAAGAATAATAGGTGAGGGTTTCTTTATATATCTAATATAATAACTCTCAACATTATACTTACATATTATTTCTACAACTCCTTCCGATAAATCAAGCCTCAAAGCCCTCTTTTCATTAGCTCCTCTAAATGGATTATCTTTTATTACTTGATACTCGTCTTGTTTAACAGGATATACTTTTATTTGACTCTTGCCACACCTTCCTTTATCTACAGTTACTGTTTCCATAGTAATAAACATTAGTTTCTCTGGTAAAGTAAAGAAAGTCGAAGAACTGGATATACCAAGAGGTGTTCCATTACTTGTAGTTATTGGAAGAGTTTTATATTCTGCAATCAACTCTGACAAGTATCTTCTTATCTCTTCTGTATTCTCAAAAGAGTCATACAACTCTATTACTATACTTTCCTGTGCTTTAGTAAGGAAAACAGATTTCTCATATTCATCAAAAGTCAAGGTGCTGCCAAAAGTCAAGGTGCTGCCAAAACTATTTAGCAAAGTATCAAAACCATCACTAAATTCCTGTGTTGTCATAATTTAATATATTAGTATTATTCACTTCTTTGACCTGCTTGCATCATTACCTGTATATTATCCTGACCTGTAGATGTCCAAGCTGCTTTTGCAAGTTCTACAGCTCTCTGTACTATTTCTTCATGTAATATTCCATCAAGTGTACAATCTGTTTTAGTACTTAATCCTTCAATAGTTAATTCATCTAAATCTGATACTATAATAGGAGTAGGTCTTACAATATACCTTATCACATATTTTGTTAGAGTATCTGTTGGTCCTATGATTATATCTGCTTTATTTGATTCATGATTATTTATAAGTCTCCAAGCTTGATATTTCAAAGGTCTCTTATATGGCTTACTCATTAATCTTGAATATTCATCAAACTTAATAGGAATAACCTGCAACAGCACACCTTCTTTCTTATTATCCTTATCATTAGCATCTCTTGTTACTGTTGCCATTTCATTAATAGCCATCATCATTCTGTCAGGTAGGATAATGCTTTTAGTATTAGATCTTGGGTCAAATAAAGGATTACCGAAAGGATTTAATGTAGAAAGATTACTCTGAGCATTCTGTTTACTTGCCTCATTTCCTTCCCCTAATTCTCCAGTGCCAGGGGTAGTAGTATTTCCTCCTGGATTTATTGTTCCAGTGTTTCCTCCTATAATTGTATTGATTGCAGAATAAGTCTCTACCCTAGTAATCATAGAGAAATCTACTTGTCTTTTAGGATTTCCATCAAATCCTTCCTGAACATTATTTCCCTTACTTTTTGAATTAAAGTAATTCTTTACTATCTCATCCTGTGCCTTTGTTAAGAATATACTCTTTTCATAAGCGTTTAATCCTGGTGCTTGGTTTGAACCTATATTATTATATAGAGTTTCAAACATATCATCCATTTCAGGTGCTGATAATCCTGTTTTTAAATTTGATGCTGAATCTGCCATATCTAAATAGTTTTAATGCTGTAGGGAGGGCTTTCAACTCCTCCCTTTAACAGCAATATAATTAATTATCTTTTAACTGTGCTTCAAGAGTATATTTCAACTCCTGATGCTTTATATTTCCAATATATTTCGCAGCATTATTCAAAGTACTCTCTTCTCCCATCTCACATAGAGGAGAACCATCTCTTTTAAGATAATATGTATTATTCTTTGTTCCTATCAATCCAGCTTCAAGACATTTCTTAATAAGCACTTTCATTGATAGATATTTATCAGTAATAATTCTATGGAACTTACGTGGGTCTGCCTGAATGTAATCATTAATCTTTGTTTGCAAGTATGCAAGATTAACATTTGAACTAATCTGTCTCTTCTCAAGCTGTTCTATAATTACCTTCAAAGTATCTGCATCTGTCTTAACTGCTCCATACTCTGTATAGCACTCCATTGTAACATCCATCTTGCTAAGGTTCTTCTGTGCCTCATCTCCTTCTGAAATAATAACAAACTGATATGTTGCTTTTGGTCTTTCCTCAAGTTCCTCCATTGAAGAGGCTATCTGATCTTTATTTGCAAGAAGTATCTTATACTGTATATACTGTTCAGGAATACTCAAATCAAAGTAATTATCTTGTTTATGCAAAGTTACTCTTCCTATACCATTAGGGTTACTATCATCCCAAAAGTTATTTTCTTTCTTATAGATACTGAGAGCATTAATTTCCAATCCCATTGCTCTCTCAAGGAAGGATTTCTCATTATCTGTAAGAACATTCTTATACATTCCTGTCTTACTAAGTCTTGGAACTACAAAGCTTCTTGTAGCATTTTCTGCCATTCCTCCATACAATATATGTCCTTTTCTCTGAACCATTGCTGAAGGACTTGGAACAAATCTTACAATAATCTTTTCATTTCTAAGACAACTTACTGGCTCATTAGGCATAAATGAATTATTATTGTTCTCTTTTACAGAAGTTACTTCTTTCTTATGTAGAGGAATCTCTTGCTTTACTTCATTTACTTCTGTATCAATCATTATGTCTTCTGTAATGTTTTCCTTTGAATCTACTACTTCTTTCTTTACTCTTCCCATTTTATCTTCTCCTTTTATTTTTTTATTAAAAGCAAGTAGGAGAGGAGAGTTGTCCTCTCACTACTGCCTTTTTATGTTATCCTACCAATATTGCAGGAATCAAACTCATTGTTCTTGTAGGATCAAGAACGCAGATACCTGTGGTTGTCATTTTATGAATTGTAGCACTATCTTCATCATAACTCATATTTGGGTTGCCCATGGTTCCAGTAAATGGATTTCTCACATTTATATGTTGCAACTACATCGTTTCCATGTAGTTTCTCTTACTTTCATAAGAGTTCAGACTATATCTTCACCAACATTAGTTGGGCGAGGCATTTCAAACTCACTTGAGTCTTACTCCCTGTGGGATAGTCGTTGAACCTTCATATATATCTTTATATATGCTTGGCTGCTGGTTATCCAATCTTCTTTTATTTACTCTACGAATTATATTTTTTAATGTTGAATACTTAATATTGAAAAGTTTGGAAATTTGATTGACAGTGTATAAGCTTCTTAGTTTTGCTATTTGAGAAACTTGGAAATCTGTAAGAACTGTTGTTCTTTGAACACCTTTTAGTCTCTTTCTTTCTCCTTTTATAAAGGAATGATATACATTTTCTTTAGCTGTTACCCATTCCAAGTTATCTACTCTATTGTTAGTTCTATCATTATTTATATGATTCACACTTGGCTTATTCTCTGGATTAGGAATAAATGCCTTAGCAACTAACCTATGTACTAGCTGTGATGTATATTTTCCATTTAATTTTTGAACAGTACATCTACAATATCCATCCCTGTCTTTACAGAACTTTTCAATAATATCCCCATGATGGGTTCTTGTATTCTTTCTTACTCTACCTAAAGTACTGATTTCTATTCCTATGTACTCTGGTAAGCTTTTCCATTCTTCTATTGTTTCCATATTTAAATGTTTGAAACCTTTATAAATAATCAGAAGCTCTAAGGAACTTCCAGCAATTAACCTCGTTTATTTTCCTTTTTCTGTTCCTGAGAAAACGGTGGGAACTGAGAAATGTGTAAAGGCTTTAAGCAGCCGTTAATCCCCACTGATAACTCGTCATATCTCCTTCCATACCCTTTACAGCACACTTAAAGATATTAGGCTGATCCATTGTACCAATATCAAAAATGTCATATCTGTAAGAGAAGGCAGGACCACCATCAGGTGACATAATCTTATTTCTTCAATTTGTTATCCTAAGAGCTTTTTATCTCTTAGTTCTTACAATTTATCATCTTGTAAGTTCAGCGTACATTTTCAACTTCACAGTTGTTGGACACTCTTGGGAGTATTATATTCTATAAAATAGTTTCAACTCCTACGCGTTACACTGACTCTATATTTTACTATTAGAGTTTAGCACGGTATTACCCTGTTGAAATCTTGATGGTTTATTTCTTATTTTTCTACAAGGCTTCAACCTTGTAAAATCAATACCTAAACCTGTCCAGTTTTTTCCTTCAAAAATGTTGTCTATACATCTTCTAGAGACATTAAACAAATTCTTTAAATCATCCGTTGTTGCACCTTGCTTAATTAATTCAGGTATTTTTAACACTAATTCCTTTGTTAACTTAGCTTCAGGTCTATCTTCATATCTATTTAAAAGATTTGTATTATAGGCATGAAAGTTATTATATTCTTGAGTACACCATTCAAGGTTTTCTACTCTGTTATCCTGTTTATTACCATTAATATGATTAACTTGCTCTAAATTATTATTATTTTCAATAAATGCTTCTGCTACTAACCTATGTACTAATTTATGTACCTTTATTTGTTTGACACAAAAAACTACATTTAAATAACCATTTTTTGTTATAGCAGGGTTGAGAATTTTTGTACCTTTATATGAAGTACCTCTTACTCTACCTTTATTTGAAATTTCATAATGGTCTTCATACCCTTTTACTTTTTTAAATACTTCTTGCATAATAAATCTCTTTATAATATGATGCAAAAGTAGTAACAACATTTCAAAGAACTCTGTATCTAAGAATTTCACTTAGATGGGCTTCACCGTTTTTGCCCAATTTTCATTAACAAGTCTCCCTGTTAAGCCGCAAGTTTTTCTACGGGATCATCATAATATGGATCTACATCAATCTTTACCTTAACTCCATTTGGTGCCTGGAACTCAACAAACTGGAAGCCTGCTGAAAGGGCATTTTCATGAAGTGGTGAATTGGTCTTTCTTACTATACCTACAGCATCTCCATTAATCTGGAATGCTGTCCAACCACTTACTGTATCAAGTACTGCTTTATGGAACTGTATCGCCAATTTTGTTATCCTATAGGCTCTTTATCCTATAGTTCTAACACTTTACTATTGTGTTAGTTCAGAGTACATTTTCACCTCCAACTTAACTTGCTGAGGTGTTGGACACTCTTGGAAATATTATATTCTTATGTCTATTCACCATTCTCTTTACAGAAGATTTTGCAACATTAAAGTATTTTGCAATATTTGCAGTATTTATACCTTGTCTTTTCATTTCAATTAACTTATTAATATTAATTTTAGCCCTTAAAGGTTTTATTGCATCTTTACAATATCTCATTTTGACATTTGCTCTTTGCAATGAATTATATACAGAAGTGAGTGCTATATCATATTTATCTGCAATATCTTTAGTGTTCATTCCTGTATTATAATCATTTACAATATCTTCTTGCAAATTTTTAATCGAATGTATTTTTCTCCCTTCAAATGCAGAGTTGCCTTTCTTTATATTATACCCATTTACAATAGAGTTATACTTTTCTATATAAAAAGTTTCTCTTGCATTAAGTTTTGAATAGGGAACAAGTTCTAAAACATTATATAGAAAATTTTCTTTTCCATATTGTTCTATAGCCTTTTTTAGTTTAGTACAAGTCTCATATCTTGAAAAATGATGTCTCATTCTTTCTGACAAATTTTTTCTTGTTTGTCCTATATAAACTTTACTATTTATTTTATTTGTTATAATATAAATTACACCTAAAGGCTCTTGTTCTTTCATAAGTTTCAATTTCTACTCGTTACACTATTTACAGGTATTACCCTGTACCTTAGCACGGTATTGCCCTTTTTATTTAGAGGGTTTCACCGTTTTTGCCCAATAAATTCTTCTGCTAGTTTCCTATGCAGCGAGGCTCAGATTTATATTCCAACCTCTTTCACCTGTCTTAATAATAAAGGTTCTATCCTTCATATCAAGTTTTGCAGCTGACAACTCATAAAGTGCATCCTCAATAAGTTTAAGTGAGAAGTGGTTATAAGGCATTGTGTTGGATACCTCCATTTGCTGATAGAGTCCAGCTCCCATTCTAATTACTTCACCACTCTTACCATAGTTAAGGTACTCACCATTGTTATTTCTGTTAGAACGACCAAATGCAAGAATATTATTCTTATAATCATTCCACTGCTGCTCAAGCTGCCACTGCACCTCATGCATCCACATGTTAACAGTATCCTTAACATATCGTCCATTAGTTTCTCTTGTTACAGGAATACCAAATGCTACTTTCTTACCAAGCATTGAACCTGGAACTTTGTGCTGAATCCTGATTGTTGAGAACTCATTTCTCATTGCAACAGGACTTGCAAATCTAACATCTCCTACTTTACGTGAAAGCTCTCTTTCCACTGGAGCATACTCTACTGAGAATCTTTTACCTGCCTCAAGCTGATCTACAGGAATACCAGAAGTAATTCCTCCCATCAACTCTACTTTGTACACTGTATTTGTGCCTTCATTTCTGCCTTCTGCAAGTATTCTAATAGGATAAATCTCATTAAGTTCTCCTACAATTACTTCTCCATCAGCAAACCAATCTTCAGCAAATACTAGATAAAAAGGTTCTCCATTTACACCTACATTATCCTGACCTGATGTTACTGGTTTACCATCTGCATCTCTTGCTTCTACAAGAGGAATATTTCTGGTTGCACTACCAATAATATCCCATGTGTACTCATCATCAGAATCAAAAGATTTTGTAGGGAACTGTGAAAGGAAGGTATCAAGAGTTTTACCTCTGTACCATGCAAGAAGCTGAACCATCAATGAAGTTGCCTTCTGTGGTGCTATCTGAAAGATGCTACCAAGATGGTTTGTTTTAGTCAATCCTTTCCAATGACTAAATGTCTGCTTCTGAAATCGACCTAGTTTTCCAGCCATTTTATTAAAAATTAAACGTTAATAAATTACTATTTATTAAGGTCTATAGGTCAAGTCTCATACCCTTTCCAATAAAGGAGTTAGGATCATCTCTTTGATTTGTAACCATTTTAAGATTTCCACCACTGTCTCTCCTTGTATTATTCAGGGTCTTTTCCAACTCTCTAAGACCTTTTTTCATTTCTTTCTTTACTTTACCTTTGGTGAAGGAATCAAAGTCCTTAAAACCATTGGTCATAGCATATACAAGACCTGTATACTTTAGAAAATCTGCTCTATGCTCATTTTCATATTTCTGAATTGCTGTCATATATTCTCCAGTATCAGGATCTCTATATACAGGTTTTGAAAGTACTTCAAATGCCTTCTTTCTTACATCATTACTTATTTCTATATCACCAAACAACTGCTTATCTTTCAGCAATGATGTTTCCAACTGTTTAGCTTGTTTTCTTCTTTCTTCTTTCTCATAGTCAGCCTGCTGCTGTGCTTCTCGCAACATTCTGTTATACTCACTGCTAAAATATTCTTTATTACTCTGCAATGCTTCTTTAGCATCTTCTACATCTGTTCCAGCATTTACTGTTCTTTCTGTAAGTTTCTTTGCTTTATCAGGAGTCATACCTTTATTTACAAAATCCTGATAAATCAAGTTATATCTTAGCTGCTCTCCTTTATCACTTTCTTCTGAGAGTGCAGCATCAGTAATTGTATCAATATACTGGAGAGTATTTTCATATTTTCTAATATCTGAAGGCTCTACACCATTTTCAAGAGCTTTTGAAATTCTCTGCTGCTTTTCATCAAGTCTTGCATTAATTTCTGACTCTATCAAACTACTGAAGGACTCTGCATCAGTTGCTTTCTTTACATCATCTTCATTAAGGTTTGGGAAGATACCATCTACTGCCAAGGCATTGGCTATGGAAGAGTAGAAGTTATCATTTGGAGAAGTGCCATCTGAATCCTCATCAGTAGCTGTACCTTCCTTTTTACCTTCTTTATTCTCTTCACTACTTACGCCCTCTGGTTCTTCACTGTCAAACAATGTATCTGGATCTATAACCTCAGTAGTCTTTTTTTCATTGTTTTCTTGATTGTTGTTTTCCTCAGGATTATTACCCTCTTCTTTCTCTGTACTTTCTTCTTGAGTTGTATCCTCTTCAGGATCTGTAAACAGGGTCTCTATTTCCTGTTCTCCCAAGATATTATCAAAACTTAAATCTTCCATATTCTCTTCTCTTTTTGTTTTTATATTCTTCTTTGTTGCAAAAGTATAGAAATATCAAATGTTAAATTATAATATTATTGTTTTACTAAGATATAATAAAAGGAGTACTTAAATAGGTACTCCTTTTAATGTATTTATATTATCAGTTATCACCATGTATATTTCTTTTTGCCTGGATAGTTCTTATCCCAGTAATTATCTTTTTCCATTCCTGAACTTCCACTTTCTATTTGTTTCAAATCTCCCTGATACAACACCATTTTCTCTTCTCTATACAGTATTAACTGTACAAGACTCATTATTCTATCAAAGTTTCCCTGTGGATTCCATAATACAAGTTCTTTTAATAATGCTCTGTTTTTTATTCTATATAGATTTGGTATTGTTACCTCTGTATTATTACCATCTGCATCTGTCTGTATTGTAGTTATAGGCTGTCTTAACCAAGTTTGTATCATCTTAAAAGCACCATTAATAATAGGTGTAGTAGCTCTAATTCCTACAGACTTATTACCATATCCTATACTACTTACCATATTTCTCTGTACAAGATATTCAGGAGTTTCTGCTAATAGATGTACAGCATTATGAGAACTAAAATAAGAAAACATTCCCATTATATTTTGTTCATACATACATCTACAGTTATAGAATAGACAAAGTTTCTTGCATATTTCATAGAAATCTTCTGCAAAGGAAGGTCTTCCTGTATACTCTGCTACTATCATATCTGTCCATAAGTCCATTACAAAAAGAGAGCCTAATGACATTGTATTTGATACATCTGCATCAAAGGGATCTGCACCACAAATATATCTGCCTGCTGGTATTTTCCCCTCTCCATTCTTTTTAGGCATTTCATATATCTCCAATGCTCCTTTTACCTTATTGTCTTTTGTAGGAAATTCTCTTATTGGAATATCTATTGTAGGATTGAATTTCACTTCTCCTGTTTTATTATCCTGTACTAATTCTCCTACATATACATCATCATAGAAGTTAGGATCATTGTCTATTTGATTCAGTCTTTCATTAAGTTCTGTTACTGGAAATATATTACCATGACTTCTCATCATAGCCTCTTGTGGTACTATAGGATACTGAGATACACGCTTTACTATAGTATTAACATCTGTTGTTCCATATTTAACTTTATATCTATCATTCAGAATCATAACAAGAGCTTTTGTTACATCTGAATTACCATTTTCATCTATACATGATTCATCATAATTTAAATAAGCAGGAAAGAAAAAACCACATTTCTTTTTTCCTTGACCTTCTTTATCAAAAACATTCTCTAATGGTTCCATATTATAACCTTCTGGAGAATAGAACATCTCTGCAAATGCTGTAAAATCTGATTGGTCATCTCCTGCTGTTCCATAAGCAAATATTTCTCCAAAGGTTTTACTGCCATGTTCTACGGAAGGTCTAATCATATTATACATACTTGTAAGATTCTTGAAGATTCCTGCTTCCTCTATAAGATATAATACTCCACGAGAACCATTTAATTTATCTTGATTAACACCTGTAATGATACCTGATACTGAGTTTTTACTACCATATTCTACTTCACTTCCTGCTTTTTTATACCCCATTTTCCATTCCATCTCTTGATCTGAGGACTTTAATCTATGGGAAGCAAACTGTGTATATTTAGCACAATGGTCAAGATTATCTTTGAATACTCTTAATATCTGATTAGTATCCATAAGTTTAGTTCTATCTACAGCAGTAACCATACATTGTACTTCTTTCTTGTTATTCTCTGATTCTCCTATAATACATCTTTTAGCAAGAAGCCCTCCACCAAAGCTCGTTTTCCCCTTACCACGCGATGCTAAGGCTTCTGCATGATGCCCATGTAATCTGGCTTGAAGAACATAGTGAGACATTAGAAACTGACCATCCCAAAATCTAGGATGTGCTACTGTTCTTATATCTATACCATTCTCTTTCTCTACAAGATGCATAGGACAAAAGTTTAACATCCAGTAATAATCTCCTGTAACCCACATGCCTGTTTTAGGATCACAATATCCATTCCATCCTCTCTCCCTTTCTCCATATAACCATTTTCCATAGTCACTATTTGGATTGGCATTAGGTCTTAGTATAGTGTACTTTCCTTTATTCTTTTTATAAGCTAATGCTGAAGGTCTAAAATAATCACTATTTTCAAGTATTGGAGGATGGGATATATCTATAATTGCTCTTCCTTCTTTATCTCTTGCTAACTCTGATACCAACGGTCTATTAGGAGATACCATCCACTTTATAAATGGCACATTGTTAAGAAAATCCCAAAACTGTTCCTGTACTTCTTGAGGATATTTCTCAAGATGTAGTTCTTCTACAGGAGTCTGACATTTATTGAATTTTACATTTTCCATATCATATCTTTATAAAAGAATAGCCCAAACAATTAAGTTTAGGCTATTTTATTAATAACAACTTTAAAAACAAACTATGAAATACTTACAAAATCAAAGTTTTCTTTCCTGGAACAATAAGATCTTCTTTTTCTTCTCCCTCAAAGACATATCTTATATCATTGTCTGATAAATACAGATATTCCTCAGGTTCACCATCTTTATTATCTATTGTTTCAAAAGGAAAGTTATATGTCAGTACTGGATTATTATCTATATCATTCTGTATAGAATTTTTATTATATTTCTTTACTGCAAAATGATCAGGAATAATCATTACTTTATCCCCAACCTTTATATCTCTTACAGTAGAACCTACAGCTACTACTGTTTGCCATAGTTTCAAGTCTCCTTTACCAGCAATGATTACACCATTGCTTATCATATCTTTATCAAACTTATCTCCTGTTACAAGCAGGTGATTAAACAGTGGCTTTATTTTAGTTACATGTAGCATCTTTATTCTCCTTTATTTTATTTTTATATTCTTGCATTTTCTTTATTCTCTTATACCTGTCTAAAGTAACATTAAACTTTCCTATTGATGGTATATTGACATTAGGCTGTAATTTTAAAAACTCTTCGTCTGTAAGCTCTTTCTTTAATGGTAATGCTTTTATATGTTCTCTTACTGCCATCCAATATGCCTGATATGTTCTTTCTACAATATCTTTAGGTAGATTTAACTCTTTAGAGACTTGAGATATAATCTCTTTAAATGTCATGCTTTTTTTTCTTTGTTTCCTTAAACAGTATCAGTAGTTGAAAGCATCCTTTATCATCCTTTCTTATATTTGGTATCAATCGTGGATTTATAGTATCTTTAACTATAACTTTATTTTTCCTAAGATTACTCATTACTACATAGAAATGCTGTTGTGTTATTTTGCATTCTTCAATAACTTTATTCTTAGTCATCTCACTCATTACCATTGTGTCAAGGATTGCAGGATCACTTATACTCTTGGATAATTCCCATCTTTGTTTCAAAAAATTTGCAATAACATCAATTTCTCTATTAGTAAGATTTATAAATGGTCTAAGAAATACACACCACCATTTAAAAAAATCTACACCTGGAGAAGTAGGAACTGTGACTATGTTGTTAGGTTTAAGCAGTCCTGACTTTTCTTCTGTTTTCTTATGGGCTGAGTTTTCCATTTTATTTTTATTCTTTAGATTCTTCTTTATTGTCTGGAATTGTCATAGCTTCCTCTATCTCTGTTGTACAGGAAACTACAAAATCACTTGAAAACTTATTGCTGTTTTCCACTACCTTAAAGAGATAATCAAGTCTTTTATTCATACAAAACTGTTCCAATTCTCTATTCTTTAGAGCAAGTTGCTTATTCTGCTGAAATAACTGATTACAAGCATCATTAAGCTGCTCATAAGTAAGTTTCTTGTTTTCGGTTTTAGCCTCTTTATTAACATTAAGACTAATTGTTTTGCCTTGCTTTTCCATATCTTCTTTTTTTATCTTGGTTTATTAATTCTACTTTTAACTCTTCTATTCTATTGTCTTTATATAATTTGGCAAATAGCAGTATTATTGAATCTGCTTTATCTAGCCAATTAGGAAATTTAGGGTATAGAGTTTTACATATTATTTGCCAGGATGGACATTTTATTAATTCTTTCTTTAATTGATTATTTGTCATTTGAAAGATTGGAGATTTCTTTATATCTCCTTTTTCTTCTATAAATTTATGTCCATATCTCTCTTTAAACTTTTGTTCCCACTCTTCATAACTTGAAGTCTGAAAGTCTGTACACCCACATTCACCACAGCACTCCATTCCAATAGAATCTTCATATTTTATGTTTAGAGAGTAACATTTTGAACAATATGTTACTGGCTCTGAATCATATTCTGTTTCTTGTTTTAACATAATAGTATGAATTTAAGGGTTGGAAGTTATTTGTAGTATAGAAGAATATATGTTCCTTCTTCCTTTATTATATTTACAATATCTTCTTTTAGTATAGGAGTACTACTGTCTTTATTGTAATTGTTTACAGCGAGTAACAAATCCCACAATGAATGTCCTTGAATATAAGATATTGTTGTTTTTTCATTATTTATGTTCTCTGACTTTGACATATCATTTTCTTTTTGATACTGTTCTTGACTTTGCTACATTTTGCATAGCATTTGCTCTTTTTGTGAGATCTGCTGCTTTGGTTTTTGCTACTTTAATGGCTCTATTCATTCTTGCTTTGTCTCCAACTATCTCCTGATAAGTTGCCATAGTCATAGCATCACTTTCTGCCTGCCATCTTAAATCATCACAATTACGTGATACTCTACTTTTTGAAACCATATATATATTGTTTAAATTTTACTTAAAGTTTTACTTTAACTATTATTTGTATAGTCTTGTTTCTTAGTGCCTTATCCTATTGTTTTAATACTGCAAAGATAATTCTTTTATTTAAACATTCCTAATAAAAGTCTTATCACTTTCATGTATTTAACTTTTATTAATCTACAAAATATAGATTATATTTTTCTAAGTTCTTTTTTAGCTTTACTTTTGTACCTATCTATTAAATCACATAGAATAATATTCTATATAAGACATAGTTTAAAATGCAGTTTTTGTCTTAATTGCAGCCTATTTACATATATATAATCTTACATAATAAATTAAATACAGGTATATATTTATATATCAATTAGTTGCAGGATATATTAAGTTTTATTGTTATTACTTCTTATGGTATGACCGATACTATGGGGCGTATGCACTCTGACGCACAGTTTGCTGGTTCTTCTTCAGTTCCTGCTCACGTAGAGATGATGGGCTTCCTTGGTATGGGTAACAACCCAATGGTGGGTGCATCAGTAGCTATTGCAGTGGCTGTAGACTTGGCACTCAATAAGAAATAATATAGAATACGCATAAAAATAATCCCTGTGACTTATTGTCATGGGGATTTTTTTTGCTTTCTACTATATAATTTGCCTTAGTTGCAGCCCAATTTGCAGCCGAAAATGCCATTAAATACTCTTCAGTACAATAAATATTGTATTATTGTGTTAACCATTATAGAAGTTCTTGCATAAAGGACTGAAAGCAAACAGTAAAGCAAAGGAAATCTAAGGAACTTATTAAAGCTCTTCAAGGTTATCCTTTGTTTTATTACCTTTGTCAATAAAAAATATGAATTATGGCAAAAACTGATATATTCAAGCCTCTGACATATCAGGGTACAACATATCCTTCAAAAGAGTGCTATATTGCAGATGGCAATGGAGTAATTCAGAAAAGAACTTACTTTAGAGGTTCCGATGGGCAATATTATGCTATTGATAATAATGGTAATGCTGTTCCTATGCATTTGAATAATCCAAATGGAGGTGATGCTATAACACTACAATATGCAGATCCTTATCAAGGAGACGGTCCTGTAGTTACTCCTTCAGAAGAAACATGGAATTATCTAAGAGATAGGAATCAAGAACTTCGGGGAGATAGGGACTTTAGTCATTTTGATATAGATGAAAATGGTAAGAGAATAAATCTCAAGAGTAATGTAGAGAACCATGACCTTAATGTAAGGAGGCAAGCCCTAATGAGGGTAGCAGGTTATGATGTTCCTGATAATGGTCTGTGGGATGATGAACAACAGGCTATATGGGATAAGCTTACAATAAAAGATAAGGACTATGACACAACCCTTACTGGTTTTGGCAAAGCTATGATGGATAAACTTACAGGTAATACCACCTATAGGGATAATCCTCTTATACAAGATGCTGTTCAGGCATATAATCCTAACATTATAGATAAAGCTAAGTCAAGTGTAAATAGAGCATTAAACACTACAGCAGGTAAAGCTATAACTGGAACATGGGGACCAGTAGTAGCTACTTCTGCTCTTCCTGGTATTCCTGCTGCATATCTAGATGCAGGCTTAACTTCATATTTTGGAGCAAAAGGTTTAACAAATCTTGTCAATGGCAATGAGAATTGGGAAACAGCATTGGATATAGCTCCTTTGGGTAGAGTTGGTAAGTCTGTGTATAATACAGGAAAGCAATTAGGAAAAGCAGCTTGGTATAGTCCATTTGCGCAATATCCAAGATATTATGCAGGAAAAATATATTATGGTAATGATGTGGAATTGCCTACTTTATATCGTAAGATAAAAGCTTACCCTAAAACAAAGGATGGCAAAGTTTTAGTTACTAATCCTGATAGCAGATTTATATTTAATAATGGTAAAGAAAGCCCTGTTATAACTAATATGACAACAGATGTTCCAGTAAGAGCACATAGTAATGGGGATTGGGACATGGCTGACACAATGGTTTTTCCTGGTAAAACTTTATTAGGTAAACATGTTATTTCTACAAGACCTTCAGATACTTTTACTTATGGAGATAATATTGCCATAGATCCTTCTAAGGTTACTTTTATTTCTGGAGATAAGGATGCCATTGCAATAGCTCAAGAAGGAGGCATGAAAACAATAACAAATGATAATTTACAGAAAGTTATAGACGATGCAAATAGAATTGAAAAATTGCAAGATGAAGGTAACATTGTATTAGAAAAGTCAGATTGGGACAGTTATACTGATGAGATGCAAAAAATCACAAGAAATGCTTTTAAATCACCAACAGTAAAGGATTATAAATTTATGGATTGGGTATTTCAGCCTAAATATAAAAGTGAAGTTCTTCCAGCCATGGATTTGTCTAAAAGTAGTATAGAAGATTTAGAAGTTCTTCCTGAGTTTATTTCTTCACAATTAGGAAATGCAAAATTAAGACCTTATCTTTTAAACCCTAATGAATGGCGAAATGTATTATATGACCCTGCAACACCTGCTGAAGCTAATTTTAGAAACCAAAGAGGTATTATCTTGAAAAAGGATTATTATAAGAAACATCCAAAATAAAAAATACAAATGATAGATTTAAACACTGACGAAGTAATATCAACAATTAATGTGGAGGATAAAAAACTAATTATCTTTTACAGTAAAGCATATAATGGAGCATGGTATTACTTTAAAGATGACCAGGAGATGGGAGACTATATTGAAAGTAATCCTAATTTAGCACACAAATTTCTTATGAAAGGAGAAAAGGAAAATACTTGTTATTTAAATATTGCTTCTACACAAAACTTTGGTTACTTTAAATGGAGAAATTCTTCAGAATGCTTAACACTCTTAAAATATCAACTAGAGATTTTTAATCCTATAATTGATTACTTTATAATACATGCAAAGAAAGGCGATTTGTAGCTTCAAAAAAAACTAACATCAATACCTATCTCATGTGTTAATATCCAATATACCCTTTATAGTATCAAATAAAAGTATTAACTTTCAAATATAGCACAGCTCCTCTCCAAGGGTTGTGCTTTTTTGTATATATAACCCTTTATAAAACAAACAGCAATGA
>ERZ808270.70-NODE-70-length-66590-cov-34.382731_pt1 | contig 66590 bp, 69 predicted proteins | sample MGYA00521082_ERZ808270 | MGnify/ENA primary metagenome ERZ808270 (study PRJEB31516, sample SAMN03275594) | gut metagenome | biome: mammalia-associated habitat; material: feces | host: Papio cynocephalus | place: Kenya | collected 2012-07-27 ... | reverse complement strand
ATGCTGTTACTGCTTTTTTTGATTATGCAAGGTATAAACGCGGAGCCGCTTACGTGGCTTGGATGTTGAGTACAGACCTGTACGCTATCTGGGAGTTTCCTTGGGGTGCTATTTCTATACCCAGAATAGTAAACTTCATGTCAAAGAGTATTATCAGGATTATAATATGAATATTACCGACGACTTCCATACGGTTGCCATGCAGAACGTAAGCGTTCCTTTGCTGTTGAATGCTCATGTGTGGAAAGGATTGACGGTGAAGGCAGGTGTGCAATATGTGCATTGGACACGTTCTCGCGTAAAATATGATAGTGAGGGCTATCTGATTCAACTTCCTGCGGATATCATACAAATACCTTCCGAATGGATAGAAAATGGCATTCCTGATGGTGTAGGAGAGAAGGTGAATGTATCGACCTCAGATTCGAGAGAAGCAAGGCACATGCATGATTCTTTTACGATGCCTATTGCTGTAGCGTATGAATACAAGAATGTAGAACTGGATGTGAGATACAATCTGGGAAGTGTGAAACTTTCTGATTCTCATGGCTGCGGAAACTATCATCCGAAATCTCTGGTCTTGACGCTCGGCTATAAGTTTGACCTTTGCAAGAAGAGTAAATAAGAGGGTTGAATCATAATAAAAAACGGAAATATAACCCTTTCGTATTTTGCCCTTAAGGGGCAGAGTTTCGCCCCAACTAGGGCAAAATATTGCCCCAGCCAGGGCAAAAATGTGCTCCTTAAAGGTAAAATACGGAAGAAAAATGTTAGGGATGTCAGCCTATATTTCTTGCTTGCTGAGGAACTATCTTGCGAAAATTCCTTCACCCTTCACCTTTTTTATATAACAATTTGAACAGTAGATACTTATCCTGGTGAAGGGCTGAGCTAGCCCTTCACCTACCCTTCACCTCCTTTCACCTTTATGTCTTTCCTGTCTGTGGAATTTGGCAAAGGGTGAAGGGTGGTGAAGGGTGGGTGAAGGGTTGTGGATGACCCTTCACCCCGTGAAACCCTTATAAACACTGGGGATTCCGATGAAAAGGTGAAGGGTGAAGGGGTTATACGATAGGTAGGCTTATTCCGTTTATCTTTTGGTAAACATCGAGTGCGTAAACGTCTGTCATACCGCTGATGTAGTCTATCACCGCCATGATTCGCTCTTCCAAACTGGCATTCGTGATGTCGTACTGGCTGCTCACTCGGCGAATGAGTTGCTGGGAATAGAAACGAGTTGGGTTGGCGGCGGCATCTATGAATACCTCCATCAGTGTTGCCATAATCTTGTAACCCGAAAGTTCGATGTCAAGCACTGGCTTGCTCTGGTATATCTTGTTGTATGATATTTTCTGGCACTCCTTGTAGGCATTGCGTGGGTGTTCGGAGATGTGGTCGATGAGGCTGCCCTCGAAAGTACCGGCGAGTATCTCTTCCTCATGTTCGAGGAACGCAGCTACGCATTCGTGCTCCAACTTGCCGATGACACAGGCACGCATATAGACTACCTTTTCATTCTCGTCGGTCAACTCTTCGTCGATGATACGTTGGCGGATATGGCGCTGCGTATCCTCATCGAAGAATCCCAGGAAGAGACGTTCGGTCTCATCATAGGAAAGAATCTTCAATTTGTGGGAATCCTCGATGTCCATGATTTCATAGCAGATGTCATCTGCCGCCTCAACCATATACACCAAGGGATGGCGAGCATAACAGAGAGGTTCGCCTGGAGCTGACTTGCGGATGATGCCCAGTTCGTCGGCTATTCGCTGGTAAGACTCAGTCTCGGAAGTGAAGAAACCAAACTTGCCATGGTTACCCGCAAGACTGCTGGCGAAAGGATATTTCACGATGGCGGCAAGCATTGAGTAGGTCATCACGAATCCTCCTTGGCGGCGCCCTTTGAAACGGTGGGTCAAGATGCGGAAGGCATTGGCGTTACCCTCGAAATGGGTCAGGTCATCCCAAAATGGTGCTGAGACCAAAGGCTTCAGTCCCAGTCCTGCTCCCTCGCTGAAGAAAGTCTGGATGGCTTTCTCACCAGAATGACCAAAGGGAGGATTGCCCAAGTCGTGTGCCAGGCAGGCGGCACTCACGATGGTGCCAATCTCCTCGAACAAGGTGTCCTTTAGCTCCGGTCGCTTCTCGATGATGCGGCAGGAGATGTCATTGCCCAGCGACATGCCCACGCTAGCCACTTCCAGGCTGTGGGTGAGGCGGTTATGCACAAAGATACTGCCTGGCAAAGGGAAAACTTGCGTCTTGTTTTGCAGGCGACGAAATGCCGACGAGAAGATAAGGCGGTCGTAGTCGCGCTTAAACTCAGAGCGGTCGTCGTGGCGCTCGGCATGTTTGTGCTCCTGCCCAAAGCGCTTGTTGGATATGAGTTGGCTCCATTCCATAATTTGATAGTTTTGAAATATTTGCTAACAAAAGTACTTAAATATTTGGAGACTAATATAAAAAATGGTGATTTTAACTTTTGTTGAATGCAATTTTTTTAATTAATTCCCTTTTGCAGCGTATGGCTTCAAAAAAAGTTGGTAAAATTTGGTCGTTTGCGTCATCTTTAATACCTTTGCAAGCATTCTTAAATGAAATAAAAATGGTATATTTATGTTTGTTTTTTATATGATTTATGTGGCAATGAAGAAATTTCATAAGAACTGGGGTACTTATGGATTGGATCCTCATGGTTCTCAGCTTTTAGAATTTGATGTTGAAGGGAGAAGCTATGCCGTAATTTTAGTAGTTGTTTGGCTTTATGTGTTTGATTTTTTCTATTGGTTGTCAGATAGTTGCTTTCCTGAAACTTATCAATATTTAAAACATCAAATTAATAATTTCTTTCTTGTTAATTTTTTAGTTCAACTCTTTATAACTTGGTTGGTTGTTTATCTTTATTTTTGCAGGAATAATCGCTATAAGCGATATTTTGAGAAATACAAAAGAATGGACAGCTTTACGAAATGCCTTTATTCCCTTGGAGGATTAGTAGTTTTCTTTCTTCCTCCTTTCTTGTTTTTGTTTTGCATATATTGAGCTTGACTTCGCACGATGAAAATGTTAACTTTCTATTTATTTTATATTAAATAATGCAAGAATTTTCATTTTGTTGATTATTTTTGGTATATTTGCAACTTGTTTTAGGTAATATAGATTATAAGTTATTGAGAAATGCTGAAAGTTAAGATTATAAACAAGGGGCATCAGCCTCTTCCTGCCTTTGCCACACCGCAGAGCGCTGGCATGGACTTGCGTGCCAACATCGACGAGGCCATCGTGCTGCATCCTATGGAGCGCCGACTCATCCCGACTGGACTCTACATGGCTCTGCCTGCTGGCTATGAGGCGCAGGTTCGTCCTCGCAGCGGACTCGCCCTCAAGCATGGCATCACCGTGCTCAACACACCAGGTACCATCGATGCCGACTATCGTGGTGAAATCATGGTGTTGCTCATCAACTTCTCGGGCGAGGACTTCATCATCAACGATGGAGAGCGTATCGCCCAGATGGTGCTTGCCAAGCACGAGCAGTGCGACTTCATCGAGGTGGAGGAACTGGATGAGACCGAACGTGGCGCAGGCGGATATGGTCATACGGGCGTGAAGTAAATTGCATAGTTTGTAAGTTGCGTGGATGAAATGCCATGTGTGATAATAACGAATTTAAGAATATAATAAGAAAGTGAAGATAAGTCTTAGAAACATCAGTTGGGGAGTGGCACTCTTGCTCATCGGTTCCACAGCTTTACCGGGCCTGGCGAAAAAGAAAAAGGTGCAGCCCGTACAGAAGCAAGTCGTGGCGGAAGATTCCTTGTCGCCCAACGATCGCAAGCGCTTCGACTATTTCATGACGGAAGCCGGGGTGCAACAGGCGGCAGGAAGATACACCGCCGCCTTCGACCTCATGGAGCATGCCCGACATATCAATCCAAAGGCGGCGGAACCCTACTTTTTCCAGGCAGATTATTATCTGATGATGAAGCAAGACTCCTTGGCGAGTATCGCTCTCCAAAAAGCTATCGCCCTCAATCCCGATAACCTGACTTATGCCGAGCGATTGGCGCAATACTATATCAGCAGCCGTCAATACGACAAGGCTATCGATGCCTACGAGGCACTCTACCAAAAGAAGCACACAGACACGGAGGTGCTCCAGGTACTCGCCCAGCTCTACCAACAGCAGAAAAACTATCCGAAACTCCTCAATACCATCAAACGATTGGAGACCGAGGATGGCGAGAGCGAGCAGTTGACCCTCTCCAAGATGCGTGTCTACGAGATGATGGACGACAAGAAGGCGGCTTACAATGAATTGAAGACGCTCTCCGAACAGCATCCGCTCGATATGGTCTACAAGGTGATGCTCGGCAACTGGCTCATGCAGCACAACCGACAGAAGGAAGCCTACAAATACTATACCGACGTGCTGAAGGAAGAGCCCGACAACTCCTATGCCCAGATGTCGCTCTACGATTACTATAACGCCACCCATCAGGAAACCCAGGCGCACGATATGCTCGACAAGATATTGCTTGGCAAGAAGACCGACACGGACACCAAGATGATGATGTTCCGCTCCTATATCCAGGACAACGAGAACAAGGGTGGCGACTCCACCAAGGTCATCGCCCTCTTCGACAGGGTGCTCGATACGCCAAAGCCATCTCCAGAGATTGCTGAGCTGAGAGCTGCCTACATGAACCTGAAGAAGATGCCGACCGATACCGTCTGCGCCGCCTTCCAAAAGGTGCTCGACATCGCTCCCGACAACGTGAGCTCTCGCTTGCAGTTGATACAGATGCTTTGGAACAAGAAGGACTATAATGCCGTGATAGCCCAGTCGGACGCTGCCCATGAGTATAACCCAGAGGAAATGGTGTTCTATTACTTCGGTGGAATGGCTCACTATCAGAAGATGGATGAGGATGCGGCATTGACTGAGTTCCGACATGGCGTGGCTCAAATCAACTCGAAGTCGAATGCCGACTTGGTGTCTGACCTCTATGCCATGATGGGCGACATCTTGTACAAGAAGAAAGACCAAGCCGGGGCTTATGCCGCTTACGACTCTTGCTTGCAGTGGAAAGACGACAACATCATGGCACTCAACAATTATGCCTACTACATGAGCGAGGGTGGCAAGAATCTGCACAAGGCTGAGGCGATGAGCTACAAGACCATCAAGGCGGAGCCAAACAATGGCACTTATCTCGATACCTATGCCTGGATTCTCTTCATGGAGGAGCGCTATGCCGAGGCAAAGACCTACATAGACCAAGCCCTCAAAAATCGCGACTCTACCGCCGACAACAGTGTGGTGTTCGAACATGCGGGAGACATCTACGCCATGAACGGATTGACCGATGCGGGCGTGGACTATTGGAAGCAAGCCTATACAGATGGGCATCAGACTGCCGTGTTGAAATGGAAGATAGATAACAAACAATATATATCCGCAGAGGAACTGGAACGTCGTAACAATCCGAAGAAGATGCCTCTGAAGGATATGAAGAAAACAATAAAGAAAGGTAGAAGAAAATGAATATCAAACAGATGAAATGGATGCTGATGGGCTGCGGCTTGCTGTTGGTGTCGGCTTGTGGCACCAGTAAACTTGCCCAGAGCGGCAATGCAGCCAAGCAGCCAACTTCCACTGCGACGAAAGCAAAAGATAGCCATCAGAGTTCGGCTGTCAAGACTTTGACTTTCGTACAGAAGGTATCAGATAATCAGGTATATGCCAAGAATATCGTGGGCAACATATCGTTCAACTTGCAAGCGGCTTCCAAGGATATTACCGTGCCAGGCAAGCTGAGCATGCGCAAGGACGAGGTGATCCGCATCCAACTCTTCATTCCTATCTTGGGAACGGAAGTGGGACGCTTGGAGTTTACCCCTAACTATGTGCTCATCATCGACCGTTTGCACAAGGAATACATCAAGGGCGACTATACCCAGGTGGACTTCCTCAAGAAACAAGGCATCAACTTCTATTCGCTCCAGGCTTTGTTCTGGAACCAACTCTTGATACCAGGCAACCAGAAGGTGTCGGAGTCAGACCTGAAGAAGTTTTCTGCCGACCTCGATGTAACGGGCGATGCCGTTCCTGTATCCATCAATTATGGCAATATGGACTATACTTGGACAGCCAGTCGCAATACCGGTCGTATCAGCGAGGCAAACGTATCGTATAAGGATGCAAAGCAAGGCAACTCCCATGTCAACTTGAAGTATTCCGACTTCAAGAGCGTGGGTGTGAAGATGTTTCCTGCCACCTTGCGCATGACCCTCTCAACCGTGCTCAACAACAAGCGCCAGGAGGCAAAGCTCAACATCGAGATGAAAGATGTGAAGACCGACAGCAAATGGGATGCGCAGACCGAGGTGTCGAGCAAGTATAAGCAAGTGTCACCCGAGGATGTGCTCGGTAAAATCATGAGTATGTAACAATGAAACGAATCTTATTGTTTATATTGGCAATCACGTTCTCGCTCGCTCCTTTCGCCCAGAAGAAGGCACAAAAAAAGGTGGTGAGAAAGACCGTTGTTGCCACACCCCGATCCAAACAGGCTGCCAAGCCCAATGGCAAAAGGGGCAAGAATGGCTTGAGAATTTCAACCAAGGCACCTACCAAGGCAGAGCGCAAGGCTGCGACTTACAGCAATGCCAACATCCGAGGATTGCAGGGACAGCGTGCCTCCATCCAAAAGAAAATCAAGGAGCAGGAACAGGCGCTGCGACAGAACCAGGCTGATGTGAAGAAACGTCTGGAAGCTCTCATGATTCTGAATGGCGAGATAGACCAGCGACAGAAGAACATCGAGGGCATCCAGAAGGACATCCATCATATCGACGGCAACATCGGTATCCTTCAGGCTCAGCTTAAAACCTTGCAGCAGCAGTTGCAAGACCGCAAGAACAAGTATATCCGCTCCATGCGCTACATGAGTCGCCATCACACGGTGCAAGACAAGTTGATGTTCATCTTCAGCGCCAAGAACTTGACACAGATGTATCGCCGTCTTTCCTTCATCCGCCAGTACTCTTCCTATCAGAAGGCACAGGGCGAGGCGGTGAAGGCCAAGCAGAGACAGGTGAACGACAAGCATAAGCAGTTGGAGCATGTCAAGGGGCACAAGAGCAACCTGCTTTATAAAGGTAAACAGGAAAAGAATGCGCTTGTTGGCAAGCAGAGCGAACAAAAGGTGATGGTACAGGGATTGCAGAAGCAGCAGAAGACCATCCAGGCAGTCATCGCCGACCAACGCCAGAAGGATGCAGCCATCAATGCCCAGATAGACCGCTTGATTCAGCAAGAGGTGGCAAAGGCTCGTGCCCGTGCCGCAGCCGAGGCTCAGCGCAAGGCTGCTGCCGCAGAAGCTGCCAAGAAACGTGCCGCCGAGTTGGCTCGCAAGAAAGCCGCCGCCGAGGCTGCTGCACGAGAGAACCAACGCCGCATAGAGGAGGCTAAGCGTAGACAGGCCGCCGCCGAGGAGGCTCGTCGCAAGGCTGCCGAAGAGGCTAGAAAGGCACAGGAGGCTGCTCGCAAGGCACAGGAGTTGGCGCAGGCACAAGCTGAGGCTAAGGCAAAAGCCAAGGCGCAGGCTGAGGCTCGTGCTGCCGCTGAGGCTGCCCAGCGTGCTGCCGCTGAACAAGCTGCCCGACAAGCTGCCGCCGAACAGGCTGCCAAGAAGGCTGAGGCTGACCGCCAAGCTGCCGAATTGAAGGCGAAGGCGGATGCGGAGCGCAGCAAGCGTGAGATTGAGAGTGCCAAGAAGGAGGCTCAGGAGGCTAGTACCTTGAGTTCGGTAGACCGTATGTTGAATGGTGGATTCGAGGCGAACCGTGGTCGCTTGCCGATGCCTATCAGCGGTGGCTATCGCATCGTAAGTCATTTCGGTCAGTATAATGTACAAGGTTTGAGTGGTGTGACGCTCGACAACAAGGGCATCAATATCCAAGGCAAGCCGGGATGTGTGGCTCGCAGTATCTACGATGGTGAGGTGAGTGCTGTCTTCGGATATGGTGGCATGTGGAACGTGCTGGTTCGTCATGGTGCCTACATCTCTGTATACTGCAACTTGAAATCGGTAAGCGTACACAAGGGACAGAAGGTAAGTACTCGTCAGGCACTCGGTGCCGTGGGTGCCGACAATATCCTCCAGTTCCAGCTTCGCAAGGAGACTGCCAAACTGAATCCTGAGGCTTGGCTGGGGAGATAAGACTGGAATAATGATTGCAGATAAAAGAAAAATGATGAATTTAAAATAAAAAAGCGCAGATGGCTGTTTCGGAAGCTATCTGCGCTTTTTCTGTATGGTCTGTATCTTATCTATGGCATCAATATCATCAATCTCGCCTATATCGTTGCGCCGTCTAGAAGTTCTGTATATTTACTGATAGCATCGCGAATCTCGCTGATGCGAATAAACTCGTCGGCGGAGTGGGAGCGGGATGATTCGCCAGGACCTAACTTGAAAGATGGGAACGACATCAGGGCTTGGTCGCTCAGTGTAGGACTGCCGAATGGTTTCATGCCCATCGCCACGCATTTTTTGATGAGGGGATGCTCTGGGTCTATGCGTGAAGACTTCAAGCGGAAACTATGCGCTTTGCACTCGCTCTTAAGGTGCTGGCAGATAAACTTGTACACTTCCTCGTTGTCGTAGAACTCGTTGGTGCGGATGTCTACGAGCATCGTACACTTATCGGGTATCACATTGTGCTGGGTGCCGGCGTTCACCACGGTGAGCGTCATTTTGGTTGGACCAAGAAATTCGCTCACCTTCTCAAACTTGTAGTCACGTATCCATCGCATGTCGTCCAATGCTTCGTAGATGGCGTTCACACCCTCGTTGCGGGCAGCGTGTCCACTCTTGCCATGGGCGATGACATCCAAAACCATCAATCCCTTTTCGGCTACGGCTGGTTGCATGCCCGTAGGCTCACCCACGATGGCAAGGTCGATGTGGGGCAGAAGTGGAAGGGCACGGCTGATGCCGTCCTTGCCCGAAACCTCTTCCTCGGCAGAGGCGAGATAGATGAGGTTGTAGCTTTGTGGCTTCTCTGTGAGCATTCGGAACATCTGAAGTAGCGAGCAAAGTCCGCCACCGCAGTCGTTGCTGCCCAAACCAAAAAGTGTCTCTTCATCGTTACAGCCAGAGTCGGTCTCTACTTTAACCTTTTCTATGCTAGGCGTAAAAGGGTCTCGTTGCCAACTCGCCACAGGTTTTACGGTGTCGATGTGGGCGTTGAGCAGCAAGGTAGGCTTGCTCTCGTCATAATGAGTGTCGATGATCCATACGTTGTTCGCCTCCCGATGAGGCTTGAAGCCATAACTGCGGATGGTTTGCTCCATGATGTCGGCAGCATCCTTCTCGTTGCGGCTGACGGATGGGGTGGCGATGAGCTTCTTAAGCAGCGTCACGGCATCGCTTACATATTCTTCTTGTGTCATAATAGTCTCTCTTATTTGGTTATTCGAGGGCAAAGATACGAAAAAAAGAGCACATAAGTGGGAAAAAGTCTCTTTTTATTTTGTATTGTCTATGATTTCTATTATCTTTGCAGTCATATTATAAATAAAAGCTTATGCAAATTAATAGTCATCTTTCGGTGTTGATCCACGACCTGGCAAAGAAGTATGGAGATAAGCCTGCGCTTACCTTCAAGAAGTTTGGTGGGGATCAATGGCAGACGGTTTCATGGAATCAGTTCTCGCTGAGAGTGAAACAAGTTAGCAATGCCCTCTTGAACCTGGGCGCTAAACCTCACGACAAGATTGCTGTCTTTGCTCAGAACTGTGTACACTACTTGTACACCGACTTTGGTGCGTATGGCATAAGGGTGACTTCTATCCCTTTCTATGCCACCAGCAGCGAGCAGCAGATACAATATATGATCAATGATGGTCAGGTTCGCTTCCTCTTCGTGGGCGAACAGGAGCAATATGACAAGGCGCATCGTGTCTTCGCCCTCTGTCCATCGTTGGAGCGCATCATCATCTTCGATTCCAGCGTGCGCATCAGTACCCACGACCCCGCAGCCCTCTACTACAAGGACTTCCTGAAGTTGGGTGAGAATCTTCCTCGCCAGACCGAGGTGGAGGAACTCTACAAGGAGGCAAGCATGGACGACTTGGCTAACATCCTCTATACCAGTGGTACCACGGGCGATAGCAAGGGCGTGATGCTGACTTATGGTCAGTATTATGCAGCCTTGAAGGCTAACAATGAGTGCGTGCCTCTGACCGATAAGGATCGTGTCATCAATTTCCTGCCGTTCACCCATATCTTTGAGCGAGGCTGGGCTTATCTAGCCATGAGCGAAGGCGCGCGCCTCTTCATCAATACCAATCCACATGAGATTCAGGAGGCGATGCGTGAGGTGCATCCTACGGCAATGAGTAGTGTGCCACGTTTCTGGGAAAAGGTGTACATCGCCGTGAAGGCTAAGATGGATGATGCCAGCCCTGTTCAGCAGAAAATCTTCCGTCATGCCTTGGCTGTGGGCAGAAAGCGCAATATCGAATACCTCGCCAATGGCAAGCGTCCGCCTATCACCTTGGAGTTGGAATATAAGTTACTCAACAAGACTGTGCTGAGCATGGTGCGCAAGCAATTGGGCTTGGAGAATCCTAACATCTTCCCAACGGCTGGTGCATACGTTAGTCCTGAGGTGGAGGAGTTTGTTCACTCCGTGGGCATCGGCATGGTGGTGGGTTATGGCTTGACTGAGAGTTTGGCTACCGTATCTTGCGACCATCTTGATACCAAGTATACCATAGGATCCGTAGGTCGTCCAATCTCCAGCATTCAGATTAAGATTGGCGAGGACAACGAGGTCTTGCTCAAGGGACCTACCATCACCAAGGGTTATTATCATCGAGACACCACCAATGCCAAGGCGTTCGACAAGGATGGATTCTTCCATACGGGCGACGCTGGCTATCTGAAGGATGGCGAGCTTTACCTCACCGAGCGCATCAAGGACTTGTTTAAGACCTCCAACGGTAAGTATATCGCACCGCAGCAGGTGGAGTCGTTGCTCTTGGTGGATAAGTTCATCGACCAGGTGGCAGTCATCGCCGACCAGCGCAAGTTCGTCTCTGCGCTCGTCGTGCCTGAGTTCCGATTGGTGGAGGACTGGGCTCGTGAGCATCACATTGCCTTCAATTGTCGTGAGGACTTGTGCGCCAACGAGAAGGTGCAGAAGATGTTGATGGATCGTATCCAGATATTGCAGCAGCATTTGGCTTACTATGAGCAAATCAAGCGCATCACTCTCTTGGCTCATCACTTCTCGATGGAGTCGGGCGAGCTGACCAATACGCTGAAGCTACGCCGTCCTATCATCAACAAGAACTACAAGGCTGAGATAGAGGCGATGTATGCAGAATAAAGTCACTAATCATCAAGTTAAAAGTTAAAATCTTAAAGTTCAAAGTAAATTAATGATTACAGCTGACCAATTGAAAGATGTGATGGAGCGTGCGGATGCCCTCCATCGCTATCTCAATATAGACCAGAAAAAAGTAGAATTTGAGGAGGAGCAGCTCCGTACCCAAGCTCCTGACTTTTGGGAAGACCCGAAGTATGCACAGGAGCAGATGAAGAAAGTAAAAGGTATCCAGAAATGGCTCGATGGCTATAAGAAGGTTCGTCTCTATGCCGACGAACTCCAGCTTGCCTTCGACTTCTACAAGGACCAGATGGTGACCGAGGAGGAAGTGGATGCCGACTACGACAAGGCTATCAAGGCCATCGAGGACTTGGAGCTCAAGAACATGTTGCGCCAGAAGGAAGACCCGATGGACTGTGTGCTCAAAATCAATTCAGGTGCAGGTGGTACAGAGAGCCAGGACTGGGCTTCGATGCTGATGCGTATGTATATGCGCTGGGCGGAGGCTCATGGCTACAAGGTGACCATCACTGACATGCAGGAAGGCGATGAGGCTGGTATCAAGAGCGTGACCATGACCATCGAGGGCGGTGAATATGCCTATGGTTACCTGAAGAGTGAGAATGGTGTGCATCGTTTGGTGCGTGTCTCTCCTTTCAATGCCCAGGGCAAGCGAATGACGAGTTTCGCCTCCGTCTTCGTCACTCCTTTGGTGGATGATACCATCGAGGTGTATGTTGATCCAGCCAAGTTGTCGTGGGATACCTTCCGCTCGAGCGGTGCCGGTGGTCAGAACGTCAACAAGGTGGAGTCGGGTGTGCGTTTGCGCTACTGGTATACCGACCCTGACACAGGCGAGGAAGAGGAAATCCTCATCGAAAATACTGAGACCCGCGACCAGCCAAAGAACCGTGCCAAGGCTCTCTTGCTCTTGAAAAGTCAACTCTACGACCGCGCCATGAAGAAGCGCCTGGAGGCAAAGGCTAAGATAGAGGCGGGCAAGAAGAAGATAGAGTGGGGAAGCCAAATTCGAAGCTATGTCTTCGACGACCGTCGTGTGAAAGACCATCGCACGGGCTATCAGACATCAGATGTGGATGGCGTGATGGATGGCAAGATTGACGGCTTCATCAAGGCATACCTCATGGAGTTCCCAACAGCGGATGAAGAAGAAAATTAAATCAAGAAGAGTGAAGTTCCCTGTCGGAACTTTGCTCTCTTAAAACAATAACAACCTAAAAAGTTACAACTATGAGTGGAAATAAAGACTTAAGAAAAGCCAAGCATGAGGCTTATGAGAAGAAACAGGCAGCCAAGGGCGAGAAAGTAATCAAGTGGATATTCGGTGTGTTGATAGTGCTTGCCATTATCTTCGCAGTATATTCTGCTACTATTGCATAATGAATGTAAATGGTTAGAGGTCGTGGGGTGAGGAAAAATCCTGACTCCTAACTTTTAACTCCTAACTTAAGAATTATGAGTGGATTAGAAATAGAAAGAAAATTCCTCGTCAAGAAGGGCGACGCTTACAAGAGCGCCGCCTTTTCTAGTAGTCATATCCAGCAGGGCTATATCCCTGCCGATGGGGCTACCGTGAGAGTACGTACCCGTGATGACAAGGCTTACCTTACCATCAAGGGAATGTCGGTGAATGGCGGCATGACCCGATATGAATTTGAGAAGGAGATAACGATGGACGAGGCACAGCATCTTTTGCAACTTTGCAAGGGCGGTGTCATCGACAAGCGTCGCTATCTAGTGAAGAGTGGCAACCACACCTTCGAGGTAGACGAGTTCTATGGAGACAACGAAGGCTTGGTAATGGCTGAGGTGGAACTGGGCAGCGAGTCCGAGGCTTACGAGAAACCTGACTTTATCGGTTTGGAGGTGACGGGCGATAAGCGTTTTTATAACTCTCATCTCTTGGAAAATCCTTTTTCCGTATGGCGCAACACTTTGCCTGAAGAGTATCGGTAAACATGCGGAATGGTGTAAAATCATGTGCTAAAAGTTAAGAAAACGCATAAATATTAACGTTTCTGTATAATTTGCTTTCGATTTATACGTTTATGTCGGAATTATTTTATAATTTTGCAACGAGAATAAAGTGAAAGTAAAAATATGGCAGAAACAAATAGAGGAAGTTTTGGTAGCAAGATAGGAATGATTCTTGCTACGGCGGGTGGTGCCGTAGGTTTGGGTAACGTATGGCGCTTCCCTTACATGGCTGGTCAGGAAGGTGGCGCAGCCTTTATCTTGGTATACATCGGTTGCGTGCTTTTGTTGGGCATCCCTTGTATGATTTCAGAGTTTATCATTGGTCGTCATGGAGCTTCCAATACGGCACGCGCTTACACCAAACTTTCCAATGGCACGCCTTGGAAGTGGATTGGTTATCTGGAAGTGCTCACTGGATTCTTGATTACAGGCTATTATGCTGTTGTGTCGGGATGGTGCTTGCAATATGTATATGCCAGCATCATGGGCGAGTTGCATGGTGACCCAACGTTCGTGGCTAATTATTTCAAGGAGTTTTCTTCCGATCCTGTCCGTCCGGTGATGTGGACGGTGGCAATCTTTCTGATTTGTCATTTCGTAATCATCCATGGTGTGCGTGGTGGTATTGAGAAGGCATCCAAGGTGATGATGCCGCTTTTGTTTATCTTGCTGCTCATCATCGTGGTGGCTTCTTGTTTGTTGCCAGGGGCTGGAAAGGGAATCGAGTTTCTTTTGAAACCCGATTTCACTAAGGTGGATCATAGTGTGTTCCTCAATGCCTTGGGACAGTCTTTCTATTCCATGAGTATCGGTATGGGGTGCATCTGCACATACGCCTCGTATTTCAGCCGACAGACCAACCTGTTTAAGTCGGCATTGCAGATTTCTGCCATCGACTTGATGGTAGCAGTGTTGGCTGGTCTTATGATATTCCCAGCGGCTTTTTCAGTGGGAGTTTCGCCTGATAGCGGTCCTTCGCTCATCTTCATCACATTGCCGAATGTCTTCAACGAGGCATTTGCGTCAATGCCTGTGATAGGATGGATTGTCTCCTTGCTTTTCTATGTGTTGCTTTCGGTGGCAGCGTTGACCTCGCTGATGTCTCTCCACGAGGTGAATACTTCGTTCTTCTATGAGGAACTGAAGATTGACCGCAAGAAAGGGGCGCTCATCGTGACGGTGGCTTGTGCCTTGATTGGTGCTTTCTGTTCGCTTTCCTTGGGAGCAACTGATGCGCTAACTTTCCTGGGCAAAAACTTGTTCGACTGGTTTGATTTTGTTACAGGACAGATTTTCTTGCCAATTGCGGGATTCTTTACCTGTCTTTTCTTGGGATGGTATGTGCCTAAGAAAATCGTGCAAGATGAGTTTACCAACTGGGGTACCTTGCGAGGAAAGCTCTTTGGTATCTATCTGTTCTTGATTAGATTCGTGAGCCCATTGTTGATACTCTTGGTATTCCTCAATCAGTTGGGCTTGTTATAGAAGTCAGATTATATATATTAATGTATACCTTATTGTATATAGAGCCTTCTCTTTTATATATATATTATAGAGAACTCTATGTGCTTAAGGTGGAAGAATAAAAGCAAAATTACGATATAGCGATGGAAAATAGAGGCAATTTTGGAAGTAAGTTGGGTGTCATTCTAGCCACTGCTGGCTCTGCGGTAGGTTTGGGTAATGTATGGCGTTTCCCTTATATGGCAGGTCAGAATGGAGGTGCAGCCTTCATCTTGATTTATTTTGTATGTATCATCCTGTTGGGACTGCCTGGCATGATGAGTGAGTTTATTATCGGTCGTCATTCGGCAGCCAATGCCGCTCGCTCTTATACGAATTTGGCGGGTGGCAAGTCGTGGGCGTTTATGGGATACATGGGTGTGTTTACCTCTATGATTATCCTTGGCTTTTACGCAGTGGTGGCAGGTTGGTGCTTGCAATACCTCTATGCTAGCATCATGGGAGGTGTACATGGCGATGCCAATTATGTGAAAGATTATTTCGTCACATTCTCTTCCAATCCGATAAAGCCAACTTTGTGGTCTGTTGCTTTTATCTTGATGACTCATTTCGTGGTTGTGAGAGGAGTACGCAATGGCATTGAGAAAGCTTCCAAGGTGTTGATGCCTTTGCTTTTCGTTTTGTTGATCATCATCGTTGTAGCCTCTTGCTCGTTGCCAGGGGCAATGAAAGGAGTGGATTTCTTGTTGAAACCAGATTTTTCCAAGGTAGACCAGAATGTATTGTTGGAGGCACTGGGACAAGCTTTCTTCTCATTGAGCTTGGGCACCGCTTGCCTCTGTACGTATGCCTCTTACTTCAGCCGTCAGACCAACCTCTTGAAGTCAGCTTCTCAGATTGTGGTCATTGATACTATCATCGCCATCTTGGCGGGACTCATGATATTCCCGGCAGCTTTCTCCGTTGGCGTTAATCCTGATAGTGGTCCATCCCTCATCTTCATCACTTTGCCGAATGTGTTCCAACAGGCTTTTGGTGGAATGCCGGTTGTGGGGTATCTCATTTCCGTGCTTTTCTATGCTTTGTTGGTATTGGCGGCGTTGACTTCTACCATTTCCATGCACGAGATTGGTACGGCGTTCTTCTATGAGGAACGAAAGATAAGCCGAAAGAGTGGAGCGTGGATAGAAACCATTGCTTGTTGTGTGATAGCTGTGTTCTGCTCGTTGTCACAGGGTGCAGTGCCAGGCTTGGGATTCTTCGGAAAGGATTTCCTTACCAATTGCGATAATTTAACCGCTCAACTATTGATGCCATTGGGCTCTTTCTTGACTTGTCTTTTCTTGGGTTGGTATGTGCCTAAGAAGATTACACGAGATGAATTTACCAACTGGGGAACGTTGAAGGGAACACTCTATCCCGTGTTCCTCTTCATGATTCGCTTCGTGAGTCCTATCTGTATTTTCCTCATCTTCTTGCATCAGTTTGGGGTCATCTAATGATGGAATAGCTTGGATGGGTTCTCGTCCTTGGTGACATCTCCAAAATGAAGTCTATCGCTAGGGTATCTCTTTCCATTCTAAAGAATATCATGTTGTTGTATAATTAATCGAATAGTATTGTATAAAAAGGTGTAAGGTTGCAGTCTTAGAAAGAAACGTAAGGCTGCAACCTTTCTATTTCTGCAGGTGGAAATTCTTTGAGTAGTTCCAGTTCCTTTAGGCTCTTCAAAGGACCTTTGAGTCTGCGATAATCACAGATGGCTTTGGCTTGATAGTAGTTGATGTACGGATGACGTTTCAGTTGAGAGAGCGTCATTGTATTGAGGTTCATCTTGTGGATGTCCTTGTGATCGATGGTGACAAAAGCCAAGGCGGATTCTGGCAGCCCTTCTATCTCCAGCAGTTGTTGTGCTTGTGCAAACCCACCGAGCTGGTCTCTGTATCTTACGATGGCTCTGGCGTAGCCACTACCGATGCCTGGTATCTTCTGTAAGTCGGTGGTGTCGGCTGTGTTGACGGCGATGTGCTCACCGGCTTTCAACTTGTGTGGATAACTATAAATGCGGTTCTCTTTCGACTCTGGGTTAGTATTGGTGTTGTTACCCTCGTTGTTGTAATAGTTGTTGTAACTTCGATTAGGTCGGTGTGCATATCTCGGTTCGTTGCCATAGAAATCGGAGGCTGGCTTGAAGTCGTCGGCGATGCGGATGAAAGGACGCAAGGCTTCATATCTTCTTTTGGTCATGCCATAGATGCGTGCCACGTCGGATGGACGACTATAAACACCACCTTTTGCTCGATAATGGTAGATGCTTTTGATTTGCCAAGGGGCAAATCCTAGTTTGGCGAGTTCGGCACTATCAGCCGTGTTTGGGTCGAATGGGAATACCTCATGGGTAATTCCATCCTCATTGTAATATACAGGGTTCTCCTTGGTGGCATGGGCTATTGCGATGGAGTCATTGTTGGAAGCTGTGTCATCTTTGCCATTGTTGTCTTTTTGGTCAATAAGTACAAAGATAGCCATGCAAACCATCATGATGGCTAGAACTGCAATAAGGGCTTGTCGATCATTTTTTTGGAGATAGAAAAAATCCTTCAATCTCATAAGCTTGTTTGGCTTTTAGTATGTTTGCGGCAACTTTTGCCGCAATTAGGTCGGGATTACTGGACAGCTATGAGTCCATATCCTTCCTGTAAAACATTAATAATCAATATACCATATCCGGCATTTTAAACAATACGTTCCGATTTTTCGCTCCCCTATAGGGTGCAGCAACCGCCTAGATACTAGTCGATTGCCACATGTCTTAGGGGAGTGAGGGAGTCTTGTTTATTGCTGCACGAAGTTTTTCGTGAGCAATTCCACTTGGTTCCGGAGCCAAGTGATCTGCTCAGCCTGCTGGTCGAGCATCGCCTTTTGGTTGTTGATGACACCCATCAGCACATCAGGGCTGCTGTTGATGTTCACGATAGAGTTGCTGACATGATGCACATTCGTTTTCCCAGACTTCTTTTCCTCATACTCTTCGTCTGACAGGAAAAAGTCCTCTAGAGGCACCTTGAAAAACTCAGATAACCTTTCAAGGTATCGGGAGTCGATGTAAGTTCTGTCCTTGAAGTAGGCCATGGAGATGTGGGAACTCTGACCGAAGACGAAACCTATCATTTCTCCCACGGTTCTGCGCTGTTCCTTGAGCAGTCTAGTAACTAAATTTCCATTAAACATAACTAAAAATCTTTTTATAAAGGTTAAAAACATCCGCAAAAAGAGGAAATGTTTCCTAAAAATGCGGTGATTTCGATATTTCTTATTATTTTTGCTCACAAATTTAATGATAAATTTCGAGTTATGCAAGAAAATGAAGTTAAAAATGACACAATAACCGTTGTTGGTTATTACAAGGCTCTCCCTAAGACAGAGAAGAGCCAGCTCATTCAGTTCCTGATGCTGGAGTATGGTTACCGTTATAGTAACCTCCAGCAGAAACTATCTGGCAGGGTTAAGTTCAACCCTAGAGATCTATTGATTATTTCTACAGCTATAAATCAAGGCTTATGGAGAAACAAGTAGAATTTTTCGTGTCTCCTCAGGGAGAAGTTTGTTTTTATGGCCATGACGGCAAGGTTCGACGCTACGACACCGAGCAGCCCGAGCTCATCCACCGCATGGCTGAGTTGATCAATCGCCTTTATCCAGAGGCATATAAGTACCTGTCGGACTTATACGCCAAGAGCAGACCTAACAGGCTCTATTACCAGTTCCTGATAACAGACCGTTTCATCCGCTGTAATCTGAGTTCCAACGACACCCTCAGCTTCGATGTCGATGGCACGGCTCTCCACTTGGAGAGAGTCGATTGTCCGTTGAGGGGCATCTGTCCGAGAGAGAACATCGTCTGCAACCCTAAGTTGAAGACACCGTTCTTCCCCAAGGAGCTGGAGGTGGCTCGATATTTCGCACAGGGATATGTGGCCAGAGAGATAGCGCAGATCCTCGGCAAGTCCAAGAACACGGTGGCGGCGCAGCTTCGCAAGATGACCAAGCGACTGGGCTTGAAGTCCACGAGAGACATCATCAGGGTCGTTCATGAGCTCAACTTATGATTTGCCAGCGATGTCGTTACAGGCGCAACTGCATCAATGGCTCCTGGTGCAGTCGCCTTAAGGTTTATGTGGAGTACAAGTTGATTTGTTTGTGTTTATATTATGAGCGACAAAGAGATAATAGATAAAATAAGAAGTCTAGCTGAAATCTTTGAGGATTTAAAAAATAAGGAGATACATGTTCTAAATAAGTATGGCTTATTGGCTTATGTTGAAGAGAGTGAGAGCAGCGAGCTTTGGTGGCAGGAGGATGGCACATGTGTGGAGGTTTTTAAGACTAATCTACCTATTGTTCTAAAAGCTGCTAGATTGCCGCATTTTGATATTGAGTTATGAGAAAGAAGAAGCGTCCGGAAACATTCATAGAGAGTCACGGCACATGCCGTTGGGCCAAAGGTAACACCTGCAGATTCTGGGGCTGTTCCCATCGAGAGTTGTACCGAGAGACAGAGACGGAGCATGGTTATGATGATTACATGGCTCACTCCAAGTGTTCCAACTATAAGAGACCGAAGACATGAGGATAAGATATTGGACAGACCGCGAGATAAGGGCGGCATTCGATAAACGGGGGGGCAAATATAAGGGCATCCTCCTGCAGTTGATGATGGAGCGGGACTACACATTTCGGCGTCAGCCTCGCTACTTCGTCAATATGGACATTGACAAGATCATGCGCAGGTTGACCTAGTACTTTCATGGTTGGCCATACTGGGTTAATTTTGCAGCATCTAAACTTAAAGATATGATTAAACAAGAGATAATAGACCGCATTATAAGTGATGTCTCCATTAAGGAGGTGGCTGAGAATGAGGGCATCACATTCAGTTCTTCTAAAGGCAACCGCCATTGGGCGTGCTGTCCGTTCCATGCAGAGAACACACCGTCGTTCTACGTGGACACGGGCACCAACTGCTGGCGATGCTTCGGCAAGTGCCGCTCTGGCGGCAATGTCATCAGCCTCTACCGCAAGTTAAAAAACGGCATACCGTTCCCAATTGCCTGCAAGGAACTCGCCAAGAAGTACCTCAACGAGGAGATCGAGGACGAGTGGAGACCAAGTAAGGAGGATGAGGAGAAGCAGAAAGAGCAGGATTCCCTGCGCATAGCGCTCAGCTATGCGCAGAGTTACTTCACGGATTGCATCCATGAGGTCACCCCTGCCTCCGTCAGGGCACGTGAGGCGGTGCGCAAGCGTTGGGGCGAGGAGGCCATTGAGACATTCGGCATCGGCTATGCGCCGAGAGACGGATTCATCGCATGGGCCAAGCTAAAGGGCTTGGACTTCGACATCCTGGAGCAGGTGGGACTCGTGGGACAGGGCGAGCGTGGCATGTACGCCATGCTCCGTGACCGCTACACCATCCCTATCTACGATAAGATGAGCCGGGTCATAGGCTTCACCGCACGCACCATGTCGGATGACAAGGATATCTGCAAGTACCTCAACCTTAAGAACAGCCTCGTATACCATAAGGACGAGTCCGTCTTCGGCATCAACTTCGCACAGAAGGAGGCTCGCCTTCGGGATAAGTTCTACCTCGTCGAGGGGGCACCGGACGTGCTGAAGCTTCAGTCCATCGGCATTCTCAACACAGTAGCGTCGTTGGGCGGAGCGTGGACAGCCAATCAGCTCAAGCAGCTCTACCGAGTCAGTCACAGGGTGACATTTATCCCCGATGCAGACGAGCTGAAGGCTGGCAATGAGTTCCCTGCCGGCACCGCCAATGTCTTCGCCAATGGTCGTGAGGCACTGGCAGCAGGCTTCACCGTCAATGTCCGTGAGATACCGATAGACTATCCTGCGCCCAAGAAGGAGGACCCCGACTCATGGATAGTTGACAGGGGGCACTTCTCCCAGATGAGAGAGGAGGAGTTTGTCTTCTGGTACTGCCGCCGTAAATATTGGGATAGCCCTGAGGACATCGAGGAGTTGACCACCGAGGATAGGTTGACGGCCATCAGCGACATCTGCTCGCTGCTCATGATGATACGTGACGAGGACTTGCAGAACAGTTACCTCTCCTCGTTGATAGCCACATACAAGCATAGCCGTGAGTGGAGGGACACCCTCAAGCGCGCCAAGGTGGCGGAGCTCTCGGAGAAGCAGGAGCAGGAGCGCAAGGGCGATGCCAAGATGCTCAGCGAGTTCGGCTTCACGGAGCACGACAATTGCTACTGGGCTTATAATAAGGAGGGCAGCGAGGTGCAGTGGTCCAACTTCAAGCTCAAGCCGCTTTTCCACATCAGGGACGACTTCAACCCCGTGCGCCTCTTCGAAATCAAGAATAACAGCGATGAGCCCGCACGTCTCATAGAGCTCAACATGGACGAGATAACCTCCTCCAGCTCGCTCCGCAAGCGACTCTTCGGCATCGGCGACTACGTCTGGATGGCCAAGGACGAGCAGCTCATCAAGCTGCTGGGTTACCTGGGCAGGGTCACCGAGACCGCCGACCCCATCAAGCAGTTGGGCTGGCAGCGTGAGGGCTTCTACGCCTTCTGTAACGGAGCCATCGAGGATGGTGCCTGGATGCCCATAGATGACATGGGCATCCTCAGGCTCAACGCTGGCAAGTTCTACCTCCCCGCCATGAGCAAGCTCAACAGGGACAGCCGTGAGCTGTACGTGAGCGAGAAGAAGTTCCGGCATGAGAAACTCGTAGATAACCCGACCAGCCTGGCGGACTTCTTCGCCAAGGTGGTCGAGGTCTTCGGGGACAACGCCAAGGTGGGCTTGTGCTTCTATGTCGCCACCCTCTTCCGTGACATCGTCATCGGCAAGAGCCGCTCCTTCCCGCTGCTCAACGCATTCGGTCCCAAGGGCTGCGGTAAGACCGAGTTCGCCGCCACCCTCATGAACTTCTTCTATAAGTACGAGACCAAGTACGAGCCGCTGTCCATCAACAACGCCTCCATACCGGCGCTCTCCGACTATGTCGGCGGCGTGAGTGACGCGCTCGTACACATCGACGAGTACAAAAACTCCATCACGCAGAATAAGGTGGAGTGGCTTAAGGATCTATGGAACGGCATCGGCCGCACCAAGATGAACATGGACAAGGACAAGAAGCTCGTGCAGGCCAAGGTGGACTCCGGTGTCATCCTCACGGGACAGGAGATGCCGACCGCCGACATCGCACTCTTCAGCCGACTCATCTACCTCACCTTCGACAAGGGCGAGCACACACGTGAGGAGAAGCAGCACTTCGAGGAGTTGGAGCGCATGCGCCAGATTGGTGCCACCCACATCACCCTGCAGCTGCTGAAGCACCGTGACCAGTTCCAGTCCTGCTTCGGCAATGCGTGGAAGCAGGCATCCGACGACTTGGAGGAGCGCTTCGAGGGTGAGAGCGTCCTTGACCGCATCATGACCAACTGGAAGGTGCCGTTGGCGGCGTTCCTGGCCATAAGGGACTACATCAGCTTCCCCTTCAGCTACGATGACCTGCTTCAGGTGGTGGCGAGAGGTGTCAAGACACAGAACGGCATGTGTAACACCACCGACGAGGTCGCTGGCTTCTGGAATATTGTCAACGCCGCCGTGCAGATGGGAGAGCTGAAAAAGGAGCAGGACTTCAAGATCAAGGTCTGCGGAGCACTGACCACCAACAAGCTTAAGATTGATAACTGGGCGATGCCTAAGAGCATCCTCATGATACGCAAGGACATCACCATGGCTGTCTACCGCAAGCTAGGCAGACAGATGGACGAGAACCTCCTGCCTAAGGAGTCGCTCCTTCACTATCTGCAGATTGGAGCCGACTTCTATGGCTCGACACGTAATCCGGAGCGCTTCGTCAAGTTTGCGCCCAACGGCTTGCCGGAGACCGTCGAGAAGACGGATGCCAGTGGTAACATCACAGGCAGGCAGAAGTTATATTATAAGGACAGGCCACTCTGCTTCGACTACCAGATGGTGTCGAGCCGCTACGGCATAGACCTTGACACGGAGACGGAGGGCGAAGAGCCTAAAGATCCCATGTCCATGACCGACGCGGAGCTGGAGGCCAATGGCTATGGACCTTTGCCACTCTGAGATGAGTTATAAGTTTTTTGTTTAGATCATATCGGTTCAGCCTCCGGGGGAAGTGATTCCTCCGGGGGCTTTTTTATTGGCCATGGTGTGCATGCCGACATCTCACCGAGTCCTCACCGTACATATGCGCACGACTTAAAAACCGTGTGGCATTTGTGGCATTTGTGGCAACGCTGATTATCAGAGTGTTAAGGACAGATTTACATGTGGCAATTTTGTGGCAATTTGTGGCAACGATGGCAGAGCTGTGGCAAAGTTTGTGGCAATGTGGCAATCCATTAATATATTTGTGTCAATAAGAAAAAGACTTATAATATTAATAATCAGAAACTTAACATTTTTGCCACAATTGCCACAACTAAATTGCCCAAAAATGGGTTCCTTGATTTTTAAGAGAAACTTTTTCCTAAAAAACAGTGATTTTATAGCCTCTCTTGATAACTTTTTCCTTCAATCATGTGAATATCTCGATTATTTTTCCTAAATTTGCGGTGTTTTAAGCACTTATAAAATATGAGCAAGTTCGTAGTATATGTTCCTGTCGAGCCCTACATGAAGCAGTGGCTCACACATTCCTTCGGCGACCCCGTGGAGTTCCCCGCCAACAGCAATGAGAATGCTGTCCTCCGTCGGTTCCTCACTAAGCGCCCCATCGATAACCTACCTGAGCAGCCTGGCACTAAAGACGTGGCCATTTGCATCCCCTGTTCCAAGGCCAAGAACCCCGAGACCTATAACTATCTCAACGGCCATGCCAAGCAGGCGCTCACAGAGAGCATCAGTGACCTCTTCCGCATGAACATGTGGAGCGACCTCGGAGACCTCGCCGACATATCGTGCCGCAAGATGTCAGCCTTCCGTTCCTGGTGCGAGCAGCAGGGCATCGACATAGAGTATGCGGAGACCATTCGCATGAAGTGGTATCGCATGCGCAAGGCCTACCAGGAGAGGGGAGTCAACCTCTTTAATCTTAAAAGATGTAAAAAAGATGATTTTTCCTAAGAAAATCTCATCTACCATGACCCCGTTTTTGTTCAGCACCGAACAGATGCGAACAGATGCGAACAGATTCTTAATTATCCATAAGCTTATGAGAAGACTTAGTTTCATTTGCAGGGTGCAGCGCATCCCGGTCGCCAGTTTGCCGTTCCAGACGTTGCTCGGCAATAGGACCTTCGACATCACAGGCTGCGAGAAGTGGCCGGAGGTAAGGTGTCAGAAGCCCGCCAAGCTCGAAATCACCGACAAATTGGAGGATGGGCAGCGTTTTTACACCCACAAGCTCACCTTCCGCTCCTCTGACGAGGAACTCGACATGCACGGCACCTACGCCTACCTCGTCACCGACCTCGATGGCAGGAGATACCTCATCGGCGTAGGAGGGCGTCCGTTTCCTATTATAAATATGTCGGACGTCCACCCCGATTCCCTCTCTTCCTCGACCATGGTGGAGTACACCGTGCAGTGGGGTTACTGGCGCATGGCACCGCGCATAGCCTGATTTCCTGTATTTTCTAGATGGCAATTGCCATGTTATCTTTGCATCAAAAAAGATAAGCGCATGAAGTACGGAATGATGATTTGCGGTACCATCGGTGCTGGCTACGATTGGTGGACAGGCTGCTACGGTACACGTTCCAAGGATGTCAAGGCCTACCTTGACGCTCACCCTGACGAGGAGGTGGACATTGCCGTCTCCTCGCCGGGTGGTTATGTTGATGAGGGCTTGACCATCTATCAACTCATCAAGGACCATGGCCATGTCAATGTTCATATCCTCGGCATGACCGCTTCCATCGCCACCGTCCTGTGCATGGGAGCCAAGCACGTGGACATGTCGGTCGGCAGCACCATGCTCATACATAACGCCTCCACAGGCGTCACCGTCTGGGAGTCCGCCAATAAGGAGAAGCTTGACCAGCTCATCCAGCAGTGGCAGAAGCAGCGCGACGACCTTGACACCATCGACAAGGTCATCGCCTCCGTCTATGCCAAGCGCTCTGGCAAGACCAGCGACGAGATGTTGGCGCAGATGGGCAGGGAGAACTGGCTGAGCCCACAGCAGGCGCTGGAGCTGGGACTGGTTGACGAGGTCAGGGATCTCGATGAGGAGGATAAGAAGCGACAGACCAATCTCGCCAAGCGCTTCACTAACGCCTACTGCTCCAACTTGGGGCTCCCTCCTTTGCCGGGAGCGACCGCTAGTGAAGAGCCATCCAAAACATTCCTCGAGAAAGCGTTCAACTCTCTCAAGGAGATGTTCAAGAATAACACTCAAATTTCTAACATGAAGAAGAAATTCCTCAACCTCCAGTCACTCCTCAATCGCAAGGAGGACTTCGAGGTTAAAGATGAGCATGTCACGCTCACCGATGCAGAGATGCAGCAGATAGAGGATGCTCTTGCCCAGAAGCAGAAGGACTTGGACGACAAGTCAGCTGCGCTCGATAAGGCCAGCCAGGAGGTCAAGGACCTCAAGGCGCAGATCGAGCAGAAGGACAAGGATATCCAGGACAAGGATAAGGAGATCGAGGATCTCAAGGGCGCTCCGGGTTCCGACACCCACGATGACGTCAAACCAGAGGTTGACAGCGTCGACCCTGGAGCCATTTACACAGCATTAAGCCAGATCAACTAATATGGCAGTAGCAGACAACACTATTCAGATTACTCCCGATTTGCTGAAGACCAGCTTCGCCAAGTACCGCAAGGACATCATTCAGATGCCTGTGCGCTCGCTCGACGAGGCTGCCAAGTTCATGAGCCGACGCATTGGCGTGCGTGGCAAGGAGACCGTCGGTGAGCTCAGCGGCAATATGGAGCTCGGTCCATACTCTCTTACTCGCAAGGATGAGAATGGAGTTACCATCACAGGACGCACCTTGGAGACATTCCTTGGCTCATGCGTCAAGCCTTTCGAGCCTAACGCCGTGCGTGAGTCCATCTGGGGCTCCAACGTCTTCCAGGGTGATGCGCTCAAAAACCAGCCTATCACCAAGCTCATCGGCATGTTCCTGGCTTCCAAGCTTGGAGAGGCGCTCTTCCTCAACCTCTTCACCATGAAGCGCAACCCTTCGGGTACCGGCACCGCCGACCTCGCCGATGGCTTCAAGACCATCTCCGATGCGGACATCAAGGCCAAGGCCATCTCTACCGATAAGGGCAACCTCTTCAAGACCACAGCCATGACAGGTGTCAACGCCGTCGATGCCATCGAGGCATTCTACGATGCCGCTGACCCTAAGCTTCAGGCCACCAAGACCTACATGTTCATGAACAGCCACGAGCTCACGCTCTACCGCCGCTGCTATCGTGATAAGTACGGTACGGTCAACTGGAATAACGAGTTCAACCACAACAAGATGGACGGTGCCAGCAACTGTACCCTCGTGGGTCTCGACAATGTGCCTAAGGGCTACAAGATCATCACACCGGGCAGCAACATGCTCATCGGTCTCGCCACCGAGGGCGGCAAGGCTACCTTCGACGTGGAGCCGTCTCTCGACTCCCACTTCTTGGTTGACTTCGTGGCCACCATGTACTTCGGCACACAGTTCGAGTCAATCTCCAAGGAGCGCTCATTATTCGGTTACGACACTATCCCTACAGACGAGTAGGGGTAGCTGTCCTTTGTCTTACACATTATATATTTTAAAATATGTCAGAAACACCTAAAAAGACATGTGCTTCAACCACAGACCTCTACGAGGACGTGTTGAAGTGTCCTGGCGAGAAGCGACTACCGGGTACCAAGGCCTATGGCTTCTTCATTCCTCGCCGATATATCACCAAGTTGGCTGAGCCTAAGAAGGAGGCGGCAGCATCGCTCAAGGAGTATCTCGTTATCAGCGATTCCCACACATTGGCATCCGACAAGTTCTGGTTCAAGGTGGCGTTCTTGATTGACAAGAACTCCTTCTCACCAGAGGCGCAGGGCGAGCATGGCTCCAAGACCATGAATAACAAGGCGACCCTCGTGCTTCCAGGCACGGAGGAGGAGGCTTCTGCGTTGGCTTCCATCCTTCTCAACGATGATTGCATCTTCATGGTACCACAGCGCAATGGCAAGCTTCGCCAGTTCGGCGACGACACCTTCGAGGTGGACGTGACACCATCGCAGTCATCAGGCGCAGGCATCACAGACGAGACCAACACCACGTTGGAGATCTCCGTGAGCTGCGAGACCATGCCTCCGTTCTACTTCGGCACGCTCCATACCTCCGATGGCGACATCAGTGGCAAGGATTGCAAGCTTCAGGAGGCAGCCTAACATAAGAGCTATATTTCCAACATAACTACATCACGATGGCGGGGCGATGCTTTCATAGGCTCGCCTCGCCATTTTAATTTTCCCATGTTTTATGAATGATCCTAAATTCACAGATAAGATTAAGAGATGGTTCGACAGCGAGCACACCGATGCCAACATCAGGGAGGGAGCGCTGCTCCTCCTTCAGATGAATAACAACCGACATCTCTACCAGCTCATCAACTTCGACCCACAGGGCAAGCTGGAGTTGCTCAAATACGAGTTGCAGAAGCACCTCAACTACCGCCTGCAGGGCATGACCATCGACGATGTCAGAGTCTACGACCAGACAGTCACGCCTATCCTGCAGACCGCCGTAGACAAGACCTCGGAGGCTGACGAGCTAGCCGCACAGCTCGCTCCTCATCTCCCTGCCGTTGAGTCGGAGACCATCGATGCCATCGTGCCTTCCGCCATCGTTGCCAAGGGCAAGCGAGCAGACCACGACCAGTTGCCGGACAACATCAAGGCCATCTGGGACAACAACTGCGCACTCTGGAAGAAAATCAAGGAGCACTTCGAGGCTTGCAAGGCATACGACATGTCGTGCGACAGGTTCGAGGGCTTGCATGCTGCCGACGAGGACTTCAAGCGCATGCTCATCACGCTCAAGGAGGAGTACTATGCCTACAAGCAGGCCATGGACGTCTACGACCATGCCGAGGCGGGCGAGCCTGAGCCTACAGGACAGAAAACAGAGCAAGTCGTTTCCGCCAATGCGATAGGCAATGCTCGTTCCTACATAACCAAGAATGTGGACAAACTCATCCAGCTGTCGATAGACGGCAAGACAGATGATGCAGCCAAGCTCAGAGCTAAGGTGCAGGAGCGCGTCCAGATTCTGCTCTCTGCCAAGGCGGAGATCAAACCAGACACACTAGCCAAGCTGGAGCAGGCGGGCATCGAGATGCCTACTGAAGACAAGGAGGTAGCAGATGAAGGCGACACAGATACAGCAGGTTCTGAAGCCACTCAGGGAGAGTAGCTCGCAGGTCTTCCTTGGACAGGGGCTTCACACCCTCGGGCTCTTGGGGTGGATATTGGAGCAGACAGGTGCGGCGCACGTGGCCGTCACCACCTTCTCTACCTCCGATGCCTTCCTCTGCGGAGTCATCAACCTTCGCAAGCGAGGGTTGATTAACTCTGCAGTGTTAGTCGCTGACGTTAAAGCTTCAAGTAAAACTTTAAAGCTAAGTCGCTTGATGTCAGAGGCTTTTGACGAGGTTAAGCTGACGCTTAATCACTCCAAGGTCATGCTCGTCGCTAACCATGAGTGGTTAGTCACGGTGATAACATCTCAAAACCAGACCTATGGCGACCGTGCCGAGTGTACGTTCGTCACCACGGACAGAGATGTCTATCTCAATCTCAATAACATGCTCAATAGTTTGCTCGATGATACGACAACAATTTCCCTATCTAGATGAGAGCGAGGTCTACCTTCAGACGGTTTATGAGCTGGCCAAGACCATGACACCGGTCGACGAGGTGCCCATCATGATGGAGCTCCCTCCAGACGAGGCCACGGCCATGCAGCTGGAGCTGCAGGAGCCTCGCTCACCCTATCGCCATCGCTATCTCAAAGGTTTAGCGGAGACCGCTAACGAGTTGCGTGTCAATAATATCGCACTCGCCAAGGTCGGATCGCCCGGTGCATACCAGGCAGTCATGTCGCAGCTCTCGCAGATTATGGCTAACCTCAGTTAGATATATGAGTCTACCAGTCAATGTCGATGACTACATGAAGTACATGCCTCTCAACGAGGACGAGCTTCAGGACCTCCACCTCTCCGCCATCGTCAAGGCGAGGGTCGAGAGACTGCGTGGCTGCTATGCCTTCTGGCTACGCTACCCACGCTATACCGTCAGGGAGATGGTTGACCAGGACAAGGCCATGTTCGGGGTCAGCGAGTCGCAGGCTTACGATGACATCCATCTCTGCCAGATCATGCTGGGCAACCTCAACGCAGCCTCCAAGGAGTTCTGGCGCTGGAAGGTCAACCAGGAGATAGACGAGGATCGCAAGGCCGCCAAGAACGCCCACGACTTCCGCGCGTTGGCGCAGATGGAGAAAAACCGCATCAAAAACAACCGCACTGACACGCCTGACGAGCCGGAGCTTGCCTTCGACAAGATTGTCCCTGTAGAGTTCCGCATGACAGACGACCCTACGGTCATTGGTTTGCAGAAGATTCCTAATCTTCGTGCGAAGATCAAGAAGATGGAGAAGCGTTACTCGATGCCGGACATCGAGGACGCCGACTTTGAGGAGATTCCTGATGACAACAGCTCAGCCACCTAGACAGCTTTACTTCAACGACGTGCAGTCGCGCGTCCTGCAGCTCATGCCCAAGACGCTCGTCTGCGAGTGGGGGCGTGGTACCGGCAAGGGCGTGGTCGAGGCGGGTCGCATCCTCTACGCCGTGCAGCACATGCCAGGCTCGTGCCTCGGCATGGTGGCACCGTCGGTCAAGAGATGCCAGACCAACATCCTCCCCTCTGCGCTCGTTCACCTGGAGGAATGGGGCTACAAGAGAGACGTCCACTACATCGTGGGCAAGAAGCCGTGGAAGGCGCTCCATTGGCAGGAACCGCACTTCCAGCCCATGAACTGGGAGAATACCGTCGCCTTCTACAATGGCTCGTACCTCAACATCATCTCCCAGGATCGCAGCGGCACCTCCAACTCCCTATCCCTCGACCACGTCTTCATCGACGAGGCCAAGTTCATCGACTGGGAGCAGCTCAACAATGAGACGCTCCCTGCCAACCGTGGCAACAAGCAGCTCTTCGGTGACTGCTGCCTGCACCACGGTCTTACCATAACATCAGATACGTCGGCGACCAAGAAGGGCTCTTGGTTCATGTCCTGGGAGAAGAAGGAGGACAGGGAGCTGGTCGCCACACTCGAGACGGTGCTTGTGCAGCTGCACGGCATCCGCAGCAAGCTGGCTGCGCACCCGGAGCGCTACGACTACTACATGGCGCAGGTCAAGAGGTATGAGGGCGTGCTGCACACCCTCCGTTCCTACGCACTGGTCTATTCCAGATGCTCCAGCATACAGAACCTGGCGGTTCTAGGCGAGGACTTCATCAAGCAGATGAAGCGAGACCTGCCCAAGATGACCTTCCTCACGAGCATCATGTGTCAGCACGTGGGCATCGCGCAGGACGGCTTCTACTCCGGACTTGACGAGGATCGCAACTTCTACACGGCTCCCAACACGAGGTTTCTAGACAACCTGCAGTATAAGTTCGACCCCAAGCACGACAAGCCCGACTGCCGCATGGACGCTGACCTGGAGGACGGTTTACCGCTGATCATCGGCTCCGATGCCAACAACAACATCAACTGTCTCGTGGTCGGGCAGGTGGGCTCCGACACCAAGCTGCGCATCGTCAACTCCTTCTACGTCAAATATGATCGCAAGTTGCCTGAGCTTGCCCAGGACTTCTGCGACTATTATAAATATCTCAAGTCCAAGCGAGTCATCTTCTACTACGATGCCACCTTCGTGGGCAACTCATACGCTACCCACAACGATAAGTTCTACCAGATTATCGCCAAGGTGCTGCGCCGCAACGGATGGCTCGTCACCGAGGTCTACATCGGCAAGCCGATGAACCACCTAGAGAAGCAGTTGCTCATCGACCGCATGTTCAAGGGGCATGCGCGCCACATGGTCCTCATCAACCAGGACAACAACGAGGACCTCATCATCTCCATCGAGTCCGCCGGATGCTACAACAACGGCAAGGACAAGCGTGGGGAGAAGCTCGTGGAGACGGACGAGGACAGGCTGGAGAACCGCACCGACTTCTCCGATGCCTTCGACACCGTCTGCATAGGCGTGGACAAGTTCCCTCAGACCGTCCTCTACACGGGTGGCATGAGCAACTATTACCCTCGATAGATTTTTTCGTTTTAGTTTCTGTTCTTATTTTAGTTAGTTTTTTTGTTTTTTTTCATTGTTTCCTTAGGCTGCTTGCTCGTGAGAGTAGGCGGCCTTTTTTTGTTACCCTTTGCCTGCTGCTTCTAACACTGAATTGTTATCCATGGTAATCAACAGAGGAGCAGGAACCACCGAGAGCCTAAGCCAGGCTAGGCAACTCATGAACATGGTGGACAACAATCTCGGTAACCTTGCGAAGTTATCCATGGATGAAATGCAAGTGGTGCAAGGCATCGGAGACTGCAAGGCGTTGGCGGTACTCGCAGCCTTGGAGCTAGGCAAGCGCAGGGCGATGGAGAGACTAGGCGTCAAGCCCGACCTAGGCAGCAGCCTAGCCGTCTACAACTACATGCTTCCGAAGATGGCAGACCTACGTCATGAGCAGGCACACGCCATATTCATGAACCAAAACTTTAGGCTCATCAAGAGCGTCAAGCTGAGCGAGGGAGGCATCACCGAGACATCCGTGGACATACGCATCATCATGAGGGAGGCAGTCATGTGCGGGGCGACCATCATGGCGTTCGTGCACAACCACCCGAGTAACAGCCCGACACCTAGCAGGGCGGACGATAGGCTGACCCAGCAGATAGCCAAGGCGTGCGAAATCATGCGCATCTTCTTCATGGACCATGTGATAGTGACGGATGGGGCGTTCTATAGCTACCACGACAAGGGAAAGCTATAGCCACGAGGGGCAACGTGAGAGGAGCACGTTGCCCTTCCACTTGCTTGCAAGCCTGCTGATGACCGCGGATGAAGCGAGGGGAAAAGGGACATGGCAACTCGGCACGGCATCGGGGCTAGGGGCAATTGCCACATGAAAAAGCCCTTACATATTCCGCTAGTCTCAGCCTTGGCAATTGCCTCCGAGCGTAGGGCGGTGGGGGCTATGCTTACAGCAAGGCACGCCCTTTTTTGCATCAACTTTTCAAAAATCCGTGATTTTCAAGAAGTTGGCAAAAACGACCGTGGAAAATTTGTGCAAAATGCCCAAATTTTGCAAGCGATTGCCATCGCTTGCCCGCTCGAAAACGGCTACTTATGACAATTTCCATGAAATTGCCACAAGAAACGAGCCGTTTTCGAGCGAACCCCTCCACTGCGTTACGGGGTAAAAGAGGTAGTAACATTTTTTGACATCGTTCGAGAACGATGAGAGAAAAGAGGTAAAAACATTGTTTGATGGGGCTAAAATGTTAAAAATGAGTTAAACATAAAAAACATTTTATGTATTGTTTGGTTATTAAAGAAATTTTATGTACCTTTGCATCGTGAAAAGTTAACAATAGTTTTAATTAAATTTTTTAAGCCAATGAGCAAAAACGAAGATTTGGAAAAGCAGATTCGCTTACAGAAAAAACTGCTAAGCGACTACAACAAGCTGAGAGAAGCCGCTTACATCGATGATGATACCTTTTGGAAATACATGGATATGGGCTTAGACAAACTTTCAGCAATGCTCAAAAAAAGAAACAATGGTTAATAACCGCCCCTCCTTTTGGAGGGGCTTAAAACAAAAGATATGGAGAATACTACAGAGTTACTTAAGGAATATGCATCTCTTGCGGGCAAGGAGGATGCTAAGAGTGAGGCACGCAAGGCTGAGATTTTGAGCTACATAAAGGCTCATGCCACGGATGCCGACAGAGAAGAGGTTAAGGTTTTCCTTAATCAAAAGATGGAGCAAATTAAGGATAATGTCGAGGCTTTACGCAAGCAGATAGAGGCTGAGGATTACAAGCTGCTTCCTCTTCGATACATCGCTCAGAATTACTTTGGCAAGAGTGCGGCATGGCTCTCCCAGCGTCTCAATGGCTCGGAGGTTCGCGGGCATGTCTATACGCTCAATGCCGAGCAGAAAGGCATTTTCAATCGTGCCGTCAAGGAGATAGGACAACGCATTGGCTCTTTGCAGTTGGCTTAGAGTTAACTTTTCACACAAAAACCGTCCCCGACACTTAGCCGTGCCGGGGACTTCTTTGTTCGCATACATTTGATATATCTAAAAATATGAATATGATTATACTAAACGATACCGAGACCTGCAAGCAGACTCTCTTGGTTCTCAGAGAACTCATCAAGGGCAACAAGACACGTGCGCAGCTCTGGAACGCACTCGTTGACAACAAGCTTGACGATGTGGACTTGCGGTTCATTCTGCCGCCATTGGAGCGGGATGGCTACATCGAGGAGACTGATGGCATGTGCCTAATATTACCCAAAGGCGTGAAATATATAGATACTTACGACCGAATGATGCTTGAGAGCCTGGAGTGCTATCCGTGCCATCAAGATAAACCTAAAGAGACTGAAGATGTGATATTGCAACGCAAAAACTTCAAATGGACTAAGATAAGTGTTGTAGCCTCTATTGCAATTGCTTTAATAGGCTGGATATTACCTCACCTAAGTGAGGTGTTTGCAGCATTATTAGCTCTATTCCATGAATGATAGAAATAATAATGAGGATGTTTATCGTGTTTTGGAGAAGTGTTATGCGCTTCTCCAAATATTTTATATCGCTTTCTTTCATACCTTATATATTAATGATTAAAACCACTGCAAAGTTAACCTTTTTCCACCAAAAAACAAACTTTTATAGGTGAAAATGTTAAAATATCAACAAATGTTGAAAATAATCACGAAAATATTTGTCTATTCAACAAAAGTTTATTACCTTTGCATCGTGTTAATAAAGATAGTATATGGCAAAACGAAAATCTAAGGAGCTCAAAGAGAATGAAGACGATTTGCTTTTCTACCTAGAGTATTGGAAGGAGTTCCCCGATACCTTCAAGAGGGTAGCTGAAAAAGAAATCGCAGAGTTAGAGAACAAAATTAAAAACAAAAAGAAATGAGAAAGCCCCTTCGGGGGCTCTCATTCCTTTAAACTTAAAAAATATAAGATTATGGAATATACAGAGATGATTGATAAGGTGAAGGCTTTGGCTGCACAGAACAGAGCTGCCAAGACCGAGGAGGAGAGAGCGGAGGTTCGCCGCCAGATGAATGTACTCAAAGGCATAGACCCTAAGGCGTTTGCCGTGGCTGTGGGCTATATGGCGAAGACCACAGAGCAGAAGGTCAAGGAGCTGACCATGGCGGAGAAGTTTGGAGAGATAACGGACATGGTCTCCATGGCTTACATCGCCAAGGCTTACTTTGGCAAGTCTCGCTCTTGGCTCGCACATAAGATGAACGGAAACATCGTCAACGGCAAGGCCGCTCAGTTCACTCCCGAGGAGCTCGTGACCCTCAGAGGTGCCTTGCAGGACATGTCGCAGAAATTTGGCTCGCTTAGCCTTGCTATATAGGCTATCTTTATTTAACACAACCGTCCCCGACACTGAGCCGTGTCGGGGACTTCATTTTAACAATTTTGATATGAGAATTTTTAAATTAGACGATGACGAGTGGAGCCACTCAACCGACGATGGCAGCGGCTATTCAAACGACGGTCATAACAAGCGATAAGACCTTATAGAGTGCTACGATGAGAGCTATCAGGCAGTCTGCCACTACAGACCACTTGATGGCTCTCATTGCTTTGTCTATCACCTTGCATCGGTCTGTGAGCTGCCTTCTGTTATACAGGTAGGCATCCTCAGAGTTCTCGATGCTGTCGAGCAGGCAGTTCTTTAGATACAGCTCGTTGGCCATGGCGTCATCGCCTCCCGAATGTCTTCTGGCATAGGCTATATTACTGTCTTGCATATAACCTTTGGCTGAGCTTCCTGCAAATCTAAAGCCATGCACTGAGATTGCCTTGGTAAACAACAGCCAGAGGGCGTAAGTCACGCCTCCCCATAATACAAGGGCTAGCAATGACAGCTCCAGATGGCTTGTGCCCACCATAAAGGCGGTCAAGCCTGTAAAGCAGGTTAGCAAAAAGCCCGTCATCGTATAGGCTCTGTCCGTTGACTTGCGCAGCTGCTCCAAAGAGCTGTTGAGTCTGGCATCCGACCTGTTGAGCAGGTTCTGGGCAAGCTCGATGGAGATGAAACTGCGCATTTCCTTTGAGATAAAACTTTCTTCCATGTCTATATATAATTATGTGTCTAACTGCAAAATTAATATTTTTCCGCCAAAAAACAAACATTTCCAGCTGAAAATGTTAAATCTTACTATATATAACAAAAAAGTTATCTTTTCGTTTGGTAGAGTATAACTTTTTTTGTTATCTTTGCATCGTCTTTCAGACAAAGAGATCTTTTAATTAATTAAATTCCATTCATTAGATGAAAACTAGTCAACTAGTTAGACAGCTGAACCGAGCAGGATGCTTCGTTGTTCGGCATGGTGGAAATCATGATGTTTGGTATAGTCCTATAACAGGGCTCAAATGTCCGGTTCCACGGCATGGCAGTCGGGAAGTCCCTCAAAAGACTTACGACAGTATTACAGAAAGATTGCTCGGGCTTTAAGCCCGGCAATTTTTCTTGAGTTGGCTAAGCTCGCAGAGATAGATGGGGTGGCTATTGGTTTTAAGGTCTCTTTTTAATTGTTTATAATGTATGGCAACAAAGGTAACGATACAGGTGGAGAAAGGTAAGCAGGAGAAGAACTTCTCTTGCTTTATGGTGGAGAGTCTTCCTGACTTCGAGCTTGCGGGGTTTGGTAACTCAGCCAAGCAGGCTATTGAGGATATGTTCGTGGCACAAAGGGAAATCAAGGAACTTCTCGAAGAGGAAGGCAAGCAGATGCCTGAGCTGGAGTTTACTTTCCGCTTTGACATAGGCTCGTTCTTCGATTACTACTCATATCTAAATATGAGCGGAGTGGCGAAAAAGGCGGGTATCAACGCATCGCTTATGCGCCAGTATGCCATGGGTAAGCATGAGCCAAGCCAAAAGCGCAAGCAGCAGATTCTGGACTGCTTGCATCAGATTTCTCAAGAATTACAGACTGCCGTGATTTGACATGCGACAGTTTTCATTATAATAAATGGAAATATAGTAAAGATCTCGAAGCCCTCCGTGCGTGACGCATCGGGGGCTTTTTTGTGCCCATACCTTGCCATTTTATGCCCTACAACATCTTTTTGCGACTTTTTTCAAGCTCCCCGCAAATTTCTTCCCTTTTTTCTTGGCGGTTCCAAATATTCTCCGTACCTTTGCCAACGCTAACAAGAAGATTGTAATCAATCCGTCAGGGCGAACGTTATCGCCTATGGCTTCGTTGCCGCAGGCTTTTTTTATGCCCATAGTTATCATTTTCCCGACATCGGGAAAAAGGTGTACATACTATATGGCGGCTGCATGAACCGTAAGATTATGAATTGTCCTTTCGGATGAGCCATCTTCTTGTTAGCAAACGGGGAATGCAGCCGCCACCCTTTTATAAAATCGGCTGCCAAATGCTAACAAGAAGATGCACTATGCAGAATTCAATTATCATGAATGATGCCCTGCAGGTGAGACCTGTCGGCATCGACATCGAGGAGGGCGCCAAGGCCCTCAAGTCAGCAATCAGCCAAGAGACATCACGCCTCTGGCACACCCAGAGCGAGACCTTCACGGCGCTCTGCGACGAGAGAGTGACCTACGGCGACGTGGTCAAGACCATCGTGGGAGTCGTGGCGTTCTTCGCCTTCATGTTCTTCGCAGGACTTTTATTCGGAGGGGAGGTGATGTGATGAGACGCAAGACTAAGATTAGGTTCCTGACCTACAGACAGGTCTCCAAGGCGACATTCTTTGCCACCGAGATGAGACAGATGGGTGCGGCCAAGCTACAGTTCGGCTTCCGTGACCATCACGACAAGCTCATCGCCCACATCGACGTGTGGGATGACCCTAAAAACCATGGTGACATCATTAGATGGCTCGATGGTCGTTATTACTTCCATTTCTACAAGGACAGTCACGCCAAGCCATACACCATGACCTTGGCTAAGTTGAAGTTTTTAAAATCTAGATTGGCATGAGACGAAAAAATAAGACCATCAAGCCCGACATACTCCTTCTTTATTACAGACGTCGCCGCATTCGCCTTGCGCTCCTCGAGAGATGGTGGCGACTGGAGGGTGCTCGCCTGGAGCTTTACAAGCTCGTGGAGTACGCCAGGATCCAGTTCCACCACGCAGAGACACCCGAGGGCGCTAAGATAGCGGGCAGGCACCTCCAGGAGCTGGAGGCGGAGGAGACACGCATCACCAGACTGCAGACCAAGTACGACCTCTGGGCTTCCAGACTGGAGTACTGGACCACCGTCATGGAGTCGGCGGTTTACCGACTCCACCCTGACACCACTGGCAGTCTCGACCCTTACCCTTATTGTAAAATTAAAAAATAAGATTATGACAAGATACAACAACGAGATAGACACCGAGCAGTTCGAGCAGGACCTGCTCGACGCTTACTTCCACTTCCGATGCAACCTGCCCATGAAGGACAAGGAGACGGGGCTGGACTACAAGGAGCAGTTCAAGACCACGGCGGACATAGCCATAGAGCTGGATGACATGGGCGGCGTGCGACAGGATGCCATCAACGCCTACATGATAGCCCACGACTATCAGATAGCCACGCAGCCAGACGGCACCGTGGCGTGGGCGATATGGGAGCGAGTGATAGTACCCAAGTGATAATTTCCCATAAATATTTTAGGTTTACCATGTGTGTGTCAATTATTTTTCGTACCTTTGCAGTACGAAAAATTTTATAAAGTTTTTTTAAAAGCTTTGTGCGGCTGACCGTCCGAGAGGATAGTCAGCCGTATTTTTATATAGTCCCCGTCCATGCTATCTTTGCATTCAAAAGATAACATAGACATTTTCATATGACCATCAAATCAATACCGTCGGGCAGCTTCTTCCTTGAGAACATTCCCGACATCGATATCCTCACGGCCAAGACGAGGCTGACCGTCACCGTCAAGATAGACGAAGAGACCATCTACGACGAGCAGCTCTATCCTGCCGCAGGCGAGGTCGTTGTCAGCGACCTCGCCGACCTCTTCCGTCCATACGCACGCCGACGACTGGCAGTCACAGCCACCGTCACCATCGCCGAGGAGCAGGTTTCCGACTCGGGAGACACCGCCTCGGCCACCGTCACCGACACCCAGACAGCCGAGCTCAAGGTCTACTATTCCACCGTGGACATCGTGGGCATGGACTGCGAGACCTTCCTGTCCACCCACTTCCTCACACTCCTGGAGTCACACAAGACCACCTACATGGGCAGGCTGGAGTACCTCCACTTCATGGGCAAGGACACCGCGCAAGTCACAGCGCACTACGCCGACAAAACCACCAAACTGTTTACCCCGCCAGCCGTCGGCGGCAATGACACCTACACCACCATCGACGTCTCCCCGTCCCGCTTCGAGACAGAGGGCATCGACCTCCTCTACTACGTGGTCGAGGCGGGCGCACGCTCCATGACCCTCATCATCGACGACGAGGAGCGGGACGTGGCGCCGACCCTCCTCTTCACCAACAGCTTCGGCTGCCAGGAGCTCATCTACTGCACGGGCAAGCACGAGGTGGACCCGCAGTACACCCGGGACGCTGCCTACATCGCAGGGGTCAAGGTCAACTACCGCATCACAGAGCAGCGCACCTTCAACGCCGACACGGGCTATCTGGGCACGGACATGGCGGGCTGGGCGGACGATCTCTTCCGTTCCGACGAGGTCTACCTCGTCAACTTCGTGGGGGGAGTCGCCAAGGTGGGCAAGAGGGTCACCCTCTCAGACTCCAAGAGCAAGCGGGACAACCTCCGTGACAGCGTGCCGCGCTTCACCTTCAGCTACACCTACGCGCAGCGACAGCACAACGTGCTCGACCTGCAGCGTGCCGGTCGCATCTTCGACAACACATTCGACAACACCTTCAACTGATGAGACGCACAGCATACCACCTGACGGAGGTGCTGCGCCTCCTCGCCAAGGCGGAGCGGGACCGCTCCACCGTCAACCTCAAGGCGTGGACCACCGAGGGCGAGACCATAGACTACACAGGCTGGCTCGTCAAGGGCAGCAGCTGGCGAGGCGGATTCCACCGACTCGTCAACCCTGCCAACGCCGAGGTGCGCACAGTTCCGGACATCTACATACACCAGTTCCTGGGATTACCAGTATATTTATGACATGAAACAGAGAAAATATCACCTTCAGCAGGTGGGAGCCAGCGGCTCCTACAGCCGATATGCCCTCGTGGCGGAGGGCGTGGGGCGGGCCACCGACTCCACCACAACCACCATCGAGCAGCAGTACGGGCAGGACACCAGCTTCCTGGGCTCGGGCGAGGTGGGCGACGCCACCTATGGGCTCCTAGAGTCAGACGGACAGGTCTTCGAGTACGTCAACTACGGCGATGACAACGACATGCCTTACACCCTGCAGCAGCTCCTTCGCCGCAACATGGTGGCGCAGCGAGCCATGGCGTTCAACGTGCAGTGCTGCTACGGCCAGGGCTTGCGCTTCATGGACAGGGAGACCCACGAGGACACCACAGACGCAGAGATCAGAGACTTCTGCCTGCGCAACTCCCTCCACGAGGTCTTCATGCAGCAGGCCACCGACATGAAGTTCTTCTTCTGGTCGGTCGAGGTCATCATACTCAGCCGAGACCACTCCAAGATAGTCAACATCAGGCACAAGGATGTGTCCTACTGCCGACTGGAGCGCCCTGACGAGCGTGGGCGCATCAAGCACGTCTTCTTCGGGGACTTCCGCAACGTCATGTCGCCAGTCCACACCGAGGTCATCCCGCTGCTCGATCTCTACGACCCGCTGGGCGACCTCATGGCGCGCATGGGCAAGGCGCCAGACCCATACACGGGCATCACCGGCAAGGCTCCGGCGATGGGCGAGGACTGCAAGTTCGCCGTCATCTCCCGCATACCGACACCCGGGCTGCAGTTCTATCCGATACCATACTACACCAGCATCTTCGACGATGCCTGGTATGACATCTACAGACTCATCGGCATCGGCAAGCGATACATGATCAAGAATACCTCCGCGCCACGCATACAGATTGAGGTTCACCGTGACTACTGGGAGGAGCTCTGCAACAACGAGGACATCAGCGACCCGGAGCTGCGCAAGGAGCGCATCCTCGAGGAGAAGGACAACATCATCAACTTCGTCTGCGGCCCCGAGAACGCCGGCAAGGCGCTCATCACGGGCTACTACTTCGACCCCAACGGCAAGGAGCAGCGCATGGTGCGCATCATCAACCTCTCCGAGGGCTCCAAGAAGGAGGGCGGTGACTGGGCTGACGACATGAGCGAGGCATCCAACGCTCTCTGCTTCTCCCTCGGTGTCCATCCCAACCTCATCGGAGCCACGCCGGGCAAGAGCCAGATGAACAACTCGGGCTCCGACAAGCGGGAGCTCTTCATCCTCAAGCAGTCGCTGGAGAAGGCCTGCCACGACATCATGAGCAAGCCCTACCACCTCATCTCGCACTACAACGGCTACGCAGATAGGGGCATCACCGTCGACGTGCCGATGATAGAGCTCACGACATTAGACCAAAACAAGGACCAACAGACATCTATAGTTTCCAACCATGGCAACAAACAAGATTCAGATCAGCAAGGATGACTTCGAGCGAAGCATCCTCGCAGCCACCAGCTCCCACACCGAGGTGTTCGAGTCGGTGGAGCCGCATTTCGAGGAGTCGTACCTTCAGATACGCCAGCAGATACTGGGCGAGGCGGGCGAGGCGGCGCTGGAGACCAGCGAGCGCCTGCGCACCGCCGTCGTCAGGACTGTGTGCCTGAGCGCCTTCCTCTCCGTGGTCAGACACCTGGACCTCGTCCTCACGCCGACAGGCTTCGGCGTGGTGGCCAACAACGAGGTCTCCCCAGCCAGTACCGCCAGGGTCGAGGCGCTCATCGAGCAGTGCCGCGTCGCCTACATCAAGGCGGAGGGCGACATGCTCACGTGGCTGGTGGTCACCGAGGGGTGGGGTGGCAGCGGGCAGGCCGAGCAGTGCGTCACCCTGTTGCTCTTCACCTATCAGCAGTACACCTTCCAGGCCAAGACGGAGCCCACCTCCCAGCAGTGGCACGACAAGGTGGCGTCCCTCTACGAGGCGGACACCACCCTGCGACGGCTCATCTCCGACGAGCAGATGGACGAGTTCCTCGCCATGGAGCGAGGGGCCAAGCGGCGCACCGACATCGCCGGTACCGCCATCTTCAAGCTTCGCCGCATGCTGGTCTGCCTCGCCGACGGCTTGCTGACAGCCTACTCGGGCGAGCGAGGGCGCTTGCTTAGCTTCCTCGACCAGCACATAGGCCAGTTCCCTATATACGCCAATTCCAGCGCCTACAAGGCCAATCACTTCAAAGAGTTCAAAAATGAGAGATCAAGACCTGCCTTCGTTTTCAATGCATGATGAGACCCGAGAGTTCCACTTCCACGCACCTGCCTCGTGGCAGGAGCTCACGCAGGAGCAGCTGCGTTATGTCCTGAGCGTCCTGTCCACGTTCCAGGACCACACCGTGGTCAAGTGCTACCTCCTCACCCGCTTCTGCGGCATCCGGGTGCATAAGCACACCCGCACGGGGTGGAAGTGCAGCTGCCTGTGCCAGACAGACGAGCCGCGCCCTAGCCGCAACCCGCATTCCGCCAAGCGACGCATACAGAAGCGCCGCGAGGTGCTGTACCTCTCGGACGCAGAGATCCTCGACATGCTCAAAAACTTCGATTTCATCGATGATTTCACCGAGTTCCATCCCTTGGAGTCCATCCAGGGGCTGCAAGCCTGCGGATGGTTGCTGAGGGACATCACCTTCCTCGACTACCTGACGTGTGAGAAATACTACCAGCTCTTCATGATACACCAGAAGGACGAGTTCCTGCAGAAGTTGGGCTGGATGCTATACCGCACGGAGACGGGAGAGACCGATGAGACCGTGCGTTTCGAGCCATACGAGCTTCTCAACGTCTTCATGTGGTACTCTTGCGTCAAGGGCTACCTAGCCGCCAACTTTCCCCACTTCTTCAAGCCTGCCAGAGAGGGCGGCGAGCTGCGGCACGAGGACATCATGCCAGCCATGCAGGCGCAGATCCGCGCCCTCACAGACGGCGACGTGACCAAGCTCCAGGCAGTCTACGACACCGCCTGCTGGGATGCCATCACCGAGCTGGACAACAAGGCCAGGGAGGCGGAGGAGTTCAGGGAGAGAAACAAGCAAAACCATTAATTTTTCAGCCGATGACAGAAAAAATCTTCGATTCCATCGCATATTTCAAGCAGCTCTGCGCAGAGAGCAAGACCTGCCAGGATTATAATTTTGTCGCAACGGAGTGCTCCGGGCCCGACACCATACAGGGGGTCATGCAGCAGTTCCGCCGTGCCTCCAACTTCATCATGGTCTCCGACACCGTGGACAGCAACACCCACAGCGTGGGAGAGGGCTTCTTCGACCGCAATGTGTACACCGTCTGGATATTGGCGGGCTACCGCCGTGACGACATGGAGGACAGGGAGCAGAAGCTCAACGTCTGCCGCTACATCTTCCGCCAGTTCCTCAGCCGCATGCTCCACGACAAGAGCCGTGAGGCATACGAGGGGCAGATGGAGTTCCTCGACCTCACGCAGGTCTATTCCAGCGAGCTCGGCAGATGGAGCATGAACGGAGTCACCGGACTCTACTTCATGGTCACCTCCGACGAGCCCATCGATATCAGTTATGATGACAGCCTATGGCAGACGCAGCAGTAGATGACCTCCTCCGCTATGAGCGGGGCTGGACCAGCGCCATGGGCGACTTCTGGCGGGAGCGCATGGAGCGGCTCCGCACCATCGACACAGGGCGGCTCTACGCCTCCATCCGTGCGCACCTGGAGCAGGGCTCCACCACCACCATCGAGCACACCTTCCTGCAGTACGGCATCTACGTCGCCGCAGGAGTCGGCCCGGCTCATGAGTGGTACAAGTGGACTCAGGCGCAGGGCGGACAGAAGATACACCGCATCAACAACGGCGATCTCAACTTCCTAGGCGAGGAGTACCGGCAGGACAACGGTCTCGCCAAGCCCAAGAAGGTGGGTCCCGCCTGGGGCGGTCGCATCGCAGGCGGCGAGCCCAAGGGTCGCCGTGACTGGTTCTCCCAGAAGTACTACGCCTCCGTCATGAAGCTCAACGAGCACGAGGCGAGCTTCTATGGCGACCGATACAACGGTCTGATGGCTTCCGCCCTCACCGAGATATTCAAGGGCATCGGCGTGGCACGCAACCTATAGGGTGTATTTTTATCGGTTTCATCGGCATATTATCTTTGCACATAAAAAAATAACATGGCAGAAAAGTTAGACAAGAGCACCCTCCAGACCCTCTTCGAGGGCATCCGAGACGAGCGTCGCCTGCAGGCCAACACGGCCAGCCGCATCGGCAACGCCTTCCTCTCGCTGCTGCACTTCTGCGCTGAAGAGACATCAGACCAGTACCTCAGCCGCAAGCACGACGATGCAGCCGAGGGCTTGATTACCTTCCTGCGTGGACTCATCTCCGAGCAGATGGCGCAGCTCAGGGCTGGTGCGCAGTTCGGCAGTTTTGTTTCCGGGCTCGCCACTGGGCAGGGGGCGCAGATTGATGCCTCGGGCAACGCAGAGGTCGAGAGCATCACCGTCCGCACCTACATGCGGGTCATGGAGCTCATCGTCAACCGCCTCTCCGCCCAAGAGGGTGATACCTTCTTCACCGAGAGCGACACCATCGAGAGCGTTGACTATCTGGGCGATAACTGCTATGGCTTGCACCTTCGCTCCAAGTATGACGGATACTTCACGGCGCAGCACGTGGGCAACGTCCTTAAGGGCGTGGTCAACAACATCGCCACCGCAGCCCTCTCGGGCACCTCGGCGGCTTATTACACCTCGTGGATGCGAGTCAACAGCGTCAATGCCGTCGCCAACTACATAGAGGTCACCCTTTACCCCGATGCCGATGTCCCCGCTGGCAAAAACTTCCCGCCGTGCGAGCTCATGAACATCGCCCGATACGGCAACCAGACCGACGAGTCCCTGCAGAGCTGCTTCTACATCTCCAGTTCCGAGGGGCGCATCGTCAAGCTGACAGGGGTCACCAAGCCTATCCTTGACAACTACAACTACGGCATGGTCTTCGGCGACCTTCCCGAGTTCGTCAAGAGTCTCGACATTCCCCTCGTCGAGGGCAGAGACTACCTCTACGCCGCTGGCATCGTCACCCAGGACATCATACAGATCGACTACCAGGGCAAGCCCATCGTCACCTACGTTGACAGAGGCCCATGGTCGGCGACCGCAGACTATTACAGCTCTTCCCTCAACGTCACCACGGGCAAGTACGAGACCTCCGATGTCTGGTACACCGGCTGCCGCTGGCGCTGCCAGAAGACTGGCACCCACACCGCCCCACGGTGGAATAACACCGACTGGGCGATGATCGAGGGCAACCCTGCCTTCACAGTGGACTTCGAGGAGGTCGAGACCGTCTATGACTTCGACAACTTCCGCTGTCCCCTCACCATCGTCGCCACCCTCTACGGGCAGGACATCACGTCCGACATCCTCGACAGCGATGTCGCCTGGACACGCTACACCGAGAATAAGTACGGCACGCAGCGCGTCGCCTCAGATAACATCTGGGCGCAGAGCAGGGGCGCGGCGGGCAAGTCCATCGTCCTCACACAGGCTGACCTCTCCTTGGACAGCGATGGCGTGCCGCCCAAGATACGCTTCACGGCCACCGTCACCCTGCGTGACGGCATGGGCGAGGAGGTAGACCAGCAGTCCGCCTCCCTCGAATATTAACTTTCATCATTTTAGACAAGATTATGAAAACCAGAAGATTTGACTTCAAGTACTCGCCGTTGCAGCTCAGCCACTCCATGACCACAGGCAGCGTGCCCAATGAGCAGACATACGACGCAGACACAGGCGAGTACTCGCCTGACTACTCCCTCACGCCCCATGCCGTCACGCCACGTGTCGGCATCATCGACCCAGACGGCATACTGCCTGACGGCTGCGTAAACGCAGAGCTCTCCGACATGGGCTGGTACCGTGTCGTGGGTGGCGTGGAGGAGGCGACACCGCTCACGTCAACTCCCAAGCAGTGTGCCATCACCACCTATGGCGACGACTGCGGCAAGCTCCTGTGGTACGTCAACGCCGCCCCGCAGGCTCCCATCGTGCTCCGCTTCAAGGCCAAGTTCCTCGACCGACGCACAGGGCAGGTCTACACCATCAACGAAGACCACACGCTGACCTGCCGCAACGCCACCGTCTACAAGCCAGTTGTCCTGCTCTCCTCGGGTGACAGCTTCTACAATCCGCTCCGTGACCCAGACAAGCAGACCATCAAGGCTTATCTCCGACTGGGCTCCAAGGAGTGCGACACCGACAAGCGCCGCTTCGTCTGGGAGCTCCTTCGCAGCACAGGCTATTTCACGGCGGTGACAGCCGAGGACTTCGAGGTCGCCGTCTCAGCCGACACAGCGTCCGTCACCGTAGACCGCACGCTCATGGGCGAGGGCATCACCCTGCGCTGCCGTGCCCAGTACAGTGCAGAGGGCAAGCCTACGGCGGTCGAGCTCACAGACTCGTCGCCGTTCAGGGTGGTCAGCCTAGCCCGCCGCATCCCTTCCTTCGACTACGACTGGCAGGGCGTGCCCGACAACCTCGACCCCAAGACGGAGTCCATCCGTCCCGTCGCCACGGTCAGCGACAACGTGGGCGACATCGTTAACCCATCCCGTAACCTACAGTTCCGTTGGTACATGAGTCCCAACCTGAGCATCGAGATCCAAGACCAGGTGCTCGTGGCACATGGCGACTCCCCGGTCATCTCCACCGAGCGCATAGACTCCGTGAGAGGTGGCATCCTCGCACTCGATGCCCAGATACTTGACCCGCTATCTTTGGCGGCTGACGCTGACGGCACAGTCTTCGTCGATGGCGACGGCAACCCGTTCGTCTGGCATTAATTCAGATAGATAAATTCTAAAACATATAAGATTATGGAAAGATATGTAAAAGCTAACCCTAAGGTGGTCAAGCACCTTCACCTTGAGAATGACCGCACACAGCTCAAGGACGGCAATTTCCTGCTCTGGATGCAGGACTTGCTGCCTTTCGGTCCACTCACCAACTTCCCTCAGATCCTGTCCCGCATCGGAGCCATTGCGCTCACGGGGCAGGAGGCGCGCCTGGAGCAGGACGGCGAGACCAGCCAGCGTCTGCCGGTGGCCACCGAGGAGCGTTTTGTCATTAACCCAGAAGAGGAGGCATAACCATGAGCAGCGCTAGCAAGACAGTCAACATCAAGTTCATGGGCAAGAGCGGCACATACACCGCCATGATACAGTGCCCTAGCGGAGACCTTTACCAGGAGTATCAGCGCAATGGCGACCAGGTTATGGTCACGCCAGACTTCACCAAGACCAAGCCTGTGCTCAACTACGTCTGCACATCGTCACGTGTGGCGGAGGGTCTGACCACCCCGGTGAGCATGGACTACTACTTTGGCGAGACACAGATCACCTTCGACTCGTCGGGCAAGTCCAGCGGACTCTTCAAGGGGCTCTTCGAGATAGTCAACACCTCGGCGAGCCAGCTCTACAAGGGCTTGCGCATCGTCGGCAACCTGGCGGAGGCGGCAGGCTTCGCGCCCATCACCATCCAGATGGTCGGTCACATCGCACAGCGTGGCGGCGCGTCCGACAAGACCGATGACATCGGTGCGTTCTACGCCATCCCTATCGGCCCATACACCGGCACGGCATACCGAGTCACCATCAAGTCGCCAGATGGCAGCACCAAGGGCTTCACCCTCACCAGCGCCGAGGACAGCTGTCAGCTGGAGGCGCAGACCACACAGGGCAACGAGACGCTGACCAGCGGTCTCTATTACAAGTGGTTTGGTGCATCACCTTCAGATACCGGTTGGGAGCTCATAGCGGGAGCGTCATCCAAGACACTCACCGTCAAGGCAGCCGATGTCGATTGCACCCGAGAGTACAAGGTCGAGGTCTACAATGACAAGTCCATGGACTCCGATCACCTCCTTGGCTTCGACTTCCAGACGGTCATCGATGCCAGCGACCCATACGACATAGACCCATGCCCGAAGCCTGCAGACGAGACCATCGAGGAGGACGAGAGCGGCAATGACAGCGTCACCTATACTCCTAAGCTCGTGGTCAGAGGACAGACCAAGGCCATAGACACCAAGTTCCGCTTCACCCTCAAGTCTGCGGCGGGCGTTGTCCTCAACACAGAGGCGGCGCGCAAGCCTACCGTAGAGACCAACTCATTCAAGGTCACACGCCAAGACTGCTGCAACGGCGGCTACAGCGACGTGGCGCTCACCATCTCATCAGTCAAATAGCCTATGGCAGCCATAACTAGATTGATACATTTCCTTCGGCTCGGTGTCGGCATCTCCGACACCGATGTCGAGTATGCCGACTCAACGAGCTCCACCGAGGCACCGACCACAGGCTGGCAGACCACGGCACCGAAGTGGCAAAACGGCCACTTCATCTGGACTCGCACCCACATCACCTACACTGATGGTCAGGATAAGTACACCAACCCCGTCTGCCTCCCATCTGGCAGGGGCATCGCCAAGATAGTCGAACAGTACTATTCCTCCACCAGTGGCACATCGCTCACGGGCGGCAGTTGGTCCGAGGCGGCACCTGCTTGGGTCGACGGCAGATACATCTGGACTCGTTCCGTCATCTACTACACCGACGGCACCAGTCAGACCACCAACCCAGTCTGCGCCACAGGCGGCAGGGGACCGCAGGGCGACCCCGGTACCGACGGCAAGGATGGGGCCGATGGCACTTCGGTGACCATCAGAGGCTCGCTTTCTAATACTGGGCTGTTGCCGACGAGTGGGGCGGTCAAGGGAGATGGTTACATCATAGACGGCAACCTGTGGGTCTACACTGGCTACGATGGAGCTAACGATTCCACGCACATGTATGGCTTCGAGAACGTCGGCAAGATCCAGGGACCGCAGGGCGACCCTGGCAAGGACGGTACTGATGCCACCCAGTATTATTACCACGTGGCGTGGTGTAATACCCCGGACAACTCTGATAACTCCTTCGCCGTCGAGTGCAGTGATGGTGACGCTTACGCCTACATGGGCACATGCATCGACACCAGCAAGTCCGACCCCACCACCTTCTCCAGCTACACGTGGGTCAAGGTCAAGGGCGACCCTGGCGAGGCGGGCAAGGATGCCATCACCATCACCATGTCGCTCACCGCCATCTGTCACCACAAGAGTTCGACAGATTCCAAATATGCGACAGAGGTCAAGCTATATGAGGGTGACAAGCAGGTGCCATTCATCTTCTCATATGCAGACAGTTACGATGGTGTGTCTATTTCCAGTGTTAAAAAGGGTGACGGTCGCATCTTCTACCTGACCATCAAGGCTGGGGCTGTAGTCAACCAACAGGTGAGACTATACTTCAGCTACAATGACAAGACCTATCAGAGAGTGATACCTATCACTACAGCTGTCGATGGCGACCCTGGCGCCAAAGGAGAGGTGGGCGCAACCCTTCGTGGCCCGCAGTCCTGGAGTGACCTAGGAGATGGCTACACCTTCGAGTCGGGAGGCGAGGGCGATGAGTGGAAGGACGTGGTCATCTACGGCAGCACCTACTACAGCTGCATCAAAGACCACGTCAAGACAGCCGACAAATACCCCGGTAGCGACGAGGATAAAAACAATAAATACTGGAGAGCTGGCAGCCCCATGGAGATTATTGCTACCAAAATATTGCTATCGCAGTATGCGCTAGTCAAAAACTTGGGTGTCGAGGTCATTGAGATGAAGGATAAGGCTGGCAACCCTATCTTCGTCGCCAAGGATGGAGATGTCACCTGCATGGGTGGCAACTTTCAAAATGTCAACGTTTCCGGTAATTTTACATCAAGGGATGCTACTACATGGAATGAGGTGGAAATCAATGCCAAGCAGGGCGGTTTGACCATGCGAGGGCCTTCCAATGTTAGTGATGATGACCATAACCTCCCTTCTTCGCCAAATACTGAAGTGATAGACCTTTTCAAAATATACTTTGAGACGGACCCGGACTCATTAAGCAGGATAACTATCTTAAAATTACTGAGTGGGTTAAACAGCTGTCAATTGACATTTGATGCAGAGAGAGGCATAAGTATGACAGGGCGTCAAGATGACAACTTAAATATTATGCCTGAAGGCATCAGATACGAAGACTGGAAAGGTAATATATATTATAAATCTTGGAGTGATCTCCTAAAATAAAAAAATCATAAATTTATGAACGTAAAAAAATTCTCATCTAAAGATGCGGTTACCACCGTAAACAGTAACCAGAGCTTTCTCATGACCGACGAGAATGGCAATGTAGACCGCATTAAGTTAGAGGCGCTTAAGGCTGACCTCGCCATAGGTCAGCACGCATGGTGCGGTCGAGTGTGGAAGATTGACGATGCCACCCCAGTGGCAGCCATGACCTGTGGCTCCCTCGAGGTGCTCCGTGACCTCCCCGTAACCTTGGGCTTAGGCGCTTATCTGGTCAAGAATGACCACAGCCGCCGCAAGCTCGATGCCAAGGATCACTACAAGTACGCCACTGGCGAGCCAGCCAAGCTCGACGGTTCCGAGGGTCACTACCAGTTTGGCTGGGGTCGCAACTTCTACATGGTCATCAAGGAGGTGGCTGGTCTCCACTACGAGATGATCGGCGTGAAGCCTATCCCCGGCGAGTATAACCTGCAGATACCTATCGGCAGCATCTCAGCCGCTGGCTTCGCAGCCATCCAGCGCAGCACGGGTCGCCTCGTGAGCTGCATCAACACTGCGGCAGACTATCGTGGCGGCGATAACAACACCACCTACGATGGCAAGAACACCACTCTCCTCGGCAAGCCTGTCACCTCCATGACCACCGAGCAGTTCCGTGCCGCCGCCCGCAAAAACGGCCGTGGCTGGCTCTGCACCACCATGCGCCACACCGCCACCATCGCCATCCTCTTCGGTGTCATCTTCGGCACACACTACGACCAGGCGGCTGTTGTCGCAGCCAAGGATGCCAACGGTCTCTACCAGGGCGGTCTCGGCACAGGCGTGACCAATGTCGCTTGGGACAAGTGGGGCACCCTCAACGGCAACCGTCCGCTGATTCCGTTGTCTGCGGGTGTAGAGATGGGCGACAGCTGCGGCGAGGCTTCCTACACCATCAAAAACGATGACGGCACCACCTTCCAGACCGTCAAGATACCATGCTTCTTCGGTTACAAGCATGGCTTAGGCTACCTCTGGCGCATGATGGATGACGAGCAGTGTCAGGTCAACGCCGACAAGTCCATGACCCACCTCGTCGCCCCGTCCATCTACGGCGACTGGACCATTGGCTCCGCCACGGGCATGAAGGCCTACAGCCATTCGCCTGGCAAGGGCGAGGGCTACGTCACGCGCCTCGCCATGACTAACCTCGAGAACTTCCCTACCGTCCTCGGCGGCACCGAGTCCACCTTCTGGACCAGCTATTTCTGGAATAACTCCGACGCTACGAGCGGTTTTCGTCTGTGCTTGCGTGGTGGCTTCGCCATCAATGGTGGTCAATGCGGTCTTTCGACGCTCTACGTGAACTATGCTGTCTCGGATGCCCTCGTGAGCTACGGTGCGGCCCTCTGCGAAGCAGCTTCCGAGTGGTCTGTGGAGCCAGTGTATTACGAGGCGGCCTAGAGAGGACAGGGGTGTGCTGAGTGTGCTGCGGTGTGCTGAGTGACCATGGTGGACTAGCGAAGCCATGGCAGCCCTGAGCACCCTGCGAGCGCAGCTCGCAAACCCTACCGCCCTTGGGCGGTCGATTTTTTTTGAAATTTTCGCTCTTTGACATGCTTTCATACCGATTTTTTTTGTTACCTTTGCAGGCGGTTTTTTAGCCAGGCTGTGATTCCTGCGCCGGTTTTCGTCTGTGCTTGCGTGGTGGCAACGCCAACAATGGTGGTCAATGCGGTCTTTCGACGCTCAACGTGAACAATGCTGTCTCGGATGCCAACGTGAACTACGGTGCGGCCCTCAACTTAACAAGATACTCTTGCAGGCTAGTTTGCTTGTCTGCGGAGACATTCAGGAGTCAAGCCTTGCCCCATGGCAAAACATACACTTAAGCAGAATAGCTAGTAGATGATGGCACAGTGGCCATCCGGTCGAAAGTTAGGATCATCAAAAAGCAGACATTTAAGTTAACAGAGTTTTTAACACCGATTAGACACCGTGAAGAGGTTAGGCAACATATCGCAGGAGGTGGAAACTTTACAAAATTTTCGTGAAGCATTCTATGATTTTTCTCGTGGCAAGAGATCACGCCTCGCAGTGCAAGCGTTCGAGGCAGAGCTGGAGACACATCTTCAAGCCCTGCTAGATGCCTATACCCTTCAGACATGGCACACGTCTGACTACGAGTCCAAGATGGTGGAGCGTCCCAAGCGCCGCCTCGTCAACAAGTTGCCAGTTGCCGACCATGTCATCCAACATGCCTCCATGCTTACATGCGAGGACAAGCTGAGAGCCAAGATAGCCTTCTGCAGTCCTGCAGGTTCCAAGGGGCGTGGCACGCATTTCTTTTATGACATCATCAAGCGGGACATCTTCTCCTCCCCACAGGAGGAGACTTTCTACTGCTTGCCGATGGATATACACCATTATTTCCAGAGCGTTGACCACGACTTGCTTAAGAGAGAGTACAGATTGTATATCAAGGACCGCAAGCTTCTTTCATTCATCGACGAGGTCGTCGATAGCTATGCTCCCGGCATCGTGCTGGGAGTCAAGCTCACGCAACTTTTAGGGCAACTGTTTCTGGCGAGGTTCGACTATCTCGCCAAACGGTGCTTTGACCTTCTCCAAAACCTCGACAAACACGCCTACTGGCAGGCTCGCTACGTCAGCGACATGCTCGTCACTTGCCGCACAGAGCAGCAGGCTAGGGTGATTAATATGGGGGGGTAAAATCGCTCAATGAGCGCTTCGACCGATATTGCCGAGAGGGGCTCAGACATTATTACAGATTCATGGACAATATCTTCATCATGCATGAGGATAAGGTCTTCTTACGCCTGATGGCGGAGCTTGCAGTCATGCACTTGGCTAGGGACTGGAAGCTCAGCATCAACAAGAGTTGGAATATTCATCGCCTTTGTGACGGCATAGACTTCTGTGGTCAGAAGATCTTTGCCGACCATGCCCTTTTGCGCCCACGCACCAAGCACGCACTCTGTGCGCAGGTGGCCAGGTTGCGCAAGAGAGGCTACAGCGACGAGCAGATCCGCACCAAGGCAGCCTCCAGGCTAGGCCTTGCCAAACACGCTAACACAAAAAACTTATTAAATAAAATCGGTATGAAAAAGTATGGCCAGATTGTGAAGGCCCGCAAGGGAGAGATTCCCTTCGAGGGCATGACCATGGCGCAGAAGAAGCATCCTAGCGACATCCTGTGCCACAATGTTGAGGACTACGACAAGTTCCTCATCCTCATAGAGGACTACAAGATTGACAAGTCGAGGGTCGACTTCAAGATGGAGCAGGTCGAGGAGGTTGACGACCAGGGCGTGAAGCGCATGGTCACCAAGAAGGTGCCCAAGGACCGCCTCGCCATCCGCTTCCGCTTCATCGACCATGTCGAGCACACGGGGCAGTTCGACGAGCAGGGCGAGGAGATAGAGATTCCTCACTGGAGGTCCGAGTCCTGGTGGCTCTTCACTGGCTCTGACATCTTGGTCGACCAGGCACGTTCAGAGTGGGCGATGCTAGACAAGGGGTTCTACACCGTTGCGGCGGAGCTCACCAATAAGTTTGGCAAAAAGTTTTATAAGTTTATCTAGATGCATAAGAAATTTTATCTTTGCCGCATGTCATACATGAGATATGACAGCCAGCATTTTCTCCTGTTCCTGAGTGAGCAGAGAGTTGAAAACTATCACCCAGACACCAGCATGTCGGAGTCTGACGGCGATGGACATACAGTGACAGCCTATAGCTACGAGGGCACGGAGATTGACGGTTCCACCAAGATTGAGGCGGAGTCCGCCAGCTATCGGGAGTTCGTGGCGGGCTTGGTGCGCACCAAGTACAGCCAGAGCGACGTGGAGGCCATCCTGTGCAACCATGGCGACGGCGACGAGGAGCACGAGGCAGAGTACCAGGCATTCCAGGAGTGGCGAGAGCAGGCCAAGCAGATAGCCAAGGAGCTGCTCGAGCGAGACATCTCATAGAGACAGCCAGATACGGCAGGTGAGCCTAGACCTTACCTGCCGTATTTTTATATACCTTATATTATATATACCTTTGTCGTGTAAATCACAAAGATATATATAGACAGATATGCAGAGGAACACCAAGGATTGGATACACTACAGCTCTGCTGGCATCGTTCTGATTGCCGGCATCGTGCTCGTGTACATCAGCTATTTTTTGTCCCACGACGTGACGTCAAACGTCTTGTGGTACTTCGGGCAGAGTCTCATGTACGTGGCGACCGTCTTTGGTTTCGCGTTGACAGTCGATACCCGGGTCAAGGACATTATCAATAAATATTTAAATAACAATCATGGCAAAACGCAAGATTAAATTCATCTTCATCCACTGCACGGCAAGCCGACAGACATGGTCAGTCGATGCCTTGCTTAAGGAGTTCACCAACAAGGGCTGGCATTACCCTGGCTACCACTGGGTAGTAACATCTGACGGCCGTCGCACGCAGCTCATGACAGAGGACCTTCCATCCAATGGGGTCAAGGGCTACAATGCCTACGCCATCAACGTCGCTTACATGGGCGGCATCTCACGCACAGGCAAACCTATCGACAATCGCACAGACGCACAGAAGCAGTCGCTCCGCGAGCTGCTCCAGGAGCTTCGCCAGCGTTATCCTGATGCCAAGATCATGGGGCACCGTGACATATCCCCTGACAAGAACCACAATGGAGTGGTTGATCCATGGGAGCGCATCAAGGAGTGCCCATGCTTCGATGCCATCCCTGAGTACGCAGACATCTAGCCCCTGATTCCATGAGTAAGTTTCTTAAGACATTTGCCGTGGTCATATCGGTGATACTGGCCATCATGGCATGCTGTTGGCTCTTCGACCGCCGCCAGAGGCAGACGGAGCAGGAGCTTAGACAGCAGCTCAACCAGCTGAAGCTGGAGTTCGCCCCAGCCAAGCGAGACACCATCCGTGACTCCCTCACCACCATCACGCAGCAGGTGCTGCAGATGCAGGATAGGGAGTACAGGTTAAAGGCTGCCGACAGGGAGCTGCTCCGTGACCTCAACCTCAGGCTGAACCAGGTCACGGCAGAGCAGCGCACGGGCACGGTCGCCGCAGACACCGTCAAGGCTTCCCGCCATAGCTCGCTTTACACCTATAGCGACCCATGGCTCTCCTTCAGGCTAAACACCGAGGACTCCATCTTGACATACAGGGCTAGGGACAGCCTCCAGACCATCGTCTACAGGCAGTACCGCCATAAGTTCCTCTGGTGGCGATGGGGCACCAGAGGTTATGACATCAAGGTCATCAACTTCAATCCCCATTCACGCATTTCATATAACAGTTATATACAAGTCAACCAATAAACATGGCAAGACAAGAGGTATATACCACCGTCATCAAACTCAACTCAGAGGAGGCCAAGAACAGACTCCGTGAGTTGGAGGACAAGGTCGCTCGTCTGAAGAAGGCTAAACAGGAAGCCTTCTCGACGGGCGACAGTCGTTTAGGCGCATCCCTCGCCAAGGACCTGAAGGCAGCCGAGCGGGAGATGAGGCAATTCAAAAACTCAACCATGAGCGTCAAGGAGACGCTCGACAACCTGTCCAGTGCCAGCCTCGGGCAGCTTGAGAAGGCGGCGCGCCATCTCAAGGGGCAGATGAAGGCAGCGTCCGACCCTTCGGACTATGCCAAGCTCGATGCGCAGCTCTCGCAGGTCAAGGAGCAGATGTTGGCGCTTAAGGGAGCGACACGCAAGGCAGACGAGGAGGCGCACCGCATGACAGCCACCCTCATGAACCTCAAGCACGCATCCCTTGACGACCTCAACTTCACCGCTGGCAAGTTGAAGTCCCAGATGAATGGCTTCGACCCCACATCATCGATGTATGCCTCCCGCGCCACCCAGCTTAGGCAGGTCGAGGCGGAGCTGGAAACGCATCCGCCAGAGCCAGCAGAGGGTGGTCACCCTCATGCAGCAGTATGACAGAGAGATAGAGAGCGCCAACGTGGACATCAAGGAGACCAAGCGTCAGACACAGCTCATCCATCACACCATGGCTAACCTCAAAACCTCGTCCGTCAGAGACTTGGAGTACTCCATCAAGGCTATCAATCAGCAGATGAGTGGGCTAGACAGAGGTTCCAAGGAGTTCAAAACCATGAGTGAGCAGGCACGTCGGCTTAAGACGGAGTTACAAGCGGTAAGAGCGGAGGGTGCGGCACAACAGTCCTGGATAAATAGGACTGCAGATTGGTTCAATCGCATGCAGACCATAGCACTGGGAGCCGTCGCAGCCATCACTGGCATAACCATGACCGTGCATAAGTGCATTGACGAGTATGCGCAGATGGACGATGAGATGACCAACGTCCGCAAATACACAGGTCAGACAGCAGACGAGGTGGAGCGGATGAACGAGGACTTCAAGAAGATGGATACTCGTACCCCTCGGCAGAAACTCAACCAGTTGGCAGAGGATGCTGGCCGATTAGGCATCACATCGACTGCTGCCATCGAGGAGTTCGTTGATGGAGCCGATAAGATTAACGTCGCCCTGGGCGATGACTTGGGCGACGAGGCTGTTTCCCAGATAGGCAAGCTTGCCCAAATGTTCGGAGAGGACAAGAGCAAGGGGCTTCGCGGAGCCATGCTTGCCACAGGTTCTGCGGTCAACGAGTTGGCACAGAGTTCCTCAGCTGGTGCAGGATATCTCGTTGACTTCACAGCCCGAGTGGCAGGAGTGGGCAAGCAGGCTGGCATGACACAGGCGCAGATCATGGGTCTCGCCTCCGTTCTCGACCAGAATATGCAGCAGGACGAGACCGCAGCCACTGCCGTACAGCAATTGATAACCAAGATGTTCCAGGATACATCTAAGTTCGCACAGTTGGCAGGCATCGACACAAAGAAGTTTGCAGAGACATTAAAGACAGATGCCAACAAGGCACTCCTTCAGTTCCTCTCTGCGATGAAATCCAAGGGTGGGTTCTCTGAGCTGGCTCCTATGTTTGAGCAGATGCAGCTCAACGGTAGCCGAGCCACAGGTGTGCTCACAGTGCTTGCCGACAAACTTGATGACGTGCAAACGGCACAGCGCATAGCCACAGAGGCTTACGCCGAGGGCACATCTGTGCTTAACGAGTTCAATACCCAAAACGAGAGCGTACAGGCGCAGATAGATAAGGCTCGCAAGCGCTTCAGCGACCTCTCCATCGAGCTTGGACAGAAATTATATCCTGCGGCCAGGTTGTGCATCTCGACAGCCAGTCTTTCTGTGCGCATCATATCTTCGCTTGTTGATTTCATTATTCAGTACAAGACAACCCTTTTGACCTTGACGGTCACCATTGTGGCGTTGACAGTCGCAGAGACGGCGCACATAGCCAAACTCAAAGCCATCTCCATTTGGCAGAAGACCCTCGTTCCCGGAGCTAAGAAACTTTGGGCTGTTCTAGCCAGCCATCCATATTTAGCTCTGGGTGCTGCCATAGCAACAGTTGTTGCGCTGATAGTTGATATGACCAAAAAGACTGATAGCGCAGCAAAGGCTCAAAAAGAACTTAACGACATTCATGAGGAGGCGCAGAGGGAGATTGTTGAGGAGCAGATGAAGCTGGAGACACTGCGCAAGGTAGCCATGAATGAGACTCGTTCGCTCAATGAGCGATATGCAGCCATCGCCGAACTCAACAAGATTGTCCCCAACTACAATGCGCAAATTGACAAAACTACAGGCAAGTATCAGGAAAACAAACAAGCCCTCGATGCGTATATTCTGTCACTTGTCAAACTTTACGAGGTTCAGGGTGCCAAGAAGAAAATTATAGAGTTGTCAGAGAAGAGAGCAGGTTTGGTCATCAAACAGCATGAGGCTCAGGACAGCTACGATAGTGCTAAAAAGGCAGGTCCTGGATATACCTATACAACATCATGGGGTGCCGTAGGCAATACTACGCAAGACGCTGTTGGCCATTTCAAAGCTAAGCTTGACGAGATCAATGGACAGATAAAAGAGGTGGACAATATCATCAAGACCATTAATGATGTCTATGGCACAGATATACAAAACCAGGCTGTTAATGATCTGAAGCATGTAAATGGCAATGGTACCGGAAGCGGTTCTGGATCTGGCGGTGGAAGACCGGGCAAAACTGGTAGTGGCAAAAACGATGACCCTAACAAGGCGAGAGCAGAGCAGCTCAAAAAGGAGTATGACCAACTGATGCTCATGGAGAACCTTGCCTATCAGAAGGGAGAGATAGACCTGCGCACGCACTATCTTAACATGCAGAAGATAGACCAGGGCTACATCAACAAGCGCAAAAACTCGTTTGCTCAAGACACTGACTATTATAAGGAGGCACTCAATGACCAGATGCAGTTGGATGCTGACAAAATCAAGCACTCACAGGAGTTAAACGAGAAGGACATTGAGGTGCAGCGTACTATAACTGAAGCTAAACTCAAGGCGATGTATTACGATCCTCAGTCCGACATCTATATGAGTCAAGAGGCTCTTAACGAAGCATTGTATATGAATGAGTTGAGCGCTTTGGAGGACAGACTGGCACTGTACCAGCAGGGTAGTGACGAGTATCTTGACATCTCTCGGGAGATTGAAGAGAAAGAGGGTCAACATAAGCAGGAGAAAGCCAAGGAGTATGAGGAGCGCAAGGCTGAGATCGTTAACACTTACCATCAGATGAACGCTGACGAGATGGAAGCTGCAGAGTTGAAGGAGCTTAACGACCTGTATGAAAAGAAAGTTTTCACTACAGAGGAATACGAGGCACTTCTGGCAAAGATTAGAGCCAAATATTACACACAGCGACAGGACGAGAAGAGCAGTCGTAGGTTTGACAATGGATTTGACGATAAGACCAAGGATATATTCGAGAAAGGCAACGTCGAAGATAAAGTGACTGGCAACCAAAACAGCCTCTTGGGTGCTACATTCGGCTATATATCCATGTTCTCTCAGTTGAAACAGGCGAGAGATAAAGACCTGATAAGCCAGCAGGAGTATCAGGATGCCATGTCTTCTATGTGGGACGACCTTTGGAAGCACTTGCCAGAGATTGCGACTGCGGCATTGCAGACTGTGAGCAATGGGCTTGCCGCATACAGCGCATACTCCAAGGCTTGCTCAGATTTAGAGGTGGCTACCATCACTAAAAACTATGACAAGCAGATCTCTGCAGCTGGCAATAACTCCAAGAAAAAGAAAAAGCTGGAGGAGAAGCGAGATAAGGAAATTGCTGCAGCCAAGTCTAAGGCTAACAAGAAGGCGATGAAGATAGAAATAGCACAGGCTCTGGCATCCACAGCCATGGCGGCCATTAATGCATACGCTTCTGCAGCCAAAACTTATTGGCTGTTGGGCCCTATAGCTGCTGCCGCCGCCACCGCTGCCGGCATGCTCCAGATTGCCACCATCAAGAAGCAGCACCAGGCAGAGGCGGCTGGATACTACGAGGGTGGTTACACGGGCGGCAACCGCTACCGCCGTGAGGCTGGAGTTGTCCACGAGGGAGAGTTCGTCGCCAACCACAATGCCGTCAACAACTCCTCCATCCGTCCAGCCCTCGACCTCATCGACAGGGCGCAGCGCACCAACACCGTTGGATCGCTGACCGCCGAGGACATCACACGCTCCCTCGGTCAGGGAGGCGGCGCCGTGGTGGCACCTATTGTCAATGTCACCAATGACAATGCAGAGGTGCGCCAGTCCCTCGATGGGGTCAATGCCGCAGTCAGCCGCCTGAGCCAGACGCTTGACGACGGCATAGAGGTCGAGGTTCCCATCATGGGGCGCAACGGCCTGCACCGCCGCCTACGAGATTATCAGCGTATGTTAGACAACAAATAACTATCTTATGATAACATGCATTATCAATGGCCATAGAGCCTACCCTATATCCACATCATCCATCAAGGTGACATACGCTAACCAGTATGTCACCGATGATGGTGAGTACACCTACGACATCACCTTCCCCATGGATATGCTGGAGAACCGTGTCATATTCAAGAATATCTCACGCTTCGAGGTCAAGAAGAACATTGCCAAATACGATGACTGCAAACTTTATGTGGGTGGGCATATCGTCATGAGCGGAGTGGGTACCATCATAAGCGTCACCGATAAAGAAGTCAAGCTTCAGATCGTGGGCGGCAAGTCTCGCATCAAGTTCAATGACAAGTTGACCAAGCACTACATCGACGAGATAGACTTCGGCAGGGCATCCGCCCCAGGCTACACGGTCGATAAGGGCTTTTCGCAGGGCTGGAAAAACATTGGCAGGGTGCAGTCGGTCTATCGCATCACCACAGACCAGAGCCAGTTTCTTGGCTCAGAGGGCAAATGGTGCTTCATGCCTGTCAGAGACGAGACCAACGATATGATCGCCAACTTCGTCGGAGTTGACAAAACTGGCAATTTCATCGGCAGCAAAAATCCGTACATCAGCAACGTCGCCGTGCAACCCAGCTTGATGTATATCTTCAGGCGAGTCATCGCATACGAGGGCTACACCCTTACACGCAACGACCTCGACCAGACACCATGGAACCTGCTCTACATTGCTTCAGCTTTCAAGACACTAGAGCTGCGCCGCGCTCTTCCCCATTGGACTAGCTACACCTTCATCGAGGAGTTCCGCAAGCTCTTCAACGCCACCATCTACTTCGATGACATCAGGAAGACCTGCCAGGTCGTCAAGTCTTCAGAGCTTTCATCAGCCGACTCCGTTGTGATAGAGCCGCTGGATGAGTACACCACAGACTACGATGCCGATGGTTCGTTCTCCACCTCATCGACCGCTAACCTAGAGTACAATCTGGGTGACTCGGTCAACAGAGGTGATTACGAGGTCATCCCCAAAAAAGTCTTCGCTAATTTCGATATAGTCGATTCCTTGGAGACTGCCGTTGGCACCAGCTTCCAGTTTCCTGCCACTACAAGCGGATGGTCCGAGAAAAAAAAGCGCACCACCATCATCCGCCATCTAGGCAGCGACTATTATATATATGTAGAGGATACCGACGGTAACAAGAGCTGGCAGTTGGCGGGCATCTGGTCGCCACTGATAAGAGACGAGTCATCCGACGATTACACCGACCTCAATATATCACCAGCTGCGCAGGTCGTCGAGAGTGTTAATTTCAAGTCCGTTCCTATATTAGAGGATAATCACAGCGAGTGGCGCTGCCTGCTCTCCATCCCTAACGACAAGGAGAGTGAGGCCAAGGAGACAGACGTTGACGAGGATGGCTACAACTACGTCTCCGTGCAAGATGCCATCGACGATGAGTCTGCGATGGACGAGACAGAGGATGAACAGGAGTGCATGAATATATTTTTCATTGTGCCTGGCAGGGTCCAGAAATATGAGCACCCGTCCAATGGCAACGTCACATGGGTGGGCGAGAAGTCCAGATGGCCGCAGTTCCTTACCGACACACGCATCAATTCCGAGTACAGGATGACATACCCATCTGATACAGATTTCTCCACATTCCCGACTGCAGTGATGGCATCGCTCACACTCAGAGAGGGCTGGCAGGCAGGTATCTGCCTCGCCTCGCTCCACGAGAGCAGTCTAAAGATAGACAACAAAAACTGCTTAGAGGTCAAGTTTAGGTCAGACGACATACCAGACCCATCCAAGATTTACATCATCAGAGGCAAGCGCTTTGTCTGCGAGAAGGTGGAGGTGGAGATCAAGGACGACGGCGTGGAGCCAGTCAAGACAGGTTATTTCTACATGATGGGTTAATATATGATTAAGGTGGGGAGCATTCAGCCCTCCACCTTAATTATATATATTATAAGATTCCCTGATAGTTCTTGATATACTCGTTCGCCTCCTGTATATCCTTCGGTGTGTAGATGTCGGTGATGAGTATCGACGAGTGTCTCGCCTGGTCTCTCACGGACAGCACGTCTGCGTTAGCGCGGAGCATGTTGGTGATGCCAGTGTCCTTCAGACTATAAAACTTAAATCGAGGCGACAGCTTCAAGTCTTTTCTTATGGCCCGAGTCCAGTAGTCCCTAAACATTTTCTCGTTCTTGCGCTCGGGTCCGGGACAGAACCCTTCAGAGAAGAGGTAGTCTTGGCCTGGGTGCGAGAATATGTCAAGCTCAACCATGAGCTTGATGACGTGAGTCGGCAGGGTGATGACTGCATCGTTGCCGTTCTTCGTGTTCTCACCATGGAGAGACAGCGTGTTCGTCTTCACATGTATGTCGCAGATGCGAAGATAGGACATCTCACGAGGGCGAATGAAGAGGTAGTGTATCATTTCGCAGGCTAGGAGATAGTGCTTGTTGTGTTCCATGAGATAGTCCTTGATGAGCTGCATGGTGCAGTCCGGTATCACGTCCCTGTTCTTCTTCTGGCGGTTCTTGATGCGTCCCAGGCCTTCGGTCGGGTTCTTCGGGATGTAACCACGAGCCAGCAGATAGGTGGAGAAGCTCTTGGCCCATGCCAGATAGTTGTTGCGAGTCAGGACCGTGTTGTTGCGGTCGATGAAGATGTAGTCCAGGAATTTGCTGACGTTAGCCCTGTCCCATTGATAGGAGTAGTTGAGGGTGATGTTCTTTTCTTTCTTCCATCTCTCCAGGATTCTGACACGACTGCTGTAGTCCATGTAGGTCTCCTGACGCATGCTTCCCTCGTTGCACATCTTGACGAGATAAGCCTTGTATTTTTCCAGCACATCCTCCCATTTTGTGTATTCCAGAGGCTGCAGAGCCTCTATCCATGGGTTCCAGCCTGCCATGAGCTTCTCGGTGAGACGCTTCATGATCTGGTCTGCATAGATACGCTGGTTGCGCTTGCCCTTGATATGGTCAAGCATGATTTTCTTCATTCTCATGCGGTTGAGCGTAGGGTCAAACGCCAAGAAGGAAATATAACATTCTGATTTCTGGTGAAAAACTGGAGGCTTCCAGCCAATGACACTGCTTAATATGGTGTCATTCGAATTTGGGGCATAATTTTTTTTAGCCATATCTTTAATTTTTTACTCGGATATGGCTTGTTATTAATAATGTATATAAACGATTGATACCGAAATTTCACCGACCATTTTGGTGCGACATGCACTAAATTGTTGATTCTGAGTGTCCTCGGTTCGTTTTAGTCGGGATTACTGGACTCGAACCAGCGACCTCATCGTCCCGAACGACGTGCGCTACCAACTGCGCTAAATCCCGATGCAGTTTTACTGCTTAGTCAGTATTGACGTTGCAAAGGTACACTAAAATATGGAGAAAACAAAATAAAAAGCTACTTTTTTATACTTTTTGAAAAGATTTTCTTGTAAAAATTTGCAGGAACCAAATATTTTATGTACCTTTGCACCCGCAAATGAGAAATCGTCTGCAAAACGTATGATGGTGCCATAGCTCAGTTGGTAGAGCAAAGGACTGAAAATCCTTGTGTCCCCGGTTCGATTCCTGGTGGTACCACTATCCAAAAGCCAAGTTTCTAAATTGAAACTTGGCTTTTTTGTCTTTTCTCTACTTTTTATTTCTCTTAATTTGTAAACGTTTACGTGCAGAAATACATCTGCTAGTCCTTGTCATGTAATTAGAAAGTTGTATTTTTGCGTTCGATAATTATTTTTAAACCTGTCTACTTATAAACTCAGAAAAAATGAAAAGATTCTTTTGGGCATTTCTTGCTATGGCTTTGACTTCTTCGGCGGTTGCCGAGAATAAGCAAACCATATGCGTTGGTGGGCAACCTGTTGGCAAGGTTGTTAAACAAATCACCTTTGATGGTGACAATCTTGAGTTGACTTTTACTGATGAGTCTACGCTACAAGAAGATATGTCGCTTGTCAGCTTATCCTTCGTTTATGGCGATGTAACAGGCATCAGTAAGCCTGAAGTCGCACGTTCCACAGTTTGGCAGGGCAAGGTGTTCAATCTCAACGGACAGCTTGTCGGAACCACAACTGCTGGTTTGAGCAAGGGTATCTACATTGTGAACGGTAAGAAAATGATCGTCAAGTAAAGTAAGGAGGATAAAGCAATGAAGAAACTCATATTTAGTTTGGCTCTCTTCTTGATGAGCTTGGGTACGACCATGGCACAGACTTGGAACTTTCAGAATTCCTTGAGCGAAACAGACTTGGAAAACTTGAAAGCTGATGCGGCGCATTGGACGGCAGAGGTAAGCAGCTCTCAGAATCGATATAAGAGCAAGGGCAACTACGATGTGGAACCTTTGAAAGCAAATGGCGTGGTCTTGAGCCTTACAGAAGGCTTGTTCTTTACCATCAATAAGGATGATGCGGTGCGTATCGACATCAAGGGCAAGCGCATCGCCTTGAACCAGAAGGATGTCATTACCATCAAGGACTTGAAAAAAGGAGAGGTCGTGAAGGTTTCCTGTCAGTCGAGCAGCAAATCTGCTGCACGTGCTTTAGAAGCTACCAATGTAACGCCTGCTACCGACAAGGACTTCAATGCTTCAGGAGATAAGACGAAGGTTACTTATACGGGTACGGTAACTTCGGATGGAGACATTACTTTAGCCAACAGTGGCGGTCTCTATGTTTATAGTATTTCAGTGACTGACCCTGCCGCTGAAACCCCGGATGTTCCTGGGGCTTATCATGCTGTGTCTGCCTCCAAACTAAAAAATCAGATGAAGTTGAAAATTGGTGATGAGGCTAGATACTACAATACTTCAGATGTCAAGGTTTCCATTAACCAGGAAGCTGGTGCCTTTGCGGTATCTTCCAAGACCAATGACTGGAGCGATGTCTATGTAAACAAGGTCTCTGACGTGTCTTTTGTTAAGGCGGAGTTGGACAAGGAGGACGGTAAGATGGACAATAGCGATGCTAGCAAGGTGGTATTGAAAGCATCGCAGGCTTGGTTGCAGTCTGCTTTTGTGGAGTGGCAGCCTTATGAGAATGCCACTACCTACCATGTATATGTAAGAGGTGGGCAATATGCTGATTTCACCAAGATTGATTATCAGTTGGTGCGTGATTATGGAACTCACGGTCGTGCTGATGTGCTGGGACTGAAGGCTGGTGAATATGCCTTGAAGGTCGTGCCAGTAGTGGATGGAACAGAGAAAACGGAAGCAGCCAATGTCGCTACGGGCTTGATGGTACGTGCCCACGATCGTTCTGGCTTCGCTTTCAATACCGACAAAATGCCGGGTGCTTACAAGGCTGATGGAACATTGAAAGATGATGCCCAGGTGGTCTACATCACCGATGCCAACAAGGACAACGTAACATGGGATGTCAATGTGAATGGCAATAAGAAGCCATTGACCACCTGTGTTGGTTTGCAGGGTATCTTGGATGGCATCAAGAAGGGCAACGAGGATCGTCCTTTCGTATTCCGTTTGATAGGCAACGTCAATGTACCTACAGGCGACAAGGGCGACATCGTGATAGATATGAATAAGAAGGATACTTCTGCGGGCGTAACCATCGAGGGTGTCGGCAATGATGCCGTAGCCAATGGATGGGGTATTCGGTTGAAGGGAGTTCGTTATGCCGAGGTTGCCAACATCGGTTTCTTCAACTGTGCCAGCGGCGAGGGTGATAACATCGGTTTGCAGCAAGACAATGAGCATGTATGGGTACACCATTGCGATATGTTCTATGGCAACGCAGGCTCTGATGCCGACCAGATGAAGGGGGATGGTGCGCTCGATTGCAAGGGATCAAACTTCGTAACCTTCTCTTATAATCATTTCTGGGACAACGGCAAGTGCAATCTCTTGGGACTTTCTGAGAACCGATCCGACCTCTACATTACCTATCATCATAATTGGTATGACCATTCAGACAGCCGTCATCCACGCATCCGTTACTATAATGCGCATGTTTACAATAACTATTATGACGGCAATGCCAAGTATGGTATCGGAGCCTGTCTGGGTTCCAGTGTATTCGTGGAGAACAACTATTTCCGCAACACCAATCGCCCGATGTCTATCTCCATGCAGGGTTCCGATGTGGATGGTACCTTCTCCAAAGAGGATGGTGGCATGATCAAGGAATATGGCAATGTCTTTGTGGATATGACAAAGTTGAGATTCACTCCATATAGCAAGAACTCCGAAGACTTCGATGCCTACGATGCCTCTTCACGCGATGAGCAGGTGCCAGAAACGGTTGTTTCAAAGAAAGGTGGCAACAAGTACAGCAACTTTGACACTGCTTCAAGCATGTATGTTTATGCCCCGGATAAAGCAGAAGATGTACCTGCTGCTGTGGCGGGTCAGTTTGGTGCAGGACGTATGCAGCATGGAGATTTCCAGTGGGATTTCAATGACTCGGTAGATGATGCTTCTTATGATGTCAACCAACCATTGAAGACTGCGGTAACCAACTATAAGTCCCAGCTCATTAAGATTTTTGGAGAATAAAATCTTTTATCATGATACTCGGAATCCATAGGAAGCCAATCTGGAGAAAGCATCTTAGATTCTATAACAAAACGGACAAAAGCCGAAACATACCGGCTCTTGTCCGTTTTCTTTTTATTTTTGTCTTTTTTCTGTCTCATGGTTATCGTTCTATTAGATACTTTTGCAACCGAAATAATTCAACAATTAACAGAACCTAATAGAATAACAATGAATGCAATCCTAACATTTTCTAGGAGAAGTCTTCTCCTAGTAGCATTGTTCCTCATGGGATGTTTGCAGCTTTTGGCTCAAACACGCACCATCAAGGCCAGAAGTACAACTGCGATGTCATCATCTCCGAGATCGGTATGGTATGGAGTTCCGAGAATGCAGCTCCATTCCTCAAGAAGGTGGTGGATGGCTGCAAGGCTATCTCAACCTGTGAGGGTGTGTTTTACTGGGAACCAGAGTGCTATGGCAATTGGAATGGCTATGACAAGGGAGCCTTTGACAACGACGGAAAACCTACCGCTGCATTGGATGCCTTCAAGTAAGTCTTATGCTGTGGGTCTTAAGCAGTAAGTCTTTAACTGTGGGTCTTAAAATGTTGGCCGCTTGCACGAAAGATGAAACAACAAAGAAAAGAAGATATATGATTCATACAAAACGTTTAATG